>Ga0172364_10000924_pt1 | contig 21893 bp, 17 predicted proteins | sample LakKivSesite10cm_FD_114545 | JGI IMG/M metagenome (GOLD analysis project Ga0172364, IMG submission 114545) | Sediment microbial communities from Lake Kivu, Rwanda - Sediment site 10cm | ecosystem: Environmental > Aquatic > Freshwater > Lake > Sediment | place: Rwanda: Western Province, Lake... | reverse complement strand
ATAATATTATAAAATGTTAATGATTTAAAATAACGTGTCATCGAATGAACTTCCTCTGCGTGGTAAATCTCACGACATAAAGGGCATTTTGGACTATTATCACCTCGGGGATTCTTTTTTTCGTGATAAATGTGTGATTGGTAAGATTGCCATAAACATCTTTCGTGAAACTGATGACCGCACTTTAAAATTGCTCGACCCCACCATCTCGAATATCGATGCATCGAATTCAAACAAATCGCACACTCGTTTTGATGACCGATACACCTATATTTCACTCCATGTTCGCTGTCGCAACAACACTCATCACAAGAACGACAATGTTCCACATTCTTATTCACACAATAATTACACCGATTACAATGATACATATTCGGTGTATCGCACGCATTCTCACAACTCACACAAATATAAGAACCAAATGGTCTCTCGCAACGAACACAATTACCTTCCCCAAACATCTGCTCCTCACCACAACTAAAACATTTTTTGCGTGCGTTTCGCATAATCCCATTTTCATCTAAAAGGGTTTCCATAAGTGGAGTGCGACATGAGGAGAAATGACAGATTCGACAATGTTCCCATATTTGACAACAGGGGAAATACGTAAGAACACCCGTGGTAAGGTGAAAACAAGAGACCCGACGGTCTTCATCATTTTTTAAATTAGATGTTTTTGGATTACGTTTCTTGGAATAAATTTGTCCCATTTTTGGTCTTTTATTTTATTTTATCAAAGAAATCATTTTTTGTTTCGTCCTAAATATAAAAAAATAATCCAGAGAAGTCATAATGAAGAAATATTATTTGTCAGCGTGTGTGTTAATTCGTGTGATTAATCCATTTATGTTAGCGGAATTGTTATTATATCATCGTATGATGGGTGTCGAACATTTTTATATTTTTGATAATCGTAGTTTATATGATTTAAGTTATCTTTTGAAAGGAATGAATGATGTGACACTTCATATATTTGATGGAGAAAAAGGTCAAGAGAATGTTTTAGGAAGTATTTATAATTTTTGTTTGAACCAATATCGTGATGAAACAGAATATTTAGTTTTTATTGATGATGATGAGTTTATTAACTTTACAAATGAATATGAATCTATTCCACAAGTATTACGGGCATTCAATGAGCCGGACGCATTGATGTTGAATTGGTTTTTTATGGGTTGTGGTTCTTATCGTGTTCGCCCTTTTGATAAATTATTAATTGATTCAAATCACTATTCAGCAAATACTTTTAATAATCATACAAAAGGTATTTATAAAACAGACAAGTGTAAAGGATTTAATAGCCCTCATTGGGGCGTATTTGATAAAGAATGTCGATTAGTCGATGGAACTGGCGAAGCAAAAGAATATTTTCAAGGATTTAACCAATTAAACTCGATTCCCATAATCTGGGAACATCATTTCTTTATACAAAGTTTCAATGAATTTCGATTAAAATGTGATCGAGGGCATGTTGTTGCTGCCAATAAACGTAAATATGATGAAGAAGTTCAACAAAATGTCGAACAAAGTAAATTTCAAAATACAATGCTGGAACGATGGGTTAAAAAATTGGCTGAAATCAATATAAATTCTCCTATGCGAGCCCTTCAAGTTGTTAGTGGTGATTCCTCTTTATCACCCCTTCCCGTCAAGTATCTTACAAATTAAAACTTTTTGATGGCGTCTAAACGCCCTCAAAAAAACTAATTCAAATATTCCATAAAGTTTGTCGGCATTAACTCAATCTGCGTATTGTAAAACTTCTCAATACAACGCAGATTTTGATAATCATCATCAGTCACCAAATTAACCGCAACTCCCTTCCTTCCATAACGACCACTACGACCAATACGATGTAGATATGGCTCTGGACGGAATGGCAAATCATAATTGATAATTAATGAAATCTGCTGAATGTCAATACCACGACTAATGATGTCTGTCGAAAGAAGAATACGTGATTCACCCAAACGAAAACGACGCATTACCTCATTACGTTCAACCTGCTCCATTCCTCCATGAAGAATATCTACTGTGTAATTACTATCTTGAAGTTTCTTTTGGAGTTCCATCACACGTTGCTTCGAATTACAAAAAATAATCGTTTGTGCTACACTCAAAGAAGAATACAAATCACATAATACATCAAACTTCCAATTATCACTCTTCAAATAAATATAATACTGACGAATACCCTCCAACGTCAGCATCTCCTTCTTCACCAAAATACGAATTGGATCTCGCATAAAAGCATTTGATAACTCTAAAATATCATCGGGAAGTGTAGCACTAAATAAACCAACCTGAATATCTCGGGGCAAAAATTGGAAAATCGTTTTAATCTGGTCTTTAAACCCTTTACTTAACATTTCATCAGCCTCATCTAAAATTAAAACATTCAAATCTGCCGTTTGAAAACGCCCTCGTCGCATACAATCCCAAACACGTCCCGGTGTTCCCACAATAATTTGTGAAGTCCAATCCGTTTCTTCCTGATTCATTTGTCGAGGACGACGCATCTCCTCATTATTGCTACTTGCTCCTGACCCAATACATAACGCTACTTTTAATTGCGTGCGAGATATCAAATTCTTCACCAGATGATAGGTCTGCATAGCCAAATCACGCACTGGACTTAACATAAGAATCTGTGGTTTCTCTTTATTCGTATTTACACTTGATAAAGTTCCAATCGTAAAAGCACCCGTTTTTCCTGTTCCTGATTGTGCCTGTGCGATAACATCACGTCCATTCATTAATGGCACAATTGCCTTTTGCTGAATAGGACTGGGCTTATCCCAACCATACGCAAAAATACCCTCTAAAATCTTAACCGGAACATTCATATCTTCAAATTTTGTATAAGCAACCAAATCTTTGGATTCAGTAAAACCGAACGTAGCAACCACAGGAGGATTCGGTTTTAAATCATCCTTCCCATGGGGATTATCTGAGTTCGCACTTGTCATGCTGTCTCTTTCTAATATTAAAATCAAACCCTTTAAACCAGTTTTAATTTTGTTATCAATAAGATGTTTTTTTCGTTGTTTTCACATATCAAGAATAGAAATAATGCGTTTAAAATAATTAATATATTTATTATAAATTATAAAATGAGTATTGTAGCACGAAAGTATTGGGGATTATACCGAAGTCCATCTGATATTAACGAGCATTTGATTATTTTAGCAAGTTTGGCAGCGCATTGTGAGTCAGTCTTTGAAACGGGTGTCCGTGGAGTTATTTCATCCTACTCATTTGCTCATGGCTTAATCAACAATGGTTATGATGAAAAGACCCTATTTATGAATGATATTGATGAATGTCCTATAAATGAAATTATGAATGATACAAAAGATACTGGTTTATCTATCTCATTTATTGCTAAAAATAATTTAGAATTAGAGATTACTCGAAACTATGATATGACTTTTATTGATACGTGGCATGTTTATGCGCAATTAAAGAGAGAACTGGCAAAGTTTCATAAGATTACAAATAAGTTTATTGTTATGCATGATACGACCGTTGATGCTGAAAGAGGAGAAAGTTTCCGTATGAATATGGATATTGAAAAGCAAATGAAGGATTCCGGTTTTTTAAGAGAGGAAATATTAAAGGGATTATGGCCCGCCGTTGAAGAGTTTTTAAAAGAACATCCAGAGTGGGTCTTAATAAAACGTTATATCAATAATAATGGATTAACGATTCTCGCACGAGACAAGTATGTAAATGAAGCGAAACGTGCAATCGCTTTTTTAAACATCTAACTTAAAAAAATTAGTTCTTTAAATACTCGGGGTATTTAAAGACGATAGAGAGGTTGGTGGTTATATTTCGCATAAGCAACCAGATTTTAACTTTGTTATGAATAAGATGATTAAAAAGTTTAATTCAAATAAAAAGAAAGAGGATTTATGTTCCTTAGATGATGTTAAAAAATTAGTAAAAAGGCAAACAACTTGTAAGGGAATGTGTCAATTAGATTTAAAAAATCCGCATTTGCCTTATCCAGCAAAGAAACAAGAAAAACAGACGGAAGATCCAGTTGAATGGTTAGAACAATTTGCGACACTTCATGAGTCTAATAAAAAGTTAGAATATGTTTTCGAGAAGGCAAGAGAAGGAAAGAAATGTAATATGATGCTTCATAGAGGACAACGTAAATTATTTCTCTCTGAATTACGATTTCTATTAGAATTTGCAAAACCAAATGATAAAATTGTTTATGTTGGAAGTGCGCCAGGTCTTCATACAACTTATTTAAATAATTTGTTTGGTGATTTGAAACTAAAATGGGAATTATGGGATCCGAATCCTTTTTCGAGTGATTTAATTAAACAACCAAATACTTTTAAAATTATACAAAAATATATGACTTATAAAGAAATTGATAAATGGAAGAAAGAACATCAAGATTGGGGTAATGACTTCCTTTTAATTAGTGATTTACGTGCTACGGATGGAATGACCGGAGTAGAACATGATAAACAATTAATGAAAGATAATGATCTTCAAGAAGCAATGGTGATTCAATGGAGACCAAGAGTGGCTATGTTAAAATTTAGATTTCCTTATCCAGAAGAAAATAATAAACATCATAAAAGTAAATATTTAGATGGAAAAATCTGGTTTCAATCATTTCCAAACCAAAAAAGCACAGAAGGACGTCTTATCGTAGAAAGACCCATTGGACGACGTAAATATCCTCAAAAAGAATATGATTGGACGGATTGGGAAGAATATTTCTTTTATCATAATGCGGTTAAACGAAGAATGGATTTTGGTTGTCAAAAATTATTTCAACATTTATATGATGGATGCTTTGATTGCCAATCTGAGATTCGACAATGGCAAATCTATGTAAATCGATATCATAACGGTCTAACTTCTAAAATATTAGAATTAGCCATTGACCTAAATAAACATGTCGGTAATCTCAATTATACCGGCATCTGGTGTTCTCTCATCGAAAAAAACATTACTTGTGTTCGCATTGTTAATAACTAACCACAAACATCATACTGATACATTGAACCAGTAAAAGCCGCACATGATGGATTCGTTAAGGGGCAGGGTAATGGCTTCGCTGGCGGTAATGGATCCGCAGAAATTGTTCTCAAATTTGGCACACACGCTCGATGATTGTCTTTAAATACAATACGACTTGGAACATTGGCTTCACCGGGGAAGAGGACTTGTTCTTGTGGTGGTAATAAAAGGGGAATAAAACGGTTCATCGTCATACCACGGATATTGCTGGGTGGATTCGTTAAACGGGTATCCTCCACACTGAAAAAGCAAGATGGGAAATCCATTAAATTATTATCATTGCAACGTTGTCCTGATTTACGGAAAGCGGCTGCGGGAAATGAATCCGTGCTCATGGGTTGGCAACCCGTTTGAACTCCATCTCCACAGGGCTGACCGATATGGGTGCAATTGCAGTTCGGGCAACGAGCATTATACTTTTCACTGGGGACACGGCTTAACGGACGATTAATACCTAATAAATCAGTTTCTACATCTACTGGACCCGAATAAAAACGCTGACCGACACCCGTGTTTAAACTAACACCAGTCTTCTGCGCCACAATTCGTGGATCTGATGGGAAACAATTACCACACATAACAGGCGTATTTAAAGGATAAGATGCTGCGGCAGCAGATTCATTGATATATTGTTTGGCTTCACCTGGGTCATAACGGGTTCGTTGAAAACTCATATTTCTTACGTGTTCCTATTTTTAACGTAGTTTTTTTTTTGATATTTTTTCAAAAAAAACTTATTTGTTATATTTGATTTTACCATCGGTTGTATAAATGCAAGATGGCATTGGTGGATTTGGCATTTGAACCGCAGGATAGGACATCATCTGGCACGTTGGAAGTGCTTGAAGTCTATCCGCTGGAACTGGACCACATGGTGTTCCATCGCCATCCATACGATAATTATTGCAACCTGGCACATATTTATTCGAAGGACATAAAGACGCCATACGAGTCTGTCCTCGTAAATCAGACTCTAAATCGACTAAATTACCTTTAAAGATGCTAACATTATTACCACCGACAACACCTAACTCCATACGGCATTGAGCGGTAGAAGCGTATTTACCGGGATACATTGCGTAATTGTATGGACCTTCACTTTGTTGAAGACGCTTGGCATAAGCGCACTCATCATACATAAGATGATTACTAGTCATTTTGAGATAAAAGCGTTATTCTATCTCAAACTTCGATTTTAATTTATCCAAGATACATCTCGCCGTGAATATTGGTGCATGGCACTTGACCTGTTAATTTAACTAATGTTGGGTCAGAGTTATCTGCGGAACTAACACCGGCGGCTAAACATCTTGCAGCATAATCTAAGTTTTGGGTCACACTACGGGTATCCATTCCACCACGAACCCAATATTTTGGAATATAGTGTTCTGGATTTTGAATTTCACGGGCTAAACTTGGCACCAATGGTATCGTTCGATCTAAACTGATTCCAGCACCCGCATTATTTGCTTTCTTTGTTGCTGTATCCAAACCCGTCAAATATTTGGAATAAACATCAACATCGGTAATAACAGTTTGACCCGCACCCATAAATGGAACCGTGGCAATCGGACGGCTTTCTAAAAGGAAACGACCTCCCATACGACTGGGAAACATCCACTGTGCCGCTGTTGGTGAATCCTCTTGACACTCATCTACACGAGTTAGATGCGAACGCTCACGACCCGTCTCGGTAATCGTGGGACGAGTTCGCTGACCGACACGTAGAGTTCCCATATCACCCATCATTGGAAGAGAAAAAGGATATGAAAATAATTGATCGTTCATTTTCTGACAGGGTAAATCGTATTGACTCATCGTTTCTACATCGAACCAAGAAAATAAGTTTTTTGATGAAAATCAAAAAACACTTATCCAATTGGTGTTGATACCGTTGGAACTGTTGGTGTTGGATAAAATAATGCCTGTGCTGACGTCGCAATTGGATTAACCGGATTATTGTCATAAGGAATACAACGAATACCCTCCTCTTTACAAGTGGGTGGTGTGGCATACAACCATCTCGCAAAAGAAGTTTGGTCGTTGGGGAATGTTGTGCTGGGTGTTGTATAGAATTGACGCTGTCCGTGAGATTTATTATATAAATCACTTACATCACGATATAATTCTTTTTGATAATTTTTTTCAATTTCTGCTTGTAAAGATGGAGAACTATAACTTAATGGACTCGCTTGTTTTGTCGTTGGATCCGTAAAAATATTAAAGTTCATAAAGGGATTATTGACAGTTGGCTGAACTGACGCACCTTTCCAATTTTCATTGGTTGAATTGGGTTGGACGAAAAATTCGGCATTCTCTACTAATTTATCTTCTTTACTTTTGGCTTCACCCATCACCGGAAATTTCTTTAACCAACTCTGGGCTTTATTCAACTGAGCCATAACAGGTCCAGGATATTTCGCAATAATATAAGTCAAAATTAAAATAAATAATAAAATATAAAAAGGTGAATCTGTTTGAAAATATAATACTAAAACAAGAGATATCAATGCGGATCCTCGAACCAATGAATTTAACATTTCCGCCCACGACATATTAGGAGCGGGGACAAACTCCGATAAACGATCTCGTTGCCATAAAATAGAAGGCTTTTCCGCCCAAAATGGATCACTTTCACGAGTCTTACTCATTACCTATTCGTTCAATAGACAATTATTTTTGAAATATCGACTCAAAAATAAAAACTTAATGTTTCTTACCCTTCTTCTTCTTCTTTTTCTCTCCCGTCTCCTGTGGTGCTGATGTTGCAGTCCCCGTCGTTGGCGCAGTCTGTTTTGGCGCCGTTGCCGTTGGAGCACTCTGTTGTGGCATTCCTCCCATCATCATACTCATCATATCAAATGGATTGATTCCACCACCCTTTTTGCCTCCCGCACCTGGTGGGAAAAATGCCGAACTCATCATTTGTGTCATCATTGGACTCATCATTCCCATCATTTGTTGGGCTTCCTGGAAAATATTTGCCTCATTAATCTTCCCATTACTTAAACGATCCGTCAATTTCTGTCCGACGGTTGATATCAAACGACCAACACCACCCGCTCCATCCGCACTTGGACCACCCGCACCACCAAACATTCCACGGAATAAATCAGCAGGAGACTTAATATCCTGAAATGCCGCAAAATCAACCTCCGACGCAATCTCTCTCGCCAACTGTCCTATCGCCGAATTCTCCCCAAAAGGAAATCCCGCCGGAACATTCCCCCCTCCCGGAACATCTCCCGGCATCTTAAACATCCCTCCCGCAATAATCTGCTGTGAAATCTTCGAATGGTTTCGTAAGTTTCGAATAATTCCATTAAATGCCGGATGTGGTGGCGCAAACTCATGCAAAATATCATCAAGTTTCTCATAAGAACACGTCAAATAATAAAAAGTATGTAAATATTTCCATAAAGCCTCCTGACTTGTCTGTGATATCACCTCGCCATTTCCCTCCCAACACATCTTAAAACTAAAACCCGGAACTAACATCAACTGCTCCCCCAAACCAATACACGCAGCACTATCTCTACGTGAAATCTCCTCCATATGCGGTAAAATTGCCGGTAAAATATGTCGAAGTGCTACCATACCGTCTCCCTCCACTTTACCTCTCATCTCCTTGATATTCACATTCTCTGGATATAATGTCCCTAAATCTGACAGAAATTCAAGGAAAACACGCTGGATTTCATTAATCACATCTGGCTTGGGCTCTGGTGCGGAAGTATTGGATGACATTCTTGTTATCCAATGAGAAAAACGATTCTATCAAAAAACTTACGAACGCACTTGGAACGCAAAATTACCACGACCACCCTTTTCCTCCATAAAACGTTCCGATAATAAAATCATCACCTGGAAATACTCCCAAATTGTCTCTTTCATCTGTGCATTCGCATAACCCGACCAAATCTCTTTGATGTGTAAAACATCCACCAAATTACCCTCCATACCCGCCTCATTGACAGCCTCGTCAAAGTTATGACGAAGGAAAAAACCCTCATCTTTCTTCATAATCTCATCTCGATATGGATAAATGAAAAAAATAAAACCATCAATCACCTTTCGTGGATTTGCCTTACGTAATAACTCTAAACGATCCTGAAATAAACCAATCGTTCGATCAATCGACGGATAATCATCTCGAACAACATCTCGCAAACTCAAAATTAACTCATTTAACGTATTATTAAATTTCGTTAAAGTTGTCATCGTCCTCTGTCTCCTTAAACGATTTTTATCCAATCAACTCAAACGACAAAGCGTTCGTATTTACTCACAATTTTCATCCTCTTTAAACTATGTTCTTCCTGGTCCCATACTCATCGCAAAATCCCGGTCTCGGTCTGCTTTCATACGTTCCAATCTGCTATTTAACTCATTTTGTTTATCACTGTTATTGACTTCCTGTGGTGTTTGTATCCCTCCTGACCCAGATGGCATTTGGTTGCTTGCCATTCCATTTGTTTGGAAAAACGCAAATGTATGTTCTTGTGGTCTATCATCACTAATGAAACTATACGCATCACTAAATCCACTCATCGTGTCGGAGAAAGGGAGTAAATCTTCGAATCCAGGAACACCATTCGAACCTGCCATAGCATTGGTTTCACCACTATCTCGATTGACTGTTTGAACGCCTCCTGATAACCCAACAGGCGCACCCGTTGAACCTGGCATCACTTGCTGAGATTGCTGACGAGAAGCCAATTGACGCTGAATACCGTCCAACCAGGCAAAACATTCTTGACCGACTAATGGACGAGGATAGCGAGGAACAATCATTGTTGGAACACTGGTAATCCCTTTTGGTATATTGGTAGCATTATCAACACAAATCTTTTGAAAGGATTCGATAAGACCTGTTTTATAAAGTTCTCCAATTAATTCTTTTGAGAAAGCACACCGATTACTATAAAAAAGGATCGACGCATTCGCCATTTGAAAGATTCTTCTTAATGACACATTTAAAAAAATAACAGTTTCTTTTAACGCACAAGAATGGAAAACGAAAAATTGATTTTTGTTTTTACCCTTTTCTAAGTTCTAAACAGGATGAAGTCGAATTCCACTCCCAAAGCAACTCCCACCGATGGTTGGGCGAACATTGAAATGATTGACGATATCCCCGGTCAAACTCAAATTCTCAAATTTTCTCTTCTCAATAAAATTGATGAACCAAAATATTGGACTAGTATGGCGAATGCGATTCGTCGCACCATTCTCGCCGACCTTCCCAATTATTTGCCATCTCGTGATATGATGAATGTTATTGAATCCACTTCAATGTTAAATCCAGATGTTCTTTCACAGCGTCTTCATCTTTGTCCGGTTCGAGTTGAAAAACTCATTGGGCTTGATAATCCACAAGGTATTATGATAAAAGCAAACATTCAAAATACTGGTTCTCAAATTCGAAGCGTTTATTTACGTGATTTGATGGTAGAAGGATTTGATGACCCAGCAGATTTTTGGACTCAACCGGATACTCTTTGGACTCGTCTTCAACCAGGTCAGGGAATTGAATTAACAACGACTCTCCAATTTGGAACTTCTTACACAATTGATACAGGATTTCAACCTTGTGCCGCTACTCGTTATGTTTTTGCTTCACACGAAGATGTTCTTCAACAAATGATGTCTAAAATGACATTCAAAAACGAACAAGATAAAGAACTTTATCGCATAGCGCATCAAGAACAAGCCGTTTGGAGAACCAAAGAGGGACATCCCGTTGAGTTCATTTTTACAATGGAATCATTGGGTGCGTATCCCGTCCAAGAAATTATTCCCACTGCTTGTCTCATCCTTGAAAAACGATATCACAAAATGCAAGTCATTCTTGAACGTCTTCAAGAACAAGCCCAAAATCGACCTCCCTGGTCTATTCACGATGTAATTCGTGTCGAAAAATATACAGGTGATTTACAAGCATTCGATTTTACAATTTCATATGAAAATGAAACGATTGCGAATCATTGGACGCAACGTATTCGACGTGATAAAGAAGTTCAATATATTGGATATCGTATTCCACACCCACAAGATCACGTTGTCATTATTCGTATTGCTCTTCATAAAAAGCCTGATGAACTGATTAATTATTTTAATGATTGTGTTGAGAAATTAAAAGAGCATGCTTCTGGATTGGAGAAAGAATGGGAATCGCATCGTCAATTATGGAGACAGCGAAGCCCGCTTCCCCCTGTTCCTGGTTGGGAAGATTGGGTTGAATCCCATATTTTTGAAATCTTGAAACAATAAGTTTTTTGAGAAATAACTCAAAAAACAAAATATGTTCTAACCATATAGAATGTTTCGTCTTTTAGAAGAAACAGATTATGAAAAAGGGTTTCCTCATATTTTAACACATCTTACTATCCTGGGAGATTATACAAAAGATAAATTTCTTCAATACTTCTCTCAACAATCACCCAACAAAGAGATATGGGTTTATGAATCAAATGGAACTATCTTAGCAACTGCATCTGTGCTTTATGAATTTAAATGGAGTCGTGGAGGTTCTACGGTGGCTCATATTGAAGATGTTGTGGTTCATCCATCCTTACAAGGACAAGGATTAGGAAAGAAATTAATGATTTTCTTAATCAAACAAATTGAGGAAAACAAAAAAGTTTATAAAATTATTTTAGATTGTAATGACTCCAATATAACATTTTATGAGAAATGTGGTTTTGTTAAAAAAGAAAATCAAATGGTAATCTATTTTTAAAAATGAACCGGCGCATAATTACCATAAGACTCCATACTTGGCATCGCCTGAGGAACAAAATTCTCGAACATTGGATACTGTGTTGATAATGGAATAACATCCTGTCGGTCATTCGCTCGCATCAATTTACGGATAGGACGTGGCTCCGCATCCAAGTTCTTCCAAAAATCACACGTCTGTCTATTATCTGGGTTTGTTGTTAAACAAGTTGCGTATTCATGTGGAATTTCTTTTGGTCCATAAGATGAACGAAACTGGGTATAACTTTGTAAATCACGACCTCCTTGTTCGTCCGGTCGTGGCTTCCCTAAAACAGCAAAGTTTTCTTTCTTTTTCTTTTGAACTGCCTTTGCCTTCAGTTTTGGCTTTTCCTCTTCTTTATCCTCAAAGTGTTCTTCTTCGTCCTCACTATCAGATTCCTCTTCTTTTTTGACCTTCTTACCAAGCGAACAAGTTCCTGGAATGGGACTACCCATTAACCAAGTAGGACAATTTGGTTGATAAGAAGCATCTTCCATTAAACGACGATTAAACCATTTGTGTAAAACAAATGCCAAAAAACCTAATATCAAAAATGAAATTAAAATGCGACTGAAAAATTTACCATCTGTCGTTCCAAACCAACTCGATAAATTAATCTGCGGAAAACCAAATGAACTCTTGGAAACTCCTCCCGCCTGTTGCGGATTCATACTACTATAAACAACCGGTGGCTGTGATGAAAATCTCACACTTGGTCTCGATATATAATTTGGCGGTAATGTCATCGTATCTAATACCAACCAACAAAAAAACACAATCACCTCATAGAAAAAATGAATTTAAAGACATCCTAATTATTCTTTGAGTAATTGGGGGAGTTTCTTCTTCATAAAAATATTCGTCTTTTCTTGTAGGGTAGTTCTCCCTATATGAATATGGCGGAAGAAGAAGAAACGATAACAATTCAAAAAGAAGACAATATCGAGCAAGTGAATAATGTAAATCAGTTATGGGAGGAGACATTAGGTGCAAATGTTGAGGATACTACCATTACAGTCGCCCAAGAAGAGGCTGTTCCGGATTATGAGTTAGTTTTTGATGAGGATAGTATTTATGAGACAGAATTGGAACAATCCTTATTGAGAAGATTACCGATTTACCAGCAGAATCGAGCGGCAGTTCAGCGTCGTGTCAGTGATGATGTGAGAACTTGGCTTGAATTAAATCGAACGGCACGAGCGCAGATGTCGATGGGTTCTCGCAAAGACAATTTATTCCAGAGTCTTCGTAATAACAAATGGGATATTCCTTGATTATTGCCAGTTGTATTAGATAAGTCAAATTTGTATTATACGAAGGACGATGAGGAGAATTGGCGTCCGGGGACGGAGGCGGAGCGTGTGGAACAATTTGAGCCAAAGCCGAATCAGCCACCGATTGATCCACGTTCTTACCATCTTGTTGAAATGGCAGAGTTGTTTGAGACCCGAGATAAGATAGAAGAGCAATATCGAAATCGTGAGATTAAGTATGATGTGTATAAGCGTCGTTTGTGGGAGTTGTCGGTTATCAATGAGAGTATAATTAATCCGGATGCGAACCCACAAGAGCCTGTTTTAGGAAATCGAGTTCAAATGGAAGTTGATGGAGATGCGCTTCGTTATTGGAATCTTTTAGAACCAACTTGGTCTGGAACTCGTTTTCAAGCACCCTTAATTGAGAAGGTTGATGTCAAGGATGCTTCTGGAAAATGGTTAAAGACGATTGAAAAGAATCTTGAAAATGGGACGAGCGCACAGATTGTAGCAATTGCTCGATTACCGACAACAGGTATAACGGGTTCAAATACAAAAGGCGATCTTCGTTTTTTATGGAACGCCCAAGGTGGTGAGGGAATGCCATCACAGTCGATGATGCGAATACGGTCTAAAATTACGAAAATCGAGACAGGAGAGAATGCGATTATTACCGCACCCAATCACGGTCTTCGAACGGGTTCTCATATTCGATTATTCCAGACGAATTGTGTCCCGAATATCGATGGTGTTTATTCGACGAAAGTAAGTGTAATAGATGCTGATCGTTTTAGTGTGGGAGTCCAATTGGGAGAGGGGAGCAAACCGGGAGACCAAGGATTGTTAATTTCCCACGGGGCGATACCTTGGGTTCAGTTTCAATGGAATGGAGAAACAAAGAAATGGACTTATATTCCAAAGGAGGGAGAGGAGACAGAACCAGGGAGTCCGTTGGAGACTTTTGACAAGCCGACTTTATTATGGGCGGGTGCGGGTATGACACAACAAAGTAAATGGGATGAATTTTTAGCCGAATCGATTCCAAAGCCAATTGATATTTTAAATCATGAGCGTTCGAAGTTAGTAAAGACAATATCGATTGATGATTGGAAGAATTATTTAGCCAAATATCATTTTCAATGGCATGATGTTCCATATCCATTATGGAAGTCGTGGTATGAGAGTGTGATTCAAGAAATGAATCCTAATTTGGTAAATATTACGTTAAATGTAAAACAAGCACCAGTTGAGAATAACCAGGAGGGAGGAGAAAACATAGTAGTAAATCAAAAACAAATCAAGAATACGATACAAACTTTGGAAAAACAGATTATTCAGCATCGAACGGCAATTCAGCAGATTGAGAAGTTTGAGGAAATCTTAGAAAAGGACAAAGCAAAGGAAAAGCCAGAAGAAAGTGAAATTTGTGTGAAGACTTTTGTGAAGGAATATGAAGATTTGAAGGAATTAGAGAGAGACGATACGATTTATGAGACGGGACAATTGGCAAAAGTAGGAGATAAGGTATATGAATGGAATAATGGGTGGAAATTGGATATGATTCGAAGTAATTTTTACCAGATGTGTGAATTACCGGGAGAAGTGATTCAAAATAAGTCGTGGGGTCAAGCATTAGAATGTGCTTATGAGTCAAGTTGTATGCCACGAACAGAGGAGATCTTAAAAGGTGCGAAATCACGATTAGAAAATGAGTTAAAAGATTTTGAGAAGGTTTTGAAGAATCTCCAAGAACCGGTAAAACCAGTGGAAGAGCCGAAGATATATCCGGATATCCAGACAGGAGGAAATGAATCATCAAAAGAGGGGACAAAAGTAGAGGAAGAGAATTACGATCCACGTGTGATAGAGATTAAGAAATCGACGAAAGACCATGAACTGCGTGCGGAGAAGATGATGGTTTTATTCCAAAGCGAGGGTCTTAAAATTGGTTGCCGTATTATCAGTTTGAGTTCCCAACAGGTTTTAGGTTGTATTCACGAATATGACCTTTATCAGGCAAATCATGTGACTGACCCTGCTTATGTGGATGATGCGTATAAAGAGTTTGTGGGAACTTATGGAGTCCCGGAAGGTGCGTATATGGTTTGTAAGTTTTGTGGTGCGGCATTAAGTGATATAGAGGCGGATTCATATGAGGGTTTTTCGAAGAAGAGTGGTAATTTAAGGGAGAGTCGTTCGATATGGGAGAAGACGGACGCACAGGTGATTCGAGAGGCACGAGAGGCATCGACATCAGTTCCAATAGATAAACAGACTTTAACAACTTCGGTTTTTTCCATTGAAAAGGAATTGCCGATCACAACAGATCCTGAATTTCGAACAGAATGGGTTCAACAAGGTGGTAATATCACTGAATTAGATGATGCTCGTGAAATTGCGGAGACAATACATTTTGTGATGAATACGATTGATTTGAGTAGCCAGTTGGACGCACAGGGATTTTGGGATTCAATCAAAAATATTTTAATCTGGTCTCGTAATTTGCCGAGTTATAGTTCTTATGCGTCCAAATTGAGAGCCCAATTACAGAAACAGGGTATTAGTGTGGCAAATTTGAGAGAGGAAGTGATTCAGGATCGATATCTGCGAGATATTACGGGTCGTAAGAAGATGGCATTATTATCACAATTACAGGTTTGGATTACAACAACATTTCCTTTACCGACGCCAAGACCGATTGGAGATTTTCAATCAACTTTTGAGGGATGGGATAATGCGGTTCTTTTTTGGCTACATATGGGAATTGAGTTTGGGTGGGATCCGGATAGTATGCGTAAGATGGGAACAGAGTTAGTGCCATTCCGTGTTGGAACACCAGAGTTTCAACGTTCCATCGAACGATTATCACCACGATTTACGAATGCGGTAAAAGAGTTTGAGGAATACCCGAATATGATACAGCGCCGTAAGGTATATAATTTGGCGGCGAAACGAGCACAAACAGATGGTAAGGCGATGATAGATGATGGACCATTTGCGGGAATGGATGAGAAGATGGTGGTATTAAATCGTAGAGCGGAAGGACCTGATGATTTAGTGCCGGAATGGGGTGAGATGTGGTTAGATCCGGAAAGCCCAGAGGAGGTTGATGAATTACGGGCAGTGGGTCTTGAATTACAGAATAAGATTTTGGCGGAATTCCAGTTAGACTGGTTAAAAGCGCCAGAATTGGAGGAAACATTTGAGGTGAAAGACATTTCACGAGAGAAATTTGCGTGGTATCATTGGCAAAAACGGACTCAAATCGTTAAATTGAATCGTTTCCTTGATTTAAGACCATTACCAAACATTCCGTTTCTTTATCAAACAACGGAAATGAATTTGCGAATTAAGATTGGATATGGAGAATATCGGTTAAAAGAAATCGATCAAACCAAAGAGGTTGAATTTTTGAGAATTTTGGGAACAACTGTGATAATGGAAGGACCTCAATTAGGAGAGCAACATGAATATACACCAGATAAAGTTGATATTTTAACAGGAAAAACTTTGAAAGAGATTGAAAAAAATGTTCCAACTCACGAACAATTTATGCGATATGAAGAGAAACTATCAAAAGACACAAAACAACAATTAGAGAATGCGATGAAAGTCGATTTAATGCGAGAAAAGCCGTCAGAGGGAGCGTGGAGTTATCGTTCTCGTGAGGATTGGATGAAATTAGGAGAAAATGGTTGGTTAGAGGGAGCACAGAGAGCGTGGGATAATTTCATTGTAAAGATGACGGAATGGAAACGTCCTGATGACAAGATTGCTTTTCAACGTAAAATGGTTTCTTTAATTGGTAAATATTTGTCTGGGGATCAACGTGAATATGAGATGGCACAGAGTTTGGTAGCACCGACAGAAGTGGTTGTTGTTGAAAAGAAAAAGAAACGAACGGGTATTCCAGCGGAATTACGTCCAGAGATGTTGCCACCGATTTCAAAAGGTTCTAAGAGGTTATTTACAGCAGATAAAGAGGAAAAAGAAGAAGAAGAAGAGGAGGAGCAAGTATTATGGAGACCAACGGTTGATGAGATAACAGTGGAAGAGTTAGAGCGTCGAACAAGAGAGATCCAGCAATTAATATTTACGGGGTTTAAACGTTCGCAGAGAACGGCAGTATCTCAGGTAAATTTGTATCAACAGATTAATTTGGATAAGTTCCGGACACCAGATCAACGTTCTTTTTTGAAGGAAATAACAGAGCAACAATGGTCTTGGTTATTACCTTATGCTGATGACGAGCAGAAACGTGAGATATTGAGTGAATTAACTTTGGAGGCATCACCGACACAGGTTGATACGTGGATGGTTCGATTGCTTCCACAAGATTGGATTCGTCTTCATATTGTAAATAAGATAGAAGTGGTAAATGGGGATGAGACAATGCGAGTATTAACGGATGAAATGAAGGATAGCCGGAATGGGTGGAAGGGAATTTTAATGGGAACGTGGGTGGAGTTATTAACACAATTAACGGGTTGGTTAAGTCGAGATTATGAGCGTTATGGACGAGGCGTAGGCAATAGTGTGGCAGCGGATTGGATTGAGTCAGTATTGATATTTTATGAAAGTCAATTAAAGTTTTCCAGAATGCCGACAGATGAGGAGCGTCGTCGTCGTAGTGAAGAGCGTTTGTCTTCCTATACACCAACAACAACAAATTATCGTATTAAATTGAGCCAAGCAATGAGAGATGTAGGAAGAACAATTGTGGCAGAGTTAGATGAGGAAGAAGTAATGAAGGAAGAAGAGGAGAATCTACGAGAGAAAGAAGAGCGAGAAGCATTTTTAAGGACAGAACATCCAGATTGGTCGAAAGAGGAATTAGAGAAAGCATTAGAAGAGGTGAAAGATGCTGATGGGATAGCGGAAGAAGAGGGATTTTTAGCACCGATGGCAATACCTTATATGGATGCGTTGATGACGGGATTAGATTATGGAGAACAGGGAGATCTAGATGATAACGATGAGGGGAATATGGAAGAATAATTTTATTTTGTGAGAAGATGATAGGATTTGAATAATCCTATGATGAACGAAAAGACGAAATCAATATTTCAATTCATTTTATATATTATTATTTTATTAGTTATTTATTGGTTTATCCAGAATGGGAATCGAGAGTCATTTGCTTCATTGGAGGTGACGGATCAGCCAAACCCGAATACGCCAGCACCTGGTGGAGTTCTTCCTTGGTCTTTACAAAACCAGAGAGAGGGAAGATTTGTTGTGGAAGATAATTTAATGCCAGGACCGAAACCATCTTATGGCAATTTTCAAATTGTTCCACAACCTCCACCGTGGCGTCCTCCCGTCCATCCTCTTGTTGTCCCTAGTATGAGTTCCGGACAAACCGGTATTGCGACTTATATGGGTTTATTAGATATTGATTTACCGTGGATGTCTCCTGTTTTCCAAGAATTTGATAGAAAATCAATTGAGCGTTGGGTAAATGCGACAACAGACCGCCTTCAATGGGAAGAAGGAGTGAATCGTTGGAACTGGAAACCATATCCAGATGATAAAAAAGAAGTTCAACGATGGCATAATATGTTATGGAGAGAGGCTTCGTGGCGTCCTCCCGTCCAAGAAACCAAAGACAATCAAGCACCCAAAGAAGTAGATATACCCGATAATTACTGGAAGAAGTGGGCGATTGATTGGTTAAATCGATGGAATGGCGAAATGGTTAAAGAATTAAATAATAGAATCGCAATCAATCGACGTTCCCGGACATTAGATTATCCATTTCAATATGGACGTCTATGGTATGTGCAGGGTTGGGATGCCGTGGTAAATGAAAATAAAAAAGTTAGAATCATACAATATTTTGGTGAATTAACACGTTCATTCGGTCAAGTGATCTATTTGATGGACTGGATTTTTGTAGGAAACCCCAATCTTCCTAATGAAAAACCACAAATTGATGTGGCTTGGATTGGAAGCAGAACGTATGATGATGTTTGGATGCCAAAAGGATTGGCTGGCGATGCCGTTCAACAAGAAAGCACAACACCCGCAGATCCAGGTCCTGCGTTATTACCTTGGGCGAATATTGAAGGAGAATTACGACGCAAACAAGCACAAGCCGCATTGATGAGAGGAAATATGGCATTAGCGTTTCAATGCTTTATACCAGCACCAGCAACAGATGGAAAAATCAAAAGCCATTTATTGTTTGCTTCCAGTAAAGAAGATTGTGAAAATCGCTTAGATTTTGTGGGAAGGGAAAAGCCAAAAGGTGTTTGGGATCATCCATGTATTACTGATGAAGACTGTCTCATGTATCAAAGCAATCAAAATTATCCAAATCAATATGGGCGATGTCTCGAAAATGGAAAATGTCAATTCCCTCTCGGTATGGAATCTCTCGGCTATCGATACTTCATTACTGGCGAAGACAGCGAACCATATTGCTATAATTGTGAAAGTAATACCTGGCTTCCATCCACTGAAATCGGCAAATGTTGCGAAGCACAAAGAGATAAAAAAAGATTCCCCTTTTTAAATGGACCCGATTTTGCCTTTCGTGGAGATTCACCGCAAAGGGAAAGACATTATCGTCAAATCAAATGTCGTGCTAACACCACCGGTCAAACAATTAATGCGCTCAAAAAAGATTTAGATTGCGTTGATTTAAAGAGAGCAATACCACAGTTGTATCCGAGAGTATTATTGGAGAAGCCGAAGAAATTGGATGAGACGCCTGGTGCGGTGGAGGGTGTTTCATACCCGAGTGGATTAGATATAGGAATGACAAATGTGCCGGGACAGACGAATGCGACATTTTTAAACGTATCGGCTAAAAATGCGAATCAATAATCGAAATAGATAGATAAAATGAATCAGACAATTATTCATTTTATGCCGAACCAGACGGGTGGGACACCGAAACATATTTACGATTTACAGCAATTATTTCCAGAGAAAAACCATCTTATGTGTTCGAGTATTTCCCAATTAAGTAGTTTATTGAGAGAAAACAACTTAAATATTTTTCGATTTCATTTACATTCTTGTGTGAATGAGAATTATTTGCCCTTAATCCCAATATTAAAAAAGTTAGATAAAATGATTCAATTATATATGACCGTCCATGATTATCAATGGTTTTCAAGATATAATCCTAATCCAACTCGTGAATGTTTCCTTCATACGATATATGATTCTCATGATTTATCGAATTTAACAATATTATTTCATTTGATGAATGTGATTATTTTTCCGTCTAAAAAATTATTTGATAATTATTCATTATTAATCGATTTACCAATTCAAAAATGCCATATCACACCTCATTGTGATGTTCCCGTGCCGATTGATAAACCAATACCAATTCGATTAGAACAAGATGAGCCAATACGGATTGCGTTTGTGGGATATTATACACCAGTGAAAGGTAATAATTTATGGAATCAATTAATTGATTTATTTCCAGTTTATGTAAATCGCAGGATAGAATATCATGTATTCGGACACGTGCATGAAGGAACAAGTAATTGCGGAAAGATGATTTTACACGGAAAATATGAAGATGATAATTTAGTAAGTTTATTATACAAAGAACGTATCCATTTGATTTGTCATTTATCCGTCGCAGAGGAAACTTATTGTTATGCTTTAACAAGAACAATGCAGTCAAAAATACCGATTTTATATTTGAATCGAGGTGCTTTCCCTGAAAGATTAGAAAAGTATTATTCTTCTTATTATATGTGTTGTGAGAACTCTTATGAATTAATTCCAAAGTTGAAAGAATTAATATCGAAAATAATGATGAATCGAGAATGTCGCACTGATACGAAGATATCAAATAAAGTTGTTAAAACAGAATGGTATGAACGTTATTATTAAATGGGAAAATCTCGGGCTGGTTGGAAAGCAGGAGGTATTTCTTTTGGACCTAATGGATTTTCAATAGGACATTGACGTGAGCCAGCATATAAAACGCATTCTCCTTGTTGTTGTCTGCTATCGAGACCAAAGTTAATACGATATTGTTCTGTTCCTGGATGAATGGGAATATTATAAGCAAAGTAGAATGCTCTTGCTTGCGTCCATTGAGATTGAAGAAGTAAGGTATCTTTTCGCCAGCGGGGTTGATTCATAAATTGGTAGAGCCATAAGTAAATATCTTTGCGAGAATAACTTGGATTGGCAATCCAGACGGCGGGAAATTGAATACTTTCGAAGGCATCATTCCAAGCCCAATAGAGTCGAGGACCGACACGCATTGGGAGGTAATTCTTATCATAATTTTCAAGACGTAAGAAAGATTTTTGTAGAAAAGGTGCGGATGCATAAAGAATTTCATTTTGATCGAGATAGGTTGGAATTAAAATGAAACTTTGTTTGGGGAGAGTATCCTGTGTTTTTTGCCATAAAGGAAATGGAGACACATCACACCAAAACATACCATCAACCAGACCTTTTTGAAATTGTTCGAAACATTGTTCCCAAGTATTATTGATGATTATTGGTCCAGTCGTTCCAGCAATTTCACCAATATATTCTTCTTTAATAAACCAGATATTTTTAAGACGTCGAGCAATAAAGTCGCTAAGACCCCCTTGTGGTCCAACCGCCCATTTTGTTCCTGTTGTAAAAACACTTGAATCAAATTGAAGTCTTGGATTTGTAATATCATTATATGGAACAATTACGAAGATAGTATAAGAAAATAGATTCATAACGGAACTAATGACATCATTTCTATTTTTTGAGAATTCATCAAAGAGAGACCAAGAGGGGAGAAGAGCCATATGATTTTGATTTTGACTAACAGATTGAATAATCTTTTTAATATCATCTGT
>Ga0172364_10000921_pt1 | contig 21925 bp, 17 predicted proteins | sample LakKivSesite10cm_FD_114545 | JGI IMG/M metagenome (GOLD analysis project Ga0172364, IMG submission 114545) | Sediment microbial communities from Lake Kivu, Rwanda - Sediment site 10cm | ecosystem: Environmental > Aquatic > Freshwater > Lake > Sediment | place: Rwanda: Western Province, Lake... | reverse complement strand
TCTCTTGTTCTATATATATGGACAAAAACAGAGCCACGACCAGGATATATTAAATTAGGATAATCCTCGTTTCTTACTTCAAACGGCAACGCAGCATAAAAAACAGGATCACCTATTCTTTGTTTTATACTCTCAAGATATTTTTTAAGATGGGGATATTTTCCAAGAAGTTGTTCTACCTCATTTTCCTCCATTTTTGCCATTTTTTTCTTCCAGCTCCCCAAATGGTTACATATTTTGTTTCAAATTGTACATACTACGCCTTAGATTCTTCCTTTTCTTTTGTATCCATTATAGTATAATTTTCTCTTCACTCCCATGTTTTAACATACTATAATGCTATAGGTAATCCTTTTTCGCCCTCCCTATAAAAAGTCCAGATAAACTGTACTACCTCATAATAATCGAATATCTTTTCTTCTATCATTCTTCCGAGGATATGTTTCCTACGATCATATTCTTCATAAATCTGAGTCGGATCTGCATATCCTGCGTTTTTCGCTATTCTCTGCTCTAGAATGTAGCTGTTTCTGTTTGCTTTGAAAAGATGTGTATCATCAACTGGATTCCATTGAAATGCTACTCGAGACATTATCGCATCTACTTCCTTATTGTATCCTTCAATTTCATCTACAGATAGAACCCGTCTAATTCTTTTTCCTTTTCGTTCTACAGCCATTTGTATCAACACAACATCCAAGTTATCCATGAACGTTTTAGGTATGTTGATAGGATGTCCCGTAAATCGTTGTATAACTTTTGTGACACTACCTGCATGGAATGTTGTTATAACTGGATGTCCTGTCTGCATAGCCTGAAATACGACACGTCCCTCTATCCCTCTGGTCTCTCCAGGGATGATATAGTCAGGTCTAGATCTTAACGACGCTCTCAGTAGGTCCTCCAGTTCAACGTGTCCCTCTTTAGGCCCTGTTGACCTTGTTAATAACTGTTGCCACACAGCATGAGGCACATGTACCTCAGGTGTATTCTCAGCAGTATAGATCTTCTTCTCAGGTGGGATAAACGGAATTATCGCATTTGCCGTAGTAGTTTTACCAGAGGCAGTCTCACCGCAGACAAACAAACTCCGCCCATACTGAAGACAAAGCCATAGATACGCAGCGACACCAGTATCAAATGTTCCCCAGTTGATAAGCTGCGTTACACTAATAGGCGTCTCACTAAATTTTCTAATAGTCATACTAGGCCCTTTTAGACTCACGTCCTTACTATGAATAATATTCACCCTGCTACCGTCAGGGAGCGTACCATCTGCGATAGGCTGCCCCTCACTCACAGGGCTACCTATTTTCTCGCTAAACTCCTGTGAAAACGTAGACGCCCATGTCTTGTCGATATTTATATTGGTCTTCACCATCTCAAAAACCTTATGGATAAGATGAACTTTTTCTCCAGTAATAACATGAACATCTTCGATATATGGATCTCTCATAAAAGGTTCAAGCGGCCCACCACCAACAATATCCTTGGTTATACTATATTCGATATCCATCTTCTCAGCAGGCGTAACTCTTATTTTACCCGCTTTAAACTTACCTAAAAAACCTTTTTTTCCAGAGTCAACATCTGATAATTTTTCATCTACAACAGTAATTTCATCTATAGCATTTCTGATAGCGTTTCTTAGCTCATCCTGAGTTTTAATATTTGTTTTTAGATGAGCTTTCTCATACATCAACTCCAAAATTTTATCACATTTTTCTTTTTCTTTATCATTCAACATCGGTTCAACAGCATGATACTCCACTTGCTCCATATCCTTTGTTCTATAGATATGTATGAAAACAACTCCTTTAGTAGGATAAATTATATTGGGATATTTTTCGTCTCTCAAATCCCGAGGTACCTTATTATAAAAAACGGGTCTATCCATCTTCTTTTCTGCTTCTTCAAGATATCTCTTAAGATGAGGATTCTCCCGAATCAGTTTTTCTTCCTCTTCTTTATCCATCCTTGTCATATATCTACCCTTTCTTTAGAATGCGACGCCACTTGTTTCAATAGCTAATCCCACACCAGGCTTAACAGAAAACGTAGTCAAAGGCTCATACCTATGACTTGCACCGTTAAATTTCTCAAGATAAATATTATGAACTATACCAATACCGGGCATAGATTCACGTGTAACTCTAAAATGAATATCGGAAACCATCTGAAAAGCGCTATGAATATCCGCAGACCACTCATTGGGGTTCCCTGTTACAACTATTATCCTACCGGATCCTCTTAATCGATTTAAAAAACTAGTAAGGTCAACCAGATTATCTTCATTCAGACTTTCACTTAGAAGAGTAGAGAGCGAATCTATAAATATAATTTCAGGATCAAAAAGCTTTTTACATGTTGTCAAACCTTCAAGAAATGTTTTTTTAGGTAGCGTCTCTGCCAATGTTACCTCAGTGGATATAAAAAAAAGCTTACCCGCCATCAGATATTTTCTCATATCATAGCCAACAGAGGCCGTCTGCCTAAGAAAACTCTTCACAGTATACTGTGTAGAAACATATGAACATGTAAATCCATTTTTCAAAAAGCTATAACAAAACCTCTGGCAAAAAATGCTTTTTCCAGTACCCTCTTTACCTTCTAAAAATACTAGAGATCCATCTGGTATAGTTTTTCCAAATCTTTGAGCAAAACCATCTTTTTCTCCTTTTCGTTCTAATTCTATCGATTTAACTCCTGTCATTTTATTTTATCCCATCCGCACATCTTTTAAATTGTAAATGTGAACTCGTCTTCGATAGCTTGAGGTCCAACTACTCTTAGAGTATGATCACCAGAGGATATTTCGCTATTGTCTACATATATTGTGGTAACCTCTCCAGTTTTTATGGATGTATCTGAGAAATTATAATCTGCTGTGAGTATTATATCTCCATCTATAAACAATTGAAATGTCTCATTTGTTGTTATGAGTTTTTTTCCTCCAATATTTTTTAGATAAAATCTATAATGTCCGCTTACATTGGGTACATTTTCATTGTCGTTGATAATCTTAAAATCTGTATCTAATTGTTCTTGTATTCTATCTCCCCTTTCTGAAAGACTTGTACTAACATTCATTGTTACAGCAATAAAAACACCTGAAACCGCGCTGGCTACTATTACTGCTGCGATAAAGAATATCACGTGTGTCCCAGTAAGGCTAAATCCCATTTTTTATCACCTCTTTTCTTTTTTTTTAAATTTGTATTGTATATTCATGATAATCTGATACCCCATTATCTGTGACAACTTTCAATCTTCTCATCCCAGTACCAGGTAGATTAGTAACGCTAAAATAAACTTTTTTTTCAGGATAAAGATACGATTTAGAACAAGTGAATTGTTGGTATGTTCCATTTATTAGGATGTTAAAATAACCTGTTTTCAGGGAAATGCTACCTGTGTTTTCTACAGTGATATTAAGATCGTAGTTTGATTCGTTGGCCGATGTAGAAACACCGGTAATATTTATATCGGTTTTAACTTGATCGATAGCTCTATCTTTCATGTCATCATATGAATCATTAATATCTGAAATTGTAGGCAGTAGATTGCCGGTTAAAATCTCCATAACTATTAGAAAAGAAACACCAATAACAACTGATGCAGCCACTAATGAAAATCCCATCCGTATACTACCTCCAGATTAGTGTAAATACACTCTTTCCAATTCCACTTTACATATTAAATTTATATTTTTGACTCTAAGTACGTTAATATTCTTTTTTCAACTATAGTTGTTCAGTTTTTTTGTTATTTTAGATATCTCCCCATCTATCCTGTCTAGGAAATGCTTGTCAAATTGTCTTCCTTTAAGCTTCTGTATGAAGAGTAATGATTGAATATGATCTCTCGCTGGTAAATCAGATAACCCCGGCCTGATGTTTTCCCTCTTCTTATCATCAGTTATACCGTTTGAGTAATCGATTAAATTTATTTTAGCATCTTCAGAAATCCATCCTATATCAACATAATAATCTAGTATCTCAGGAAGATAAGAACGTCCACATTTGTCAATGAGATATTGAAGCCATTTCATCAAAACTATGATGCTTTCAGGGTTGTTGGGGATCTCTGTCAGCGGATATAGTTTCAATTCTTGAACAGGTATTGTGATCTTTTCAGGAACCTGTATATCCTCTGTTGTAACAATTGTGGGTGGCGATATTTTTCTTTCTTCTATTCTTTGTGGTTCTAATCTTTCAGTACTATCTTTTTTATCAATATAGTCGAATTTACTATAGGTGCGCATTATGTTTCTTATTTTATCTACTAAAATATTAAGCTGTTTTTTACTAATTTTTATCTGTTTTTCCTTCAATTTATGTTCTAATTTTTCTGCAAGTCTTGGAGGGATAATATTTTTGGCAACTAGGGCAGATAGTTCGTTACCCAATTCAAATCCTTCTAAAGATTTATTTTCATTATCTTCGCTATTGCCCTCTTTTTCTGCCACGTATATCACCTATGCTTTCTCTTTTTTTAACTCTTCTATAAATTCATCTATTGCCATATCTATTTTTTCTTCTGAAGAGGTTTCTTTTAAGGCTTTCTCTATTATTTTATATAAATCTTCATCAGATAGTTCTCCTGATTTAATATTTGTAGGTACGGGTTGTCCCAACTGCCCTTTAAAATCCTCTATTTTTCCACCGGTTCGCTCTGCGAAAGACTCTAAATCTCCGACTCTTGTCTTTAAACCGTCGATCTCTTTGATAAAGTTTTCTAACGCGTCGATTCTCTGTTTAGTAACTCTTGAAAGCCCAACAAACGGGTTCATTTGTTCTGATACAATTTCGTATAAGCTGACAAGATCATCTAGATCTTTGGATACAGATGCTAACTTTTGATTTATAACACTTATATCCTCTTGGTTTTTCTTTATCTGAAAATCAAAATTTTTTATGCTTTGTAGCATCGCACGTTTCTGCTCTAAAGCTTCTCTAGTCGCTGTTGGACCTGAATCAGCGGTCTCGCCAGAACCTACCAGATCACCTATTACATCCTCTTCTTTTGATTTCCCGGCTTTTTCATCTTTGTCTTCTCCAAGTTTGATAACTTTTCTAATACTATCTGCATCCTTTTTTGGCGCTGTAGATTCTTTTGTATCTGTTTTTTCAATTTTAATAGTTGGTTCAACAGGAGGTTTGGAGGTTTTCTCTTCTTCTGCCTTAGGCACACTTTTAATTATCTCATCCTTAGAAGGCGGGTTTTCCTCTACTTTTTGCTCCGCTGGTTTATCCTCACCTTTTCCCATCTTTAACTTTATTTACACCCCTCCTATATTAAAGGTATATAGGTAACTTATATATAACAACTATAACCTGGTATTTATACTTTTACTTCTATTGGATTATATATTTTTACAATCAGAGAATAAAATTTATATTATTTATATTCTGCCTTGATTTTTACCTATAACTCATATACAAAATGATGCGTATATTGGTCTGCTTTGCAAAACAAAAAGTTTTAAAATGACTAAAGAATAAAGAAAGGCAATAGATTCAAAATTTTTTGGCATAGAGGATATTATTTTTGCTGAGGAAAGAGATGGTTGAATCTACTGAGGAATCAAAAAAAGAAAATAGTATAGATTTGCGTAATAATGAGAATCTTTTAGTTTTGAGTATTGATAAAAATGGAAAAATTGTTCAGTTCAACAGAGAATGTGAAAAAATAGTTGGCTATAACAGAGATGAAGTATTAAATAGAGAATTTTTTGATCTTTTGATACCAAAAAGCTATATCGAACAATGGGAGAAAATGTTTGATTCCGTAAAACGAAATGAAAGAATAAATGATTTTAAACTTCCTTGGTTGACGCATCATGGACAAGAAATCATGATATCATGGAGTAGCTTTCCTATTGAACACAGTGGAGAAGCAGTGGGGGATATATGTCTTGTAGGGCGGTTAGTTTCTCCAGAGGATAATATTAAAAAATCTTCAATTGAACTTACAGAAAAAGAGATGAAAAATAAAGTGGATGTCGATCAGGTCGATGATAAAGAGAAAAATAGGTTATTGTTTAAATTTAGAGGTAAAAATATAGTTTTCTCCAGTGATTATCCGGTAAATTCTAGAGATGGTTTTGATGATGTAGGGGTTGTAGCTTCATCAAAAAAAGAAAAAAACTTGGAAATTATTAAAAATAGACTAAAGGAATCGATTGAAACTGAAGAAACAAATGAAAATTATGTGGATTTAGCAAATAGTAATAAGGGTATTGATAAAACTATCAAGAAATTGAATAAAAGAAATAAAGAGTTGGAAAAAGAGAATAAGAAGTTAGAGCGAGATTTGAATAACCTTAAGATTCGACTAGTTGATGGGAAAGAAGAAAAAATGGATGAGACTTGTCAATCTATTAGAAAGAAAACTACGAATTTGTTTAATCGATATTTGTATTTTTTATTTATTCTTGTGGGTGGTAAGAGGAAGAAGGACGAGTTTGAACGGATGTCGCGTGAGTTAGATGAACGTAAAAATTTGTTGAATAGCCTTGAAGCTCAACTTGTTAATGATAAGAAAAATCTCAATGAGCAAAAAAATATGTTTTGTAGATGGCGGGAGAAACTTGTAGAATTAGAAGAAGAGGTTGTGAAGAGAAGAAATGAGTTGATAGATCAGGAGAAAATGTTTGAGAATAATCTTGTTTCTTCTCTGGATGAAAGCGCTCGTGAGATGGCTATGAGCTCGGGTGACGAGGTGTCTTCTGTTGGTGAGTCTGATGGGGAAACTGTAGAGTATCATGATATTTTTGGTAAGATTTCTGATTGTGCTGCTGTTGTTCAGAGGGGTATATTAAAACAGGTCAACAGATCTTTTGTAGAAATGCTTGGTTATGATATGGAAGAGGTTATTGGTAAAAGTTTATTTGATTTTGTTGTTGTTGAGGGTTTATCAGGGATTGAAAGGTATTATCTGAATAGGCTAAAAGGTGACGGTTCTTCGAGTTTTGAGACCGTGTTTTCTACTAAGGATGACAATAAGGTTGTTGTTGAGGTTAGTACTAGGCCAACAATTTTTAATGGTGAAAAAGCTGAGATTGCGGTATTTAAAAAGTTAGATGATCAAAAATTAAAAGAGTTAATATTAGAAAAAAAATAGAAAAAGAGAGAGGTTTTTAGTGTTTTTTTCTGTTGTTTTTATATCTCGACGACTCTGTATTTAAATGCGTTTGGTGCGTTGATAACGAATATACCGGATGCTCCAACTTCTGGTACTAGTTTTCCTTCTAGTATTTCACCGGGTAAGAGTCCGCCAGTATCACTGAGTGCGGCTGATACGTTTACGATGAGCATACATTGATCTGAGGTACTGAGACCATTGCTGTTATATATTGAGGCGTCAGCATCGTGGATCACTATTACCCCGTAGTTAGTGGCATTTAATCTAGACATGTTTAATGTTTCAAATATACCACTTGCGTTTACACTAGCTGATTTTGCGTTGAGGTTAAGTGACAAAACTGTGAATTTGTCATACTGGAGATATAGCAGGGTTTTGTTGAGATCGACATCATACGATCCCGCTCGTGGCGTTATCGCGAATGCTAGATATTCGATCTTTGTTTTTGCCGCATCTGTATATCCTGTTACACCTATGATTCTCATACCGCTTGATACATCACGGATTGTTTGTTTTCCAACTGAATATGCTCTCTGTTGCAATGATTCAGCGGTTTGCATAATCACGCTCGCTGCTACTGCTGCGACTAGGACCATGGCGATAAAGACAATCAGTGTTCCTATACCAACAACAGCTTCATCATCTTTATTAATATATTTGTGTTCTGGTCTTTTTTTACCTGGTTTGATTGCGATTATAGTGTTTATTCTTAGGCATCCTAATCCTTGTTCAGAATCAACCAATATAAAACCATCCTCATAATCTACATCTTCGAGGATGCCTGTGACTACACTTGCTCTGTCTTCTCCTGGTTCTTTTGTCACGATCTTACAGTATTTGCCCACCAGCCTTTCCATATATTTCTTTTCCATCTTTTCTTCACCACCTTTCTTTCTTCTCGTTTCCATGTCATTCTTAGACATGGCAATTGTTTCCGTGTATACTGTTCTCAAGTAACACTATTTAAAGCTTCCCCGGGAGAAAACCAAAATGAAAAAAAGACTAAATGACAAAAATCACAAATTGACATTTTTACATTTTCAGGAGTATATACAGAGAATCAATAGAGTGGGTAATAATCATTGTAACCTATTGTAAATCAGATATAAATTACTCCAGTTGCAGATATATGATGGTATCAATTGTATAATAAAGCTTATATATTAATTTCTCCTAAGATAACCTCAGAAAAACAGTGATAAAAATGAACAAATGGGGGAGTACCGGAATAACATCCATAATACTACTAATCAGCTTCCTGCTAATAGGAACAACAATATCATCAGTGATAACAAGTGGAACTGGAGGAACAACAGAAGAAGACATAGATGAAATGATAAATGGTATCCTAGATGAAATCACGACATACATACAGATAAAAGACCAAATAGGAAAATATTACTTAGATAACGGCGTACAAAAAATCAAAAAAATAGCAATACTGGTAAAACCACTTATATCGCAGGATATAGACATATCTCAATTAACTATAAAATTATGCAATGGATACGATGTAAAAATACTCAACTACAGTGGAAAAGCACAATTCATAGGAACAAATTCGCTTTTTGAACACCCAATATGGGATGATATAACAGACAATTCCTATGGATTCATCGTTACACTCGATAGCGATAGATCTCTGGTAGATTACAATATACTCAACGAAGACATGGCCTATATAGTTATCAGACTATCAGAAGGTTTTTCCATGGTTAACGGAGAAACCATGACAATAACACTCTTCCCGTCATCGGGAATAACAAGAACAACAACAATAGAGGCACCATTACCCATAAAACCAGTGGTTTCTCTTTAATAAAAATTTACCGGCTTAATCTATAACTTTTCATCGTTTAATTTTTTTGTTTTAAGTTTATCTTCGGCGATATCAAGACATCTATCGATATCCTCATGCATTTTAAGATGCTCCTTCGGGGCATCACTAGGTATCTCAGGTCTATCTATGATAAGCCCTCGTTCTCTTTGTTTTTTCTCCAGTTCAGTCTCAATTGAGTTTAAAGCAGATCTGCCCTCCTCAAGCTTTATACTTAAATTACCCAATTCACTAGTTTTTGATTCTAATTCTCTTTGTTTTTCCGCTAGGAGACTGTTTACATGTTCCATCTCCGTTCTGATTCTCATCAGATCATTGTTATCCGCGTTTTTCTCTCTATCAACAAGTTTAAGTTGAGTATGAATCTCTTGGAATTTACCATTCAAGTTTTCCAGATCCGCCTGTTTCCTTTTAAGCTCAGCTTGTATCTCTGCAATCTCAGATATATCGTTTATGATCATTACTACCCCTTGGGGCTCTCCGTTGCCGTCGAGTATTGGCATATGTGTTATGTTTGTTAGATGTATGTCACCTTGTTGATTTTTAATAGAAATTGATTTCACATTAACAGTTTTTTTCTCTATTTGGCATTGTCTTAGTCCTTCGCTTATTCTCTCTTTATTCATTAACTCAATTTCGAAAAGGTTATTACCTATTGCCTTCTCCGCTGTTAAACCAAGCATTTCTTCTGCTTTTTTATTCCAACTGGTTACAATACCCTTCTCATCCAACATTATTATAGATGAGGGGATCAGGTTATTCACATTATGTAAACAGAAGCTTAATTGTTCTTTTTCTACTTTAAGCCTGTTGATATCGTTTGCCTTGTTTTTTATCTCATTATTTATCTGTTTTAGTTCTTCATCTCTCAGTTGTAATATATTCTGCATCTTTTCTAACTCTGTTTGCAGTTGATTAACGGCCTCGTTTTTCCCTCCTAGAATTATCTGATTATCTGCTAGTTGTCTTTTGATGTCTTCCATTTCAAGATTTCTCTTCTCTAGGTCTTCATTCTTTTTTCTGAATTCTTCGAGTTTCTTCTCAAATTCTACCTTGAACCAGTTTAAAGCCGATTTACTCGCTTTTATCTCTCCGCTTAGATCCTCTATTTCCCTGCATTGTACTTCTAATCTAGTATTCTTTGAGTCGAGTTCTTGATGCATGTTTCTCAGTTCAATTTGTAACGGCATAGTCTCGTTACATTTATCTTCAAATTGTTGTCTCATTAAACGTAGCTCCTCCTCTTTATCCTCGAACTCTGTTATCAACTGTCTGATATCTTCTTCTTTCCTGTTTAATTCGAGATTTCCAGTTTCTATCGTATCTCTCATTTGTTCTAGTTCTGTTCTTATTTGACTGATTTCTCTTGCTTTCTTTTCTAACTCGTTGTGATTGTTTTTCAACTCGGTTTTCATCCGACTTATATCACTGGTTTTATCTTCCATCTCCGATTTATTCAGTCTTAGTTCCTCGTCTTTTGAATTTAACTCCTCTTGCATTTGTCGTAGTCTTATCTGCATCTCCCCTTCTCTCTTGTTCAACTCATTATTCCATGATTCTAAATTCCTATGTCTCTGTTCTAGATCCCTTTGTAATTGCCTTACGTCTTCCTCTTTTCTATTTAATTTTTCCTCTTTTGCTCCTATTGTCTGACGTATTTGTTCTAATTCAGTTTGACTCATCCCTAAATCATGCCTTATTTCTATTAGCTCTCTATTAGCCAACTCCAAATCATTGTTTCTTGACTCTAGCTCTTTTTCTCTCTGGCTTAACTCTATTTTTATTCTATTTATCTCATTGCTTTTATTTTCTAATTCATCTTGTTTATTTTTCAGTTCTGTTTTTATCTTATCAATATGGTTGTTTTTCTCATCCATTTCATGCTTTACCGTTATCAATTTTTCCTCTTCCGATTTTAATTCTTCTTCCTTCACGTTAAGCTCAGTTTTCAACTCATTAACCTCACGAATCTTATCTTCCAATTTTAATTTGCTTTCTCTAAGCTCTTCATTTGTTGCTTCTATCTCATTATCAACCAAACTAAGTTTTCTGAAAGATTCTTGGAATTTACCATTCAAGTTTTCCAGATCCTCCTTTTTTCTTTCTAGCTCAGCTTGTAATTTGGCGTTTTCGGTAACATCGTTTATAATCATTATCGAACCTTGAAATTCGTTGTTACTATCAAGAAGTGGCATCTGAGATATATCAGTTAGAAATCTGTCATCATTCTGATTTTTTATGCAAATAGATTTAACAGTAACTGGTTTCTTGTCCTTCTGACATTGTTCATTGGCACCAGTCAGTCTTTTATCTTTCATTAACTCCAGATCAGAAACGTTTGTACCAAGGGCTTTCTCTGTGTTTAACCCTAAAATTTCCTCTGCTTTTTTATTAAAGCTGGTTACAATACTGTCTCTGTTCACCATGATTACAGGTGATGGTATTGAGTTTCTCATATTGTCGAAATAAAAACTAATCTGGTCTTTTTCTTTTTTCAATTGGCCGATATCATTTATCTTGTTTTCTATCTCTGTTTTTGCCTGTAACAGCTCTTCTTGTCTTTGTTGTAGTTCTGTTTGTATCTGTTTTATGTCATCGTTTCTGCTTTCCAGTTCTTTATCCAAAAATTCGATATGTTTTTGTTTATCTTCTAACTCTGTTTTTATTTGATTAATCTCGCTTATTTTTTCTTCTATTTCTAATCTGCTAAATCTTAACTCTTCATTCCTTGAATCTAGTTCTTCTTGTCTTTGTTTTAGTTCTGTTCTTATTTGGTCGGTTATCTGTGTTTTTTCCATGATTAACATTTGTTTATCGGTTAGTTGTCTTGTGATGTCTTCTATTATACTATTTCTTGTCTCCAGATCTGCGTTCATTGTCTCTAGTTCTTGTTGTCTGTTTTCTAGTTCTGTTTGTATCTGTTTTATGTCATCGTTTCTGCTTTCCAGTTCTTTATTCTGAAATTCGATATGTTTTTGTTTATCTTCTAACTCTGTTTTTATCTGATTTATCTCTCTTATTTTTTCTTCTATTTCTAATCTGCTAAATCTTAACTCTTCACCCCTTGAATCTGATTCTTCCTGTGTTTGTTGTAGCTCTGTTTGTATCTGTTTTATCTCGTCTTCTTTTCTATTCAGTTCGATGCTCATTGATTTTATATCTATATGTTTTTCTTCCAGTTCCAACTGTAGCTGATCAACGATGTTGGTTTTTTCCGCTAGTAACATCTGTCTCTCTGTTAGTTGTCTTTCCATCTCCTCTATTACGCTGTTTTTTATTTCCACGTCTCCGCTTGCTGTTTCTATTTCTTCATATGCTCTTTGTAGCTCTGTTTGTAACTGTACGATATGTTGTTGTCTTTCGTCGAGTTCCTCTGTCTTTATCTGCAGATCTGCTGTCATCTTTGTTATTTCATCCTGTTGTCTGTCTAACAAGTTGTTTTTATCTACAAGATCATTATATATATCTTCTAAATCTTTTTGAAGCTGTTGTATGTCCTGCTCTTTTGTGTTAAGTTCTGTGTTTATTGTTTTTAGGTTTTGTTGTGTCTGTTGTAGTTGATCTTTTAGTTGATCAATAGTTTGGGTTTTATGTATGAGCGCCGCTTGGCTTTCTATCAGTTGCCCTTTCGTTTCCTTTATTATGTTATCTTTTGCCTCTAGGTCTGTATTCATTGTTTCTAGTTCTGTTTTTATCTCGTTGATTTCTTGTATTTTTTGTTCCAGCTCCGATTGGCTATCTATCAGTTTCTTTTCCAGCTCTTTTAATTCTCTTTGTCTCGGTGCTTTTCTCTTTTCTTCCTCGTCCAACTCTAATTTTATCTTATTAATCTCGCTTATTTTTTCTTCTATTTCCAGTCTACTAATTTTCAGTTCTTCGTCTCTTATATCCCGTTCTCCCTGTATTTGATGCAGTTCCGTCTGTAACTGTTGTACCTCTTCTTCCTTGCTGTTTAGTTTATCGTCCCTTAATTCCAAGTCTTTTAGCCGATCCCCTAGTTCTTTCCTTATTTGGTCTATTTCATTGTTTTTCTCTTCTATTTCAAACTTTACCCTTTTGAGTTCTTTATCCTTTGAATCTATTTCCTGATGCCCTTGTTTCAGTTCTGTTTGCAGTTGTTCGACGATACTGGTTTTTTCTTCCAGTGTCATTTCACTCTCTATTAGTTGTTTTTTGATTCCATCGATTAAATTATTTCTTATTTCCAGATCTATGCTCATTGATTCGAGTTCTTCTTGCTTCTTCTCCAAATCAGCCTGTGCCCCATCGAGTTCCTGCAGTTTCTTTTCCAGTTCCGACTGGCTATGTACTAGTTCCGCTCTTGTTTTCTCGAATTCCTCCTCTTTCAACTTTAGTGTTTCATCTTTTGATTTCATCTCATTAAGCTTGTTTTCTAATTTTGTCTGCAACTCCTCTACTTCTTTGTCTCTTCTACGTAACTCCTCGTTTCTCGATTCTAACTCATTTCGTTTCTTCTCTAAAATAGTTAACATTTGTTTGACGTCGTCTATTCTTTCTTCTAATTCTAGGCTGATGAGCCTTAGTTCTTCGTCCCGCGTGTCTAGTTTTTCCTGTGTCTTTTGTAGTTCTGTTTGTATTTGTTTTATTTCTTCTTCTCGTTTGTTTAATTCTTTGTTTCTTGTTTCTATATCTATGTGTTTTTCTTCTATTTCTTTTTGTAGTTGTGTTATGTCTTTTTCTTTTTTGTTTATCTCTTGGTCTTTTGTTTCTAGTTCTTCTTGTTTTTGTTTTAGTTCTGTTCTTATTTGGTCGGTTATCTGTGTTTTTTCCATGATTAGCATTTGTTTGTCGGTTAGTTGTCTTGTGATGTCTTCTATTATACTATTTCTTGTCTCCAGATCTGCGTTCATTGTTTCTAGTTCTTGTTGTCTGTTTTCTAGTTCTGTTTTTATCTCGTTGATTTCTTGTATTTTTTGTTCCAACTCAGATTGACCACGCATCAGCCTTGTCTGTGTTTCTTCCAATTCTCTCCTTTTAGTCTCTAGATTTTCTCTTTCCCTTTCAGATTCTATTTTTATTCGATTTATCTCGCCGACTTTGTTTTCTATTTCTAATCGATTAATCTTTAGTTCCTCTCTTGTTTTCTCGAATTCTTTCTGCAACTGTTTTATTTCTTCATTTTTTCCACTTAATTCTTTATCATTTAGTTCCAAATTTTTTTGTTTTTTCTCTAACTCTATCCTGATCTTTTTGTTTTCGTATATATTCTCTTCTAATTTCGACTGATTATTTTTCATCTCCTGTCTTAATTCATTGATCTCTCGCTCCCGTAGTTCTAATCTATGTTGTACCCTCTCAAGTTCATCTTGTAATTGTCTGATCTTATAATTTTTCTCTTCTAATTTCAGTTGTCCTGTTCTCCATTTTTCAGTTATCCTCTGAACTTCTTCCCCGCGAGAATCCAGATCCGGATATTTTTCATCAGGTTCGATTTTTATATTTCTAATTTCATCTTTTACATCAGTTTTTTTACTTCTCTCATCAGTTATATCTATGATTTTTCTTACGACGTTTACCTCTCCAGCAACTTTTCCATGTTTAACATATGGTTTAGTATCAATTTCCAAGGAGAGGGCATCCCCGTTTTTGGTTATAACATCTAGAGTATAAACCGGTGTTTCTTTTCCAATTAATTTAGACACGTGTCTATACATTGCCTTTTTACGCGCATCACCAGTTAGAAAACTCGCTTCAGCAACATGCATCCCTACTATTTCTTCTCGTAGGCATCCTAGTTTTTGACAAAAGGCATTGTTCACATCGATAAATTCTCCCTTTCCATCGATGATAAAAACAGGGTTACTACTATTGAGATAAATAGACTGGAAATCTTCGTCTACATCCCCAGTTCTGCTGTCTTTCATTTCATCAGAACTATCTAGCATATAACTACCCTCACCCAGACCATATACTTGTTATGGTGGCATTGTTTATTTTAATTTATTGTAAGAAGAATGTTTTATAGGGATATTAATCTTTTTTAATTTTATAATTAAAGTATCAGTATCTTATATAAAGAAGATACTTATTAAAAAACTATGGTTTATATTTCATTTTTGTTGATTAGTTTCTCCACAGCCGTCTTCAACTCATGGTATTCATCTTCTAACTGTTCAAACTGTTCTTTAAGAGTGTAGTATTTCTCTTTGTATGGTATTTCTATCTCATCATATAATATCTTATCTTTTTCTTTTAAATTTTTATGTGGCTTTTCAAATAGTTTATCATCCATCTTAATATCAGATACTACGTTGTCTTTACCTAGAATGCCAAATGAGGTATGATCAAGTCTTTTTATTAGCTCTTTACATTTATTGATATTAACATCGAGTATGTTTACCTTACGACGATGCTCCATTACATCCTCTGAGAACTCTCTTCTATCGATATCTTTTATCAATCTTTTCTCGGTGAGATCCATCAGGTTATCTTTTAAAGATATTCGCTGTTTCTCTAATGCCTTTAGACGATTGTTAAGCATCTCTTTAAGAGATATCGCATCTTCTATGTATTTTACCATCTCGTCATCATGTTTAACAAATATTTTGTAAAGCTCGTCGTTAGAAACAGCATCATCTGTTAGAAGACTTGTCAGCTCAGGAGATATCCGATCTTTAAATTCGAGTTTTTCTATAGTTTTAACCGCTTTCGTATACCAACCAGGTACAAATATGAGACCGTTTTTATCCTCATCAAATTGATCAATGGAGAAACTCAGAACAGCGTCAGATTTAACATCCTTTATTTTGTATCCTATGAGGTTTTTATCTCCGTCGTAGATCATATCAAAAACAATGCCGAGTTTTTCACCTGTATCCTCCAGGTATACTGGTTTATCTTTCATATCTTTTTTTATATAGGTCTTCTTTTTTGATTCTGACCATTCTTTTTCTTTGTTTTCTTTTGGTGATTCGATTTTTTCTTCTTCAGGAATTATATCTGCTAATAATATATCTATTTCTTTTATTTCTTTATCTACTGTCTCCTTTGTGATTTCTTGTTTTTCTGGTTGGATAGGTTGCGGTTCTTTTTTGTAGGCATCTCTATGTCTAAAACCGATTCTTGTTTTTTTCTTAACTATTTTTTCTTTTGAAATCTTGGGATTATACTCTTTTTTTTCTGTAGAAGGGCTTTTTGATTTTTTTTTGTCTTTTTTAAAAATGTGCATCCTTTGCCTCTCCACGTTTAACCTTTACAGGTCGCATCTTCCCTCTAGTATGAGTAATGGGTCTTTTCGTTCTTTAAGATTTCGGATTAGACGTGTTAAAAACCAGGATAACAACGATAATGGTATAAGGAGTAGGGCTAGTATGAGGAGATATACACCCATTGCTCCTAATCCTAGGGCTATTAGTTTCATTAGTGTATGTTCCTTCATAGTTAGCAATATGTTCGCATGGATCATCATGTAAGCCATAACCATAGAAGTTGTTAAAACAGTTGTTAATATGATTTTTCTTCTTATTTTGCAGCTTATGAAATAGGCTGCTAGGCCAGCTGTCAAAGCTGCTATGATCATAGCTATTATCTGGTCGGTTATAAGGAATAATATCGGAATGATTACTAGGGATGCTAAAACTGGTTTTACTAATGCATCCAGTCGTGATTTTCCCGTCTCGACTTCTGCTAGATCCACCTTAGTTATCCATCCGACTCGTTTTCCTAATGCTCGTCTTATTTTTTTACCTGCTGTAGTTGTTCGTTCAACTGTTTCTTTTTTTAGAATTAGTTTTGATGCATGACGCCAGGATCTATCCGTTATCCAAATGGTATAGTTTGTACCTATAAAAGTGATTGATACTAACAAGAACATTGTTAAGGATGTTAAAAACAGTGCCGTTAGTATATCAAGGCAATACACGGTCGCCTCGGCATTCCAATTGCATAGGGTTCGCATGAAGCTATCTGGGAATAGTATCCAGAATGGGGAGGAATAAACCATGATGCTTCCGGCATAGGATCCGTTTTGTGACCCATTTTGTGCTATTGCCCTGAGAGGGATTGTTTTTGTTTCTCCTCGTTTAAGTTCAAAGACTTCTCTTGAGATGTATTTATCTATTTGTCCTCGTCCAAAGATTATACCTTTGAGTGGCATTATACTTGGGTTTATGGCAGGTATGTCTTTTGAAAACGAGGTTGTTCCTTTTTGTATCCTTCCGAAATTCATCGAGCTTTCAGGGCTTTTATTTTCGATTCCTACCGATCCGGTAACAGAGTCGTAGGCGAAGCAATGTATGACAGTTAAGAAAATTACATATCCTATTAAAAAGAATACAAACGTTTTTTTGAGTTTTAATGGTTTATGGCCGAATATATAGAATCGGATTTTTTCTTTGATGGTTTTTGCTTTCTCCGGTAGGATGAATATTAATACTACTAGTATTACGGCGGATATCGTTAACGGTGCAAAGACACCCGCGTAGGTTAGTGATCCCTTGGAGGCTGTGGGTTGTGATAGCAGATCTAATCCTTGGCCTACCCATATGCCAAGGTAACCAATGAAAGGTATCTTCAATGGTTGTTTGCCTATAGATATGGTTTTTCCTAATAAATGGTCTTCTCTTATATATGGTTCTGGTATATGTGGTCCTGCCTGGTCTGTCCAATCGTTTGCGTCTCCTTTTGTCTCTAAAAGTGGTCTACCTATGCTATCTCTTTTGATATCTGTTACTCTGTGAACTACTAGTTTTTCACCTGGCCAGCTTACATAGCTTTTGAAAACTACTACGTCTCCTTTTTCTATGTCATCTATGGTTGTTGGAACCCATGCTATTATGTCTCCCTCCATGAGTGTTGGACTCATGGACTGGGAGGTGACTAGATCTAGTGGGAATGGTGTCCCTGTCCAAACTGAGAGGAAACGAGCCATAATCAGGAGGAAAGCAGCTAGGAATAAAATGTTACCAATAACTGATTTTATATTGAATCTAATGCGTCATCCCATCCTGACGTAGCTATGTATATATTTTTGGATATATTATGTTTGTGCTGGAAAACAAGGTTTTTCTAATTTCAACTATGTTTAATGTTTATTTATAAATGTTTCAATGTTTTTTGAAACATATAAAAGGGGAGACTTTTTATCATCCCAGTGACATGTTATATATTCTAGAGTTCTGTAACATGTAAACCGAAATGATTATATATCTATGTTTCTATTATATATTACAGAAGTATTGATATGAACGTAAAGAAACATGTAGAAAAAGCAGAAAGATTGGAGACATCATTAAAAAAATTAGATGTAGATAGTGATTGGGAGTCTATCGTTGAAATAGCTTATGGTATCGCATTGAATTACATTGCGGTCATTTGTGAAATCAAATTGAATAAACATGTTGACACACATAAAGGATTGCCAAAATTCCTTGATGATAATAACATGAATAAATTATCTACTTGCTTCCGAGAATTGGATGTACTCCGACAAGGTCGTTGGTATGGTGGCAGGCATAATGGTGAAACAGCTGAAATGGCTATTTCAATAGTAGAAAAATTAAAATCTGAAGTAAAACGATTGCTATGAAAAAAAAAGATAAGAAGCTAATAGAAAAATTTATTGAAAAAACAAAAAATATGCCAAATTTAGAATGCATTGTCCTCTTCGGTTCAATGGCAAGAGATGAGGCGGATAAAAGATCAGATATAGATCTTCTTCTCGTGTTTAATGAGGAAAATCCGAAATCGCATATTTCTGAAATCATGAGCATTATTACAACTCTTAAACCTCATCGGGAAATAAGACCAACTGTTACTAATCTTACCGATTATGATGAAGAATTTTTACAAACTGTATTGCGAGAAGGAGATGTATTATGGGGAAAGATACTTATTACAACTGATCATCTTTTATTGAAACCTTTTAGGTTGGTTTCCTATGATATCAGTGCATTGAAATCGAGTAAGAAGGTGAAGGTGTCTCGATTAATTTATGGGTATCAATCAAAGAAAACAGTGAATGGTAAGATAAAGCAATACAGATACAAAGGTCTAAAAGATAAATACAATGTATATTTGATATCAAAAAATACGGTGTTGATACCCGAACAATATGCGAAATTATTTTTAGTTGAACTAGATAAATATCATGTTTCATACCAGGATAAAATGGTTTGGGCATGATATCGAGTATATACTGCGAAGTTAATCGTTGTCGCTTCTTCTGATTTTGTCATGTTAACATATCGATAACATTTTATTTGATAAATTTAACTTCGATGTTTAAAAATATTACTTTAAATATTTCTTTAGGTTTTCTTTTGATTTTTTCTCAGTCATTTTAACGAAGGATTTAGCCTCTTCGAGCATTTTGTTTACTTCTTTCTCTGTAAATACAGCTCCAATAACATAATCAGATGTTTCTCTTGATTCGAAGAGTCTTCTGAGAATCGTGCCATATTTCTTTTCTATTATACCCTTTTCAACGAGATGAAAGCCGATTTCTGAAACCAAACCAGAATGTGTCTTTGCATCTCTGCCTATTGAATGGAGCAGTGCTTTTCCAGCATGAAAGATAGCATAATATGCCCTGTTCACTGCGTCAACGAGTTTACCATCATTGAATAGGAGTTCTGCGGCATCCAATCTCTCCTTCGCAGCATAGATTTCTTTATGGACTAGCTCTTTTAATGAACTTTCTTCCATGTATAACTTCACCTCTAAGAATGTTTTGAATGAACGGCTCGTTCAATCTTTTTTTAAGATTATCAAAAGTAAGCCAGAGGATGGAGACCACCTTTCCGTTTCTGAAAAGAATATTATCTGCAATTTCCTCTGCCATGATTTTAGTTTGGTCATAATCAGAGAATATAGCTATGTCGATATCTGAGTCTGGTCTTGATTTTTCTCTAGCTACAGATCCATAGACTATGACTAATCCTGGTATCTTTTTGAAATCTTTTAACAGGTCTTTATAATATTTTAACATGTTAGTCATTGTTATATGCTTTAAGTATAAAAACTTCAGGTATGCTATTTTTTATCTAATGGCGTGTGAACCAGTTACCTTTGTGTCATCGTTTTTTTTGTTTGGTAGTGTTTTTTTGAAACATATTTGATAGCATCAGTCTTGGAATTCATATGATTGATCATGTGGTTGATGCTAGGTGCCCCATTAATTGCTGTGGAAACCCATAGATACTACCTAATACCAATAAAATAATGACAAAAATAAATTCTAACATAAAAAGCCATTTTTCGTTCTTTTTTACAATAAAAAAATAAGCAAAGAACGAACTAGGAATAGTAGCATAGAAAAGATATGGTATTCTAATAAATATTGAGACAAGAATAAATGAGATAGCGATGAGTATGCCTATTATCTTTTTTCCTTTTTCTAATCCAAATAATGTAGGAATTGTTTTGATCTGTTCTTTTTTGTCGCCTTCATAATCTTTGATATCTTTTATTGTAGATGAGAATGTTAAAACAATGAATATTAACAATGCGATGTTTCGTGGGAACATGAGGAATGGATCCATGTATATAGAGAAACCGATAAAAACCGCTATAACTGAACACAATCCGATGATGATGTTTGGGATTATGAACAGTCTTCGTAGTCTAAATGGTGGAGCTGAGTAGAGAAACGAGTACAGTAAGATAAATGAAAGCATTAGTACAAATGATTTGTATCCAACCAGATATGAGCAGGTTATAGAACTAATGAAAAAAACTAGACTGATGCTGTAGTAGAATCTCTTTGAAACATCACCTTGTATGAGAGGTCTTTTTCTATTTGATACTTCATCGATACCTACATCGAAGATATCGTTCACGATGATGACGAATTGCCATCCGCAAAATATGGAGATGCTTAATAGGATGGTTTTATCCCAGTTTATATTTGAGATGGTTTGTGCACCTAGGCATATCCCTAGAATGAGAAGGGCTATATAGTGGATTGATCGAAATGGTCGTATATTTTTTATCATTGCTTTTACTTGATGTAATAACGATGGTTTTTCGCTAATTGTCTGTCTTTGTTGTTTTTTCTTGGTTGTTTCTTTTTCTCTATGGTATATATAGAGGAATATCAAGGAGAACGTGGTTATCATGATGAGATGGAGGGTAATCATGAAGTAGTAGATTCCATCTGGCCCAAAAGCATAGAGATCTCTTAGGCTAATATTTAACGCTATAATGGCTACTGAGGGGAGTGCCATATAGATATAAGTGAGTGTATACGTGCTTAGAACTCCGATGATGGTTTTGATGATGCTCCTTGTTTTTAAGAGTATATATATCAATGCTAGGTAGCAGGCACCGATAACCTCGATTTTTATACCTATTGTTGCTGTTTGAGGTCCATAGTTATAGAAGGTTAGATAATTATGGAGAACATAGTTTATGTCGCTAACGATGTAGGGCATGGAATACCCTTTTCCTAGTGACACAATGAGATCAACTGTAACAGGGATTAATATAAATGGAGAGAAGACAATCACTAGCTTAGCAATAGTTGATATCTTTTCCTTGGAGAGAGCCTTTAATATGAGAATTATGGCAAGGATGAGCGATATCCAGAACAATGAGTACTCAGTTAATAGTAAAGGTCCATGAATCGCATGTGTATCCTCTGCAAAGAACTCGTAGATATTTCTTAGATGGATTATGGATAATAATCCAGTTATCCATAGGAATGGGGTTGCTTTGATATGTTCGATTCGATCTATAATTTTTTTACAGAAGAGGATATAACTTTGGATTTTATTGGTTTTTATCATGTTTAATGTAGTACCCTTCAGCTGCGAATTCTATCTTTCTAATATCTCCCGTGTCATGTTCGAATTCTAGATATATTTCGTCTCCTTTCTCTAGTAAGAGGTAGTTGTTATCAGATTGGTTTAGTAGTGATAAATTGCCATTTGAGATATATGTTGGTTTAAGTATTTCTTTATCGTTTATTCTGAGGTATATCTG
>Ga0172364_10000916_pt1 | contig 21952 bp, 19 predicted proteins | sample LakKivSesite10cm_FD_114545 | JGI IMG/M metagenome (GOLD analysis project Ga0172364, IMG submission 114545) | Sediment microbial communities from Lake Kivu, Rwanda - Sediment site 10cm | ecosystem: Environmental > Aquatic > Freshwater > Lake > Sediment | place: Rwanda: Western Province, Lake... | reverse complement strand
ATACCCCGGTCGAGGGATCGCTGATCGCGAAAAAATCCATTGGTGATCATGTGTTACAAGGTGAAACGATCGCTGAGGTCAACGGACAGGCGATTATCGCCCCATTTAACGGAGTATTGCGAGGCCTGATTCACTCCGAGGTGGAGTTGAGGGCTGGGATGAAGGTCGGCGATCTTGATCCAAGAAGCGATCCTGCTCTATGCGATCATATATCTGATAAGGCACTCGCTATCGGTGGAGGTGTGTTGGAGGCGATCCTCTCGAAAGCAGAGCTACGACCCAGTCTATGGGTTTGATGAAAATAAGCTGGATAATTTTTGGTAAGGTATGTTTATGGGGGTATTGCAGGTGAGGCTATGCTGCTGATTAGGGCTCTCAGGTATCAGGTGCCGGCTTGTCTCGCATTCGTGGGCGCGGGGGGAAAAACAACAGCGCTATTTAAGGCAGGTCGTGAATTATTGGCAAGCGAAAATGATCATGCAAATAACAGAACCATCCTGCTGACTACTACCACGCATCTTGGAGACTGGCAAACCGGTGAGGCTGGTCACTGGTACATCATTAATTCACAAGATGAAATTACCGGAATTGGTAAGGCTTTACCCAGCGGGATTGTGCTGCTGACCGGGGTTCGTGAGGGGAACCGTTTGAGAGGCCTCTCAACGGAGCTAATACAAGCTGTGCACCAGCTTGCCACTGAGCATAATATTCCATTGCTTATAGAAGCGGATGGCTCGCGTTTGCTTCCCTTGAAAGCACCCGCTTTACATGAGCCGGTAATACCACAATTCGTTGATGGAGTGGTTGTGGTAGCAGGGCTTCAAGGTTTGGGAAAGCCTGCCAAGGCTTCCTGGATCCATCGCCCGGAATTATTTACCGAACTGGCTGGCATCAACTACGGCGAGGTGGTGACTGGTGAAGCACTGGCAAAGGTACTCTTGAGTGAGGCGGGAGGGTTAAAAGGGATTCCCGAGCGTGCCCGGCGGATCGTATTGCTAAACCAGGCAGATGAATTAGAAACACTCATTGAAGCCCAAGCCATGGCTGAAAAATTGATCGCTGGTTATGATTCGGTCATCATATCGGCTCTGAACCCACAGCCATCCGAGGTTGGTGATTATAAGAATGGAGTATTTAGAACTGAAAGCAACATTTTCTCTGTAATTGAGCATACTGCTGGGATCATATTGGCTGCCGGAAAATCAAGTCGTTTTGGGCAACCGAAACAATTATTGATGTGGAAAGCTCAACCCCTGGTCAGGCATGTAGCCCAGGCAGCGATTGCAGCTGGCTTAGAACCCGTGGTCGTGGTGCTGGGTGCATATGCCAATGAGATCAGGGCAACAATAGAAGATCTGCCATTGCGCATAGTCATTAACCATGAATGGACAGGCGGCCTAAGCTCGTCGATAAAGGCAGGATTGCATGCCTTACCTCAAAATACCGGAGGAGCCATCTTTTTCCAGGCTGACCAACCCCAAATTCCTCCCAAATTGGTCATGAGTCTGGTTGATACTCATCGAGCCAACTTGCATCCAATAATTGCTCCCCTCATACACGGGCAGCGTGGTAACCCGGTCTTATTCGATGCAACGATATTTACAGAATTAACTAAGCTGGAAGGAGATATCGGAGGCCGGGCATTGTTCCAACAGCATCCACCGCATTGGCTTGAATGGATGGACGAAAAATGTCTGCTGGATATTGACTCACCAGAAGACTACCAGAAACTGCTAACCTATTGACCTAGAACATGAGGAGTCAGGATGATTTCAGCTGTTGTATTGGCAGCAGGTGAATCAAAGCGGATGGGCCAGCCTAAAATGATATTGCCATGGGCTGAGGCTACAGTGATTGGCAAGGTGGTGAAAACGCTCATCGAGGCTGGGATCGATCAAATTGTGGTAGTCACAGGCAGCGCGCGGAATGAAGTGGAGCATGCACTGGACGGATACTCGGTAGACATTGAATTTAACCAGGAATATGCCAGTGGAGAGATGCTGAAATCAGCCCAGACAGGGATAATTGCATTAGGAAAAGATATCGATGCGACATTGATTGTACTCGGTGACCAACCACAAATTGAGCAGACCACTGTCACTTTAATCCTCGAAAGATATGCGTCGACCCATCAAAAAATCATCGTGCCCAGCTATACGTTGCATCGGGGACATCCGTGGCTTGTTGATCGTGTGCTATGGCAGGAGATACTTGAGCTTAGCTCTCCAAAAAGCCTGCGCGATTTCCTGGACAAGAATAAACATATAATAGACTATATCAATGTCAATACACCAAGTGTCTTACAAGATGTGGATACGCCGAAAGATTACGCACAATATCATCCTTGAGCCTTGTGCACAAAGTGTACCCTTGCAGTCTTCTCTAACTTATGCTATGGTTTATTTGATGGGAATATTTGTTTTGTATAACTGTTTATGCAGGAAATTAGTTATTTATTTTTCGATGAGACCACTGAAAAAACTGTCCACGAATAATTCCCACGAATACACGAATAAAGAATTAGCATATACAGCATTTTTTTCCCTACCAGGCCGTAAATATGCGGCTCATTCATGTATTCGTTCCGAGTTGGTGTATGGTCCTCCTTTTTTCAGCAGAGTCTTTTCATCCAACGTGTAATAATATGTAATAATCGAAGTATAGGAAAAATTTGTTTGGGTATTCGTGCAAGGATTGAAAAAATGGCAGTTATCCGGGCATTTATTGCCATTGACTTGTCAGAAGAAATCCAGCAGCACCTGGATAAAGTAATAAGTGACTATCGGGCTGAATTACCTAATATCCCAATTCGATGGGTGGCAGCTTCGAATATTCATCTGACCTTGAAGTTTTTAGGAGATGTATCGTTATCCAATCTAAATTTGCTCACCGCTATGTTCCAGGCTGAAATATCCACGTATCACCAATTTGATATCAGCGTGGGTGGTTCAGGGGCATTCCCCAACCTCCACCAACCACGTGTCATCTGGGTAGGCGTGGAAGCACCCCCCGAGTTAATCGGCATTCACAACAGTATCGAGGCCACAACCGGCAGGTTAGGTTATCTACGAGAAGAGAGGGCGTTTTCACCTCACCTGACGCTGGGAAGAGTCTCACGCAATGCTACTGCCAAGGATATTAAAATTATATCGATAGCACTTGCCTCGAACAAGATTGGTTTCCTTGGGGCGACAAGAGTCGAAAAAGTGCATCTTTATCGAAGTGATCTTAAGCCAAGCGGGGCTGTATATACACAAATTTTTTCTTCATCCCTGATAAAATAAGCTATACTATTTCGATGAGAGGTGAAACCTGGAAACTGTAGAAATTGCGCGTGAGATTATTAATCAGCTAGAGGATAAAAAAGGAGAGGATTTAGTATTACTCGACATAAGAGAACTGGCAGTATTTGCTGATTATTTCATTATATGCTCGGGAACCAGTGACCGGATGTTAAATGCGCTCGCAGATTCGGTGACTGAGTATATCCATCAAAAATACCAATGGACAATGCGAACTGAAGGCGAACCTCGTGAAGGGTGGATATTAATCGACGCAGGGGATATTATTGTTCACATATTTTCACCCGAGCAAAGGAATTATTATAAGCTCGAGGATCTCTGGTCCAAAGGAAAAATCTTGCTTCATTTGCAATAAAAAGGTATGAACGAGATCGATTTTAACATTCGAAGCGCTCTTATCAGTGATCGATCTCGGTTAGCCAACCTGATCCATTTTGGTTCCCATATTCACCAGCACCTAGATTGGAAACCGCCTTTAGATTGGATTGGAAGCAGTCCCTACTTGTTATTGGAAAAGAATAATGAGTTGTTGGCAGCATTGGCGTGCCCGCCAGACTTACCTAAGCTCACCTGGATAAGGTTATTTGCTGCCAGCTCGATGGTTCACATTGACCAAGCATGGCGAATGCTGTGGGGAGCAGCTGTTCAGGAATTTGTTGGATTGGGGGAAATTCATATTGCTGCGCTCTCATTGCAGTCCTGGTTCAACGATATCCTTGAAGCCTGTGAATTTGAGCATTCCGATAATGTGGTGGTATTGATGTGGGAGAAGACTGCAACACTTCCCAGCCCACAGGTAACTTACATCAACTTACGGCCGATGATGCCAGAAGACCTGGTGGAGGTGATGAAGATTGACCATGAAGCTTTTACCAGCGTGTGGAAAAACTCCCTGGAATCCCTTGAGCTGGCTTATCAGCAATCTACATTAGCCAGTGTGGCGGAAATTGGAGAAAAGATGGTAGGTTATCAATATAGTACGTCCAGCGCGATGGGAGGGCATTTGGCCAGGCTGGCAGTTAGACCAAAAGTACAAGGCAAAGGGATCGGTTATTCATTGCTCCACCAGGTGTTAAGCTATTTCAAAGAACAAGGTGTACGACACGTAACGGTTAATACACAACAAAATAACTACGCTTCACTAGCACTTTATGCAAAAGCGGGTTTTAATATCACGGGTGAGTCTTACAGAGTATACCAACAGGTAATTACCGACCAGAGGAGATAGGATCATGGCGCATTTTGAATTTATCAAAAAAGGATTCGATGGGACAAGTTTATTTTTTCAGGGCTGGCAAACTGAGCTTGAGCAAAGGGGTGTTATATGCCTGATTCATGGCCTGGGAGAGCATAGTGGACGTTACGCATACTTAGCGGGTCAGTTGAACGGGGCAGGATACACTCTCCTTACTTATGACTTGAGAGGTCATGGTAAATCAGAAGGTCAAAAAGGACATGTCTCATCATTTGAGGATTATTTGAAGGATACTGATACCTTGTTAAAAGAAGCTCAAGATAGATATCCCGGAGCCGCCTTGTTTATATATGGCCACAGCTTGGGGGCATTGATTGTTATTGATTTTGTCCTACATCGAAAACCTAAACTGAATGGGGTGATCGTCACAGGATTAAGTAATAAAACAGCTTTACAGGAACAGAAATTAAAAGTGGCACTGGCCAAGATGCTCGGTGCCATAATGCCAACAGTCTCATTATCGTCCGGGTTAATTCCATCAACCATATCCAGAGATGCAGAAGTGGTCAGGCAATATGTCAATGATCCGTTGGTACATAATCAAGTATCTCTTGGGTGGGGAAAATCAACACTGGAGGCCATCGCGTGGACTGAGCAACACGCCAGCGAATGGACACTACCGGTCTTGTTTATGCACGGTGAGAAAGACCAGCTGGGATATGCGGAGGGTAGCAAGGAATTTGCATCTAAAATTAAAGGCGATTGCACATTAAAAATTTGGCCTGGGTTATTTCACGAAGTCCATAATGAACCTGAAAAAGACGAAGTATTCGCCTTTCTTCGCAATTGGCTGGATGAGCATTCGAATACCGCGTGATGTTTGCTACTGGACAAAGGCTCATTATCATGGGAAAATTCTTCCCCGACGAATATTAACCAGGAGTTATAGGAATGAGTCTTAGCAAACGAGAAGCGCTTAAAGCGCAGCGAACCAAGCGAAAGCGCCGCCAGAGAATCACCACAATGATCGTCATTGGAGTTGTTATTGTCATCGTAATACTGGCTTTTGCCTGGCCAAGCATCTACAATTCTTTGAAACCTGCGGGAAGTTTTATCAGGATTACACCCGCAGTGTATCCCATGGAAAATGGAAAGTCGGTTGGTAATTCCAATGCTAAAGTAAATATCCAGATCTACGAAGATTTCCAATGCCCTTACTGTAAGTTATTCACTGAAAATGATGAAAAGCAGCTATTGGAGAGTAAATACATCACTAGCGGTGAAGTTTATTATGAATTCATGCAGTTTCCTATTTTGGACGCCACAGCGAGCAAGGAATCGCAACAGTCTGCCAATGCCAGTATGTGCGCACTGGAGCAAGGGCAATTCTGGCCTTATCATGATATGTTGTATGCGAACCAGGGAACGGTGGAAAATGGAGGCGCCTTCACCAATAAACGCTTGCAAGCATTTGCCGAAGCTCTCGGATTGAATATGAGTGAGTTCAACCAATGTTTCAGCACCGATAAATATTCTGCTGAGATAAAAGCTGATTATGAAATGGGCCGTTCATTGGGAATTAATAGCACACCCACGATCGTCTTGAATGGGAAAATCCTCGGCCCTGGGTATATTCCTTATGAACAATTAACCGCTGCGATTGATGCAGCGATAGCAGGCGGTGGGTAGTGTTCAAGCAACAGTAGAAAAAAGAGCGTGCTGTATTTCAGGCACGCTCTTTTTTATGACTACTCAACAACCACACTGACAATGGATTTTTACCACGGATTCCACGGATTTGATGCGGGCTAATTCCCAACTGCCTGGAAAAATCCCAATGCAGGCAAGAAAGATGCTGTTGGCACTCAATGCCGCATTATCGAAGGGAAGTAAATCGGCCAAGACTGATCTAGGATTTACGAGTAGTGAGCTCTTTCGATCATAGAATTTTTAAATGAAATTTACTCTTTTGCCAAAGTCGCCAGGTTGCCACCTGCTACCTTGTTCTCAAGCAGCTCAAGAACAAAACATAAAGACGATAATCTGTTCATGTAATGTAGTAGCTCACGATTATCAATCTTTTTAGCCAGCACCAACCTGGCAAGAAACCGCTCTGCACGGCGAACGATCGTTCGAGCCAAATCAATTGCCGCACCTGCCTGCGAATCACCAGGCAGGATGAATTCATCGGGGATGGTCACCTGAGCGCTGATCGCATCGATTTGCTCTTCCAACCAGCTGACACGTTCGGCGTTAATTTTTCGAAAGGTGGGAGCGTTTTCTGACGTTGCAGTAACTTCTGCCATTAAGTGGTACAGGTCTTTTTGGACATCGATGAAAATATCAACAGTTTGTGGATCATGACTTAAGGTGCGTGCCAGTGCGATGGCAGCATTGGCTTCGTCGATTGTGCCTACGGTTTCGATCCGCCGGTCATACTTGGGTGCCCTGCCTTTTCCCAGCAATCCGGTATAGCCATCATCCCCTTTTTTGGTGTAGAATCTTGTCATTGGTGAACCTTAACAGAAAGGAGTGGATTCATGCAAATTCGTTGTCAACACTGTCACCGCCCATTCGGACTTGATAAAGTTACCGTCCACGCAGCACTGGATCAATTAGCCAGCGAACACCAAGGGCATTTTGATGTCCGTTGCCCGCATTGTGGAAAATCAAACAAAGTCTCACGTTTTGAACTTCAGCGTGCTGCTCCTGATTGGAAAGAAATCAAGAAACCAGAAAATCAATGAGCTTATTAAAATAAGAGGTGTACTTGCCTGCCAAATGCCTCTTATTATTAATCATCAGAATAATACCATGGCCAGTTCTCGACGATATTGTTGTGTTAAACGCTGATTATCTCCCAACACTTCAAATAAAGCCAGCAATATCTTACGGGCATCATCATTATGATAATGTTTATCCTGGCGCAAGATATCGATTAATCCGTCCATTGAGGCAGGTAAATTTCCTCGCTGGATTAAACGCATGGCATTCATGAAAGTGGCATCAAGGAGATAATCACTTGAGCCTACATTGCTCATCCCACCGGTTAATGCATCATATAAAGGATGTAAAACTTCCATGCGATGATATTCCTGGCTGGCAGGAAATTCATCGATTATATTCTTAGCATCCGAAAACAACCCTTGCATCAGGTATGATTTCAACAAACCTAATAGTCCGGCAGGATTATCGGGTGATTTTTCCAGGAATTGGTTGAATGATTTGGCTGCCCCAACCCAATCGGTCGACTCAAGCTGACTTTGTCCTTTTTCCAATAAAAGGTCAATCTGGCTGGGAGCCAAATTTCGAATGAACTCCCGCACACGAGGCTCGGGCTGTAAACCAAGGAACTCTGAAACCAACCTGCCGTCTCGAAAAGCTTTTACATTAGGGATGCTTCGCACTTCAAAACGTAAGGCTAAATTCGGATTTTCATCCACGTTAACTTTTGCAAGACGGAATGCACCTTGAGCCTCGAGGGCTAACTTTTCGAGGATGGGAGTAAGTGTTTTACACGGCCGACACCATTCCGCCCAGAAATCTACAATTACCGGTGACTGGTTGGAGTAGGCAATCACTTCGTATTCAAAATCTGATTCGGTAACTATTTTTATATATTCAGTTGACATGACGACTTAAACCTTATTCGTCCTCCGAAGCAGTGGTCCCAGGTTGGGTTACTTCAAGCACTTCACCATGTACATTAATCCTGACACGGAAACCCATCATTCCCATATAAGCGCGCCCTTCTTCTGGAATCCCTGCCTTGAGTACAGCTTCGAATTGTTGATCTAGGTTTTTCAACTGATTTTCAATCAAAGCTTTGGAAAATATATCATCCTGACCAAGCATTTTTGCAGTTTGATTTGCAAGCTCATCCTCATGGCCTTCAATCATTTGGCCCATCATACGCAGCACCTGCCGGTCCACCGTTTCCGATGGAATATGGCGGTGAAAGCCAGCATCGTCTACAACATAGCATGGCTCATCGCCGACCATGGTTACATCCACTGGCCGGTCGTTATCATCGAAAATAAGGCCCGTAAATAATGGTTGATACACCATAAGATACTTTACTTTCACTCAATAATATCAACTGTTGTACCCGTGCGCTTGTAAATTCCTTCCTGATCTGGTGGAACCACAGGTTGCGTCCATAAGTATACCCATTTAGATGCTTGAATCGTCAAATTGATACAGCCATGACTGCGCGGCCGGCCAAAATTATTGTGCCAGTAAGTTCCATGAAATGCAACTCCATCTTCGTTGATATAGGAGTTCCAGGGTACACCCGGTAAATCGTATCCATTTGCAGCCAGGTTACCCCGAGCCATATGTCGCGAGGCGCGTTTATGAAATGTCATATGCTTGCCGATGGGCGTGGAGTAATCACCGTTACTGAATATTGCTCCGGAGGCAATCCTGGCCATAAATACCGGTTGATCATACTCGTATGCAATCATTACTTGTTGAGGAATATGGACTTCGATACGCTTTTCATTCGGTGGGACACCGCCGGATATGGGGTCCAATTCATCTTCTGGTATGAAGCGTAAATGTTGTGAAGGTACATAAAAGACATATTCCCATTTATCATCCCTGACGCCATACCAAGGATTACCAAAATCATCTTCAACGATATCGACCACCCAGTAAGTGGTGCCATAATAAAACCTGTAGGCTACCAGCTCATCACTACCAGGGTCCCAGTGTGCATCGGTAAAAGGCACGGTCACTTCAGCCAAGGCACCATCAGGGGGGACTTGAGTGACCACAGGATTGGTAATGGTAAAAACCGGTTGCAAGTCACCTGAATGTACATATCCTTCATCACCCACCTTGTACCACACCATATTGAAGGAATCCAGCGAATTACCAATTGTTATCCCTGTAAGCGGTAGAACCCTATCGCGCCAATAAATATTAAGTCGCTTCCCCTGGAAAGAAGGCACATCATAAACACTGACCGAATCAGCCAACACACGGCCTTGCTGACCGGCTGGTAATACTGTTGACTTAACAGTATCCAATAGACTATTTTCATAAAACGCTGTGTTCGTCAAAGAGTTGAGCAGCCTGGAGACATTATTCATTGGCATAGTACTCAAGCCCAGGAAGACACAACAGCCCAATCCTCCTAGTCTAATGAAATCTCGACGGCCGATCAATTGAGATGACTCAGGTGATGCAACCATACTTCTTAATAATGTATATTAACCAACGTGCCGACATCTGCCCAATAGAAAAGCCATTCCGAATCAGGAATGGATAAATTTATACAACCATGACTCATTGGAGTGCCAAAATTACTGTGCCAATACGTCCCATGTAATCCATAGCCATCATCATAATACATTACGTATGGTACATCGGGAAGGTAATAGCCAGGTCCTGCCATATCAGCATATTCATATTTAACATAAATATGAAATTGCCCAGTAATGGTTGGGTGTAGCCATGTACCGGTTGAAACCAGGAAGGCTGCCACGATTTGATCTCCCTCGTACGCATAAGTCATCTGGTTAGATAAATCCACATCAATCCAGCGTTCACCGCCTCCTGGTGATGGGTAATAAATAGCAGTTGGTTCATCGGTCGGATAGGGTGTATCGGTCGGAATGGGGGTGAATGTAGAGGTGGGAGTATCAGTTGGGGTCGAGGTGGGCGTATTTGTGGGAGTTGGTGTGGGTGTGTTGGTCGGTGTTGGCGAGGGTGTGATCGTCGGTGTATTACTGGGTGTAGGTGTGTTAGAGGCCTTAGCTAAGCCATCCTGGGCGGCCATTAATAAATTTGGGCTGGTAAAAAATGAATTTATATAAAACCCCATGGCAGGTGATACTAATGCGGCAGTGATTACCAGCAATAATCCCAAGGTTAATATCCACCAACGGAACTTGATGGGTTTCCTGGCAAGAGGACGAGCCTGAGCCACAGGTACCGAAGCTTTGATCGTGGCTTTGGGTGTCTCTAACTGTTCTAAGGCAGGAGAGGGTTGTTCACGCAGCCGCCTGACAGCCCAATGCATGCCCTGCCTGGCGCGCTGACTTTTAGGATTGATCGATAATGCTTTTTCAAGATATGCAATGCTGGCACGTGGAGAAGATACAGCTGCCAGCCAAAGCCAGGGTTCTTCAATTTGAGGATCTAGATTAGCTGCAACACGAGCCCAATATCTTGTTTTTGCATGATTGCCCTGATAGTAAGCTATCCTGGCATTTTCAAGAGCATTGCGAAGTGGGTCTATCTGGGTCGTCATGGCGCTTGAGTTGCACTGATGTCTTCATTACGCACAAAACACAGGATACCAGATGCAATACCTTCGGCGACCACATCTGGATGTTGGGTAAGAATTTCACGGTCCAGGTTCATAAAACCGGTTTCGATGATAGCTGCAGGAGTATTTGTATTAATCTCATTGAAGGCATGGTAGTCCGTCATATCTGTAGTGACACTGCCCGGGTGAATCGACAAGCCTGTGACGGTGGCATAACGGTTTCGAATACACGCAATCAACCTATTGGCTTGTTCGGGATATTTCGTTGACATTGCTGCGCTGACCTTAAATCCAGTAGCCTGGTCATTTATATATTCGCACGAATCGGCGTGAATAGAAACCAATGCCTGAGCCTGATAATTGTTCAATCTCGGGTCAAATTCTGCCAGCAAATCAACATCGTAGCCTTGAGCCGCCAATTTTTCTTTAACAAGGCTGGCTACATTGAGATTAATATCAACTTCACGATAGCTTCCCAGAGCCTCTGAGCAAACTGCCCCAGAATCATTACAGGAATGGCCGGCCACAATCCCAATGCGTAGTTTTCCACGCGGGGTAGCCGCAACCCAGGTGGGCTGAGAGGTTGATTCCCGACGGGAGAGCGCATTCGATAAACGCTCGGAAAGCCCTCCTGGGAGTAAACCTGGCTCGGTCCAGGCAGTGAAAAGGGTGGCTACTAAAAAAGCTACCCCGACCACAACCCGTAATTGGCGGAACATTCCTCCTGAACTACTTTTTAAAGGTGGATTTGGGTTTTGAACAGGTTCATTAGAAGCCGAGGTCGAGTCCTTATTCATTTGTATGATACTACCTTAATTGTTAATAGATGGCAAGAGTTTTGATCTTCAAATATCCTTGACGTTGTTGCCCGAGAAATGTATATTGATACAAGCATAAACATATCTCTTGGAGAGTGCATTTATGGTGCCAGAACAGCTTCTATCAGAGTCGGATCGTAAATTCTTATTATCCTTAGCCCGTCGGTCCATTGAAAATTATGCCAATGGTGAGCCAGCGCCCCCAGTGGAATTAAAGGGCTTATCTCAACGACTGCGTGACCAGGGTGCCAGCTTTGTGACTCTTACCTGCCATGGTTATTTACGCGGTTGTATTGGAACCTTAGAGCCCTATCAAAGTTTAACAGAGGATGTGCGTGAGCATGCAATTGCGGCAGCTTCTCAGGATTACCGCTTTCCACCTGTACAAACCAATGAAATCAAAGACATTAAGATCGAGATTTCTTGTCTGACCCGACCAGAACCCCTGGAGTATAAAAATCCGGATGAACTACTCTCTAAACTAAGGCCCAATATTGACGGAGTTGTCATTCAAGATGGAATGCGGCGTGCCACATTCTTACCTCAAGTGTGGGAGAAAATACCCGACCCACAGGAGTTCCTGGAAGAATTATGTATGAAAATGGGCTGCCGCCCTGATTTATGGCGTAAGAAAAAGATGGATGTTTTTACTTATCAGGTAGAAGAGTTTCACGAGTAGGTTTGTTGAACGGAAGTCAATCTTCTTCACCAAAATCGAACAGGGGGCCAATAGACTGCCGGGTGTAATTCCTGAAGATAGCATCTGCGATCAATGGAGCCACGGATAGAATGACCAGGCTTTTTGATCGTTTTTGGGTAGGAATTGGAACAGTATCCGTAGTAATAATATGTGAAATTTGTGGTATTGCGAGTAATTGCGCCAAAGCGTCCCCAAAAAACAACCCATGGGTACAAACGGTAAAAATATCTTCTACCCCACTATTCACCAGATACCGGCTGAGTGTGATTACTGATCCACCAGTGGCGATCTCATCATCGTAAATGATTGCCCTTCGAAATCCAGCAACCTGCTTGCTGATCAAATCGCCAATTCTCACCTGCGTGTCAGATATTCGGTTCTTTTCGGCAGAGATTGAGGACAGGTTGAAGTGATGGGCTAACCGGGCAGCTGAGCCAGCTCGACCGTAATCAGGGGCAACCACCACAGTGTTGGTAGGATCAAATTTTACGGTTTGCTGCAGTTCTCGCAGGTAACTCACAAATATTCCCCTGGCAGTCAATGGATCGGTTGGAATCCTGAAAAAGCCATGAACTTGCGGTGAGTGGAGTGTCACGGTCATTACGTGAGTTGCCCCAGCGGTTTCCAACAAATCTGCGATTAGTCGTGCGGTGATCGAAATGCGCGGAGCATTTTTCTTGTCAGAACGTGCATAGGAGAAATATGGGATGATGGCATGGATCTCTTTGGCACCCGCACCTCGGGCGATATCTAACATCATCAGCAGTTCTAGAAGATGCTCGCTGACTGGAGGAATGAGTGATTGAACAATAAATACCGAGCGCGAGCGAACACTTGCGCCTAATTGGATATATAAATTATCGTTACTGAATCTTGAAAAATGGGTCGCTTCCAAGGGGATACCTAGATGGAAGGCAATCGATGCAGCTAATTCTGGATGAGAACGACCGCTGAATATCCGCACATCATCAGGATTCAGTTTACATTCCATTAGGTTACCTCATGATTCATTACTGGATTCAGGATATAAATTGTATATTTGGCTCGCTTAAATTATACATGGATTCCCCCAGATTAAATATGCTCTGTGTAGAAAACTTAGAAAAAGGTGGTACTATTTTTTGATTTAAGAGCGCATTAAATCCATATATACATTTGAAGTGGGTTTAATTTTCCAGGCTTACCGTTTGGGGGTGACTATTATCCACTGTGGTATTTTGCCCGTTTGGAAATATGATAATCGCCCTTCTTTCTTGTTGAATTACTGTCAGGCCATGATATTTGATTGAAACAGGCCATGGGAATGGATTACTGCCGGTAATCCTGACTTTTGTTGAATTGACAATTTTCACGCCAATAATTTTTAGGAATACATCTATCGGCACTAAACTTGTTAACGAGTTAACAAGACCCATAGGTTGGCCAGTTTCAGCGTGATAAAACTGGTAAAAATTCAAGTCCTTCTCAAGAGTATGTATCACATTTTTCATAGTGCGACTAAATATCTCGGCGGCATTCTTCTTTTCTCCATAACGGACCAGCCCGCTTAGTATCATTCCAGTCCAAAGCCAGCTAATCCCGGAAAACTCATCTGGTATCTCATGTTTTTCGGTGATATCGACATTGGCGCGTAAACCATGGGTGCTGAGATACTTCTTCTTGTTCATGATAGACAGGTTGATAAGTATTTTTGCCCTTTCTTTAGAAACCAAACCTGCCCATAAAGGCAACAATCCCGTTTGATCAAGGTATAGGTAGCCGGATGTCATAATAGATACCTGGTCATCGGATACTGCGCCCAGTACCTGGATGTGTTCTATCTCCTGGAAGGTATTTTGACTGGTAAAGTAACCATAACCTGGCTGCCAATGACCTTGCATACTGGTGATATGCTCGACCCGATGAATATTATTGGGTAAGATACCATGAATATAGATTTGAGTTGGGTTAGTGCCTTCTTTTTTAGTTTTTATGTGTATGATCAGACGGACAGGCTGTTCGAAGGTTTTATGAATGTCAATTATTCCACTGCCTTGAAAATTACTCAACTGCTGCATTGCTGTAGAAACATGGCTATCTCGATCCCGGAACATGAAACAAGCATGCTGATCATTCCATAGCCGGTCCGCCCCTTCCTTCAGCCTGTCAGCAAGCTCTTCCAACCGGGATAGCATTTTTGGTTCGCCGACTACCGTGGCAATTGAAATTAAGGATTGGCATTCGTTATACAGGTATGCGGATAAATCGGGGCTTTCTATGGTTGAAATATCGATACCCAAAGCTTTAGGGCTGACATATGAAAAATGTGGATTAGCTTCAAAGCCGGTTTGTAAATTGTGGCCCCACTCAGGAAATAAATCACCATCCCGATCGTGATCTTCGGAAAACCATGAGAAAAAGGAGGATAACAAGAGGGGATAAATACGTTTTAGATAATCCATATCTCCGGTAAATTCATATAGCTGCCAGGATAAAGTGGATAAGAGTGGTGTCTCAAAAAGTCGGCTGCGCTGACCGCTTGCGTTGGGTTTATTGTTGGTTTCATCTCCAAGGGATTGAGCGGACAGGTAATTATCCAGCATAACGCGTAAAAACTCACTCGATGATGGAAGGATTAAACTACTCAAGTAAGATGTTTTTAACAGCGACGCACCATTCCATAATTGGGTGTAATCACTATCATCTTCCAGGAATGAAAATCCCTGGTCTGGGGTCCTTTGATTTATGAAAGTCGCTGGTTTATTGTTGGAGGTGGGCCGAAGAATCAGTTGATTTGCCCTTACCTGAGATAAGTAGAAAGCTGTATTCCAATCCTGATACCCTGTGGTTACTTCTATATTTTCTGAATTCACCCTTATGATGCGAGAGAATTCTGCATCCCAGTTTTTATTTATAATGATTTTTGCAAGCCCAAAGGAGCTTTGCAAATCAGCGAGCGAGGCCTGTACCCATTGTAATGTATGCTCTCCATGGGAAGGGAGACTGAACGAGCTACTTAGGGAGGGATATGGGCTTTTTCCGGCTTGATTTGCTCCGGAAAGTAAAAAAACTGGAGTTAAACCTGACACCTCACCAGATAGTACCTGCATCAAACCTAATTCCTGGATGGCCATGCGATGGCCCTCGGCCCCTGGTATCAGCAGCTCTGCCCAATCGATTTGCAACTGACAGGTTTCATGGCTGGTGTTGATGGCCGTAGTCAGTCCGGCGATTGTTTGAGAATTGGGAACCCAATACTCAATTTGAACGTTAATAGACGGAAAGGGTTTACATGTTAATTTCAGGTAGTTTGGGAAATATTGTCGAATTGTGACGGGATGATGGAATTCTGATGGGTCATTGACGACTTTACCTTTAAGAGTAAACCTTGGAAATATTCGGCAATGTCGCGCTCTCAAACCAAAAGTAGTCTGAAAAGAGATAGCAGGTGGCTCAGAATTACCAATATTCAATTCCCAAATCTGGTCATTGAGGCTATCAGTTGGACTTAACCTGGCATCAGCACAAAGTGTTAAATTTATGGGATGGTCAGGTGTGTAATTCCAATCATACATCAGCGATGGGTCCTTTAACTAACATTCAATGTATTACCAACAGTTACCAATTCGATGCGGATGTTATAATCCTTATAATATTAACTTAAAAACCATAATCGATAATAACTTGGAGGTAAAGATGGACAATATCGCAACTCAGCGCGGCTTGTGGTTTGAGGAATTCCAGATTGGCCAGCATTTCATCACGGCCGCGAGAACCATCACTGAGACAGATATTGTTTCATTTGCCGGTCTATCAGGTGATTATAACCAAATTCACACAGATAGTGAATTTGCCAGGAGCACACCATTCGGACAGCGCGTGGCACACGGGCTTTTAGTGCTTTCCATTGTCTCTGGTTTAGCCATGCGTTCAGGGGTACTGGAAGGGACGGTGCTTGCCTTCAGAGAGATCAATACCTGGAAATTTACCGGAGCGGTGTTTATTGGCGATACGATCCATGCAGAATTAAATGTCGTTGAAACAAAACCGATTCCGCGCATTCACGGTGGATCGCTGGTGATTGAGATTGTGGTCAAGAACCAGCGGGGTGAAGTGACCATGAAAGGCACCTGGACAGCCCTGGTAGCCAGTAAACCTCAATAATTATGCCAAACCCAGATATTGCTGATGATAACGAAAAGTTATCAAACCGTTTTCGCCAAATTCTAGAGTCAAGCGAAAAAACAAGTGAAGAGGGCCATCCCTCGATACAAGATGATACTGGAGAGACCGAAACCGGGGAAATCCGATTGGCAAATAAGGAAAATAAGGATGAAATATCCGAGCAGCATTTAGAAGCGGTCAACAAAGATGATGTTATCAATAATAACGAAGAAACCCAAGCCGGTAACAGTCAAAAAGAAATACCTATAGAGAAGGATCAATCTTTACCGCCACCGTCTGGCTCGGTTCAGATTCCAATCACAAATATGCATAACGGTTTCCAGCAGAAATTACCACCAGTTATCGATGAGTATGGAATGCCCATTCCAGGTCGGGTAAATAGAATAGCAAGGCAACCTGAACTTGTTAAACCTTCGCCAATAACATCCCAACAGACTCGACTTGAAAACATATCCAATCGGGTGGTAAAAAAATCTTCTCCCGATAAAGCGACAAAGACCTTAAAACGAGGACCTTATTATCAGATAAAACAAAAGCATCGAACTTTGATTAACCGCGAGGAAGGGATAGGCTGCCTGGTCCGCATGGTCATCCTGGCCTTACTTGCAGGCATAATTATCCTGCTGGCGAGTGGGTCAATTATTGTTTATGAATATTATAAAATTGCTGCTACCCTGCCCAGTGTTGCCGATTTACAACAGAAGGCATCTACCTTTGAGACGACCAGGATATATGATCGGAATGGAAATTTATTGTATGAGATACTTGATCCAAATGCTGGGAGGCGAACATTTACTACATTGGACAAAATTTCGCCATATGTAGTTGCAGCCACTATTGCCACCGAAGATAAATCATTTTACCGGCATCCAGGATTTGATTGGACTGCGATTGTTAGAGCGTTCTGGCAAAATTTCCAGGGAAAAGAAACAGTATCCGGAGCTTCGACAATTACTCAACAGTTGGCTCGTTATTTGTTCTTATCACCTGAAGAACGTAGTGAGCAAACATATATACGTAAGGTACGCGAAGCCCTTTTGGCAGCTGAGATCACGCGACGATACACAAAAGATCAAATCTTGGAAATATACCTGAATGAATTTTATTACGGCAACTTTGCTTATGGGATAGAAGCCGCTTCGGAAACATATTTCAATACTTCCGCTGATGATCTGGACCTTGCCCAGGCATCATTTTTAGCTGGTTTGCCCCAGGCGCCTTCAGTCTATGATGTATACCATAACCGTGAAGCAACTCGAGAAAGACAACAACAGGTATTGACCCTGATGTACGAGGCCAGTAATGAGGAAGGCTGTATTTTTGTCAGCAACAGCATTGACCGGGTGTGTGTGGACGCTGATACGGCAGTGAAAAGTTATACAGAGCTGGAAAACTATGAATTCAATCCGCCGGATGTCAAGATGCGCTACCCACATTGGGTCAATTACGTGAGATCGATTCTCGAGACCCAATTTGATGCGCAAACCATATACCGGTCTGGTTTCTCGGTCTACACCACCATTGATCCAGGACTACAAGATGCCGCTGAAGAGATGGTCAAGCAGCAGGTGGATGCACTACAGGAATATCACGCCACGGATGGAGCGTTGGTAGCTATCCGCCCATCTACCGGAGAGATCCTGGCAATGGTTGGATCGGCAGACTTTTATGATGATGCGATTGCTGGCCAGGTGAATATGGCGACCAGTCTTACCCGGCAGCCTGGCTCGGCGATTAAACCCATCACCTATATCGCTGCCTTTGAAAAAGGATGGACACCCGCCACATTAATATGGGATGTACCGTCAGAGTTTCCACCCTCTGGAGATCCTAATGACCCAAGTCCACCTTACAAACCGGTCAACTATGATGGCCAGTTCCATGGACCCGTGACTGTACGGACAGCTCTAGCGAACTCCTACAATATCCCAGCGGTTAAAACACTGCAATTTGATGGCATTTATGACGATCCCAATACGCCAGATGAGGATGGCATGATTTCAGTTGCGCGCCGGATGGGGATTACTTCACTCACCCGGGATGATTATGGCCTTTCCTTGACCTTAGGCGGTGGAGAAGTGAGTCTCTTGGAGCTTACAGGAGCGTATTCTGTCATTGCCAATAGAGGAAACCGGATACCACCGGTGGCTATTTTACGGATCATCGATCATTCCGGCAATATCGTCTATGAATACCAGAATCCTCCAGGAGTTCAGGTAATTCGCCCGGAACACGCATTTCTAATTACTTCGATATTATCCGACAATGAAGCTCGTACGCCAATGTTTGGGCCTAATTCGGTCTTAAATCTGCCATTTACTGCGGCGGTAAAGACAGGCACTTCAAATGATTACCGTGATAATTGGACATTAGGATATACGTCTGACATCGCTGTAGGAGTATGGGTGGGTAATGCAGATTATTCAGCCATGGGAGATATTTCTGGCGTGACCGGTGCTGCTCCTATATGGTCGCAATTCATGCAATCGGCTATTCAACAATTGATGGGAGGAATTCCCACACCGTTCGCCATTCCCAACGGGATTGTTGAGAAGGCAATTTGTGAAGTGTCTGGCAGCGAACCTTCTGATTGGTGTCCGGACCAACGATTGGAGTATTTCGCAGCTGACCAACCTCCATTGCCAGACACTCAAGACTTATGGTCAAAGGTGACGATTGACACCTGGACAGGGCTACGCGCATCTGATGCCTGTAAGCAGTACACCACCGAAGTGTCTGCGCTTAATGTAACGGATCCCTGGGCAATAGGATGGCTGCAAAACGATCCCAAAGGTAAGGATTGGGTGGATAAAATGGGTTTTACTACGCCATTAAAAATAAAGCCCGCTCGTGAATGCCTGGCCAGTGACCCGCATCCAGTCATCGAACTCTCATCACCAGCAGAGGGCCAGACAATCAATTCCTCGCCATTGGATATCATTGCCAAAATCGATGTTTCAGTAGATTTTCAGTCCTATACCCTGGATTATGGATTGGGAAATGATCCAGGAGAATGGAAACGATTAGCAGAAAGCTCACAGCCTTCTCCTCATACCAGCAAGATATACTCATGGGATTTGAAGGATATTCCACAAGGACCGGTCACCCTACGGATTAAATTAAACAGCATTCGTGGGGGATACGCGGAACAGGAATTTCACTTGAATGTTTTAATTCCTTCGCCCACCCCCACAATAACAGCGTCACCTACAAATACTCCGACGATGACCCCTACATTAACACCAACCCTGACGGCAACACCCACGCCTACATTCACACCTTCCAATACACCTACAGTAACTCCTACTCCTTCAACTACTGCGACCCTGATACCTTCAGATACTCCCACGCCGACCTCCACTGAACCGGACTCTTCACATAGGTAACCAGGTCAGATCAACCACAATTGGGGAGTTGAATAGGTTATTGGATCGAGGGTAAGCATTTGATCTAAATTATCACGATTTATAACTGTAGACCCTACCAATGTCCGCAGATGGCGGAATTTTAAAAAGCGCCATTCACCCGTGAAGGGGTTGAAGGCTTTACTCAAGCGAGGATCACGCTTTAATTTATAAATGATAAGGTTAGCCCGACTGCCAGGAATAACTATGAAACGTTTAGCCGGTGGCTGTTCACCATATAGAACAATCTCGCTAATAGCTGCTGAAATGGTTGGGAAAAAGCAATACTCTGTACTGGCTCTTTTATCCTGCCAGAGGATGCATGGTTTTGAGGATGACCCTTTACAATCCTTAGTAATGAATCCCAAATGATGACCGATTTGGTGAATGGATTGGCTGATATTCTCTAAATCTACCTGTCTTTCCATTAAACTATCTTCCTGCCGGATGTACCACCGAGCCGCATCTTCAGGATCCTGTAATGCATATGATTCCAGGCATACACTGATAAATTCGAGGTCAGGGGTGAGTAAACCTGGAAAAATCGAACACATCATTTGATCAATTTCATGGAGAGAACAACCCGGGTGAGTCATGAGATAGTTTACCAGGCTGACTTCATAGGTATCTGTGAGGGATGTCTGTATCGCCTCGGCACCTTCACGTAACCACAAAAATGTGGATTGTGATATGTCTGATGATCTGGTAGGCCGTTCTTTTTCAATAGCCTGTTCAAGGTCTGCTGATGGGCTTGAAATCTCCTCGAAACCATCCTCAAGCTCTTCTGAGAGTTGTGCAAAATCCAGCGAAAATAAGGGAGATTGGATGTTAGGATTTTTACTAGCTAAATCAAGATTAGATGGATCTTGAAGATTAAATCGAAGAAATCCCGATCGATAGGAAAGAGCTTCGCGCACTCCATTGTACATTGAGGTGTAAACTGATGACGGGTTAGGTTCGTTTTGTGTCTCTTCAATATTTATTCCCACCATATCGGTGATGGCTGTAGATCGATCCTTGTGGTTTGTGGATGACGATTTCCATATTTGGCCAATCCCCAAAAATGCAGCCGCCATTGTGGTCAGAAAATTGGCGGGTTCACCTTTTACCTGCAGATAGCTTTTTGATGATTGAATAGCAATGGGAGTAAATGCTTGACTGACGTTGAAAAGCTCAGGGCTACTCTTGATTGTCCAATGAATTTGTGCCTGGTCTTTATCAGACCTGACCGCGATACTTTCCAGCTGGCAACCAGCGACACCGGCGGCAACCACAGCGGCACCGATAAAACCGGGCTCAGCTTCACCGAGTAAACCGAATATGGGGGTCATGGGAGGCAGGGTGTTTGAGAGATTTTTAAACACCGATGCTAGTGACCTGGCGTGCCAGGCCCAATCATACCTTTGACGGCGCAAGACACTTTTGAAGCCTCCGACTGCCTCCCGGCCCCATAACCAACCGGTCCATAATGCAGACAGAGTCCAAAACGCCTGGTTTGGTCGTGGAATTGCCGTGGATACACACTTAATGGGTATATTCCTAATAAACTCAACGAATGCTGTAAATCTACCCTCGTAGATGCAAATTCCCCCAGTGATCGGGGGTTGCTCGGGCCATATGGTAATAGGAACCTTGATATTTGGTGTACCCTCTCTTGCACCCCATAATTTAATCCCGTTTTCCAGCGCCAGCCAGACATTATTCTCTCGAAAATGACGGGGGATCACTAACTGCTTGCGCCTTTCTTTTTGGCTTGGGACCCTCCATAATGCATTCGCCTGGTCGAATGCGTGAAGCAATAATGCAGCAAGGCACTTTTGCCCTGAGGGTGATAGGCTCAGCCCTTCGATTTTATTGATGATCGTTATTAATGCGTATATGGATCGCGGGATATAAACTGTCAATGCCTGTTCGACGTGAATACGGTCTTGATCGGTGGCTGCCACGACTCGCTCCAATGCGCGTGCTTTGTGCAAGCCGCTACCTGAAAAATGGCTGGAAAGTTCAACATCATATGGTGTACACGGATGCTCGCCCGCATCTCCACAATTCGGGCAGCTATAAATGCGCGTATTTGGAGAAGGGTTGCCGT
>Ga0172364_10000914_pt1 | contig 21969 bp, 27 predicted proteins | sample LakKivSesite10cm_FD_114545 | JGI IMG/M metagenome (GOLD analysis project Ga0172364, IMG submission 114545) | Sediment microbial communities from Lake Kivu, Rwanda - Sediment site 10cm | ecosystem: Environmental > Aquatic > Freshwater > Lake > Sediment | place: Rwanda: Western Province, Lake... | reverse complement strand
TGATGCTCCGGCATAAAGGGCTCCGGTAGAAGAGCCATGAAGACGCTCTACCGAATATAGCCCGGTCAAGTATTCCGGCCTTTCGAGCCGAAGACGCGGGTCCGAATCCCGCCCGGAGCACTATTTTACTAGTAAATCTTATATGTCTCAGCCTCTTTTTTATTCCTGATGACTTATGTCGAATGTTGATAAGCGCAAAACTGAGACTATTAAGAATAGAGCGGTCTATGTCTATTTGCCGTCGCTTAAGATGGTTGAGGACTGGAAAAATCGGGCGGACAAAGCTGGAGTTTCAATTTCTAAGTTTGTTGTTGAGAGGGTTGAGGATTCTATTAGGCGGGAAGAGGGGGAGGAGGGTTATCTCAGTAGGCTGGAACTTATAGAGCGTTTAAGAGCTGCGGAAGATGAGCTGAAGAAACTGCGTGATGATAATAGGCTGTTGAGGAAACTTGTGGATAATTTGGAAAAGGAACTTAAGCGTTATAGGGTTAAGCCGTTTATTGAGGAAGATTTCGGAGGCATAAGAACTTTTGAAAAAGAGCTTGTCGCATTCCTAAGGAGAGGTGGCATTTATACGGATGAGGACATTCTTGCTAATCTCAACATTGACCCGTCAGATGTAGATCTTGTCAAGGCAATAGGCAAACAGCTTGAAGCCTTAGAGAGTTGCGAGCTTGTGGAATTTACAGGTAAGGGATGGAAGTGGAAAAGTTAAACTCTGCGTTCAGAGAACCGCAAGACTTAGGGGAAATCGTTCGCGGCTTCTGTGAGGATTGTCAACTTAGAAGTATGAGTGGAAAGACGATTGAAGGGTATAAGTCGTGCATCTTGACTTTCTTGAGCTTCATCTCTAAAGAAGCAGTTAGATTAAGCGATGTTGATAATCATGTGCTCAAAGATTTTCTCGGGTACTTAAAATTTGAAAGAAAAATTAAGCATAAAACTATTAAGGAGTATTTTTCAGCATTGTCATCCTTTTTTGACTACTTGATCTTTGAGGGAGTTGTAAATGCTAACAATATCTTGCCTTTTAGAAGACGATATTTGAGGCAATATAAAGAAGATTATGATGATCCCGAAAGGAAGCTTCTTAGCGTGGAGGAAATGTCTAGGCTTGCCAACTCAATAATAGACCCGCGAGATAAAGTGATGGTCGTCCTTTTTGCCAAAACTGGAGTGAGAAGGGGAGAGTTATTAAAAATGGATTTGGATGATGTTAATTGGGAGGATTATTCCATAACTTTAAAGCCTACTCCTAAAAGGAGTAACAGAACAGTCTTTTTTGATGAAGAATGCGCTATCTTGCTCAGAAGATGGTTTAGGATAAGGGAGAAACTAAACCCAAGGACAAAGGCGCTTTTCATAAGCTATAATACGTTGAAGAGGCTAAGCAGGAATGGCGTATGGACAGCCGTTGTAAAATATGCAAAGCGTTTAGGATTCCATGATTCCAAGTCGCCAAGGCTTGAAGATCATTTTGGACCACATTGTTTTAGGCATTGGTTTACAACGTGGCTTTTAAGAAATGGTATGCCAAGGGAATACGTTAAGGAGCTAAGAGGCGATAAAAGAGGTGAAGCAATAGACATATACTATCACATAGATAGGCAAGAGCTCAGAAGAGCATATTTGGCTTGTATACCTAAACTAGGAATCTAACATTAACTCCTTCCCATCTTATTCTGCAAACAAAATAAAAGTCAGTTTAACCGATGAAAATGCGTTACTTGGGTGAAACAAGTTAGATTGATATCTTTTTGATATATTTGTTAAGGACTCATGTAAGTAATTCCAGAATCAGAAGTCTCAACAAATCTCAAAGGAAAAACTTCACTCATGTCGAAAATTTCCATGTGGGGTTTGGAAGATGGCAACCAAAAACCGCTCGAAATACTGTTTTCATGCATCCATTTATCCAGCCTAGTTTTTTGTGGTTTTGGACGTTTTAAGCTGACTCTACCTTTTTCTTTCCTGCTTATTTTTGCTAGCTCCACTTTAATGTCCTCTTCAGTCATTTTTTGTATGTTTTCAAGCTTAACTTTAATTTTGTCTAATGAAGGTCTTTTTGTTAACGTTATTTCTCCTGTTGCAGAGTTATATGCCCCAATTTCAGGAATTAGTATCATCAAATATCTTAAACATCTTTTCAGTTCTCCATCTGTCATAATCGCATCGGGATATCTTTCTCTAAAATCTTGTGTTCCTATTATTCGCTCTTTTTCAGTTAGATATGAAGAAGCCATGAAAGCCAGAATTCTTCTACCTATTCTGAAAACTCTTTCGCCATATGATAGGGTAGGGTCAACTAAGAGCTCAGTACGTGGTAAAGATGAAAGAATTCCGCTACTTTCCATCTGTTTATTTAGCTCACTGTCCAGATGTTTTCCATAAACTTTCTGAATAAGTGCTTCTTCTCTTGGTTCTTTAAGTATAACCTCCCAGACAACAATGTTGGCTAGATTTTCTATGTTCATTTGGCGGTTTAAGCATTGGAGTATTTTTTCACCAAATTTTTCATAAGTCACTAACCAAATTTCATGATTTGTTAAGTTTGGAAACATTTCCTGCCATATTTTTTGGAAATCTTCTGATGAGTAGAATTGAATTTGCTTCAAAAGTCTTTCTTCCATCTCAAATGTGAAGTCGCTCTTACATTCTATGGATACAAACAATTTTTCTTTCTCGTTAACGAGAAGCAAGTCAGGTATTTTTGCACCTCTTTTTTTCATAAGGTCTTGAACTGTTTCTCCAAATTCAGGAAGTCTAATTGAGTAACCAAAATTATTCATCAGAACTCCTGACGGGGCTATTGGTGCTGTAGGAAAAGGTACTATGTTTAGTACAGTTGAACCTATTACATTGATAAGAAATTCGTGGGGGGTCATCTTTCCCATTCTAGAATACCCCTATCAAATGGATATTGAGGGGTCAATTTTAGTTTGGAGCAATTCGATTATCTTAGATAGTGTTTCTTCTTTTGTAGACGAACCAGCTGGAACGATTTGTAATTCTTCACTTGTTGCAGATAAGTATACAGAGGAACTATTTTCGATGTCAATTATGTGAGCTAGGAAGTAAGGATTACCTGACAACAGAGTGAAGTTTATAAGTTTTTCTTGCGGAATATCTGAGCTAAACAAGTTTATGACCTTATTGTACCAATCTTCCGTTTCTTTAGGCTTTTTAAATACTAACGCTTCGATGAGGTCAAAACTTCTTATCTCGATACTCTTACCGAAAATCGTGGATTCTGTCTTGGTAGCATAGGAGTTTCTTCTTAAAACATCTAATATTCTTCTGGTTTCATCAAGTAGGGGTCGTAGTACTGTTACGAAGAGAGTAAAATCTCCTCTTTCGAAGGTTATTCTTGAGCGGTCTGTGATTGAAAACGTAAAATTTATTCCTTTTTGTTCGCAGATTATTCTATACCGCATATTTGAAAATGTGTGAATTTCTCCTTCTTTCAAGTAGCGTTCTTTAGCCCATTTTCGAATATCCTCTAACGGGACAAATTCTCGAGGAGGAAGAGGATAAACTCGCATCTTTCTAGGTAAAAGTTTACCTTTTTCTATGGCTGTTTGAAAACTTGCGAATACTTTCGTATCCTCTCCAAGCACCCTTGTAACAAATAGGTCAAAGTTTTCCAAGAAACGGGAACCAATCCAAGCAAACCAGAGACCCTTTACATATCTCACTAACGAATCAAGACTTTTGCGTATTTCCGCATAACTTTGAAAAGATAGTGAAAGAATTGTGACATACTTATTGTCTCTTAATATTTTCCAGAAAAAGAAAATAGGCTTTCCATGTGCACTCCTTTCTTTAGGGGAAAAACTAACTAAATAGAAATCGTCTTCAGCACATGGGGATATAGTAACATTCCAATGGCTCCTTTTTCGGTCGCTGTAGTAGTCTAATAATGTAGGTAGTAAATCAAAAGTACGCGGATATGAGATGAGAATATCACAATAAACTCTAAGTTTCTCCCTATTTACTCGTGCGGTTGCCTCTTCCAAAAATAATTCTAGAGTATATTTCTTGAAATCTTCAAGGGAATACATATAACCGCCAGATGCAATCTTCATTTCTCATATTAGGATAAGAACTTTATGCCTTTTAAATCAATCTCTAATTAGATTAAACATGAGAAGATAAGCAAGCATTGACGCCGTTTTACCTGAGAATTCCTTTTAAATGAATATTGACAATTTCTTGTACTGCTTTGGACCTAACCTTCAAAGGATTATTGTTTAAGAAAAGTGGAGGTTGTATGTTAGATGTCCTAACTGTTGAACTTATTTTAAAGTGTAATCGAGAGTTGATTTCCTTATACCTTTTAGATTCAGGAACCAGTAGACTAAAAACGGTTATACATATGTTCATATGTATATTTACGCTATGAGAAAGAAGAATACTTTGGTTTATCTTGACAGTGATTTAGTTGAAAGGGCGAAGAGGGAGAATCTTAACATTTCAAGGCTTACTGAAGAGGCACTGAAACAAGCTTTACAGATAGAGAGACCAAGAACTGCTCAAGAGCATTTGCGAAAATTGTTGGCTGATGTGGGAAACGAAAGTTCCTTTTACGGAGAAACGTATCTTCTACCATTCCAAATTCAGTCTTTAAAATTGACTAGGGTTGGACCGTTCGACAACTTTGAAGCACATTTCAGCAGAAACTCGATAAATCTGATTCATGGTTTATGCGGGAGTGGCAAATCAACCATAATAAGGTCAATTCTATACGCCTTTGGCATCAGACACAAATATTTCACCGAAAAAGTAATCGGAGAGGGCAAAATAACGGTACAACTGTTTCCAAGACAACATTTTATACACGTAACGGGCATGAAAAGCAGTCAAAACGCTTTAAGAGGTTATCAATGCCTCGTAGCGGATAATTCCTTAGAAAGAATTCGGAAAGGCATGATTGCTCCCCTTTTCATAGAATTAAAGCGTTTCGAAATCCAAATCATATTAACGGCTTCTCCGCTAATTGAGGTAGCAAAACTTCCAAATGACATACACATAATCACATTGTAAAACAGCCTTTCGAGATTTTATGATAAGAAGCAAGTATGAATCCAAAAAAGATAAGCCTATTAAGCAACTTCGAATTAGCATTGGCATTTCCGTGTATTAATTGGTTGCCAAGCAAGAATGTACTTAGAAGAGGCAAGTTGCACATTTTGCGTAGGTAATCTTGAATGACGGCAAACAGTGCAGTATTTGTCGCCGTTGATTGCCAAATATGATTTACCTGGTCTGTGACTAAAACGTCCATCGCTCCTTACCCAAACTACTTTATAATTACCACGAGTATCTCCATTAAATCTGATGTAGGCTTTTCTGTTGGCTTCCGACCCGTGATGAGGAGAAGTTATTATCATTTGGTCATGCCATGGAATCGTTTGATAAAAAGAAAGGTCAGAATCAGCCGTAAATAGCACTCCAGGACTAACGTCGTCCTTCGGAGATAAGAAAACAAGACTATGTTTATTCACAGTTGTTAAAGCAACATATTCAAGTGCACTTTTTCTGCGACGCCTTATTTTAGTAACCTCAACAGCATTAACAGGCACGAGGAAGCCGCTTATTCCCCCAGACGGGTTAGAATATTTGTAGTTACCAACATAATCATACCAACGAATTAACGAACCAGAACGATAAGCAGCCAATACTATCTCTCTAATCAAATTTGAAGCTTTTACAGCCTCTATAATCAATCGGTACCTTTTGTTCAATAACCACAAATTTGAATACTTTTTCCATGATTGAAGGGCAGAAGATGGATAAGATTGATGACTTTGCTGAAACAATTTCAAGAGATTTTCTACGTTCTCTTCAGCGAGAGGACCTTCTCTCTTAATAGGCATTGCCAGATACATTTTACTTAACAAGTACAAATTTTCAACCTTATTAGCTTCTAGCTTTTCAATATCAGCCACTAATTCTTTCCAAAAATTTTTGGGATTGCAAATTAGGTCACTAAGGCGGTCCATCCAAGATGCTGGCAACCAAACTTCTTTAGCGACAAGTTCTTCTTTCAGAAAGCCTAGTATTCCGCGGGCATGGTCAGAATCGTTATGAGTGCAAACCATAACATCAACGTGAGTTTTCCCTGTCACTTTCACGAATTGCTTAGGAAAAGTTAAAACTGAATTCCCGCCGTCAATGAGCAAGCTTCTATCATCCTTTTCCATGAAAAATGCGTCACCTTGCTTTACTCCTATTGCACAAAAGGTGGCAACGTTCAACTTCATCACCTGTAAGTTTAATGAGCTTTATGTGCAATGCCTTGACAGATTCTTTTTCTGAGGAGCCCCACAGTTAGGGCAACATTCTTGGAATATATAATAAGGTGTTTCACAATATTGACAAGAAAACCTTTCAGAGTTCTCTTTGATGAAATCCGCACAAACTTTACAACAACCATAATTCTTCTTTTTAACTTTCCTCTCCAAGTGTCTATTTCACCTCTATTTTTCCTTTGAGTTTTTTCTTAAAACCATTGTGAATTTTCAATATGCATTTAGAGACAGCGATAGCGACATGGTTTTAAGGAGGGCGTTGACAGTTTTAAACGCTCAAGTGAAATCAAAAGCTACCCATAATTTAAAGTTGATTTTCTGCTGTTCTACGCTCAAAACGAGCGAAAATTGAGCGAGTCTAACATCGCGAATATGGTGCGGGGGGTGGGATTTGAACCCTCCGCAGCGTGGAGAAATCACCCGCAAAATCCCCCCTTTTCTTTTAATTTCATCGTTTGAAATCCTTTTTGTGCCTATATAGAGAAAATATTCGAATGTTTAGTAGTCTTCAGTCTTTTATCATATTCCTGCGTATTCTGGTTGCTTTGCTGTACAGTAGGGGCATTCTTCAGAGGCTATGGGGATATCCTCGTTGCATTTAACACATTTTTTGAAAAAGCTTTTTGGCGTTTCTGGAATAGTCGAATTTTTTGGTTGGTAGGTTGCATCAAGCAACACTTGAGTGAAGAATATCATTTCACAATTTCCTATTCTTTTCCAAATTCTGTCAAGAAATGGATCGATCAATTTATAACTTGTTCCAGACATGGTCAATGCAGTTACAAAACCTAAGGCTGGTTGTGGGCTTAAAAAGGGAAGCAGTCCTGTAATATATGCGAATCCTTTCAATGTGTTTTTCCCTTTTCTGTATCTTCTATAAGTCTTTATTTCAGAAGAAAGTTTCGATGCAATTGCGTTGTCCATTTCGAGATGCAATTCTTGAAGATCCGAAAATTCTAATGCTTTGCTTGTCGTTGAATACCTCGTTTCGTTGTAAATTTTTTCTAAAGCATCAAGAAATCTCTTAACGGTAGGATCACGTCTTAAGTCTAACAATTCTTCAGGATCAAGAGAAAGGAGGATCTCAGGACTTAAGTTTAAAACGTTTATCGCTTGTTTGAAACAATCGTATTTAGCAGGCAAATCAGTTCTTGGAAGCGATCTCATAAGTTTAGTTTTTATCGAGAGAAGGTAACTTGGATGAATATTCAAATTAAGGTTATTGAAAATTCCTCCTTGAAAGTAATACAGCATATCCAAGTATTCGCTTAATCTTTCCATTTCGTTTGTAGGCAACCATTCAAATGCTTTAAGAACATGTTCTCTCCTAGCTTTTGACTTTGGAAGATTTTTGAGCGTTTTTACCGCCTTTCCTTTATTGTCTATTAGAGGCAAAACATCATTGGCAAGACTTTCGATGAAACTTTCTTTCATTGAATCCTCATCGTAAAACAAGACTTGTTTAGAATGATTTTCTAGCAGACGCACCTTCGCATGTAAATCGGTCTGATTAATGCATCCTATTTTAAGAAAGAACCTATCACTCTTTCTTAATTCGCAATATGAACTGAAACTTCCACAACCTAGAGAAATGGCAGGAACTATCATGCCTTCCTCTAATAAAGGAAGATTGTTTTTAATGGTTTCATATGTAATATCAGACTTCAAAATGAAGGATGTTGGAATAATTATTGACCTTTGAGACAAACATAAAAATCTTATTTGTTTAGTAAGTTCAGAGGCATCAATCCTATATCTTTTCTGCAAAAAGCTATCAGCATGAGTAAGATACACACTCAATTTAGGCAACTGCTCAGGGGGTATAAGATGGTACTCCAATTATATCCCCAATAATGTTCTATTCTTTATCTATCTATTAACTGATTTGTTTATTCAAAACGGCTAACTGTTGCTAGTGCATGCAGGAATCAGGAATCATCAGATTCATTACGATCTGCATATTCATTTTTTCTTAGTGGAATTCGCATTTTATAATTCTTGATTTTTCGCATGAAAAGCCTGTCTGATTGCGTAAAAATGTGAAACGTGCAGTATTTCAGCTTATTTTTTCATTTGAAGGCGATTCTAATCTATTTTTAGAAGAATTAGCGTTAACATATACAGTGAGGTGGAAGAATGCCCAGATATTTAGTGGAAATTGTCCTCGTCGTCAACGCCAAAGATTCAGAGGAAGCGCGAAATATTGCTGACCGCATTATAGATATTCCTATTGTAGATAGCGCTATGGAAAATGCGATAGAAAGCTTGAGGGTTGAGGAGATTGTCCAGATCCAAAACCAAAAATCATGGCAAGTTTTGGGTCCTTGATGTATGTCGAGAGGGTCGATGGAAGCCCCTCACCCCATTGTCGAAACCCCTTGATATATTCGACCATATTGTTTGTGTTGAGATGGTAAACTGAACCAAGGTCTGTAACTATAAATAGATGAAGATTCAACGCTTTTAGCCCTTCGATTCCAAACTTTGATAATTGAGTTGAAAGAGACTCTGATAAAGCAATTCCATAATGAGTTTTAGGTCCTATTTCATGCATTTCTGCTACAATTTCACCAACTGCAATTATAACATCTTGGAAGAGCATTTTACGTTTTGGAGATTCCGCTTCAACCTCAACAAACCACATTTCACCATTTTTCTCAGCAAAAATATCAACGGGGCGATAACGCCCGTATGGAGATTTGACTTTATATCCACGCTTTCGGAAAAACTCTTACATGTGCCACCACTTCATCTTGTTCCATCACTCCTTCACCATCCAAAATTCTTTTGTTTTATCATATATTACCGTTACAAGACTAAAATGATATTTTGACAGTTTTAAACCGTCGATTAAGTGTAGGATATGGGATTTTGTATTGTCGCTTAAAACTCTCCCGTGATATTATTCACAAACGATTTCTACGATTACTCATACCATTTAAGGATGGCTTCAGCTACTTCTTTCGAATACCCTTGTTTTTTCAACATTTCACGAATCCATCGCTTATTCACAGCTTTTCCCATAATATGAAACTATGTGCAATTTCATAATCCATATTTCAGATACTGATATGTCCATACATTGACCTAGTGGTTGTAAGGCAACTTGGAGAAAAAGCTTTAGAGGAAAAAGTCAGAAATTATTAGAGTGAGGTGTTATATCTGCTCAGCGTAATCTTGTCCGCTATGATGCAGGAACCACCAGTTCCGACACCAGACGACCCACCAAACTTTCTTCCTAGCCCAGTAATATACATAGCAATAGCTCTAATCGCAACTGGAGTAATTGCATGGAAATACAAAGCTTTCATCGAGTTTCTCGCTGTCGCATGCTCTGCAATAGGGGGCTTTATTGTCGGTGCAATAGCTACTCCGCCATACGCTAATATTGGTCTTGGAATGATGGTCTCCACTGCTGCACTTCTACTGTCTATAGCAGTTGTTGCCATAATAAGACTTAAACAGAGGGAAAAGCAGACAGCAGTAGCTTCCCTCGGATGAGATAAACTATATCTTCAGCAGGTCTGCTGGTTCTTTTACATTTCTCAATCCAATCATGACCAGTCTACGCAAAACTTCAGCTTCTTTTAGTCCGGATTTTTCGATAAGAACTTTGAGTTTCTTTTCTGTTTCTTCGTCAAGTCTTGTTGACCATGTTTTCTTGTCCAAACGGCTTCACTGCTTTAATAGGTGTCTTATTGTGTTTATAAATCTTGTTTTAAGCGAAACGCTTATATGCTTATTCGTCTTATAATAAGACAAACAAGTCAAATGAGTGAAATGCATTGTTGGCATGGATAATAACCGTCCTAACCATTGCTGGAGTTGTATTCTACATACTTAAAAGAAGAAATGTTCTTAGACCTCTCAGACCAGCGAACAATACCGTTTCAGCTCAGCTGGCGATGTTAGAGGAGCGAACAAAGCATCTTCAAGGATTAGAAGAAAAAATAGAGAAAATCAAAGACAAGCAAGATTCTGATTCTAGAGAATTACGAGAGAAACTTTACGGCGAATATTCAAAGAGGCTTCAAGAAGCCGTCGAGTTGCTAAGAGAAACTTATGGAAAAATGACTGAAACTACTGCGAGCACCTTAAAGGATATCACTGCAAAGAATGCGGAAGCGTATAAACAGACAGTAGACCAGTTGACAACCATAGCAAACAGACTGGAATCCGCCTTTAAAATTCTCGAACAGAGAGAACACGCGCAAATGCGGGAAGAAATGAGAGCGCTAAAACAGAAAATAGAGGAACTTGAAAAAGACCCGTTAAGGGTTCAGTTGGAAGAATTAGCCGAAGCTCGGGCAGCACAAGCAGTGCATGAAAAAAGTGTAAGGAAAATTACAACAGTCTTTTGGCGTAACAACGGAGAAGTGCGATTTAAGGAGAAAATCGGACAATACCAACCTGACGTCTGCATAAACAACCATAGAATAAAGATTGTAGCCGACGAAGTGACGACAGAGGACATAGATTCAATTAGGGCGAAAATTAAGCGTGTCGCCGAGTACATGCATGGGCTTAACGCCAATGTTGGCTATGTAATTATTCCAAATGCAGGAATAGACCAAGAAGCCTTAAGCGAAATAAAACGTACGATACCAGAACGCGGACTATACGTTGTAAGAATAACAGAATATGCAATTCACCTCCAAGTTTGGTATGACATTGCAACAACGGGCATTTTAGACACGGCAACGCTGGTGGAAAAAGGGCATAACCTTTTGAAGGTTTTAGAGCCAATCTTCGACGAATTCCTCGCTTTGATTCAGAATTTGGAACAGAGGGATGAAAAGGATTTCAAGTATAGACAACACAGGTATAAGGAAGTGAAATTCTTTCCTGGAAAAATTCTTGAAACCATCGAAAGAGCGTCTAAAACTTCTGAAGCATCGGTCCAATCAAAAATTGTTGATTATGAAAAGCTAAAAGGTGGAGAAAGTTGACGGAATTATCCTTTGTACAAATGCCCAACACTATGCACATTAGAAACGCTCTGGGCGCTCAAGTTTGTCGTTATGACTCCGGCAAATTCTTTGAGTCCCTAAAGGTTTGTGGATGGAGAAGCGAATATGCAAGCGTTAATTCTCTTCTTAAGCATCTTTGGCGAAAATCCCGAAGCGAAGCATCCAGAAGGGCGTATCTGCGGCAAGTGTATCTGCTTTCCATGTCAACTGGCTTAACACCAGACGATCTGATAAAATTGCCTAAGAGAAAAATTGAAGAGTTTGTTCAAGAGTACGCTGACCAGTATAATGATGGTAGACATAGCATCAGATACGTTAACAATGTAATCCACCTTCTAAAGGGATTTTTCAAGGCGAACGGGTTCAAAAGAGCTAGGGCGTTAGAGATTGAAAGCCATTACATGCCTTCAAGGTATAGAAAAAGACCAGAGTACATTCCAAAGAAACATGAAATATACGCGATGGCTGACGCTGCATGCTCACTTCGTAACAGGGCATTAGTTTTAACGTCATACAGCAGTGGACTAAGAAACTCCACGTTGCGTGCGGTTCTCTATAGAGATGTAGAGGAAGAACTAAGAAGAGGAGTCGATAACATTATGATTCCAGTATACCCAGAAATGAAGTTAATAGATCCTAACGCTTGCAAAAACAATATTCCATATTATACGTTCATTTGTGATGAAGCTACACAAGCGCTTAGGCTTTACCTTCGTGAACGCGAAGAAAAATACGGAAAAATCATGCCGTATGAACCGCTTTTCGCGTCAGATTATAACCAAGTGCCAAGAGAAAAGCGAGGTTCCAAAATAATGAGCGCCAGACAGCTTCAGCAAGTTGTGAAGCAAACAGCTAAAAAAGCTGGGCTTCCGCAATGGCAATTTGTCACACCCCATTGTCTACGCAAGGCATTTGAAACTGTACTCCACAGCGAACTCGTAGATGGTGGACGACTAGATCCAAAAATCCAAGAATTCCTTATGGGACATATACTGCCCGGAACCGAAGATGCCTACTTTAACAAAATGGACGTTGAATATTTACGATCCGAGTATGCAAAATTAAACTTTGGCAGAGTAGTTATTGAAAACAAGTTTAAGGTCTTAAGAATGGCTGTCGCAAGAGCTTTTGAAGGAACGGGATTAGATCCTGATAAGGTAATAGAAGAGTATGTCCAAATGCGAAGGGAGTCGCATTAGGTGCTTGTTAACTCCTAAATTAGCTCCCATTTTTTCATAAAGCTTTTTATCATCTTTTTTGTTTCTTCTAAATTTCTCAAATCTTTTTCGTTTAAAATGATATAATACCAATAGATACCTAGTTTATCTCCAATTATAGACATGAGACTATCAAGGTACTCTTCATCCCAGTTAGTTGTTATTACAAGAATCGCATAACACCCTTTTGCAAGAGATGCCAAGGTCAACTCGCCTACTATACTCCTCCAATCCTCATTTAATGCTATCTCGATAATTAAAGGTCTACCTTTACGTTCCCAGATAACGTCGGGCGCATATTCTATATGCTTTTTTCCACGTCTAATATCTATTGGCTCAGAATCCCCGCTATATACTCTGTAATATGGTTTTCCCTTAGAATCTTTAACATTCCTGCCCAACTCCAAAAGATACTCTTTTAATGTATTATGCGCTTTTTCGGACATCTTACACCCTTTAGTGATTCGCTTTAAATTTAAAATTAACTACCATACCACTTTAACTGTTTAGCCGTTCGTTAAAAATGAAACAAAACAAAAGCTTTAAGTCAGCGCATGTAATCTAGCATACTTACTTGTTTCGATTTCGACGGAGCGTTTACTCTATCTTGTTCAATCTTCTTATGCGTCACGCCCTCTTCAAATTTACCTTTTTGTTGAGTCTGAAAAGACGAATCTAATGATGACTGCTTCGACACTAGCGTTTCAACATTCCTCTCTTTTTTATTACTTTTAGACTCTTCAACTATATTCGCAAGATTTTGAGGCTGCTTTGCTTTTAGAATACGATCTTCATTTTCCTCTTGACTGAAGCTTTGCTGTGTAGGCTGGTTTAAGGCGACATCTTGCACATTAAATTGCTGAGCCCGACCCAACTTTTCTAAATTAAATGAACTTTGAGACCTTGCGTCTGTTTCTGATGCTTTTTTTATTAACTTTCGCGAAACCACAATCTTATGTGATGGCAAGGTTGCCTCGAAGTGCCAACCTTGCTGTAAAAACGATGGGAGCTCATCTTCAGCAATCACGCGTTCTTCTTTCTCAACACTAATAACTGGTTCAAAAATCATGCGCGCATACTTCTCCCGCATTTCCTCAATCTTAGTTTTGTCAAAATAAGCGTCTTGGCTTCCGGGTGGCACATGTCCCATTAAGAAATCCCTTTCTTTTATGTCTAATCTAACATCATCTGGCTGGTTACGTAAGAAACTTTCAAATGTTTTCCGAAGACAATGAGGGTAAACATATTTCCAAAGCTTAATTCCAGCACGTCTAGCGGCATCCTTAACTATAACTTGCAACTCTCGTTCAGATATTGGAGTCATGAGCCTCTCAACCAAGGGCAACATCCGGTTTTCAGTATGGAAAATTGGTTGGTCGTCCCGTAGCGGACCGTACTTTTCTTCCAGTTCTATAAGATATAGGATGAGGTATTCTGTCACTTTAGGCGGTACAAAGGTATAGTAGGGGATATTATTTTTGCATGCGGTTGGCACACGTTTTTTCATGATTTCATGCACAATTATTGCCAAGCACCGCTCACCTTTTTGCAGCTGCTTCTTGATGGTATATTCTTGATAAAGTGGTTCCGGAAAATTCTCATTGTAAACAACTGCTCTCAGAGTAGAGTTGCGAGGACCTGCGTAGGTCAAAAATAGGATAATAAGCTGGTTTCGCAAACTTCCCGATACTTCAGCCATTTTCAATGCTTCCGCCAAAGTTGGGATATATTCCTGCCTCTTCCTTGTCCGCCCACGCCCACGCATGCTAAAACAATTAAGGTCGACATCAACTTTATTAACCTTGAAAAATGTTTTCGCCATTGCAATAATATGATTAGCGCAACGAAATGACCCAGTTTCGTAATATTCCAAGGCTAACTTTCGAATTAAACGCGCCACTTGATCGGGATTTCCTTTAGCCATAGAAATCAGCTGGTCAGGATTAATAATGTCAAAATTAAGACTCTCAGCAATCTCCTTCCACCTCTTTCTCTGACTGCTCAAACCTATATTTACTCTGCTTTCGTCAAGCGTCCGCTGTAATGCCACATCCGCCGACGATTTAAGATTCCACGTAATCCACAGGCATGTAATCCAAAGGTAATAGCAGTATTGATGCTTTGACGCCAAGCTTTTAGTCATACCACGCAAATGCTCCAAAAGCAAATCTACACTCTCAAATTCGCTACTCCAACCATCAGGAAAAAGCCTAAGAAATTCCCGCCAAAGACTCTTTTTCACTTTCACCATCAAAACCACCTATCTTTAACGCAATCCAAACTGCCATAACGTATTATTGAACGCAACCAGCTTTAACGCAGCCCATATTAAACTTGAACGAACCAGCAATAACGTACAAAAATTTTTGTACGTTGCTGTGGGTTCGTTAAAGGTTCTTATGAGTAAGGGTTTTTCTGGGATGTCTGTTTTTATTATGGCTATTTTTTGACCTTTTAGTTTTTGGAGTGATTGGAGGGTTTGTGCTTCTTTTGTTTCGTTTGGGTATGTAATGATGAAGTCGATGTGTTGGGTGCAGGTGATGATGGCTGTGGTGACTTCTTTGTTGGTTTTTATTTCCTTGGGTGTTCCTATGATTTCTTGCCAGGGCTGGAGGCGTATTTCTTTTTGCTTTATTAGGAGTAATTGTTCCATTAGTCTTGTCAACGCGTATCTGTAGAACCCACTTCGTGTATAGCCGATGTTGTGGCGGAGGTTTTCTATTTCTTGGTCAAGTTTTTCTGGGATCCATACGACTCTGCGTATTCCACTTTCTGTCAATTTTCTGTTTTTCATATGTCTTACCGCATAAGTAAAGGTAGCTAAGCTTATAAATGGGTTTACCCATGTATACCGATTGAGCATGTTATGAGAGGTGTGTTATGACGGATGTCGTTTGAGTGGGTTCAAAAAAGAGATTTCAGAAGAGGAAACAAGGCAAGTCTACGAACCGTTGAAGCTATGAATGTTATACGAGAGGTATTGTCGCAAGGAGATGCAATTTTTGGTGCTCTTCTTGAAAAGACAGGCTTAAGCAGACGTGCTTTGGCATCCAATTTAAAGAAATTGGTTGATAAGAGGGAAGTCAAACGATGGGTGGACGAGAAAGACCGTCGTTTGAGGCATTATTCTTTAGATGATTTGGGATGGAAGCAGTACAGAAGGCAGAAAGTTTCACAAATTTTGAGAAACGTGGAATTAACTCCTTTAGGGTGTATTATGGATATTATTATAGAAAGCATATCTGCTGCGTTAACTACGATACCTAGTGTTATTGAATCTCAAAAACACATGTTGGGCGAGAGCGATAAGTTACCTCAGCTTACGAGAGACGAAGAAGCTATATTTATAAACTGTCTCCGAGGCAAAGTTTACGTGCACGGTGAGAAGAACGAAAGAATCACGTTCTTGAGGGCACTTAAAGAATATCTTGCAATTACCAAAATCATAACTGCACGCAGAGATATTGACATTAGGCTTCTTAAAGCGCTACCCGATATAGTATTTGAATTCAAAATCAGTAAGGACAAGCTTATTGAACTATATGAAAATTACAAGAAAGTCGGTAAGTATATGTTAACCAGCGACCTCATACAACTTTGTAAATCAATGAGTGAAAAAGACTTTGCGGAGTTCCTTAAAACGCTTGGCATAGTTAGTGGGTAAAGCAAATGGTTGCCTTCCTAACTATACTTAGCACAATAAAAAAGATAGGTGATTATAATGAAAAATGAACGAAATTTTAAATTTTTAGGTCGTTTGAAAAGTGAAACAGAACTTTGGCAGGCGTTTCTCCCGTTAAACGATTTTCCTCTTTGTGTAATACTTGAAAGAAAGATGAAGGGAAGGTGGATAAGTTATGAATTTGATTGCAAGCCTAGAGGTTGCACTATAGACGACTTTCTGGCTTGCTTGATACTGCATGATATACTTGAAGAAGATGAAATTGAACGCTGAGAAGGAAAAGGAGAAGAAGGGTTGATGGATGAGGATTTGAGAATATTGGTTAAGGTTCTTCCTTCTGTTGCCGAGTGGCAGAAGGTTGAGCGGGGTATTGCTGTTAGACCGGTTAATCAGCCTGCGGCGGAGAGAATTGTCGAGATATCGGCTGATGTTAGGGATAGGGTTTGGGATTGGCTTCATAATCCCAGAGTGGTTGAAGATACAGAGGAGTGGAAGGCTTTGAGGGAGCCGATAATGTCAGTCTTGCTCGAGATCGCAAAAATTATTGCGCAATATGGTCAACCAATGTATCGTGAAATTTTTAGAAAAGCGATTAATACGCTGGAAGGTCGTAAAGATGGCTTTTGATTCTGTGAAAAACTGTAGCAACTGCTACTTTACATTAACGTCCAATCCCAAACTATGAGATGTGCGGTGTGAGAATATGCTTAAATACAAAGGTTTGGCAAAGCCTGTTAACTCGCAGCCAGAAGGCGAATGGATAAAGATTAGCGTTCAAAACTTGAGAGAGGAATGGGAAGAAGAGTCGAATATTCTTGTGGCAGCGGTGATAAATACTTGGACTACTGAAGATTGGTTAAGGACTTACGACCCAAGATTTGGCACTATGTGGGATTTTCATGCGTGGATAAGTCTTGACAACTATGAGAAGGACATAGAAGACATTAAAAAATTGATCAGCAAGCTCAAAAAGAAAGGAGACACAGTTTACGTTTCTATACTCAAAAGCAGTGAAGGCTTAAAAGAGTTCGCTGAATGGATAATAGGACAGGTGTGGTCTCCTTATAGTGATGTTAACTGCATAATAGTCTTAGACCCTGAAAAGTGGAAAGAATGGCTTAGAAGTCACCAAACAGAGAAAAGGCAGAATGTGAAGTAGCCTTAGAAAGCACATTTATCCCTTTTCATGTATAAAAATGGATATAAAGCTTGACTTAAGCGCATATTTTGGAAAACCATGTGATTAATAAAGTGCAAAATGAAATAACGATGAGGAATTTGCTTATTTTGGGATTTAAGAGGGAAGAATGTATGCCTTGCGTTGCTTCGATGTATTTCTTTGCTTCTTGATTTAAATGTTCTGATGTAAGAACTTTTCGAGAATAACGGTACAACTTACTGAAATAGTATAGACTGTATGCGAGGACGCTTGATAAGGTAACGTATATTGTACTTGAAGATGCTAAGTACCAGAAATTGTTTTCTTCGGGAATTGTAAGTAATTGTATTAATCCGGTCAAGCAGGTCAAAACTACTATCCCCCAAGTTAATTCTCTCTGAAGCGACCGAGAATAGATATGTTCTATAACTGTTTGCGATTCTACTTTCTTTTCGAATTTGTTATTTCCCATATTTATTTAACCTCCTTAAAATTTTAATTAAAAGTTTAGCAGAGCATAAGTATATTGGATTTTCCATAGACTCATTGTAACTACTTAAGCTTGTCATTAGTTTTAATGATGAATGTATGTATAGTTAAAAATGGTTAAAGCTGTTCTATTTCTTGAAGGTGTTGCAACAACTTTAGACCTTTCTGTGTTGGTTGGTAAATGGTTCTTATTGGTCGGGAGTCTATTATTGTTCGCTTAATTAGATTCATCTTTGACAGATTTCGAACTATGAGAGTTACTGTCGCACGGCTTTTGACAAAGCCATTATCTAGATCATATTTTAAAATCTCGGAGTAATGTGCCGTCTCCTTCTTGCAAATATAATTAAATGTTTCGTAGTACCCTTTTTTCGACAGTTTCCTCAAAAGATCTCTGAAAATCTCGTGCTTCTTTTCCATCTGTTTTTGCCCATATGTGGGTATCAGAGCATTCATGATAAGTTGTAGGCATATGCTTCGATTACTAAGGATTCATTTTGAAATCTATACTCGCAATTCATAATCCTTAAACGTCTACACAATCATAGTTGGTGTCTAAGCAATGCAGAACGCACATGAATCTATACGGTGATCTTGAAAATGGTTGCAAGAAACTATATTTCCTTAACCATTGGATTCGTGTTCCTTGCAATGCTTTTGTCGAGTTTCTATTTGATGTTTTTTCCGCCTACAACTAAGGTCTCTCAGCAGAAGGAATCGTGGAGTGGGATTTCTTTGCCGACGCCGATACCTGCACATAGCATGAGACAGGTGGCTTTCTCTGCTGAGGCTGGGGACTACATATCTTTTAGTTTACGTCCTGAAACTGGTTTTCCGCCAGGACCTATTATAGGACACATCACTGTCAATGTTTATTTAGGGTCACAGAATCTTTATAGCACCACTGCTGACAGAGTGGATGGAACTGTTAATCTTCCCGAAACAGCATCATACACGTTCCAAATAGTGAATGATAACGATTTTGAGGTATCATTCGAATCAGCTGGAATCTATGCTTCATCCCTTAGATTACACAGTCCGTACCTGGAGTATTCTGAGATTCCAAACACTTCTCTCCAGTCAGTTGGCTTCATACTGCTCATGGCTTCATTTATAGTGGGTGTAGCAAGTCTGCTCATAATCGCTGCTCAACCAAAGAGAACATAGTTCCCCTAACGACATATCCAACTCAAAAGTAAAAGTTGGAGCTATGTTTTTTAGATCTTGTTGGCGCGTAGAAACTCGAGTCGCATCCTAAAAAGGATAAGTTGGGGGTATTCAATATGAATTCAATGTCTAAGACTAAGATAAACATCCGCAAATTGAAAGACTTTGTCTTCACTGAGCTTCCCAGAAGCTGGGCACTCCGCGAAATTATTCTTAGCGAACGTGACGAACTCGATGCTTCCGAATTTGTAGCCAAAGCTGAAATATGGTTGACGCTGGCAAAAGGAAAAGCCAGTAAATAACAAAATTAAAAAATAAAACGAAATAGCGGCACTTCTACAATGAAATAACGTGTAGATCTCTTGGAATGATAGATTCGTCAATCAGCAAAGAAGCGGTGATTATGATTTGAACTTTAAGACGCTTTAGTTCTGCAAAGAATGGTGGAATAATGTTTCTTGGAAGTCTCTCAAGAGGTTCATCTGCTATCACGCATTGATAGCCTCTAGCGCGGTTTTGTACACCGTTCATTCCGGTTATACTTATAGAATCCTGGTTTGGAAACAGTCCTAGCGTTATTGTTCCGTCACTAAATACTCTGCTCGTGAAATATCGGTATTTTATGCCGAAGACAAACAGCTCCTACGCAAGGCTTTCATGGACTACGCGGAAAAACTAAGCCTCGTAACAGAAAAGTCCGCAGCTGTTAACACAAACAGTATTGTAGAACCTGAAAAGGCTTCGAGCCCTTATAGGTGTACTTCAAGCTTATTTATGCTGAGGTTATATTCCAATAATAAAGTGTAATTGAAAAAGAGGTGATTTGTTTGCTTGAAGTAAAGCTGGAGGAATTTCTTAGGGTTGTTGGAGAAGTGTTTCCAAAGCAAGACGTTGAAGAAGGGGAAAAAGAGTATGATACGTGTCTGGGGCATCGTGAGATATGGGGTGATTTAAGTAATGTGAATGAGAATGCAGTACGAAGGATCGTGATTCCATTTTTAAATAAGTGGAAATGTAGATTGCCATATGAGTGTGCTCCGCAACTAACTGTGGCTTTACGGAAAGCTGAGCCGTTATTGCAACCCTTAAGAGGTTTCGATGTTGAAAGCACAGATATCCTTAACCCGATAAATGTCAAAGGTAGGACATTGAGAATCCTTGCGCTAATAGAAGAGGTGTTCGATTCTATTCAGGGTGTTAGAGCAGGAAGAAGAACAGTAGCTTACACGGCTACTTCTAAAATCCTTCATATGTCCATTCCAAAATTCTTTGTTATGAGCGATGAAGGAATTAGAAAAGCCTATGGGTGTGAGGGCAATGCGGTTGGGTATGGGAACTTTATGTTCAGAATGACCCTGTTAGCTCGTGATCTTGTTTCACAAGCTCAAGGGAAAAAGGAGATGATCCTTAGTTGTTCGAAATTTAGAGGAAGAACGTTAGCAAGATTATTAGATAATTTCAACTACACAAAGTTCACGCTTGAGGAAGCTTAGTTTTCATTTTTGTTCTCAAAGATTTACTGGGAAGAGGGTGTTCCGAAACTCTAGTCTTTTCTAGATCCCAAAACAAATTACGCTCTAGTTAAAAGTTTTTGGCGAAAGATTATTTGCCCGACAGAGAGAATGAGCATGGGAAGATCGAGGATTTTCTAAAGACACGTTTAAAGGAGTATAGGGCAAAGCATTACATGAAACTCGGTCAAAACAAAACAATGAATTAAACTTTAGCGTGGTCGAATTGTGCTAAACAGCGAGTAGCGTCTTTTAAAGGAAACCCCTACTGCTGGAGCCAATGTCCATACAACATATGCCGAAAATATTAGTTAAATGTATTTATCGAATGGGAGTCCACGGTTTTGGCTTGTTCTTTTTTGATATGATTGTGCGCGTGCAAAGTGCTTATTTAAGCTTGTTCATTTCTTTAATGAAGTCTTTCCATACGGAGGCTACTTTATCTGCATGGTCTTCGTAAGCTTTGAGCACAGCTTTGAAGAAAAGTTTAGGATTGTAATTTGGGTCTTCTGAGAGGTAGAGCTTGAATGTTCTGCCTATTGCTTTGTCGCGTTCCTTTTCGGCTTGCTTTATTCTGGGATTGTCATGTGTATACTTTGACCAGGCGTTTGAGATCCCTCGCCAATAAGTCCAACGTGCTTCGTTTATGGCTTTTTCCCGGATGGTTTCTTCTTGTGGCTTTCTTTTTCGAACCAAATATCCATAACTCATATAGACCTCTTTTCTGAAAAATCTTCGCGCATCAGCTGAGGCTCGCGTATCGCTCATGTTCGAGCTCGCTTAAAGTCCCTCCTCTCCACATAGTTTTTAGGCTTTGATGTAGCCTTTTCCTTTTTGGAGTTTTAGTGTGGAGCTGTGTTTTCCGTTTTTGTTGTAGTATTCGCGGTATTGGGTTTTGCAATTGTTGCATGTGTAGGCTTGGACTTTGAATAGTCCATATTTCCATGTTTTGTTAGGCTTGGGGTTTTCTCTTTTGCAGTTGGGACATTTAGTCATGCAAACCACATTTTTGGTTTTGTTGGTTGAGCTTAAAAGCGTAAGTGTTTTGTGGGTTCTGTGTTTTAGTTTATTGATGTGGTATGTAGATGATTTCTGCGTGGTTTATGATTTCTGTGGATAGTTGTTCGATTTCGTTGTATTGGGCTCTGCCGTTTATTGTTTTGATTAGGAGGTTTTTTACGGCTGCTCTGAGTTTTGCTTTGAGGTAATCTTTTTTATTCCAGTCTGCGACTTTTGTGTAGTAGCCGAGTTCTTTGACTATTTGTTTTGCTATTGTTTGGATTTCTTGGTAGTTTTGGAAGAATTTTTCTTTTGTGGCGAGTAGGTCGTAGAAGGCGAGCTCTTGGTCTGTTAGGTTGATTTTTTGTCCTTCGTCTATTTGTTTTTTGAGTTCTTTGGCGAGTTTTACGAGTTCTTCCATGACTTCTGCGGCGGTTATGAGTTTGACGTTGTATCTGTCTATT
>Ga0172364_10000911_pt1 | contig 21986 bp, 29 predicted proteins | sample LakKivSesite10cm_FD_114545 | JGI IMG/M metagenome (GOLD analysis project Ga0172364, IMG submission 114545) | Sediment microbial communities from Lake Kivu, Rwanda - Sediment site 10cm | ecosystem: Environmental > Aquatic > Freshwater > Lake > Sediment | place: Rwanda: Western Province, Lake... | reverse complement strand
TCCCTGCGAATCCGGTTCCGCCAGCAAGAGCCTTTCATAGCTGCCATTCGCAGGCGCGCTCCTGCTGGCCGACTTATTGCCAAAACGGATTTTCAACCATATGGAAGAAATCTTTGGCCAGAGATGCATTATTCATAGGCGGCCTTGAGCGCTTCTTTGTTCATCAGCCCATGACTCTGGTATAATTCAAAAAGCACTTTCCCGGAGGAGGAAAATGGACTATAACGCCTTGAGGGTCTTAATTGATAGGGAAAGTATCGACTTTCTTGACTTGAAGGTGATCGACCTCTACGGAAACCTCAGGCACCTTACTTTGCCGGTCTCATTTTTGAACGAGAAAGTCCTGGAGGAGGGAGTGGGTTTTGACGCCAGCTCATACGGACTCTCGTCGGTGGGGGCATCAGACCTCGTTCTGATCCCGGACACCGCTACTTTTTTTCGCGACCCTTTCAGGGGGGCTCCTGTCCTTTCCTGTTTCACGAACATTCATTGTACCGATAAAGGGCGATCGCCTTTTCTGGAAGACCCCAGGTACATTGCCCGGAAGGCCGAGGTTCTGCTCCAGAAAAAAATAAGGAGGGCCACTTCCTTCTGGGGGCCGGAGTACGAATTCTATCTTTTCCGCGATTTCTATCTGGAAGAGGACCAGCTTTCCCTCCAGGTAAAAATTTCTCCCCTGGAGCGCATCGAGAAGGGAGCGTACCATGCGGAACTGCCCACGGAAAAACTCGTTCAGTTCAGGGATGAAGCCTGCCAGATCCTGCAAAAGTTGAGGATTTCTGTGAAATACCACCACCACGAAGGGGGAGGTTTGGGTCAGCATGAAATAGAGACCTGTTTTGAGCCCCTCCTCAAAACCTGCGATGACGCCATGCTCATCAGGTATGTGCTGAAGAACCTGGCTTCCCGAGAAAACCTGAGCCTGACCTTTATGCCCAAGCCCATTTATGGAGCTCCCGGAAACGGCTGGCACGTTCACTGCTTCCTGAAAGATGAGGAAAGGAATCTCTTTTACGATGAGAAGGGGACCTATTCTCATTTGAGCCAGATTGCTTTGAACTTCATGGGGGGCATTTTGAAGCACGCGCGCAGCCTTTGCGCTTTCACCAATCCCAGCACCAACTCTTATAAGCGCCTGGTCCCTGGTTTTGAGGCCCCCACGAGCATCACCTTCGGCAGGGGAAACCGCAGCTCTGCCTGCAGAATTCCCACCTACGTCTCAGGGGCGGAGGAGACCAGATTTGAATACCGGCCCCCAGACTCCACGGGCAATCCCTACCTTTGCCTGAGCGCAATCCTGCTTGCGGGACTGGATGGGGTGGAAAAGCAGATTGATCCCGTTAAAGAAGGTTTGGGGCCATTTGAGGAGGACCTGTTCTCCTCAGAAAAAGCGGAAAAACTGAGCTTCCTCCCCGCATCTTTAGATGAGGCTCTCGATGCCCTGGAGAAGGATAGCGAGTTCCTGACAAAGGATGGCGTGATGTCAAAGCCCCTGATCGAAAAGTGGATTAAATTTAAGAGGGAAGAGGCGCGGGAAATTAGCCTGAGAGTTCATCCCTTTGAGCTAAAACGATATTTTTAAGGGCGAGCCGTGGTAAAATAAGGAAAAACCTTTTCGGGGAAGAAAGGAGGAAGCATGTCGGAAAGAATTAAAGAGCACCTTAATTTAGCCATTGCCAGGGAGCTCCAGGTTTCAATTCAGTATCTCTGGCAGCACGTAGTGGTAAGAGGAGTGAAAGGTCAGGTTGTTGGGGATAAGATGCGCGAAATCGGCATCACGGAAATGAAGCACGCGGAAAGCATCGCCGAGCGCCTGGATTACCTCGGTGGGATGCCCACCACAAAACCCAATCCCATCCAGATCGGGGAGGATTGGAAAGAGATGGTGGAGCTGAATATCAAAGCGGAGGAGGAGGCCATCTCCTTGTACAAGGAGATTATCAAGATAGCCTGGGAAGAAGGGGATGTGACCACCAGGACCCTCTTTGAGGGGATCCTCGCTGATGAGGAAGAGCACCACGATTACTTCGCCCGGGTTAAAGATTGAGCCTTAGGATAGCTCTCAAAAAGATTTAATTGCTATTAAGGGCCCGGATTGCCGGGCCCTTCTTTTTTCTGGGCTAAAGGAACCTTCGGGAGGAGCGGTCTAACTTCACCTTTTCCCCCAGGTTTGAGTTTAAGACGCTCAGGTAAATCTCCGCTTTTTCCCTGGTCAACCGCACCGCCCTGTCTGCTTGCCAGAGCAACGCATTATAGACATTGGCCCCCCCATAAGAGCTCTGAATTATGGAAAGCACTGGCTGAAGGCTGGAAATATCGCCTGCGAAAGTTGCAAAAACCTGACTGAGGGGGATTTTTTCCATATGGAGCATCCAGGGAAAATCCACGCGAATGGGGTCATCGTTTATAGCCGGACGCCAGTAAAATACCCCGTGTGCAGGGGAATTCCAGAGCTCTTCCAGAAGGTTTGCCGCTTCCTCTTCCTGGGTGCCAAACCTCTTGGCAAGCTCCCTCCGATCTTTGAACAAAGCGGCGTGTCTGGGATAAAAAGCCATCTTGCCCAGGATCAGAGGGCGAGAGAACCCGGCCTCCTTTGTTGCCCGGAAAAGGAGCTCAGCGTCTGGCATGACCTCAGTCCTGCTTGAGGAAAGCGCTTCCTCCGGGATGTCCTCATCATCCGAGAAGAGGCTGAGCTTTCGGGAAAGAAGGACATCGGTGGACGTCTTGGAGAGGCAGAGGACGGTCACTTTTAACTCCTCCGCTTTCTTAAGGAGGAGAAGGATTTTCTTCAACAGGTCAAGAGCAGGGTCGAGGGTGGTGGAATGTCCCGAACCAGCCACGGGGTAGAGCAGGTGAGGGAGCATACTGTAAAGGGACCCGTCCAAGAAGAGAACGCCGTTTTTCATTTTATCCAGGTGCGCCAAAGTTAGGGAAACTTCCAGCTCGCGCAAATAAATAGAGTTCAGACGGTCTAAGGTGGTGCGATCCATAGTGCCCCGGTAAACCTCGAGCCTGAGCGCTTTCTCCTCCGTCTCCGCTCCAATTAATAGGGCCTGACCGATGAAAACGGAGGCGGCGTTGTTAAAGGAACGCTCAACCATGGAGCCATCAACCGCAAAAGCTTTTTGAGAGTAAAGAGGCTCTGCGGGTGGAAGGGGAAGCCAGATCTTCCTTGCCCGCTTGAAAAGCTCCCGCTCCACATCATCCATGGGCGTCCTGGACCACAGCTGGCGCAACAGGGAGGTCTTTTTAGAAATTTCCCGGCATAAAAGGTCAATAAAGGTTGGCATAACGCTTATGCAAAAATGCAATTTTAAGTTTTGCTGATTTATTCTATCAAGAACGCCTGCAGATTACTATCTTTTTGTATAAGTTCACCCATGCGATACACTTTCGCCCACTAAATTTCTCCAGGTAACCCTTGGGGTCTCTGAAGGAAATGCTGTGGGTCTTCCCCTCGCTGGTCGTAAAGACCAGGCACAGAATCTCCTTTACGCTTTCAGCCATTTTTCATTTCTCCTTTCTTCAGTTTGCGCACGGAGTCAAGCGGAGTTGAAGCGGAGCAGAAGCGGAGTTGACTAGGGAGTAGAAGTGGGCAGGAAAGGATGAGTCGGCTCCTGGTTGTTGTTCTCGCGCACGTACTTGATGAACTTGGCGACGTAGAGGTGAACCCGCTCATGGGCTCAGATAGCTGAGCGGCAGCCCGCTTCCAGGCGTTCTGAGTGGTTGCATCCTCGTTGTGCCGTTTGGTTTACATCCTTTCTTCCCCGAAAATTCCCTAAAGATAAAAAACCAGGGTCGACTTTTGCCGACCCTGGTTAAGGAAGCCTCTGGGAGAGACCCGCTTCCCGCCCCTCAGTTCAAAGCATCGAACAAATGTTTGTCAAGAGGGTGTATCACATGTATCTGAACTTTTTCCGAAGCGATAGACTCCCATCTAGAAGAAGAGAATCCGAAGGATTGGAATATCCTTTCTGATTTTTCCATCTTAGCCAATCTTGAACTTAAGCCGGCCCATGCCAAAACTTAAGAGCCTGACTGGCGAAGACATTATCAAGATCCTATCTCAGTTTGGCTCCCGAATTGCTTCCCAGAGAGGCTATGCCAAACTAAGAGGAGTTTTATCTGATGGCAGGAAGCAAATAATCACTATCCTTAGGCATAGAGAGCTGACAAAGGTACGTAGAAAGCTATTTTCAGGCAGACGTTCAGATATTCCTTGAAGATCAGCTAAGGCCACACTTCTACAGTGATTAGAAAGGGACTTGTTGTCCTTCACCTGTTCAGTTGGGGGAGTTCTCAAAGAATCCTGAATTCCAGGCGATCGATGGCGTCAGCCTGTTCCTTGCTTTCGATCTTGACATATCTCATGGTAGTATTAAGGCTTTTATGACCGGCGAGGTCTTTTATGGTAAAAGGGTCCACCCCCTTCTGATGTAGCCTGGTACAAAAGGTATGCCTCAAGATGTGAGGACCTCGCTTACCCTTCTTGATGCCGGCCAATTGCAGGTAACTGCGTACTAGACCATAAACATAGCCCCGAGTCAGATTGCTCCCGCTGGTTCCCACAAAGAATCTACCATTTTGAGCCTGCGGGCGTTTGGCTAGATACTTTGCCAGTGTTCTCACTGTCTCACCGTTTAGATGGAGATACTGCTCTTTATTCCCTTTCCTGATTATCTTTACCTGACGCCTGTTAAGGTCGACATCCACCAGCTTCAGATTTGTTAGCTCCGATACTCTTAGTCCAGTATGAAGCAAGAGAACAGCTATTGCCATATCCCGTTCATGAACTCTTGGCTTACCCTTTCGGGCTATTGTCTCTAAAAGGTGGATGCACTCCTCCTCAATTAAGTATTCCGGCTCTTTCTCTGGTATCCTGGGGCTCCTTATTGAAGCTGCGGGGTTTACTTCCAATCCTTCATTCTCTACCAGGTAGTTGAAGAATGACTTTATCGCTGCCAACTTTCGCGCCCTGGTGACATTGGAGTTACCTCTGCCAGCAGCTAAATAGTGTAAATAGTCTCGAATATCCTCCTTGGTGACCTCTGCTATTTTAGATCTGCCTCGCTGCTCGAGAAAGGGGATCAGCCCCCTTTCTATATCAAATTGATATGCTTTGATAGTGCCCTGGGAGGCCCCTTTCTTAACCTGAAGATAACGCAGAAATTTGTTTAACTTGCTTTTCATGTGCCCTCCTTTCGGGCATTAGGATATCAGTGAACTAAAATAATATTTTGTCAACTTCTGAAAATGTCCCCAAATGCGCCCACCACCGCGCCTCTGAGGCTCTTGCAATAAGACTCCTCTTGTCATGCTGGACACAAGGACAAAAAGCAAAGACCCTTTAGGGGAAGTCGCTTCTTTAAGTTGCACCTAAAGGCCCCCAGTTCGCCCACTCGGGGACCTCAAATTTATGCTTCGCCTTGCCCTGGGCTTTCTTGCCCCCGTTTTTAGGCGCTATACGATTTAGCAGGCATAATATTATTTGTGCTAATTTTTTTAATAACTAAGTTAATTTATGTTGGTTAAGTAGCGAAGCGAGTAGCCTCTGGGGGTAAGGCATGAATGGGAAAAAAACAAAAGAATCTGCGGAAACGCCCGAGGATGAAAAATTAAGGGCTGAAATAATCTCGGGTGAATATGCTGGTAACATTATCCGTTCCATGTCTGAAAGCCTTATTGTTGTTTCCCTGGATGGTATTATTGAATTCGTTAACGCCGCCACTTGCGCGCTCTTGGGCTATAAAGAAAGGGAAATCGTTGGCCAACCAGTCGGAAAGATTGTTGTAATAGAACAACAACTGCAGTTCAAGGGATCAGGAATTGAGGATTTAATTAAAAAGGGATCTTTTCGAAATGTAGAGAAAGCTTACCTGTCAAAAGACGGTAGAAAAATACCTGTGTTTTTTTCAAGCTCAGTCATGCGCAACAATGATGGCAAAATCCTGGGGATCGTATGTATAGCACGGGATATCACCGAGCGCAAGCGAGCGGAAGAGCAAACGCAGGGACTCTTTAGGGACTTTCTTAATGCTCAGGAAGCAGAGAAGGAGCGCATTTGCCTCGAAATTCACGATGGGGTAATTCAGACTCTGGTTTCGGCCTTCCAGTACCTCCAAACTTTGGAATCCACCTTAACCGAGGATAACCACGCTATTCAATTGGTCCTCAGGACAAGTGCTCTGTTAAAGCAGGCCATCCAGGAATCCAGGGAGGTCATCAATGGCCTCCAGCCGACGACCTTAAGAGACCTCGGCCTCGTGGCCACGCTCCGCCAGGAGATACGGCAATTGGAGCAGGAAATGGGATTGCAAATAGACTTTAAAGCCGACGCTATTAAGCTTCCCGCAGACGTCGAGATCGGGTTATATCGAATCATTCACGAGGCCATCGCCAATGTGAGAAAGCACGCCTACCGGCGGACCACTGATGTGAAACGCATCCGGGTAGCTATAGCCTGCGCTGAGGGCAGGTTGAAAGTGGAGGTACAGGACTGGGGTAGGGGCTTCAACCCTGATAAGCCGGATTTAGCCCCGGCGATTCAGGGCTTCGGGCTTTACAGCATGCGCAAACGTGCAGAACTTTTGCAAGGAGTGTGTAACATCCAGAGTAGCCCTGGTCAGGGAACCACGGTGCTTGTAGAGATACCTCTCCGGGGTTAGAGGGGGTAGCATGGACAAGATAAAGGTGGTTCTGGTAGATGATCACCCTGTGGTGCGTGAGGGCCTTCGCATTATGCTGAGCACTGCCCCGGACATTGAGGTCGTTGCCGAAGCAGGTGACGGCGTCGAGGCTTTAGAGAAAGTCAAGGAGCACCGACCCCACGTGGTTCTGATGGATCTTCGAATGCCCAAACTGGGTGGCATAGAGGCTATCCGGAGCATTAAGAGCCAACTTCCCTCGACATCAGTCATCGTGCTCACTATATACGATAACGAAGCCTACGTTGTGGATGCGGTTAGAGCGGGAGCTGGCGGCTACTTACTCAAGGATGCCTCAAAAGACCTTCTCATCCACGCCATCCGGGCGGTCACCAGCGGCGGCATGCTTGTCAAGACTAGTCTGCTGCACGAGGCTATACTGAGCTTATCCGATGCAGCTGGTGAGCGGCTAAAGGGGAAGGTTAAAGGCACCACAGTATTGGAGGAACTAACCCCGCGGGAGCGGGATGTGCTTCGGTTGTTGATCCAGGGGCGAAGCAACAAGGAGATTGGGCAGGCGCTCTTCATCAGTGAGGACACTACCAAAAAACACGTGCAGACTATCCTGCTGAAGTTAGGCGTCTCTGACAGAACGCAGGCTGCTGTGAAAGCAATACACGAAGGCTTTGAAGGTTCTTAGAGATATAAGGGCCCCAAAAAATCTTCAGATTTTTGCGGGGCTGCAATTAATTTAAATCAAATTTATCGGGTTCCCAAAAAGTTGTACAACTTTTTGGATAGAACTGATTCCTCGGAGAGACCTGAATTGGTGGTTAGCAAGTTCAAGGTAGCCATTTGAGGTAACCCATTCACTCCCCCCCGACGGTGCCCTAGACGGTATCACTCCGCAAGGAAAATTTACCCGAACGGGGGTTCTCAAACACCAATTAGCAGGATTAAACTGAAACTGTGTCAGTAGGCGGTACGGGGAAGAAAAGGAGCCCTTTCCCGTATCTGCGACACAGAGACCAGTAAAAGAGGAGGTAATTGAATGGCTGTCGAGAAAGCAATTGCATCGTCCAGTCTAGCAGAAGTGGTAGACCGGATTCTGGACAAAGGCATCGTAATAGATGCCTGGGTGCGCGTCAGTCTGGTTGGGATCGAGATCCTGGCTCTGGAGGCCAGGGTTGTGGTGGCTGGCGTAGACACCTTCCTGAAGTATGCTGAGGCCGTGGGGCTGACGGCGGCTGCAGCCGCGTAAAAGTAAAACTAAAGCGCCTCGGGGTGGCCATGCCCAAAGCTAACATGCGCAGCGAGGCTCCTCATGTTGGCAGATTCACGAAATCGGAAATCATGGCCTGTGAAAGCGACAGTATGTTTGCACATTAGGTGTGGTCACCCCATAAGCGCAGAAAGGAGAAAGGAGAAGCGAGATGCCAACTAGGGAAGAAATACAAAGTCTAGCTGAGGAGATTGTCCGCTCCTACGAGGATAGGATTAGCGGCATAGTAGAGCTCCGGAAGATAGTTAAGGCCGACTTGAAAGAATTCCAGGACTCTAGAGCAGTCATGGCTAGGGATCTGCGGGCCGACCTTGTCAAAAGCGTAGCTGCCAGAAAGGCCGCTGTAAGCAGCCAACTGAAGGAACTGGACGCTGCCCATGCCTCCATGAGCCGGGAGTTGAAAGCTGGCCTAGCTAAGATTCATCCTGCTCTCGAAGAAGAGGACAGGAAGCGGCAAAGTGAGGCTAGAGAGTTCAGAGGTGAGCTCGGTAGAGCGGTAGCTCAGGGAAAGACTGCGACCCAGGCCTTACTCAGGGATTTTGGTGAGGTACAGGCTGGGGTCCGAGATGAATGGCAGAAAATGACTGCTACCATGCAGTCCAAACGAGGTGGCGTAGCAAGTGCAGCGAAACCGCCTATTGAAGAGATAGCCGAGGGGGCTGCTTTGATAACCCCGGAGATTGCTGCACTTCGTGAAAAAGTCTTTGAATATCTAGCTAATCATCCAGATGGCACCAAGCTGGTCGAGCTAGCGGAGGAATTTGGAGTAGCCCGCATCCAGATGGCGAAGTTAGTCAGAAACCTCATCGACGAAAATAAGATAGAGAAGCGGGATCTGCTTTACTTTGCCGTGTAGAAAGAAGAAGGGCTTTAGAACCACTACATGGATAGGGCGCACTCCGTCCGAACCGAGGCATGAGTGGCCGGGAGGAGTGGTAGTTTTGTGCCTTTCCTGGCAGGTTAATCTTCTGCCAAGAAGAAAGTGAGGTGAGTTATATGGTAATAGAAGCAGTGACTACCCTATTGGAACCCCGCCCCCTTCCTAACTTTGTGGAGACGCCCTTTGTCCGAAGCATCGTGGAGCGGGCGCTGGCCTACATCGCTGCTGGCTTTCCTATCCACTTCAGGGGAGCCTCTGGCACGGGGAAGACGACCCTGGCTCTTCATGTGGCCAGCAAGCTGGGGCGCCCGGTAGTGATGATTCATGGAGATGAGGAGTTCAGTACCTCCGACCTGGTGGGCGGTGAGTACGGCTACCGAATGAGAAAGGTGATAGACAACTTTATTCACTCGGTGCTCAAGACTGAGGAGGATATGAGCCGGAAGTGGGTGGACAATCGCCTCACCGTAGCCTGCAAGTATGGATTTACACTGATCTACGATGAGTTCACCCGCTCTCGCCCCGAGGCCAACAACGCCCTTCTCTCGGTACTCCAGGAGAAGATGCTGGATATGCCAGCAGCCAGGGAGGGGGAGGGCTATGTGAGAGTCGACCCGGACTTCACCGCCATCTTCACCAGCAACCCGGAGGAGTATGCTGGGGTCTATCGCAGCCAGGATGCCCTCCGCGACCGGATGGTGACCCTTGACCTAGAGCACTTTGACGAGGAAACGGAGGTGGCCATAACGGAGGCCAAGTCCGGACTTGACCGGGCTGATGCTGAAAAGATCGTGCGCGTTGTGCGGGGCTTGAGGGAGTCCGGGGTGTGCGAGTTCGCCCCGACCATCCGTGGCTGTATTATGGTGGCCAAGGCGCTGAAGGTGCAGAATGGCTCAGTGGATGCCAAGAATGAGCTCTTCAGGCAGTTGTGCTTTGATATATTAGCTTCGGAGTCCACTAGGGTGGGTAGCAAGGCACAGACCGCCAGGGTAAAAGAGGTGTTGGGTCAGCTCATTGACCAGCATTGTTGAGGAGGTCTGAAAATGTCGCGAGAATCAAAGGCCAAAGAGTTCCGGTGTGAGAGGTGCGGCAAGGTCTTCACCAGCCTGATGCGGCTTCAACACCATCGGGCTGCTGAGCATGCCGTTAAAACTTTGAAGGATATCCACACCATGAAGGACATCCCGCACTCCAAGGGAAGCAGCTTTAACAGGATATAAGGACATCCCGCACTCCAAGGGAAGCAGCTTTAACAGGATATCCTGGAGACAGGGTAGAGATGGTACAGATGAAAGACGTTACCAGAGCTAAAGGAGGGTAGAGAGGGTACAGATGAAAGACGTTACCAGTGCTAAAGGTCTAAGCGACCTGAGAACAGCATTAACCACCCGAGTCCATGCTAAACCCCCCCAAAAGGGGACAGCGCATCTAGATCTCTACTTGCTCGGTAAGGAGAAGCAGAGGCTAGAAAAGGAGCTGGTACGCCTGGAACAGCGGCAGAGGCGCATTCAGGTGCACCTAACGGAGATCCGGCAAGAGATGACCATACGTGAGCAAGAGACGGAACGGGAAAGGTTATCTGTGGACCCTTCAATGAACATCGAGGCTCGGGAAAAACAACCGGCACCAGCCAGTCAACACGGCCAGCGGCGATGGAAGAAGATAACCGTTGATTACTAAAGGAGGCTGGTGCAGGTTATGGAGTGGCATTCTTACCGATTAAAGGGAGAGAGAACAGGTATGGCAGCAGAAATATTGAAGGGCGAAGAGTTTCCTTGTGCCTTCTGCAAAGGAACAGGCATCCAGCGGAAGACTAACTCTCAGTGTCCAGTATGCCACGGCCGGGGCATCGTCAGGGTTACTCCCCCGGCCGTGGTCTGTGCCTATTGCCGGGGACAAGGTGAGCTTCCTGTCCGCTCCAATATTACCTGTATCGTATGCGGTGGGAAGGGCTTTGTCAGCGTGCGTGAGCCTATAGAGGCATGCCCCTCTTGCCGGGGAACGGGCGCCGCACGCGAAAGCAAGCTCCCCTGCCTGGTGTGCCGGGGCAAGGGCGTTATCACGGCTGTGAGATAGGCAAGGGAGATTGGGGGCAAAACAGTGAAGAGATCAGAAGATAACGAGGTGAGACAAGCAAGCAGGATCGTTACTGCTGCGCGGAGGCAGGCGATGGCCAAGGAAAGGGCCAGGATTACCGGAAAGAGGGCCAGGCAGCCGTCTGCGCTTGAGCAAGCAGCCGAGGCAAGGAAAATAGGTGAGGAAAAGCTCAGGATTTCCCGCGAGGTGTGCCCTCTTTCCTTCGAGCAGTTGCAGCTCAGCGCCAAGAGCACTGAAGTGGCAGGCGATGTGTGCTGGAAGCCCTACAGCCCCCAGCAAGAGAAAAAGGAAAAGAAGAGGACTAACACAATCGTAACCGGGAGAGTGAATATGGCTGGGGTGTGTGCTTTATCGCGGCGCCTGATGGCTATAGAGCGAGCCAGGGCGCTGGGCAGGAAACCGGTGGACCTTCGGGCTTACGCCCTGGAGCAAGCGGGCCGACGCTGGGCGGAAGAAAGAGCCAGGCGGAAGTAGCGAGTGACTAAAAGAGGTCAAAATGGCGTTAGTGAAAAAACGAAAGAAGTGGAGCGTGATCTGCGGCAAATGTGGTCATGAGAATCATGCCATCAAGGTATATTGTGAAAAGTGCGGCACGAGGATCAAGGGAATAGTAACGCCCCTTTCCCCTGATAGCAAGATGCCGACATCAACTTGATAGTAAGGAGGCAAGAATGGCAGAGCAGAAGATAACACCTGTTTCCGCAATGCTCAAGCGAGCCGAGTTGTGGCAGCAAGATGAGAAGATCCATCAAGCAAGAGACATGTACTTCAAGCTGGTGGAGAATTTTCCTGACACCGACGAAGCACACAAAGCAGAAGAGCGATTGCTCACAATGGCGCAGGAGCTTGAAGAAAAAGGAAAGGTGTACATGGCAATGAGCATCTATGATAGGCTGGCAGCTCCGCCAGCGCCTCTGGCAGGAGAGAGGCCCGGGTTTATATTGAGCCCGATGGGCCGAGCAATAGGATGAGGCCCTTGCTCGGAAAAATTCCGGTTCCATACTGTGAGTGGGCAACTAAGGCGAAAAGGAGCGGTGCATGATGACCGCAGAATCTGCAATCACGTTGACTGAAATTCAGTGCGCCTTTTGCCAGGGCACCGGCGTCTATTCCCGCAGCCGACAGACCTGCACCGCCTGCAGCGGGGTGGGAGTGAGCCCTGCTCCAGAGCCTAATAAGACATGTCCTCATTGCCTGGGCACAGGTGTAGACCCTGACAGTGAAATGGGATTTAACTGTCTGACCTGCCACGGGACAGGTGTAATTGAGGAGGGCAGCTAGTCTATCTGGGAGCTGCAACTAATGTACGGCAAATATATCTACGGAATCATCAATATTATTAATCAGACTACATGGGACATCCTCGGGGTGGATGGCTCCAACCCCGTGTATACGATAGCTTATCAAGACCTCAGCTGCGTCGTGAGCGACTACTTTAGCGAGAAATTCAGCGCCAAGTCAAAGGAAGAAGTAATCAAGAACTTGCTTACACACCAAATGGTGGTGGAGCGCGTCATGAAGGAGCATACAGTGCTCCCGGTTAAATTCGGTACGGTGCTTGCTACTTCCGATGAAGTGCAGGAGCTACTTTACCGGGGTCGTCAGCAATTTGTTGATGCTCTGGGCTGGATTCATGATAAAGTCGAGGTGGAGGTAGCTGCCACGTGGGACACGGAGCAGGTATTACGGGAGATATGTAAGGAAGAGGAAATCGTGCGGACTTGGCAAGCGATAGGCAGCAAGATGGGGCAGCAGATTCTGGAAGAGCGCATCCGTCTGGGACAGATGGTCAAGGCATCTATGGATCGACGTAGAGACAGCTACCGGGAGCAGATGATAAGCTTCCTCAAGCCGGTGGCAGTCGATGTTCAGCCCAACGCGCTAGTCTCTGACAAGATGGTAATGAACGTGGCCTTCCTAGTGGAGAGAGCCAACCAGGAAGAGTTCGATGGGCGCGTGAGGCAACTGAACGACCTTTTCCATAACCAAATTAACTTCCGTATCATTAGGCCTCTACCACCCTATAGCTTTGCCACCGTAGAGGTCACCAAGCTGAGCCCGGAGAAGATAGAGGAGGCGAGGCAGCTCCTTGGCCTTGGTGAGAATACTTCGGAGGCTGAGGTCAGGAGAGCATACCGCCACCTGGCAGCCGAAACCCACCCAGATCGCAAGCCCGGGGATGAGATGGCAAAGGTCCAGTTTGCCAAACTTCGCCAGGCATCGGACCTCCTTATTGCTTATTGCCGTGGTCAAGCCAAGTCAGGCGGTAGCCTGTTAATCAACATAAGGCGCCTGAAAGATGAGGATCTTCATTTCCTTGAAACCGGGAGTATAGCTGGAGTCACAGATGGCTGAACTGGAAAAATACCTTTATTGCATCATCCCGTGCCAGGAGGAACGTACCTTCGACGTGGCTGCCATAGGTAGCGAGGGCAGCATGGTGCACACAGTGTGCCATAAAGGTCTCGCTGTTGTCGTCAGCGACTCGTCGGCGAAGCAGTATGAAAGCACCCGCCAGAATATGATGGCTCACGAGAAGGTCTTGGAGACAATAATGAGGGAATTTACCCTCCTTCCAGTGAGGTTTGGAACCGTCACCGATTCGTCCTCTCCCCTGGAAGATATCCAGAAGCTCTTGTCTACCAAGTTTGAGGAGTTCAATAGATTGCTCAGGGACATGGAGGGTAAAGTGGAGCTGGGTCTGAAGGCATTCTGGCGCGATGAGAAGGCTGTCTTCGAGGAAATCGTTGCCGAGAATGCGGAGATAAGAAGGCTTCGCAACTCACTTTCAGGGAAATCCGCCGCAGCCACGCACTTTGACAGAATTCGTCTTGGGGAAATGGTCAAAGAAGCAATAGATCGCAAGAGGACTAAGGAGGCAGACAAGCTATTGCTACCGCTTCGCCAGGTCGCCTACAGGACCCGAGAGAACGAGGTGCTGGCAGACAGGATGGTGGTCAATGCCGCCTTCTTAGTGGATAAAAGCCGGGTGCCGGAATTTGATCAGGCAGTGAATAAACTGGATGAGCAGCTTGGCAAACGAATAGCCCTCAAGTATGTAGGGCCAGCACCTCCCTATAACTTCGTCAATATCATAGTGAACTGGCAAGAAATAAGGTAGAGGAGAAGACATGGCCGATGATAATGATCTGAGCATTGGTAGGATTCTTTTTGATCTGCTGACGGCTCCAGTTTTAGGGCCGATAAGAGGTGTCTACTGGCTGGCTGAGAAGATTGACGAGGCGGCTGAGGATGAACTACTGGACGAAGATAAGGTTCGAGGTGAACTTCTGGAGCTGCAGATGCGTCTTGAGATGGGCGAGATCACTGAAGAGGAATACGAGGAGCAAGAAAAGGCGCTAGTGGAACGGCTAAATGCCATTCGAGAGGCCAAAGCTGAGCGGGGAGGGCGATGACGGAGCCCACCCCAGTCTTGGTAACCTAAAGGAGGACTGTCTATGGATGCAAAAGAGTTAGCTGAAAGAGCTAAGACTCAATTGAAGGAAGTTACGGGACTTACGCCCGTAACTGTCACTGGGGTTTTCAAGGACGAGCAAGGGTGGCATATCGCTCTGGACATGTTGGAAATGTCCCGGATTCCCACCGCCACTGATGTCCTGGGTGAGTACGAGGTGTTATTGGACGATGATGGCAACATGCTGAGGTTTGAGCGCAAGCGGACTCGCCTCCGTGGCGAACCTATGGAGAAGGAGGAGAAGGAATAGGAGTGAGCGCGGTGCATGAGGGTCAGTATTTATATTGCATAATCGAAACCAGAGAGGCCAGGAACTTCGGTCGCATTGGCATTGGTGGCCGAGGCGACCCGGTGATAACCATCGCCTATAGAGACCTCAGTGCCGTGGTGAGTAGCATGCCGATGAACAAGTACGTCGTTAGCAAGGAAACCATGATTGCCCATGAGAAGGTCATCGAGGCAGTAATGAAGGACTATACCGTTCTGCCGGTGAGATTCTATTCTGTTGCGCCCAATGCTGAGGAGATCCGCAGTCTCCTTAGAAGACGCTACCATGAGTTCAAGAAGCTACTGCGGGAGCTGGATAATAAGGTGGAATTTGGGCTCAAGGCCATCTGGAAAGAAATGGATGCCATTTTTAAGGAGATAGTAGAAGAAAACGAAGAAAACAAGGTAACAAGAGACAAGGTGACCGCCGACTCAGGTGAAGATGTTGGCCCGGACAAAGCTGCTCTAAGCAGAAGGGTAAAGCTGGCCTTAGAAGAGAAAAAGGCTAAGGAGAAGGAAGTCCTGCTCCAGCCACTAAGGAAGGTCTGCAGCGATTTTTGTCTTAACACAACCTACGGTGATGATATGATCATGAACGCCGCTTTCCTGGTTGACAGAGCTCGGGAGAAGGAATTCGATAGCTGTGTCGAGCAGCTCGGTGTCCACTATGGTGAAAGAATTGAGTTCAAATATGTGGGTCCTGCGCCTCCCTATAGTTTCGTCAATATAGTCGTGAAAGAGTAGCAATTCGAGGACCCACTGGTAAAAGGAGGAGAGCCATGGGAGTGCAAGCGGAGAGAGATACCCCCGGTACGCTAGCTGATGTCATCGACAGAATACTCGACAAGGGTCTGGTGATCAACGCCGATATCTCCGTCTCTGTCGTGGGCGTCGAGCTTCTCGGCATCAAAATAAGGGCCGCTCTGGCGTCATTCGAAACGGCAGCCAAATACGGCCTGGAGTTTCCCTCAGGGACCAGGATGGAAACTCCAGCTTGGCAGGAGGCGATGGTTGGCAAGGAGACCTGCCCCCAGTGTGGCAAGCGAGTACCCAAAGAGGAGCTTATGAATGAAGGCTGTCCCTGGTGCGGTTGGCAAAGCGCCAAAGCGAAGGGGGCAGGTGTTGTTCCCTCCGGCGATGGGCACCGCCAGAAAGAAATCCCTCCGGTGGAGGTCAAGTAGGAGGTTTCATGAAGAAGGGTAACAAAGATAATAAAGATAATAAAGAGCCCGAAATATCTGATGTCATCGGCGGCACGCTCGACATCTTCGGTCTTAAGCTAGACCTGGCCAAGCTTCTCTCTTCCCCGGAGGAGATGAAAAGTCGCCTTGAAGAACTCAGGGAAAAACTGAAGAAAGCTGGTGGGAGAGAGGTGTTAAGCGATGAAGAGTGGAGAAAGGGAGAGCCCAGCATCAGCGGACACTTGAGGACCAGCGGTATCTTCGGAGAAAGAGAGTACCACATAGGAACCGCTGGATCACTGGCCAGACAGAAAGGACGCGAAACAGCATCGGAGCCGGTCGAGGTAGTTGAGCCACCGGTGGATGTTTTCCACGAGGAACAGGAGGTTGTGGTTGTGGCTGAGGTTCCGGGTGTAGACCTGGTAGACCTGGAGCTCAAAGTCGAAGACGATGTTCTTTCCCTCTGCAGCAAACCAGCAGCCCGCAGGAACTACCGTAAGGAGATTAAGCTGGGTTCCAGGGTGGACCAGGACAGCTTAAAGGCGACCTGCCGAAACGGCATCCTCGAAGTTCACCTGCAAAAGAGAACACCTTAGAGAGGCGACCTAGAGCTATGGTGCTCGATATCGATGAGAAGAGCTTGAAGCACGGCGTTCTTGGCCTGGTAATCGCCCTGGTTGAGGTAATAAGGGATGCCCTCAAGCTCCAGGCGATGAAGCGAATGGAAGGCGGAAGCCTGACCGAAGAGGAAATGGAAAGGCTAGGAGAGGCGCTCATGGATCTTGATATCGCCATTGAGGAGATAAAGGAAGAGCAAGGCATCGCCGAGTCCGTGAAATCGGTAAGGGATGGCCTTGATGAAATCGTGGATGATGTTCTCGACCGGATGATAAACCCTGAAAGATGGAAAGAAGAAGTGGAACAAAGTACTTAAAGGAGGGGGCTAGAGATGCAATACAGTGATGAGAAAGAGGTTGCGCCGAGGGCCGAAGCCGTCGAAGAGCATGGCAGATATCTCTATTGTGTTGCTGCTAGCGGAGAAAAGATAAGTTTGGGCAAAATTGGCATAGAGAGTAAGGAGGTCTACACCATCCCACACAGAGACATTTGCGCCGTAATTCACGATTGCCCGGCCGAGCCCTACCAATCAGATAACCAAGAAGTGGTGAAGGCGTGGGTAATAGCTCATCAGAAGGTGGTTGATACCGCCTGGGAGAGGTGGGGCACCGTGCTCCCTTTAAGCTTTGACACCATAATTAAAGGAGAAACGGAGGGCAGTGCTCAGCGGAATGTGCAGGACTGGCTTGAGCAAGAGTATGAAAGGCTCAAAAGTAAAATTGAGAATTTGAGAGGCAAGGCCGAGTATGGGGTGCAAGTCTTCTGGGACCCCAAGGTTATCGCCGAGAACCTGACTCGGACAAGCTCAGAAATAAGAAAACTGGATGAGGAAATCAGGCTCAAGCCGAGGGGCTTGGCTTATATGTACCGTCAAAGGCTGGAGAACCTTATAAAGCGTGAAATGGAAACCAAAGCAGATGAGTGCTTCAAGGATTTTTACAGCCGCATCCGGAAACATGCTGACGATATCCGTGTGGAAAAGACAAAGAAGGCAGAGCAGGGCTTGCAGATGATTATGAATCTTTCCTGTTTGGTTTATAAAGACAAGTACACAGAGCTTGGAGAGGAACTGGATAAGATTAACCGGTTAGAGGGGTTTTCGGTACGCTTTACTGGACCCTGGCCGCCCTATAGCTTCATAGAGGGTGCCTGATAGAGATATCAATGGAGCCAACCCGCAACTCACATGCTACCTTGGTCGACTTATTAGATAGGATCTTGGATAAGGGGCTCGTAATAAATGCTGACCTCATCATCTCAGTTGCTGGTATTCCCCTCATCGGAGTGAACCTGAGGGCTGCCCTAGCTGGGATGGAGACTATGCTCAAATATGGGGTGATGAAGGACTGGGATGAGCGCACCCGGGCTTGGGAGAGTGAGCACAGGAAAAAGGTAGAGATCACGGCAATCTCAGGAGAAGAGATCATTCTGGAGATGTTTGGTTCCTACTATTACAGCCAGGGGATCTACACTGCCTGGAGGATGGGTCGTATCTATCTGACTGGTAAGAGGCTGATTCTCTATCATCCCAGCTTCGAAGAGATGCTCTTTGAAACCCCGCTGGAAAAGATAAAAGGCATGGCCTTGGAAAGGGAGAATTACTTCACCGGAAAGGAGAGGGAAAACCTCTGCTTGCTTCTCGAGTCGGGTGACGTAGTTCGGTTACATGCCTTAGATACATTGAAATTGAAAGAGGCCCTGGAACAAAGAATGAGCACCTTAGGCCTTGGCTGGGAGGAGGTTCCGGGCCTCGCTGCGCACGATGAGAGAACAGCTATTTTTCTTAGCCAGGGCGAGGAAGTCATTTGTAGCGGCAAGATGTGGTACCTCATGTCTCCTCGGGGGATCATGGCTGAAAGCTGGAAACCCGGGCACTTGTACCTGAGTAATAAAAGGCTTTGCTGGTGGTATGATTTTGAAGGGAAGGTTGGCTTTGAGATTCCCCTTGACCGGATTGTTGGTTCATCAGTAGGAACGAGGGATCTCGGGACTGCGCTCAAGGGGGCAAAAGTTCTTGACGTTGTATATCTCAATCAGGGGGGTAAAGAAGTAGCTTCCTTTTCTGGAGAGGGCCTTTCCGAATGGGAGAGAGCACTTAATGGAATTGCATCAGGAAAAGAGCTTGCCCCGGCCTTCGAGATAGAGACCTGCCCCCAGTGTGGGCAAGAAGCCCCGGCTAATGAGCTGCTTGAGATGGGATGCCGCTACTGCGGCTGGGTAAGCCCCAGGCTGAAGAGGCAACTTAGACAATCGGCTCTTGATAGAGCAACAAGGTAAGAAGATGACTAAGGCCGTTGGAATTGACCTGGGGACAACTTACACTGTGGTGGCTGTCATCGAAAACGGCAAGCCAAAAATCATACCCAATGCCGAGGGTCAGCGGCTCACGCCCTCAGTTGTTGCTTTTACCGCCGAGGGAAGACCACTGGTCGGCCAGCTGGCCAGGAGGCAGGCCGCCGCCAACCCCGAGAGGACGGTCTCCTCCATCAAAAGGCGCATGGGCTCTAATTACAAAGTGAGGATTTGCGAAAGGGAGTATTCGCCTCAAGAAATTTCCGCTTTAATCCTGCGGAAGGTCAAGATGGATGCCGAGGATTATCTGGGCGAGAAAGTAGAGAGAGCTGTCATCACTGTACCTGCCTATTTCAATGACCGCCAGCGTCAGGCGACGAAGGAGGCGGGAATCTTAGCTGGTTTGGATGTGATTAGGATTATCAACGAGCCCACCGCCGCTGCCTTAGCTTACGGCCTTGACCGAGAAGATATCCATACGGTTCTTGTCTGGGACTTGGGCGGCGGCACCTTCGATGTCTCCATCCTGGAATTGGAGAAAGGCATCTTTGAGGTGAGAGCCGTCAGCGGCAACACCTGGCTGGGCGGAGATGACTATGACCAACAGCTAATGGACTACCTGGCAAAGCAGTACCGAGAGACCCATGGAGCTGATTTTCCCAGTGATGGAATATCCAGGCAAAGGCTGAGGGAAGCCGCCGAGAGAGTAAAGATCAACCTTTCACAAGAGTCATCAGCATCCATTTACATCCCGTTTATTGGCGGTGACTCGGGTGCCCCTTCGCACCTGAATGCGACTCTGACCAGGGAGAGGTTCCAAGGGTTGACCCGAGATCTGTTGGGAAAGATGGTTCCCCCCACCATGCAGGCGCTGACCGACGCGCAAATGGATCCCCAGGATATCGACCGGGTAATACTAGTAGGAGGAGCCACCAGGATGCCTGCTGTCAAAGAACTTGCTCGGCAACTCTTCAGGAAGGAACCTTGCCAGAGTATTAACCCTGATGAGGTTGTGGCTCTGGGAGCAGCCGTTCAGGCAGGAATGCTGCTCGGTTTCATTGATAAAGCGGTTCTTCTTGATGTACTCCCTCTCTCGCTGGGTATCGAAACGCAAGGAGGCCTTTTCACCAGGATTATCCACCGAAACACTCCGCTACCTGCCTCGGAGGCACGCATTTTTACTACAGCAGCCGATAACCAGACGTCTGTGGACATCCATGTGCTGCAAGGCGAGCGCGAGCTCGCCGCCGACAATATATCCCTGGGCCAGTTTCAACTGGAGGGCATCCCTCCACTCCCCAGGGGAACGCCCAAGATCGAGGTCAGCTTCGATATTGATGTTGATGGCATTGTCCATGTGTCAACCACCGACTTATTAACCGAAAACACTAAAAGTGTGAAGGTTGTCTCCTCAAGAGGGCTTAGCTCCGAGGAGATACAGCGCATGATCTATGAAGCAGAGGTAAGTGTCGAGGAGGACAGGGCAAGGCGAGAAAGGATAGAGGCAGGCATTCAAGCCGACAGTACCATCGCTGCTGCTGAGATGCTTATGGATGAGCTCCATAATTCCTATGCCGAAGTGCTGGCTCAGGAAGTTTGTAGAGCCGTGCTTAATGTTAAAGAGGCTTTAGCCGGTGGCCGAGTTGATGAGATAAGATGCCGAAGTAAGGAGCTGAGAGACCTGCTGGGAGTGATTCACGGGAAAGTCCAAAACGGCGCTAAACAAAGGTCTTAGTTCACCTGAGCGCACTCTGCTCGTATAGTCTTCAGTTTTGTTTTTCATTTTTGGTGGAGAGTATTGACATATGATTAAACATCTGTTATATTATCTTTCAAATGACAGCGAGTGTGAACAAGCATGGAAGATAAAGGTATCAAAAAACTACGGCTACAGTTTGGTCTCTCCCAGGAGAGGTTTGCCCGGCTTCTAGGCGTCTCACTTCAGACAGTGAGACGCTGGGAAAGCGGTCTCACCAGACCGCTGCCGATTATTAGCCTCAAACTGGAGGAGTTGCAAAGGCAAGTCAGTAAGGAGCAACTTAAAAAGGAGGGTGTTGTAATGAGCGAAAAAAGAAAGCCTGGGGAGGGAATTGAATTCAATCTTGGTGGGCTGTTTAGAGGGATCGGGAGCCTGTTTGACTTGGTTTCCAAAATGACCAAGGAAGGTAAAGAGGAATACAGCCGCACCGGCGAAGTAGAGGCTTTAGGCGGGAAGGCGAAAGCTGTGTATGGTTTCAGCATCAGGATGGGGCTGGGAGGAAAGCCGATTATTGAGCAGTTTGGAAACGTTAAAGCAACTGAAGAGGGCACAGAGGTCACAGAGGTCCGTGAACCATTAGTTGATGTGCTCGATGAAGGTGATCGGGTGGTGGTGCTCGCCGAACTTCCCGGTGTGGAGGAGAAGGATATTCATCTGGAAGTGAAAGATGACATCCTGGAGCTTACGGCTGAGGCAAGGGATAGAAAATACAGCAAAGAAGTTTTGCTTCCTTCTGAGGTCGAGGCTGATACTATGGAGTCCTCCTATAGAAATGGCGTCCTTGAGATCAAGCTAATGAAAAGAAAGTAAATCCAGTTGTGGCGGCATGAGGAGAAAGGAAATGGTGCAAGTAGGAAGTGAGGCCTTAACGCTAAAAGTATCCGAGGCTCTGGCGAAGGATGTGGGTCGGGCCATAGCAAGGCTAGACCCACAGGATATGGCAAGAATAGGGGCCGAGGTGGGAGATATCATCCAGATCGTGGGTAAGAGACCGACTGTTGCCAAGGTCATGCCGGCCTACACTCAGGACCGAGGCAAAGGCACCATCCAGATGGATGGTATTACCCGTGAGAATGCCCAAGCTGGCTTAGGTGAGAAGGTGGAAGTGCAGAGGATACGCTGTGAAAGCGCTGATACCTTAGTCCTCGCCCCGGTGACTCCCTCAAGTGCCTTTGTCAAAGAAAAGGATAGGAAATATCTCGGAAGGCTGCTCGAAGGACTGGCCATGACACCGGGGGACAAGGTAAGGGTCACCCTTCTTGGCAGCCGCTACCAGGAGTTCTTAGTGGCGGATGCCAGCCCGAAGGGTGCCGTGGTGGTTGGTCCCCTGACTACTATCAAGGTGAAGGGCGAGGTCACATCTGGCAAGGGGAAGACCGGGATTACCTACGAGGATATCGGTGGACTCCAGAAGGAGATTCAGCGGATAAGGGAGATGATCGAGCTCCCGTTAAAATACCCCGAGGTCTTTGAGAGGTTAGGGATAGACGC
>Ga0172364_10000909_pt1 | contig 22015 bp, 13 predicted proteins | sample LakKivSesite10cm_FD_114545 | JGI IMG/M metagenome (GOLD analysis project Ga0172364, IMG submission 114545) | Sediment microbial communities from Lake Kivu, Rwanda - Sediment site 10cm | ecosystem: Environmental > Aquatic > Freshwater > Lake > Sediment | place: Rwanda: Western Province, Lake... | reverse complement strand
TGAGGGTTCCCATCATGATCGCGTTGGCGGAGCGGGGCTTCGCCCCGCGGAGCCAGAGCGCGGGAGGGTTTGGGAACCCTTTGAGGGTTCCCATCATGATCGCGTTGGCGGAGCGGGGCTTTGCCCCGCGGAGCCAGAGCGCGGGAGGGTTTGGGAACCCTTTGAGGGTTCCCATATCAATTGACGTCAGGCTTTGGCTGCGGCACCGTATGGGTCATGTCGGCAATCGAACTCGCTCCTCTTTCGGATCGACTAGACGATGAAGAGGTGAAGACCCTCGCGCGGCTCTTGAACCATGTCGGCGCGAAGCTGCCTGCATTCCCGGACCACACCACCCAGACCTTCGCCAAGCGCCTGAGCGAAGAGGCCATGACCGAGTTCCTCGACCGCCTGGATGCGCACGACATCGCCGCCGACATCTACCTACCGCTCGAATTCGACGGACCCTTGGTGGTGGGCGACCTCAAGGTCGCCTCCGCCTACTCGCTGCAGGAGACGCTGGAAGAAATGAAGGAAGAACTGGCCATCGAGGATGACGAATACGAGGACGAGGACGAAGAGGATGAAGAGGATGAAGAAGAGCTCGACGAGGGCTCCGTGATCGAGGCCCAGATGCGCAACATCTGGCAGCTCGTCACCGATGCGTGCGGCGAATCGATCGAGAAGAACTCTCCTTTGCACCTGCGTGTGTAGCCGACTTCGCCATGACCGACCTCGTGCTCACCCTGATCGGTCCTGATCGCCCCGGGCTTGTCGAGGCCGTGGCGGAGATCGTCTCGGCTCAGGGCGGGAACTGGCTCGAGAGCCGTATGGCCCGTCTGGCAGGCAAGTTCGCGGGCATCCTGCGCGTCGAAGTGCCCAAGGACAAGGCCGAGGCCACCCTTGTTGCGCTGGCGGGGCTGGAGCGGCGCGGGCTCAAGATCGTGGCCGAGTCGAGCGGCGAGCCTCTGCTCGTGGATGCCGGCCGCATTCTGGACTTGGAGTTGGTGGGCCTCGACCGGCCCGGCATCATGCGCGAGATCTCGCAGCTTCTGGCCAGCCGCGGTGCCAACGTGGAGGATCTCTCCTCTGACCGCACCAGCGCCCCCATGTCCGGCGAGACGCTCTTTTGCGTCAAGGCGCGGGTGCGCCTGCCCAGCACGAGCGACCTTAGCGCGCTGCGCCGCGACCTGGAACAGCTCACCAGCGACCTAACGGTCGAGATCCACCTGGTCGAGGCCGACCCGGAAACAGAAGGCCGCAACGCGTAGGAAAAGAACGCCCGTGCCTTGAAGTTGGCCTGCGGGTTGCTGGCTCTGAGCTTGGGCCCGGCCGCGGTTGGCTGTGGCTTCTGCAAGCCCTCGAATTCCTGGCTTGTTCATTTTTGTGTCACCTACTTTGTATGCTAGATTACCTCTTATATATGATAAAATAGTTATCGCACATCGCAACTAGTAGCCACCTTGGCCAGGAGGCCCATCAATGCAAAACGGGTTTCTGTCGATGAAAGCAGCGGTGATTCAAGCTCATCGGACCAAGGATCCAGGCTACGTCCCGCGTAGGCCGAGGAAGCCCCCCCTGGCCTTCTTCTTTGTTCTCGTGGCGCTGGGTTGGCTGAGCTTCGATGCACCGCCCACACTGGCACGCGTCAATCCCTTGGTGGTCATCCAGCGCCAGCTCCACAAGGCCAACATGCTCATCGTGCTCGACACCTCGGGTTCGATGACCGGGGTGCCAGGCGGCAACTTCAGCAGCGGCACCGAGGCGGGCGTGGACTGCGACAACGGCACCAACTGCCGCAACGGTGGTACCCAGGGCACCTGCGTGGGCTCTGGACGCAACTGCCAATCCGACGACGACTGCCGGCACGGCTACTGCCAAAAGGACGGCATCAGCATCTGCGCGTACGATAGCGACTGCCCGCAGGAGCTGCCGACCTGCTCGGTGACCAGGCAACTGTGCACGCAAGACAGCGACTGCCCGGTGCAAAGTGGCACCTGCTCCGCCAGCGGGGTTGCCTGCTCCACCGGGAACCCCTGTGCCACGGTCGGCAAGTGCAAGTACACCAACGCCGTTTGCGCGAACCCTGGCGGCAGTTGCCCCAACGTCACGGTCTGCGCTCAGGCAACGTCGGTGACTTGCGCGAACCCGGCCGCCGACTGCCCGCCCCTGCCGGGCGCGGGCACGTGTGTGAATGGCAACACGCCCAGGCACGGCTGCTACACCCTTGAAGACTGCCCACCCGGCAAGCAGTGCAACGTCACGCAAGATCCCTGTCGCATCGACACCGACTGCCCCTCGCCGCCGACCGGACTCTGCGCCAGCAACGGAGCGGTCTGCAACAAAAGCAACAAGAAGTGCGCCAAGGGCGATACCTGTGTGTATGCCGCCCAAGCCTGCAGCCTGGGCAGCGACAACACCTGCAACCTGCCGGTGGACTCGTGCGTGACAAAGACCGACAACACCTGCGACTCGGTCAGCAACACCTGCAGCGCGGCCAGCAACACCTGCGTCACCCCGACGGCCAACATCTGCGTGCCGCCCGCCAGCCCCACCGACACCTGCGTGGAATCGGTGCACGGCCCCCTCGGCCCGATTCGCATGTGCCGCCTGGCTCAGACCGTGTGCAGGAACAACTCCGATTGCGGAAGCCCGGGCGACGCCTGCGGTCCCGCCACCTCGCGCGCGGTCATCGCGAAGCGCGCCATCAGCTCGATCGTCAACAGCAACTACAAGATGCTCAACTTCGGGCTCATGACCTACTACCAGTCCGGCTACTTCCCCTACTCCGAGGTCGAGTCCGGCGGCGGCACCACCAGCCCGGTGCAGTACTTCGCACCCATCAACATGATCGCTAACTCCGGCTGCTGGAACAACCACACCGGGCCGGCCCAGACCTGCGTCATCAACGGCGTCACCATGACTCTGCCTTTGGAGGCCAACAGCCGCTATCGCGTGCGCACGGCCCCCAGCGTATGGATCGAGGTCAACGTCAACTGGTGCGGCCACCATTGCGACATGCCTGGCGACCTCGGGCGCGGCCAATTCGTGGGCGCGAACTACGAATACGCCGGCGTGGTGGGCGGCGGCAACTCCGGCAACATGATCGTCCAGCCCACCTACAGCGGGCCGGTCATCCAGGTGGGTGGAAAGACCTATGTCTACTACCAGCCGCTCAACAACTACTACAACGGCGGCACCCCGCCGCCCATCGACGTACCCAGCTGCGGCTCGGCCTGCGGGGCCCGCTGCGGCGGCCGCTGGGACACCCAACTGGCCCCCTTCCTGAGCACCTTGGACGATTTGGATATCTCGCTGGCCGCGGCCCAGGCCATCAGCACGACCATGGCTCCGGCCGCCAACGGCGGCTTGCTCTTCTACTGGGGTACGCCCACCGGCTGCACCCTGCTGAATGATGTTTCCCAGACCATCCACACCAGCGCCTACGTCTACATGAACGCGGTGAAGAACGGCAGCATGGCGGACGGAATTCCCGCCGACCACCTTGGCTGCCGCAACAACTACATCCTTCTCATCACCGACGGGGCGGCCAATGGACCCGGGGACAACAACTGTGAAGCCGCGGCCTGCGCTGCGGCAAATCCGGTCACCGCGGGCTGCCAGTGCCGGTCGGTGCTGGCCGCGTATAGGCTCAAGCAAGAACTCGGCGTGCAGACCTTCGTGGTGGGCTTCTCGGGCGATGTCAGCGGCGGCACTCCTGCGATCATCAACGACAACATCGCGCGCGCCGGCGGTACCGACGCCGACAATGACGGCGTGGCCCCCTATGCGTACACGGCGCAGAACGAGGATCAGCTCAACACCGCGCTCCAGCTCGTGATCTACAACGCGGTCAAAGGCAGCTACTCGACCGCACCCACGAGCACGTCGGCCGGCACCCAGCAGGCAACCACCGTGGCCGAGGGGCGCTACGCCCTCGACTCGCGCATGGACTTCCCGTCGTGGAAGGGGCACCTTCTGGCCTACGACCTCGCCGGCGCCACCCCCACCCTGGCCTGGGACGCCTACCAGAAGCTCACCACGACCAACTGGTGGCAGCGCCGCATCTACACCTGGGACGGCACCAACATGGTGAAGATCACCGTCGATCCCGATACCCGCGCCATCACCAACGCCGACCAGCTCGCCACGATTGGGCTCGGCAACACCGCGACCGAGGCGGCGGCGGTGGCGCGCTGGCTGCTCGGCGATCCGACCTACGGCAATCCTCATGTGCTCGGCGCCATCATCAACTCGACCCCCATCGACGTGGCCAGCCCGGGTGACATTCCCCAGCCCGGAGGTCACGCCTTCTACCTGCAGCACCAGAACCGACCGCACCTCATATACGTGGGCGCCTCCGACGGGTTGTTGCACGCCTTCTTCCTGCAGGACACCACCATCGGGTCTACCACCTTCCAGGCCGGCACCGAGGCCTTCGCCTTCCTTCCGCCTGACATGATGACCGCCGTGCGCAACCAGTACTCGCAGGGTGGCCAGAAGCCCGACCCGCGCACCTTCATCTTCGGGCTCGCGGATTCGCCCAAGGTCAAGTCCCTGTGCGTGCAGAACTGCAGCAGTGCCGCGACCGCGGTATGGAAAACCCTGCTCGTCATGCCCGAGGGCTACGGCGGCAGCAACACCTTCATGCTCGATGTGACCTCGCCCTTCAGCCCCTCGGGCATCGCCGATCCGCCCGTGACCGTGCAGTGGCACACCGGCTATGGCAGCAGTGCCGCGACCTACCGCAACCTGCTCGGCAACACGATTTCCCTCCCCGCATTCTTCTTCAACAAGACCACCGAGATGGACGACTACCGGATCGCCTTCACCTCGGGCTATCCCGTGACCCACGGGAGCATGACGCAAGGCCGGGCCATGATCACAGCCTCGGCAGCCAACGGCAGCATCATCACCAGCCATGCCCTGACGCCTGGCAGCACCTGCGCCCAGGAGTATTCGGCGCTCACGGATTTCGCGACCGCGCGCGACTTCGCCAAAAACCAAGCCAACAAACTGGTGGCTGGCTACTTCGGCGACACCTCCGGCCAGCTCTTCCGCTACCTGGTCGGCTCGGCCCCCACCGTGGCTCAGTCTTTCACCTGCAACTACCCGCTGCATTTCTCGCCCACCGTGGTCCAACTCGACCGAGACAGCCTGGTATCGGGCTTCTCGCACCAGATCTTCCCGGTGCAGGTGACCAACTCCAACCTCGACCTGGACACCGCCGCGCTGCCTGCCTCCACCATGGTGTTCTTGAAGGAAACCGCCACCGCCGATGACGACGGCAACATCACGTCCGTGGCCAAAGATGAGAGCTTTGGCAACGGCGGGCAGATTACGCTCACGGTCGGCGTCGACAACCAGATCTGTGGTGTCACCCAGACCGACGCGCACGGCGTGGTGACCTGCCTTACGCCGATGCCGGCCACGGCGCGTCCCACATCGACACCGCTCGGAATACTTCTCGCCGACGCATCGGGCTTCGAGATTCTGACCATGTGGTACGTCCCCCCGGTGGACGCCTGCACACGCGGACAGACCTACCTCACCATCCATCGCATGACGGCCTCGACCGGCACGATCACGCAGAAGCTGGGCGCAGCCGTGGCCAGCGAACCCGTCACCTCGCCGATCATCCTGGGTGGGCGCGTCTACATCTTCGGCTCAAGCGGCGCCATCGAGATCACCAACCTCATGCCGAGCTCGATCGTGGCCGGTCGGGCCGTCCCCACCACCACATCGGCCACCGGTAATTTCATACGTTACTCATGGACCGAGGTGCTTTGATTAGGGGCACAAGCCCGGTATTGTTTCACCCACGCCATGGGTGAGACCACAGGATCCCCCACCGCTGCCATCCTCGTCATCGGCGACGAGGTCCTTTCCGGCAAGGTCGAGGAGCAGAATGCCCGCTTCCTGGTGCGCGAGCTGCGCAGCTTGGGGGTGGCCGTACGGCGCATCGAAGTCATCCCCGATGCGCGCGAAGCGATCGCGGCTTCGGTGCGCAGTGCGCACATGAGCTTCGACCATGTCTTCACCGCCGGCGGCATCGGCCCCACCCACGACGACGTGACCGTCGCGGCCGTCGCCCAGGCCTTCGCTGTCCCCGTGGTGCGCGATGAAGAGCTGGCCGGGCTGATTCGCAGCGCGAGCGGCGACCGGCTCCACCCGCGCGACCTGCGCATGGCCGATGTGCCCGAGGGCGCGCGGCTCGTGCGCGGGGGCGCGCGCTGGCCGGTGGTGGCCATGGACAACGTCTACCTCTTGCCTGGTGTGCCCTCGATCCTGCAGCGCCAATTCACCGCCATCCGCGACCGTTTCCAGGCCCCGCCCTTTTTCTCCCGCGCCATCTACTCGGCCGAGAGTGAAGGCGCCATCGCCCACGTCCTCGACCAGGCTGTGGCCGACTTCCCCAGCCTGGCCATCGGCTCGTACCCCCACATCGACGCCCGCGACCACAAGGTCATGATCACCATCGACGGCCGCGAGGCGAGCACCGTCGACGCGGCCTGCGAGCAGATTGTGACCGCCCTCGGCGCCGCCGTGGTTCGCGTCGCGTAGCAACCCCTGCTATAAAACCGGCGTGTCCGACCTACCCCAGAACGTGAAAGGAATGAACGATGTCCTGCCACCCGAGGTGGCAAAGTGGCAGTTCGTCGAGGAGAAGGCGCGCGCGGTTCTCGACGCCTTCGCCTACCGCGAGCTGCGCACGCCGATCCTGGAGTACACCGGCCTCTTCTCCCGCTCGGTGGGCGAGGCCACCGAGGTGGTGGAAAAGCAGATGTACACCTTCGACGACCGCGACGGCAGCAGCGTGAGCATGCGGCCCGAGGGCACAGCCTCGGCGGTGCGCGCCTACATCGCGGGTTCGCAGTGGCACCGAGAGCCTGTCACCCGCTGGTACTACATGGGCCCCATGTTCCGCCACGAGCGCGCCCAGCGCGGCCGCCTGCGCCAGTTTCACCAGATCGGCGGCGAGGTCTTCGGCCTCGCAGGAGCGACCATCGACGCCGAGATGATCGCCATGCTGGTGGCCCTGCTCTTGGACCTGGGCCTCAAGCCTGGCGACCTGGAGGTCGCACTCAACAGCCTGGGCACCAGCGACGAACGCAAGGCCTATCGCGAGTCTTTGCGCGCGTACTTCTCGGCGCATACCGACAAGCTCGACGAATTCTCGCGCCGCCGCCTCGACCAGAACCCGCTGCGCATCCTCGATTCGAAGGATCCCGACGTGCAGGCCCTGGCCGCAAGCGCTCCCGCCCTCCTCGACGTCTTGGGCGAGGCTTCTCGGCAGCACTTCGCGAGCGTGCGCCGCCACCTCGCCGACTTGGGTGTGGAAAGCCAGCTCGACCCGCGCCTCGTGCGTGGGCTCGACTACTACACGGGCACGATTTTCGAGATCAAAGCCAAGGTCGGCGACTTGGGCGCGCAAAACACCGTGTGCGGGGGCGGCCGCTACGACCAGCTCGTCTCCTCACTGGGCGGCCCGGAGATCCCGGCCTTGGGCTTCGGCCTGGGGGTGGAGCGAGTCCTCTTGGCCATGACCGCGCCCGCGCAGAGCTTCGACCCCGGGCTCGTGCTCTACGTCGCTGCCCTGGGTGAGAAGGCGCGCGCCTTCCTTCTGCCCCTGGCCCATCGCCTGCGCCTGGCCGGCGTCCGCACCGAGATCGAACACCGCGAGATCGGCCTCAAGGCCCAGCTCAAACGCGCCGATGCGCTCGGCGCCCGGATGGCGCTTATCGCGGGCGACAACGAGCTGGCGACGGGCAGATTCATCCTGCGCGACCTCGCCCGGCGCGAGCAGAGGGAAGTCGCCCTCGACGAGATCGAGGCGAAGATCCGCCAGGCGATGGATTAGCCCGCTAAAGACCCGCGAGAAGATAGATGTGTGAATTTGGGCGGTCGAGGCGCCCGGCTGGCGAGGCGCGAGGGGGAGGAATACTCGACGTATTGCGACGACGAGCAACGACGCCAGCCGGGATGGATCGGCCGTCCAGATTCGCACAGATATCTTCGAGCGGGTCCTAAAGGACGATGCCGGGCGGTATCTTGCACTGTTGGTCGCAGTACACCTGAGCGCCCTCTTCCGTGGACGGCTCGAGCGACTTGTTCAGCGTCTTACCGTTGCGTTCGCCGAAGTCGCAATCTTCGCCACGGCTGGTGTCAAGATGCCCGTCCCCGCAGTAGTGGGAAACCGTGCAGCCGAGGGTGCAGCCGCCCGATCCGTATTGGGTTCCGTTGTTCTTGCCGCTGTCGCACTCCTCGTTGCCGTTGACGACGCCGTCGCCGCAGAAGCCGCCCCAGGTGCACTTGGTGCTGCAACCGCCGTAGAGATCGTCCTGGTTGGGACCGGGACAGATCGGCGGGACCGGCACTTTGCCGTCCCCGCAATCGCACTCCTCGTCGGCCACCGTGACCCCGTCGCCGCAGGTCGGCAGGCAAGTCGTGGGGGCCGCGTTGAAGCCGCTCAGGGTGAGCTGGTAGGTCGAGCTGGTGGTCTGGCGCTCGGCCTGGAAGACCACAACCTCGTAGACCTTGCCGTCGCTGATGCCGAGCTTGCTCGCGCTGCCGCCGTCGATGGTGACCGAGCCGCCCACCGGCATGTGGACGCCGCCCAAGTCGACCGCCAGCTTCTTGTTGATGAAGACCCACACGTCGTCGTCGCCCACGAAATCGAGCTTGTAGGTCTTGCCGGCTTCGTACTTGAACCAGTAGCGCACCTCGCTCGTGAAGCTGAAGTTGTGCATGATGACATTTCCGGCCGCGTCCACGTGTTTCGGCCAGGTTGCCGCGGGATCGTACATGGGCGGAATCTGCGAGTAGTACATGTCCGTATCCTTCGAAAACGGGTCATTGTCGACGGGGAAGAAGACCGGGTTACCGTCGACTTTCGAGACGACGAACAGGGCGCTGTAGTTGCCCTCGGCACTCGCGATGCATTTGTAGAGCTCCTTGCCCTCGGCCTTCATCTTGTCGCAGTCGGTGGTCCCGTACTTGGACGTGCAGGGGATGGGGTTCCCATCCGCATCGGTCTGCGCGTCCTTCTCGCTGCCGCAGTAATAGGCGGGCTCGGTGTTGATCCACTGCTCCCCGTTGGGGCCATAGCGGTTCGTGTAGGCGCCCTTGCCATTGTTCCATAGCGTTAGCTTGCCGGGCGTCGCGTGGTTCGCACCGTCGGTGTTGCGGTACCACGTGGCGAACGACTCCTTGCTGCCGACCTTGATGGCTCCGCCGGTGACGCCGGTGAACACCGGCTTGCCGTCCTTGTCGAGGGTGTTCTCGACCATGCCCAAGGATGCGGTGGCTGAGCCCACCACGCCGGTCTGGAAGTCGTTCGGAGCCGCGGCGGAGGTGAACTTGAAATCCCGGTACACCACCGGGACGAGCATCTTGTCGCCGATCTCCGGCTGCGTGCAGGTCCAGCCGGGCTCGAACTTGCAGCTCGACGAGCACCCATCTCCGCTGGCCGCGTTGTTGTCGTCGCACTCCTCGCTGAGCACGATGCCGTCGCCGCACTTCGAGGTGCACGAGTCGCCCGAGCAGTTGGGCTCGATCTGGCACTCTTGCGAGCACCCGTCAAACGGGATGTCGTTCTTGTCGTCGCAGCCTTCAGCGCCCTCGGTCTTGCCGTCGCCACAGACGGTGGGCGAGCACACGTTGGGCGTCTTCGTGCTGTCGCACTTGTACCCCACCTCCAACTTGCAGACGGCCGAGCAGCCGTCGTCGCTCGTCGTGTTGCCGTCGTCGCAGCCCTCGCTCCCGGTCTTGATCCCGTCGCCGCACTTGGGGGTGCACGGCTTTCCGGGCACGCGACACTGGTACCCGTTTTCCACCTTCATGCAGTCGGCCGAACAGCCGTCGCCATCCACCGTGTTGCCGTCGTCGCAGGTTTCATTGGATGTCAAGACGTTGTTGCCGCATTTGGCCATGTTGAGGCAGGCCTTTCCAGCCTCGGGACACGTGTAGTTGTCCTCAAGCTGGCAGATCTTGTTGCAGCCATCGTTGCCCACGGTGTTGCCGTCATCGCAGCCTTCCGAGCCTTCGAGGGTTCCGTTACCGCAGTTGATGGGACCTTTCGGCGTGAAGCCTCCGTCCGTCACCGGCGGGAGAGTGATGCCCCCACCCCCTTCTCCACCCAAGGGGGGCAAGCCGCCACCACCGCCGCCACCACCACCGCCGCTGCCGCCGCCTCCTCCCAGGTTGTCCGGCTGGTCTTCAATTGTGACGTTCCCACAACCGATGACCATCGAAGCAGCAATCGCCAGGTAGAAGCGTAGCTGCGGATGGCTCGCCCCTGGGCTTCGACCCAATTTGAACGGGAGAATGAGACTTCTCATGTCGGCGTACCTCGTCGTGACAACTGCGAACGCTCGCACGGCCTGCAAGCTTCCAGATCAGAGTACCAGCATACCAAGGTTTGCATGCAGTTTCGGCAAGATAATCGTGAGCCGAGTCACGCCGGACTTCGGTTGCAGCACCGCGCCTGCCGCACCGAGGGTCTTTGGCACCCAACCGAGGGTACTCCGCCGCTCGCGCCTGCCGCACCGCCTGCCGCACCGAGGGTAGTTTCTCCGACCCAACCGAGGGTACTCCGCCGCTCGCCTCCGACCCAACCGCGCCTGCCGCACCGAGGGTAGTTTTTCCGACCCAACCGAGCTCCGACCCAACCGAGGGTACTCCGCCGCTCGCGCCTGCCGCACCGAGGGTAGTTTTTCCGACCCAACCGAGGGTACTCCGCCGCTCGCGCCCTATCCTGCTACCGTGCGATTTCTTCGCTGCACGCGAACATTCCTTCAGCGACCGCGTCATGGAACTCCGGGCACCAGGCGCCAGGCTGAATTCAGCCACCAGGCACCAGGCGCCGGGCACCAGGCACCTGGCGCCAGGCACCTGGCTGAAGTGCTGGGGCACAAGCCGTGATCCCCTTCGAGGCACACCAGGGTGATGCTCTTCGCGCAACGCGCAAGCCTAACCCTGCTCTCAACCGTGCAGGCTGCACCCTGAAGCCGGAAGCCTTCAGCCCTCTTCTCTTGCAGTCCTGACCGAGGGCAGGTTGGCGACCGTGCGGAGGGTGTAAGGGGCGGCAGGGGTGGTGTCGCAAGGGTCGCGTCCGCGCTTCTGCCCCACGCTTCTGCCCCAAGGTCGAGGTTGGTCTCGGCGCACCAACGCCGCTCGCAAGTGCTTGATTTCGCTCCTTTCGCCTAGAAGACGACGCCCGGCGGGACGGCGCACCGCTCGTCGCAGTACACCTGGGCGTCCTTGTCGGTCGAAGGTTCCAGGTTCTTGTCGAGCTTGGCGCCGTTCTTCTCGCCGAAATCGCATTCTTCGCCACGGTCGGTGTCGAGATGACCGTCCCCGCAGTAGTGGGATACCGTGCATCCAAGGGTGCAACCGCCGGAACCGTACTGGGTTCCGTTGTTCTTTCCGTTGTCGCACTCCTCGGGGCCGTTGACGATGCCGTCCCCGCAGTAGCCTCCCCAGGTACACTTCGTGGTGCAACCGCCGTAGCTGTCGTCGCTGTTGGGGCCGGGGCAGCTCGCCGGCACCTGCACCGTGGTATTTCCGCAGTCGCACTCCTCATCCGCCACCGTGACCCCATCGCCGCAGGTCGGCACGCAGCTTGTCAGAGCAGCGTTGAAACCGCTCAGGGTCAGCTTGTACGACGAGCACGTGGTCTGGCGCTCGGCCTGAAAGACGGCGATCTCGTATACGTTGTCGGGTTTCATATTGAGACCGCCGGCGGTGGTGTTGTCGATGGTGATGGAGCCCTCCACGGGCGTATGGATGCCGCCCAAGTCCACGGCCAGCTTCTTGTTGATGAAAACCCAAACGTCGTCGTCGCCCACGAAATTGAGCGTGTAGGTCTTCCCCGCCTCGTACTTGAACCAATAACGCACCTCGCTAGTAAAGCTGAAATTGTGCAATAGGGTGTTGCCGTCGTCGTCGACGTCGTAGGGCCATAGCTCCGTGACCTGGTAGAGTCCCACGGGCTTGCCGGGAACCTGCGCGGGTTTGAGCTCGCCGGCCGAGAAGGGGTCCTTGTCGATGGGGAAGAAGAGCGGATTTCCGTCGACCCCCCCTGCCGAGTAGGTCGCCATGTAGGTGCCGTTCTGCAGGTAGCACTTGATCTGCTTGTAACCGAGGTCCTCCATCTTCTGGCAGTCGGTCTTGGTGTTCGTGGGCTTCTCAGGCGTCCACTGATACTGGTACGTGCACGGTTGGTCGTCCAGCTCCTGGCCCTTCACGCCACAGTAGTAGGCCGTGGCGGAGACTTGCCACTGCTCGCCGTTCGGCCCATAGCGGTTCACGTAGGCCCCCTTGCCGTTGGCCCAAAGCACCAGCTTCGAGGCGGTCGCGTGATTGATTCCATCGGTGTTGCGGTACCACTGGCCGAAGCTCTCCGGACTCGCAATGTGGGCGTTGACGATCTCGGTGAAGACCGGCTTGCCGTCCTTGTCAAGATCGGGCTTCACTATGCCGAGGGTCGCCTCGAACGAGCCCGTCACGCTCGCCTCGAAATCCGCAGGGTTCTTGAACTTGAAATCCCGGTAGATGATCGGCACGCTCATGGTGTCGCCGAGCGGCGGCTGGGTGCAGGTCCAGCCGGCCTCAACCTTGCAGTCCGCCGAGCATCCGTCGCCGCCGGCAGCGTTGCCGTCGTCGCACTCCTCTTTGAGCACGATGCCGTCGCCGCACTTCGAGGTACACGCCTCGCCGGAGCAGTTGGGCTCGATCTGGCACTCCTGGGAACAGCCGTCGAAAGGCACGGTGTTGCCGTCGTCGCAACCCTCGGCGCCTTCCTTCTTGCCGTCGGGGCACACGGTACCCGAGCAGGTATTGGGAGACTTCGAGGTGTCGCACTTGAATCCCACCTCGAGCTTGCACAGCGACGAGCAGCCGTCGTCGCTCGCGGTGTTGCCGTCGTCGCAGGCCTCGCTGCCCGACCTGATGCCGTCGCCGCACTTCGGCGTGCAGGGCTTCCCGGGAACCCGGCACTGGTACCCGTTTTCGGCGGTCATGCAGTCGGCCGAGCACCCGTCGCCCCCGACCGTGTTGCCGTCGTCGCAGGTCTCGTCGGAGGTCAGGACCCCGTTGCCGCACTTGGCCAAGTTCTCGCAGGGCTTGCCCGGCTCCGCACAACGGTGGTTGCTCTCAAGCTGGCAGATCTTGTTGCAGCCGTCCCCGCTCTCGGTGTTGCCGTCGTCGCACTGCTCGCGTCCCTCGAGGGCCCCGTTGCCGCATCTTCCGGGACCGGTTACGGTCGGACCGGCATCCGACGCCGGGGGAAGAGTCACGATTCCGCCCCCGGTCCCGCCGGAGTGGCCAATGCCGCCGCCGGCGCCTCCGCCGCCCAAACCGTCCTGTCCGGCACCGCTACCCGTCTCCCCTTGGATGGTAACGTCCCCGCAACCAATGGTGATCGAAGCGGCGAGCACGAGCCAAAAGCGGAACTCGGGATGCTCTGACCCTGGGCTTTGTCCCCGTCTACGGGGCGGAGTGAGACTTCTCATATCAGCATACCTCTGCGTGAAAAACGTTAACGCCAGCGGCCCTGCGAACGTACCAACCCAAGGAGAAGTATACCAAGATCGGCACGGACGCTTGTCCAGAAAACCGCAAGGCGATCTCGACGCGGCCCTACGAACGCCGGTTGCGGGACGCCAGTTCGAGCACGGCGCGTCCGTGGCGGAACACGCGCACTGTGCCAGAGGTCTGCGACACCACGACGGCGATGGCTTCGGTCTCGTGCGTGATGCCGGCCGCGGCCATGTGGCGCGAGCCCAAGCCGAGGGGAATGCGTACCTCCTTCTCCTCGAAATTGAGGTAGCGGCCGGCCGCCAGCACCACGCCGTCCTCGCGCAAGACGAAGGCGCCGTCGAGCACGGCGAAGGCGCGCAGGGCCCGCTTCACCTCGGGGCTCAGCATGTTGCGCTCGTCTTCCGAGTACCCCTGGAAGGGGTTCAGGCTCAAGGGACGTGACTGCTCCATCACATTATTCGAGTCGCCGATGACGAAGAGCGACCCGACCGGCCGGCCTTCCCAGCCTTCCACCCCGATGGTGACCGCGAGATCGATCAAGGCCTCCAAGATTTCTGGCGACACGCCCTCGGTGCGCAGGAAACCGAAACCGACGTCTTCCTCGTCCGGGCTGACGTTGACGACAAGGATGGAATCCGGCTTGCCCACCGGCCGCGCCGAGAGCAAGGCCACCACCACGTCGCCTTCGGCGTAGATGCGGCGGGCGATGCCGCTCACCAGCGCCAACTTGAGCTTCTCGGTGCGTCCGAGATCGTACTGCGGCAGCGGAATCACGGGCACGCCCGAGGCTTCCACCACGACGCGTTGGGCCTCGCTGACCACCGCCTGCACCAGCTTCTTGCGTGCGCCCGACTTGCCGCGAAACACGTCCTCGGGAAGCAGGAGGTCACCGACGTAGAGGAGATGGTCGAAGTTCCGTTTCGACGCGAGGGCGACGGCCGACTTGATGATCTCGATGTGGGTGGCTTGCGCTTTTGCCATGGCACGTCTCCCGCTATGCTACACGCGCCAAGGCGGATCGACTACTGGTCTTGTCGGGCATAGTCGCCGGTTTGGTCCTGCCAGGAGTAGGCGCCCGTTCCACGAACAAGGCGGATGATGCGCAAGTCGGGCATCCGGAGGAGCACCGTGTCCAAAGCCGGGGCCTCCTCGCGGCGCGCCAGGCCCACCAGCACCTCGCCGCCGAAGCGATACGCGCCGGCAGGCGGCAAGGGGGGCTCGGCGAGAAGAAAACGCACGCGCTCGCTCTGTTCCGGCGGCAGCCAGACGAAAGAGGCCGGCACATCGGGAATCACCACCGCGCTTCGCAGTGCCGGCGGTGCGGCCGCGGACAGCTTGACGGCCAGATCCAGATCTTTCACACCGCCGCGCACGAGAAAGAATCGATGCCCCTTCCCTACCCCGTCCGTCACCGCGGCCTGTGCCGCCGCCAGGGCTGCGCGGTAGAGGCGCACCTGCGAGGCCCGCTCGCGACCTGAAAAGAAGCCGAGGACCAGAAAGCCAAGCACCGCGAAGAGCGGAACCAGCCTGGCCTTGGCCTCGAGGGCAAGCGCCAGCAGCAAGAACAGCCCCACCGCCGGCGCGTAGAAGTAGCGCGCCCCCACCACCCACCCGGCCAAGGGCAGCGGCACGAGCAGGACAAGGACCCAGACGAGCGCGAATCCGGCCCAGACTCCCTGCCGCCGGCTTGTCACGGCCGCCCATACAAGGATGATCGAGCCTCCGACCCAGGCGGCCCATTCCGGCAGGGGTGCGTAGGCTGTGGCCGCGTGCAAGAGGCCGGCGAGAATCTGCACGCCTCGGCCCCACCACGGGGCAGCCGGATCCGCCGCGCCCCCGAGGCCGCGCAGGATCGCAGATCGCGCCGCGAGATACGCCAGTGCCAGCCCGAGATGGGGAAGAACCGCTCGCCGGCATCCGCGCCTCGAAGCAGGTCGATCCGGCGAGGATCGGGCGCGCAACCACAGCCCCGCGGCTAACAGCAAAGGCAGGACGAGCGCGGACTCCTTGCACAGAAACGCCGCCGCGGCCAATCCCGCCGACACGGCACGAAGCCAGCGCCTGTCAGAGAAGACGCACAGAAGGGAGCCCAGCATGAACGCCAGGGCCAAGAGATCCGTGCTCGCCGAAAACCACAAGGCAGCCTCGCGCTGGGCGGGTGAAACGAAGAAGAGCAAGCCGGCCCAAAATCCCGAACGCCCCGGATAGCCGAGCCCGCGGCCGACCCGCGCGACCAGGAGAGCGCACACGCCGTGGAGAAGAAAGCCCAAGAGCGCGAAGACCCACACGCGCCCGCCCGCAAGCCGCTCCAGCCCCCACCACAAGAGCATGGGCAGCGGCCGGTAGTACTCGCCCCCGTGCTTGTCCGCGACCAAAGCCAGCCACGGGCGAGGCTCCAAACGAGCGAAGGCACGAAAGATGTAGTCGTCGCCGAGGAAGGTGGTAGCCGCGAAGAAGTCCCGGCCCACCAACAGCACCGCCACGGCCACACCTGCGATGGGCAGCCAGCGCTTCATGCCGAGCCGCCTCCGGGCGCAAGAAGCAACGGGGGCAGCGAGCGCGAAGCGCGAAGGAACCGCCGAGTCACGCCCCTCATCCTAGTACAGCTCCCCGCAATTTCGGGACCATCTGGCCGCCGATCCATCCCTGCTGGCTGCGTTGCGCTCCCTCCGTCGTACCTCCAGTACGCCTGCGGTCGCGCGCCTTGCCAGCGGACCTGTGAGTCCAGCGGGCTTCGCTCGCTGGACTCACGTGCCTCGTCGGCCACCTGGTCCCGGACTTGCGGGGCGCTCATCTTAGGGCTCGTCAGGAAATCATCGACACGATTTCGCCGCCGATCCGTCTTGGCTGGCGTCGGTGCTCGTCGTCGGTCGGGTAGGACGCTGGCGCGGATCGGGCTTCGAATGATGCCGACGTTTCCAGCGTCCCCCTAAGTACAGCTCCCCGGAAGTCGGGGACCGGGTTGGAAGCTGGCGTTCTGGCGGGATTGGCCGCTTGATGGTGCATGCGGGTCAAATCTCCTCTTCGGGTCGAGTTGACGGCGGAAGAACGCGCAGAGCTTGAGCGCCGGTCGCGGGCGCCTGGGGAGCCTTGCCGTGCAGTGGTTCGGGCCTGGGCTATGCTGGGGCTGGCCGAGCCCCCGCAGTTCCGTTCGCCTGGACGCTGAGGTCCTTCGCCAAAATCCTCGCCAAGATTGACGCTGTCCTTGCGAAGGCCACCTAGCCATGCACCCTGCACCCTGCACCCTGCACCCTGAAGCCCGAAGCCCTCTTCGGTTGCGGTCAAAGCCCGTGCCATGCCTTTGCCCGGCCGGTGTGCCTGGCCGCATTGTCCTTGGCGCGCGAGGGTACCATTGAGGTATCATCGCCTCTGTCTTTCTTCCTCAGCCAAGGACACACACATCCCGTCATGTCGGTAGTTGGAATCGATCTCGGCACCACGAATTCGGCCGTGGCGACCGTGCGAAACGGTCAAGTCGTCGTAGTCCCGGCCGCGCATGGCGGATACCTGCATCCGTCGGTCGTCGCCTTCTCCTCCGACGGACTCAAGTACTTCTCGCGCGAGGGCGTGGCGCGCCGGATCTCGGATCCGAAAAACACCGTCTACTCGGCCAAGCGCCTGATCGGGCTGCCTTTCCGTTCGAAGGAGGTGCAGAAGGCGATCACGCGCCTACCCTACGAGCTGCGCGAGGGCAACAACGAGCAAGCCGTGTTCGTGGGGCCCGACCGCACCTACACCATCCCCGAGGTTTCCGGCCTGCTTCTGGGCTACCTCCGCCAGTGCGCCGAGCTCTTCCTGGGCGACACCGTGTCGAGCGCGGTGATCACCGTGCCCGCCAACTTCAGCGATGCCCAGCGCCGGGCCACCATCGCCGCCGGCCGCATCGCGGGTCTCGACGTCTTGCGTGTGCTCAACGAGCCCACCGCGGCCGCCCTGGCCTACGGCCTCGGCCAGAACATGTCGCAACGGATCGCGGTATACGACTTCGGCGGCGGGACCTTCGACATCACCATCCTGCAGGTCGAGGGCGATATCTTCGAGGTCCTCGCCACCGGCGGCGACAGCTTTCTCGGCGGCGACGACATGGACACCACCCTGCTCAACATGTTGGCCGAGCTGTTCCACGCCCGGCACGGCCTCGACCCGCGCGATGACCATGCCGCGCAAGCCCGTCTGCTCATAGCCGCCGAACAGGTGAAATGCCACCTCTCGAGTTTCTCCGAGGCGCGCGGAGAGCTGAAGAACATCGCCGTCGGAAGTCAAGGTGAAGAGCTGGCCTTGCGCTTCCAGGTCTCGCGCGACGTCTTTGAATCCGCCATCCGCCCCCTGGTCGGGCGCACCATCGAGACCACGCAGGCGGTCCTGGCCTCGGTGGGGCTGGCCGCCAGTCAGATCGACGAAGTTATAATGGTGGGCGGCACCACGCGCGTGCCCATGGTGCGCACCGAAGTCGAGCGCTACTTCGGCCGCCCGCCGCGTCTCGACCTCAACCCCGATGAGGTGGTGGCCTGGGGTGCGGCCATTCAGGCGGAGAACCTGGCCCACGCGGGCGAGAACCTGGACAGCCACGCGGTCCTGCTCGACGTCACGCCGCGCGCCCTCGGCATCGCGGTGACGGGCGGATTCGCCGAGCGCATTCTCGACCGCAACGTGCCTGTCCCGGTCGAGCAGACCCGCATCTTCACCACCTCCGCCGACAATCAAACCACGGTGCGCATCCAGGTCTGCCAGGGCGAATCGCGGCGCTTCGATGAAAACGTGCCCCTGGGCGAGCTGGAGCTCGGTGGGATTCCGCCCGCCCGCCGGGGAGAAGCCTCGATCGAGGTGACCTTCCGCGTGGACACCAACGGCATCCTGCGCGTGCGCGCGCGCGACGCGGCCACCGGCGCGGCCCGCGAGGCGGCGGTCAACGTCCGCGGCGGCATGAGCGAGGGGGAAGTCGCGCAGGCGGCGGAACGCAACCAGCCTGAGGAGCGCCTGGAAGATACCCCGCTCCTGTCGGAGCTGGAGAAGTAGGCAGTACCCCATGCAGCTACCCGATCGAATCGCCCGCTTCGTCGCAGAGACCTACGGGAGGCTCGACGAGCTCTCCTACTACGACCTCTTGGGCATTCCCCCGTCTGCCGCCGAGCCTCAGATCCGTTCGGCCTTCTACCGTGTGTCCGGCGATTTGCACCCCGACCGCTACCACACACTGGCGGATCGCGAGCTGAAAGAGCGCCTGGAAACCATCTATGCCCGCATCTGCGAAGGCTACCGCGTCTTGACCGTGCCCGAGAAGCGGGCCGCGTACCGGCAGGCGCTCGCGGTCGGCAAGAAGCGCCTGACCAGCACCGAGCGCGAGGCCAACGCGCCGCCCTCGCCCGTGGACACCCTCAAGCACGAAGAAGCGAAGAAATTCTTTCGCCTCGGCATGATGTCGCTCGCCAGCCAGGACTATAAGGGTGCGGTGATGAACTTCAACTTCGCGCGTACCTTCGAGCCCGACGCCGCCATCATCAAGCAGAAGCTCGGCGAGGCCCAGGCCGCCCTCGGCAAGCCCGGGGGGCAGGGGACGAAGTAGCCATGACCTCGGCATCTCGAGACCCGAGCGAGTCGAAAGCTGCCGTGCTCTCAACCTCGCCGGCCGACGAGCCCCGAACCCCCTTTGTGGCCCCTACCGTGGGCGCCACCCTGGGGCGCTACGAGATCCGCTCGGTCATCGGCCACGGCGCCATGGCAACCGTCTTCCGTGCGCGCGACACCCAGCTCGGCCGCGACGTCGCCATCAAGGTCATGACCATGGCCCACGCCGCGCGCGAGGGTGCGTCCGAGCGCTTCCGTCGCGAGGCCCACGCGGTGGCTACGCTCAAGCATCCCGGCATCGTCGAGATCTACGATTTCGTCGACGCGACCGAGACCGAGCCCAGCTACATCGTCGCGGAACTGATTTCCGGGCCCACCTTGCGCAAGGTGCTCGAGGCGTGCGGCGGACGCGTGCTCCCGGAGATCGCCGCGCTCGTTGCCGTACCCCTGTGTGAAGCCCTGGCCGCCGCCCACGCGCGCGGGATCGTCCACCGCGACGTCAAACCCGACAACGTCATGATCGAGAGCAACGGCGATGCGAGCCGCGTGGTGCTCACCGATTTCGGCATCGCCCATATCACGGGCATGGAGACCATGACCGCGACCGGGGCGCTGGTGGGCTCGCCCGCCTACATGTCGCCCGAGCAGTCGCGCGGCCACGATGTGGGGCCGAGGTCGGATATCTGGTCCGTGGGCGCCATGCTCTACGAGATGGTCACCGGGGTCGTGCCGTTTGCCGGCAAGGATCCCTACACCGTCATCGCGTCGATCTTGCGCGGCAGCTTCCGCCGTCCGTCTCAACTCGTGGCCACGGTCGGCCCGGACTTCGAGTCGATGGTCCTGCGCTGTCTCAAGAGCAACTCGGCCGAGCGCTACACCTGCCTGTCGGAGTTGGCCTCCGAGTTGCGCGAGTTCGCCCTGGCGGCCGGCCTGGCTCCGCCCGAGAAGGCCTTGCGCCGCTACCTCGACGATCCTGAGAAGACCGAGTCCGAGCTGCGACCCAAAGTGGCGGATCGCGCCGTGGCACGCGCGCGACAGCTCGCCCGGCGCGGCCAGCTTGCCCGCGCCCTGGCCGAGATCGGCCACGCCACGGCGTACATGCCCGACCATGCCGGGGCCGAGCGGCTTCTGCGGCGGCTGTCAGCGAGCCGCCTTTTGCTCAGGATCGTTGTGGTGCTCGCGGGCTTCGGGGCGGCCTTCCTGATCGCTTGGCTGGCCAAGCCCTTCCTTTCGCATGGGCCGCCTCCCCAAGCGCCGCCGGTGGCGACCGTGTCGCTCCCGTCGGCGCAAGTTGCGTCGCCTCGACCGGCGGCGGTCTCGGTCTCCGCACCCCCGGAGACCCGGAAGGCGCCGCCTGCGCCTGAAGCTTTGCCCCACTCCCCGCCGGCGGCCGCTTTCGCCCGCCCGGCCCCAGCCGCGCATCCGGCGAAGGCGAGCACGCATAAGCCGCGCACCCTGCGGACAACGCGACCGGCGCGAACCCCCACGGCCGAGCCGCAGCCATCCCCCCCTGACACGACCGTGGCTATCGTTCAACCCGCGCCGGTCCAGGCCGCGCACCCAAGCCCGGCACCGAAAGCCGAGCCCCCGCCGCTCCGCAGCGGAACCATTGCGCTTTTTGCCCGAGGCGGGTTCTGCTATCCCAGCTTGGACGACCAGCCGGTCAGGGACTTGATGCCTGTCTTCCGCGACGTGCCGCCGGGCAAGCACAAGATCTACTGCTCGCGCACCAAGCAGAGCCCCAAGGAATACGCGGGCGAGGTCGACCTCCGACCCGGCGCGAGAATCGAACGAACCGTAGCCGAGGAAAACGGCCGCCTCACCGTTGCCCGACCCAGGTAGACCGCGAACCCGCCCCGCCGGGCCCGATCGGCGATCCAGTGATTGACTAGCGGTGCAAGGTCTGCTGTCGTGCAGACTGATGAGTAACTGGTTGCCTGCCCTCGCCACCACCTCTGCGTTTGTCGCGCTCGCCTTTTCGGTGCCGGCCATGGCAGAAGACGATGCCGCTGGGAGCGCTGACAGCGACGAGCCCAAGACCCACGCTGCGCCGGCCAAGAGCGCCGCCCCCACATCGGAGCAGGAATCGCGACCGCCGGCCCGCCTTCCCCAGGATGCGACCGCGGCCCTCGCCCGCGCGGCGGCGGCCTACGACTACGGGGACATGAATCAGGTGGTGGAAGCCGCGCGACCGGTGACCGAGGGCCTTCTGCAGGCGTCCCCGGAGAAGCAAGCCTATGCCTTTCGCCTGCTCGGTATCGGCCTCTATCTGACCAACCGTCCCGCCGGGGCGGAGACCGCGTTCACCGAGCTTCTGCGCAGGGATCCCAAGGCGCGCCTGGATCCCACGACCACCCGGCCGGAAGTGGTGGCGTTCTTCGAAAACCTGCGCCGCAAGTATCTCGTCCACCAGCGCTCGGAGCGGAGGGTGATCTGGAACTTCATTCCGCCGGTGGGGCAATTCCAGAACGAAGACAACGCCCGCGGTTGGTTCCTGCTCGGCGTAGGCGTGGCCGCGCTCGCCACCGCGACCACCACCGACATCCTGCTCCACCGGTGGCAACAGCCAGGTCACACCTACGGAGGTCACAAGTCGGTCGCCGGGCCGCTCAAGACGGCGAATTGGATTGCCGTCGGCGTTCTCGCCGCCGTCTACATCTACGGCGTGTTCGACGGCCTCGTGGGCTACAGCAAACCCCTCGAAGACAGCCACACCACCACCTCGCTGCGCTTGCGCCCCATGCGCGACGGTCTCGGGTTTACCTTCTGACTTGGCCCCTACTGGTACGGAGCCACCCAGCTCTACGTAAGGACCCGAGCAGGAATTACCGTACCGATCTGGCCGCCGATCCATCCCGGCTGGCTTCGTTGCTCGTCGTCGCAATACGTCGAGTATTCCTCCTCCTCGCGCCTCGCCAGCCGGGCGCCT
>Ga0172364_10000907_pt1 | contig 22034 bp, 18 predicted proteins | sample LakKivSesite10cm_FD_114545 | JGI IMG/M metagenome (GOLD analysis project Ga0172364, IMG submission 114545) | Sediment microbial communities from Lake Kivu, Rwanda - Sediment site 10cm | ecosystem: Environmental > Aquatic > Freshwater > Lake > Sediment | place: Rwanda: Western Province, Lake... | reverse complement strand
GGCTGAGCGTAGCGAGAGCTCTGCGGGTGGGCTAGGATTGCCATCCATGAGTGCTGAAGCGACGAGGCGTGCGCGGGCGGACGCGCGGCGGACGCGGGTCACTTTGCATCGCGGGACCCTCCAAGAGGGAGAGCGGGATCTCTCGCCCGTGCATGGGGCAGAGGCTTTTGCCCTCGTGACGCGGCTAACGCAGGAGGCCTGGTCCTTGAGCGGGCGCGGTTTCCCAATTTACACTCGAAACTCGATTCCCTGTAGGTTCATCCGCGGCCGGCTCACGTGATCGATCTCCCCGACGACTTCCGAGACTTGCTCGTAGAGTTGGCTGACGCGAGCGCCGAGTTCGTCGTCCTCGGCGGTCACGCCGTCGCCTTTCATGGGCATCCCCGGGCCACCAAAGACCTGGACGTTCTCGTGCGCGCGACCCGCGAGAACGCCGCAAGGGTGTATCGAGCCCTGGCGAACTTCGGGGCGCCGCTTGCTGCCTTCGAGGTCACCGAGGCGGACTTCTCCACCTACGACGGGGTCCTGCAGATCGGCCTACCGCCTCGGAGAATCGACATCCTGAATCGCGCCAACGGTATCACCTTCGACGAGGCTGTGGCAGCCGGCGACACCTTCGACCTCGAGGGTCGTCAGATTCCAATCATCGGATTGGCTGCGCTCGTTGCCAACAAGCGCGCCGCCGGCAGGGAACAGGATCTCGCAGACATCAAGGCGCTGACGCGCAAGCGCGAGCAATGACTCTATCCGCCGGCGCCGCTACTCCTTGATTTCGAGCAGCTCGATGTCGAAGACGAGCATGCCGTAGGGACGGCCGCCCGGTTGGGGCTCGTCGCCGTAGCCGAGCTTGCCCGGGATCCAGAAGCGGGTCTTTTGGCCCTCGACCATGAGCTGCACGCCTTCGGTCCAGCCTTTGATCACGCCGTTCAAGGGGAACTCGGCCGGCTCGCCGCGCACCACCGAGCTGTCGAAGCGCTTGCCGTCGGTGGTCCAGCCCGAGTAGTGCACCTTCACCATGCTGTCGGCCTTGGGGCGGACCTTGCCCTTGCCCTTCGCGAGCACCTTGTAGAAAAGGCCGGAGGCCGTCTTCTTGGCGTCCTTGGGCGGACCCGCGACGTCCTTGGGCACCGCCGGAGCGGGCGGCGCCTTCTTGATGCCGAGCAGCTCCACGTCGAAAACCAAGGTGCCGAAGGGACCGCCCGGCCGGCGCGGGGTGTTGCCGTAGGCGAGCTCGCCCGGGATCCAGAAGCGACGCTTCTCGCCCTCGACCATGAGCTGTAACCCCTCGGTCCAGCCCTTGATCACGCGGTCGAGCGGAAACTCGGCCGGCTCGCCGCGCGTGATGGAGCTGTCGAACATCTTGCCGTCGGTCATCCAGCCGGTGTAGTTCACCTTCACGGTGTCTTCGGGGCCGGGATGTTCCTTGCCGGTGCCCTTCGCGAGGACCTTCGAGGCCAGGCCCGAGGCGGTCTTTTCGGCGTCCGCGGGCGCGGCGGCAACGTCGGGCGGCGCGGGCAGGCCCTTGGGCTCCTCGGGAGCCTTGGGCGCAGGTGGGGGCGGCGGGGGTGGCGGCGCGGGCGGAGGCGCCTCCTTCTTGCAGGACGAAGCGGCGATGGCAGCCATGAGCATGAGGGTGGTGGTGGTGTTCATGGCTCTACAATCTCGGATGCTTGCCCGCCCTCTGTCAACTGCCATAACCTTGCGCCATGCCCCTCTTTCAACGACCGGCGCGCACGGCCGAGGAACTCGCCGCCAGCCGGCCGCTCGACATCGAACCCGGTAAGGTCGCAACCTTCGACGAGAAGACCTGGTACGAGCGGGCCTTTCGCGGGGAAAGCGCGCCTCAGCTCACCTTGCGCGCCGTGCTCCTCGGCTCGCTCCTCGGCTTTCTGCTCGCCTTCACCAACCTCTACGTGGGGCTCAAGACCGGCTGGAGCCTGGGGGTGGCCATCACGGCGTGTATCGTGTCCTTCTCGCTGTGGAATCTGTGCCTGCGCGTGGGCCTGGCGCGCTCGCCCCTTTCCATTCTGGAAAGCAACTGCATGCAGTCGACCGCATCGGCGGCCGGCTATTCCACGGGCAGCACCATGGTCTCGGCCTCGCCCGCGCTGCTCATGCTCAGCGTGACGGCGCAGAACCCGGGCGGCGAGCACCTGCCCTGGCCGGTGCTTGCAGGCTGGACCTTCTTCCTCGCCCTCCTCGGGGTGGCCTTGGCCATTCCCATGAAGCGCAACATGATCAACCAGGAGAAGCTGCGCTTTCCCTCGGGCATCGCGGCCGCGGTCACCTTGCAGTCGCTCTACAGCCAGGGCAAGGAAGCGGCGGCCAAGGCCAAGGCGCTCTTCGCGGCGGCCCTGGTCGCGGCGCTGCCGCCGCTCATCATGGACATTCCCCTCCGTCGGGGGAAAGGCCTGCTCCCGGACAGCACGCCGCTCTTCGACTGGCTGCCCGTGCCGGGAAGGAACCCGAAGACGGGTGCGGCCTACGCCGCCGCCGACTGGAACTTCGTGCTCGACAACAAGCTGGTCATGGTCGCGGCGGGCGCGCTTACGGGGCCGCGCATCTGCTTCTCGATGGTTCTGGGCGGGCTTCTCCTTCTGTACTGGGTGGGGCCGGCGGCGCTTGCGACGGGAGCCGCGCACTCGCCGGGGCGCGCGTGGCGCGAGATCGGGGTGTGGATTGGCGCGCCCATGATGATTTCCTCCGGCCTTCTCGTCTTCTTCGCGCAGTGGCGCACCATCCTGCGCGCCATGGGCGGGCTCGGCCGCCGGAACCAGGCTGCCTATGCCACCGCGGAGGTGCCGGGCATGTGGTTTCTTGCCCTCGGGCTCTTCGCCGCCGCGGGGGCGCTCTTCATCGGGCACACCCAGTTCTCGATTCCGTGGCACCTCGGGCTCCTGGCCGTGCTGCTGACATTCTTCCTGTCTCTGGTCGCCTGCCGCGCCACCGGCGAGTCGGACATCACGCCCATCGGCGCCATGGGCAAGATCACGCAGCTTGCCTACGGCGTGCTCATTCCCCAGAACGCCACCGCCAATCTGATGACCGCATCCATCACGGCCAACGCGGCGGCCTCGAGCGCGGACTTGCTCACCGACCTCAAGTCCGGCTATCTCCTCGGCGCCCATCCGCGCCGCCAGTTCGTCGCCCAGCTCCTCGGCGTGTTCGCGGGCACCGCCGCCACGATCATCGGCTTCCATCTTCTGGTGCCCGACGCCCGCGTGCTTACCGGCGAAGGTGGCAACGCGCCGACCTTCGCGGCGCCGGGCGCTCAGACCTGGTTGGCGGTGGCCCAGCTTTTCCAAGCCGGCCTCGGCAAGATGCACGTGATGGCCCGCCAGGGGATCCTGTGGGGGTTGCTGGCAGGCGCCTTGCTCGCAGTCCTGGAAATCCTTCTGCCCCGCGCTCGACGCTTCATCCCCTCACCCATCGGCCTCGGCCTCGGCTTCATCCTGCCCTTCTTCAACCCCTTGTCCATGCTCCTCGGCGCGGTTGCGGCCTGGCTGTGGACGCGAGGGAAGCAGCGCCACGCCGAGCGCTACGTGGTGCCGGTCTCGTCGGGCCTCATCGCGGGCGAGTCGATCACCAGCGTGGCCATCGCGCTCGTCAACAACCTGATCTTGCGGCGATAGTCGGCTACCATGGGCAGGTGATGGTCGGCAGCTCCACCCGCTCGCGGCTTTTTCTCTTCGGCGGGCTGTACTTCGCCCAGGGCGTGCCCTGGGGCTTTTTCACCGTGGCCGTCATGCTGCGCCTGGCGACCCTGGGCCTGGGCCCGGCCGCCATCGGCGAGATCTCGAGCATCGCGTGGCTGCCGTGGACGCTCAAGCCTCTCCTCGGCCCGCTCGTTGATCGCGTGTCCTTCGGCCGCTTCGGCCGCCGACGGCCGTACATCTTGATCGCCGAGGCGGGCATGGCGCTCTCGCTTTTCGCCATGGCCTTCGTGGATCCGATGCACAGCCTGGCGCTGTTTTCCGCCCTGCTCTTTGTGCACAACCTCTGCGCCGCGGCCCAGGACGTGGGCACCGACGCCCTCGCCATCGACATCCTTCCCCCGGGCGAGCGCGGCAGCGCCAATGGCTTCATGTCGGCCGGCAAGTTTGCCGGAGTTGTCGTGGGAGGCCAGGGCTTGCTCCTGGTCGCGCGGCTTGCGGGTTGGCATGCGGCGTACCTCGTGGCCATCGGGCTTCTCCTCGTGCCCGCCTTGCTGGTTTTGCCTCTGCGCGAGCCCGAGGCCCAGCCCGCGCCGGTGAGGTTGATTCGAGACGGAATTCGTCTGCTTTCCTTCCGCGTGGTGCTGGTCGCCGCGCTCTTCGCCGTGGTCGTGGATGCCAGCGACAGCTTCACCTTTCCCCTGGTCTACCCGCTCCTCAACCAGAAGCTCGGATTTTCAGAACAGCAGATCGCCACCCTTTCGACCGTGGGCGGTGCCATCGCGGCCTTCGCCTCGCTCTTGGGCGGCTTCCTCTCGGATCGCCTCGGTCGCCGACGCACCATCCTCTACGCCTGCCTGGTGGTGGCCGGTTTCAACCTGGCCTTCATGCTCGCCCGCCCCTTGTGGGGCAGCTACGCCTTCCAACTCGGCTTCGCTGCCACCAGCGCCGTGGCGAGCGGCATCGTCTGCGCCTCGACCCTGGCGCTGTTCATGGATCTCACCCACCCGCGCCTGGCGGCCACCCACTTCCAGGTCTACATGGCCCTGCAGAACCTGCGCGGCGTCTGGGGCGGTCGCGTCGGCGGGCGCTTGGCCGAGCGCCTGCCTGCGCCAAGCATGTTCGGCCTGGGGGCTGTGATCGAAATCCTGCCTCTCGCCCTCCTCTTCTTGCTCGACCCACGCAAGGCGCGCCAGGACTTCGACCGCGACCCGCCCGCGGGAAAGAGCTAGAAGAGGGAACGGTTTGAATCCGTTGCGAAATCAAGCAGAAGGCGACGTTCTGGGGAAGCTCGATGCTTTGGGGGGATTCACCACAGAGAACACAGAGGACACAGAGGACACAGAGGCCGGAAGAGGGGATCTCTGCAGGGCTTCATATCCGGACCCTTTCTCCTCCATCCGTCTCTGCGTCCTCTGTGTTCTCTGTGGTGAAACTGGGACTTCAGGTTTTGCCGTCGGCTGTGTCACAATGAAGCGAGGCTGATGCGCATCGCGGTGGAGATCCCATGAAGAACACGACCTGCTTCCTCTGGTTGGCTTGTGCCGGTGTGCTTGGGTGCGGCAACGAGGGCTCGCCGATCTCTCCGGATGCGGCGACGCCTGCGTCGGATGCGAATGCCGACGGCGACACCGGGGTGCCGACCCGCGGAGCGGACGACGCCGCCCCGGTCGCGCCTGGCTGCGAGCACACCGGCGCCCTGTGCACCAAGCTCAACCAGTGCGCCCCCTTCTTGCTGGCCGCCACCTATGGTGATCTCACCACCTGTACGAGCCGCACGGCCAAGGCCTGCACCGCCCAGGCATATTCCGACGGAAGCGGCATGACCGCGGCCAACCTGCTCGCTTGCAAGAATGCCCTCGCAAATGCGACCTGCGACGACGTCTTCGCCAACAACCTGCCGTGCAACTTCAACGGCACCATGACCGACGGCACAGCCTGCGGCGAAAACAGTCAGTGCGCCGGCGGCTTCTGCAATCGCCAGGGTGGGACCTGCGGTGTGTGCGCCAGCAAGGCCGGCGCCGGGGCTGCATGCGCCTCGGGCAACAACGACGAATGCCAAAGCGGCCTCGTGTGCAGCAAGAGCAAGACCTGCGTGGCGCCGGCCCGGGCCGCCGAGACCTGTGACGACAACACCCGTCCCTGCCTGATGGGGCTGTTCTGCACCGCCGCAAACACCTGCGCCTACACGGTTGCCGCCGGAGCGGAATGTCCCGGCCCCTACCTCGACCTCGCGAAAGGAATCCTGTGCTGGGGCAGAAGCACCCCGGCCAACCCTCAGCTTGCCGCCCAGATCGGTACAGCCGAGACCGGACGTCCCTGCGGCTTGGCGCCGGCCCCGGGCCAGCCCGCCACCTTGTGCGCTCCCGGCGGCATCCCGGCCTGCACGCTCGTCCCAGGCGGGATCCCTTTCTTTGGCGTCCCCACCAAGGGAATGTGCGCAGCCCCCGTTCCCGACGGATACACCTGCGACGCAACCAGCGTGTGCGAACCCGGTGCCCAGTGCATCAGCGGCATGTGCACGATTCCCTCCGGCAAGCTGTGCCCCGGAGCAGCGGGGCCGTAGAACGCCGAACGCGTTCTATCTCGATGGTCTGGGGGGATTCACCACAGAGAACACAGAGGGCACGAAGACGGATTGAGAGGGAGGATCGAGAGGGGCGGCACGGCGTCATTGTACCGCACGAAGCTGGGCGCGTGGCCGAGATCGGCGTCTTCGCCCGACGTCGCCACGGCTTGCTAGACTCTCGTGCGTCGATGTCGTCTGAACCTTCCTCGCCCATCTCACTCTCGCTCCTCCCGGGAGTCAACGAGGTGGCGGCGGCTGCCTGGGATGCCTTGGTCGAGAAGGACGACCCCTTTCTCGAACACGCTTTTCTCGCCGCGCTCGAGGTTTCGGGCAGCGTCGGGCCGGGGACGGGTTGGGAGCCGCGCATCCTCGTCGCGCGTCAGGGCGACCGATTGGTCGGAGCCGTCCCGCTCTATCTCAAGGACGACAGCATGGGCGAGTTCATCTGGGACTTCGCCTGGGCGCACGCGGCACAGAGTGCCGGGATTCCCTACTTTCCCAAGCTGGTCGCCGCGGTTCCGTTCACGCCCGCAACCGGGCACCGTCTGCTCGTCCATCCCGGCGCCGAGCGCTCGCGGGTGGCGCGGGCTTTGGCCCAAGGCCTGCGCGAGGTCGCCGACGACACCGGCGCCTCGTCGATTAACGTGCTCTTCTGCCGGGCCGAGGAACTGGACGAATTGGCCAGCGCGGGCTTCGTGCCGCGCGCGAGCTACCAGCTCCACTGGACCAACCGAATCCCGCCCTACACCTCCTTCGCCGACTATCTCGAAGCATTTCGCTCCCGCAATCGCAAGCAGGTTCGGCGCGAGCGCAGCATGGTGGACGAGTACGGCCTGCGCATCGTCACGACGCCGGGCACCGAGCTCGACGACCACGGCTGGAAGACCCTCGACCGCTTGTACCGAAGCACGGTCGACCGCTACGGCAACCTGGCCGCCTTGACCTCCGCTTTCTTCGACGAGATCCGGCGCCGCCATGCCCACCGCCTGCTGGCTGTGATCGCCTACCAGGGCGGAGAGCCGGTTGCCGCCACCACCAACTTCGTGCGCGGCGGCCGCCTGTTCGGCCGGTATTGGGGTAGCGCCGCGCACTTTCCCATGCTGCACTTCGAACTGTGCTTCTACCGGCTCATCGAATACGCCATCGCAAATCGGCTGAGGACGTTCGAAGGCGGGGCCGGCGGGGACCAGAAACTGAAGCGCGGGCTTCTGCCCCAACCCACCCACAGTGCCCACTGGATCCGGCACCCTGGCCTGGCGCGCGCCATTAGCGACTACATCACAAGAGAGGCCGAGGTCGTGCGGGCGGAAATGCGCATCTGCCTCGAACACTCGCCCTTTGCCAAGGTTCACTAGAACGCCGAACGGATTGAAAGCCGAGCAGTTCTCAGAATGTGAACCACAGAGAGCGCAGGAGTCTCCGGATCGAGGTCCAAGACCTCTCGTTCTCGGCGCTCTTGGAAGTCTCCGCGCTCTCTTCTGTACACCTTCGCAGGTTTCAAACCGAGTCTTCTCATTCTCTGCGTCCTCCGGTCTCTCCGTGCCCTCTGTGGTCAACATCCAGAAAAGACTTGGTTCCCAACCCGTTCGGCGCTCTAGGCACGCTCGACTTCCTCGGTCAGCTCTTCTGGCGATAACTGAAACGGCGAAACCCCGTAGCGCCCGAGCAGGGTCAGAAACTGCTCGCGGCTCACCCATAGCACAGCGCCCCGCAAGTTCGGGACCTGGTCGGGAGTTGGCATTCTCCTTTCGAAGGTCGCCTAGCCAGCTACGGGTACAGGCGTGAAGGTACCGATAGGTTCGGGTCGAGGCAGCCGGGAAGACTGCAGCCTCACCTCGAAGGTCAGCATCGGAAGCTTCATGGCCGAGAATGCGCCGAGGTAGATGAAGACGTTCCTCGGGGCGCAGCCCTTGCGCCACAGTCCGATGGCCACCGGAAACGCGCCATAGAGCGGACCGGCCTGCAGCGTCGCGAGCAGGATCATCCAGGGGATCGCCGCCACACCCGAGTGCCGGCCGACGTGCCGCTCGACCACCGCTTGCGGCACCCAGACCTCGAACAGCCCGACCAGGACGAACATCGGCGGCAGCACGATCGCCATCTCGATCAGGAAGTCGCGCAGGCTCTCGCCGGCGCGCAGCCCGAAGATCGATCCGCCGCCAAATTGGCCATGGACCCACAGGCCGGCAACGGCCAGGACCGCGAGCCAGGGCAGAAGCTTGCCGACCAGGCCCAGCGTCTTGCGTCGCTCCTTCATGGCAGCACCCAAACCATGCCGGCGGCGACCAGAACGGCACTGATCAAGGCGAACGCGTTGCGGAGCAGAGCAACCCTCCAGCCGAAGAACCTGCCCTCCACCGGCGGCGTCACGACGCCCACCATCATGAGCGAGGTGATGAACGCGGCAAGCACCGGCGTGGAGGCGCCGTTTTGTCGAAGCAGGCCGGCCAGAGGGTACGCGACGAAACCCGGCATCAGGGCGACGCTGCCGACCCCGAGCGCGGTGAGGAACGGCAGCGGCCCCGTATCCGAGAGAATCCCCTGGAGCATCGCCGACGTGGCGGCCGCGAGCACAAGGCACACCACGGCGAGCACACCGAGCAGCAGCGGCAGGATGCCCCAGAACATTCTCGCCCCTTTTAGCAGGGATGCTCGCGTCTTGCCCCTGTCGGCGACGAATGACGCCAGCAGCGCCACCCCGGTGATAGCCCACAGCACGGTCATGGTCCGGTTGTTCGAGCCTCCCATGTCTTCAGCGCGACTATGATCTCCGCCTCGCTCACCTCGCCCTGGAGCAATTCGAGAACCATGTCCTTGCCGTCGACGAAGTAGATCGCGGGCAGGGCCATCATCGGCTTCTGCCGGCGGTAGGGCACGACCTTGTCCCCCTGCGTGTCGATCTGTAGCCGCTCGACCGGCAACTTCGCCGGCGTGCCGAGCGCCTTCTGAAGCGCAGCCCAGCCGGCCTCCAGGCTCTTTCGCGTGCAATCGCAGGCGTGCTCTTTGCCGACAAAAAAAACGATGCGGCTGGGATGGGCCTTGGCCAGCGCTTGCGCGGCAGGCCCGGCGACCGCGGCGCTGATGGCGGTTGCCGAGGTTCTCTCTTGCGACTTGCAGCCCATCGCGGCGGACAGACTGGTCAGCGCCAGCCACGGGCTGGTGTGGATGTACGGGTTGGCGTTGGCTACGAAGCCGTCGTCCTTCTTGAACCAGGCGAAGAGAGTGCCGGCCAGCGCCAGCGCGAAGACGCCCGTGGCGATCCACTTCGCGGAGTGGATAACCGCCCACACGCCGGCATCGCCGTCCGCGGGCTTGCCCCAGTTCGCGAAAACCAGGATGCCGACCATGGCGGCGAAGTAGACGCCGTCCTGCCAGAGCGCGCGTCCCTTCAGGTCGTCAGGCATCACGACCGGACCTTCAAGCTCTCTTAGAGCCTCCTCTTTGCGGAAAACGAGGTGCATGAGCAGGCCGATGAGCACGGCGAACGAGATCGCGCCCACGGCCCGCGCGATGCCGAGTTCGGGGCCGAGGACGCGCGCCGTGAGGACGATGGCCAGGACGTTGATCGCGGGGCCAGAGTAGAGGAACGCCATCGCGGGTCCAAGCCCGGCGCCGCGCTTGTGGATGCTCGCGAAGAGGGGCAGCACCGTGCAGGAGCAGACCGCCAGGATGCTTCCGGACACCGCGGCCACCGGATAGGCGACGACCTTCTTCGCCTTCGGGCCGAGGTACTTCATCACCGCGCCCTGGCTCACGAACACGCTGATGGCGCCGGCGATGAAGAACGCGGGGACGAGACACAGGAGCACGTGATCGCGGGCATACCAGCGGACGAGCGAGAGGCTTTCCGCAAGCGCCCCCCAGAACCGCTGGCTGCCCACGGGCAACGACCAGCACGCCACGAACGCCGCCGCGATCCACGCGAGCTTGGTGCGCTACTTCATCGAGGCTTGGTACCCTCGATGGTCGCGGAGACGACGACCTTCTCGGCGCCCGACCCGGGGAACCAGTCGCGGATGACCGCGCGGCTCTCCTCCTTGATCTCGACGCGCACCTTCTCGAAGCCGACGGCCTTCAGGATCTCGCGCACCTTTTCCACCGGCGCGGCTCCGGCGACGCAGCCCGTGAGCGCCTCGGCGTTGCGAGCCAGCTTTGCGGGAATCGGCGCCGTCGCGACGATGTCCGAGATGGCGAGGCGACCGCCGGGCCTGAGCACCCGGAAGGCCTCGCTGAAGACCGCTTCCTTGTCCGGGGACAGGTTGACAACGCAGTTCGAGAGGATGACGTCGACCTCGCCGTCGGCCACGGGAAGGTGCTCGATCTCCCCGAGCCGGAACTCGACGTTCCGAACGTCGGCCTTGCGGGCATTGGCGCGGGCCTTCTCGACCATCTCGGCGGTCATGTCGACGCCGATGACGCGACCCTTGGGGCCGACCTTCTTCGCCGCCAGGAAGCAGTCGAAGCCGCCCCCCGCGCCGAGGTCGAGGACGGTCTCGCCCGCGCGCAAAGCGGCAATGGCTTGCGGGTTGCCGCAGCCGAGCCCCAGGTTGGCGCCCTCGGGCACGCTGTCGAGGTCCTCGGGCGCGTAGCCGATCGTGAGGCTCGCGCCGGGCGCGGGCGCGCAGCATCCCGGCGAACAGCAGCCGCCCGAGCTCGCCTGCCTGGCAACCTTGCCGTACCGGTCGCGCACGGCGGCGCGCACCTTGTCGTGTTTCTCGTTGTGGATCTTCTTGCTCATGATGATTCTCCTCGACTGGCGACATCGGCCGCCAGGCGTTCGATGTTGGTTTGCGGCCCCGGTGCTCATCGGGCGACTCCTGCCATGGATGCCTTCCGCATCTGCTTTGTGGTCTTCTTCGCGGCGGCGCACACGCTGTCCCGCGCGCAGCACGCGCCGCGGTTCTTGGCCGCAAGCCACTCGTGCAGCTTGGCGAGCAGCGCGGCCGCGTCCGGCCTTCTGGCCAAGCTCGCCTTCAGCAGCGCGAAGTACTCCCGCACCATCGCGTCCTCGAGCGGACGGAGCGCGTAGTACGACCAGAGCCCCTCCTTGCGGTCGCTGATCAGCCCGTCGTGCCGCAGCGTGGAGAGGTGTCGCGACGCCTTCGACTGCGTGATCTCGAGCGCCGCCATGATGTCGCAGACACACAGCTCGCGGTGGTTGAACAGCAGCCAAAGCATCTTGAGCCGAGCCTCGTCGGCAAGAACCTTGAAGAACTGGGCGGCTTCCCTCACAGGCACCTCCGTGTAAACTATATTCGTATAGCCGGTTATACGGATGTAGTCAAGGGCGGCGGCGTCCACGTAGTCCCGCGACAAGCGTGGCGAAGCCGCGGGGCACCGAGGCGAAGGCCCGTTTTCCAAGACGAAGGTGCTCGCCCGTCAGGGCAACGAAGGGTGGTCGTGGCCGTCAACGTGGCCGTGGCCGTGGCCGGACATTCTCGACCACGGCCACGGCCACGACCACGACCACCACCTGCCGGTCCCATTGGGTGCGAGCGTCCGTCGTGGAAAGGTGTCTCCTTGTGCGGCCTTCCGCGACGTCGCTGCGCTTGTCACGGGGCTAGGGCGCCCACGACGACGTTCAGGCCTGCCGCACCATAGGGAAACGCCGACCGTGTTGCCACGGTCGGCGTCTCGTGTTTTCCGGACAGACGGCTAGCCTAGCCTAGAGCTGGCAGTGGGTCTTGGCCGGGTCTCGTGAATCGGTGATACCGATGTCCGCCTCCGTCGTCGGGCCGCAGCTGATGGTCTGGTCTTTCTGGCCGTCGTCGGCGTCGACGAAGTCGTTGCCAGCGCCGCCCTCGAGGACGTCGTAGCCGGTGCCGCCGGAAACGAAGTCGTTGCCCGCCTCGCCGTCGATGTCGTCCGCGCCGTCTTCACCGTAGAGCGTGTCGTTTCCAGCGCCGCCCTTGATAGTGTCCGCGCCGAGCCCACCCCAGATGGTGTTGTCATTGGCGTCACCGGTCAGAACGTCGTCGCCGGCGCCGCCGCGGATGTTCTTGATGTTCGACCAGGTCTCGAGCTCGGCGCCGTCGCCGCACACCTGGGGCTCGCTCGCCGACAGGTCGCAGGTCACGTCTTCGCCCACAACGCGGTCGGAGAAGTCGATGGTGTTGACGCCGGTCGCGCCCGCCGCGGGACAGAGCGTGGTGCTCAGCGCCACGCCATTCCATGTCGCGGGACAGTTGTTGCCAGCGCCGTTGATCGTGTCGTCACCCAGACCGCCTTGCAGCACGTTGTTGCCCGCACCGCCGTAGATCGAGTCCGCTGCAGCACCGCCCTTGAGAGTGTCGTCGCCTGTGCCACCGTAGATGGTGTCTGCATCGTCCGCTCCGGTGATGGTGTCGTTGCCCGCGAGCCCGACCAGGATGTGCGCTACACCGGTTGCCTCAGAGGCATCGATGGTATCCGCGCCGGTGCTGCCGAGCACGTTCTCGACCGTAGCGTCGATGTCGTCGGTTTCGCCGCTCTCGCCATCGTCTGCGGTGCTGCCCAGGTCCGCGCCGCCCGTCATGTCGCTCACGATGAAGCCGGCATCTGCCACGTTGTCGGCGACCGCGACGTTGTTGCCGGCCGCTCCTTTCACCGTGTTGACCACGTCGATGACGTCGTTGTCGACGGTGGCGAGCAGGGTCATACCGGCGCCGTTGATGGCCGCCGCGGTCGCGTCCGCAACCTCGATGGCGTTGGAGATGTTGGCACTGGTCAGGTCGATGGTCACGTCCTTTGCTACGAGCAGGGCACCTCCATCCATGCCGTCGATCGTCACCGGCGCTCCGCTTAGAGAGGACGTGATGGGGACGTTTCCGTCTGCACCATCGCTGTCGTTCTCCAAGCCCACGACAGCAAGGGCAGGGGTCGCGGTGATGAGCAGCCCACCGACGACACCGTTGATGACGCCGGCCAGCCTGGTCGCGACCTCCGCATTGGACGAGTCGGCGGAGATGTCCACCTCCACGCTCCCGGGCACCTCGACGCCGCAGTTGTAAGCTCCGGTCGTGTCGAAACAGAGCACCGTGGCGGCCTGGGTCCCGTCATCCAGGGTGATGGTGTCGCCGTTCACGAACTCCTCGTAGTCGTCGATCGTGATGCTGCCGGTGGCCGGGCCGTCGGGGAGCACCTGGTACACGAACTCCACCGCCCCGTTGCCGTCATCCAGGGCAAAGTAGTCGTTGGTCACCAGGCTGGCCTTGGCCACCACCGTGATGGTGCCGCTGGCCGCGGTCGCGGGCGAGCCACCCAGGGTCACGGTCACGCCGGCCGAACGGCTGCTGTAGTCGATGCTGTCGGTGCCATCGCCGCCGACGATGACGTCCGCGGCCTTCTTGACCTGTTGGATGAACCTGTCGTCGCCGGCATCGCCGTTGAGCGAGTTGTAGGCGCCGCCCGAGGAGAGGTTGCCGCTGGTGATGATGTCGCCCTCGGTGCCGCCGTACACGGTGAAGCTGGTTGTCCCCGCAAGCTCGTTGGCGTTGTTGGCCGCCGTGGTCGTACCCGCGAGACCGAGGCCGCTGATCTGGTCGTAGCCTGGACCGGCGCTGACGGTGACGTACTCGGCACCCAGCATGGTAACGTCGTGGAAGGTACCCGCAGCCGTGAGCGGCGTGGGCGTGGCCACCGCGCCTGCCTTAACGATGAGGTACGAGTAGAGACCCGTGGTGCCGAAGAGGAGGTTGTCGTTGTAGATGGTGCCACGGAACTTCACGTGGTCGCCGGTTCCCGTGCCCATATCAGCCTGGATGACCGACTTGAGGCTGATTCCACCCGTCAGGGTGCTGACCGCCGCGGCCGCGGTGAAAACACCGTTGATGTAGTCGACGATCAGCTTCTCATCGCCGGTGGTGCCGGTCACGATGATCTTCTTGCCCGTTGCGCCGGTGAGCGCACTGGCATCGATCGTGCACTCGGAGCCATCCGCCATGGCCCCGTTGGAAACGACCTTGCCATCGCTTGCTCGCTTGTGGAGGTAGCCGGTCTCGTTCTCTCCTATGTCGAATACCCGACTGGTCTACGCCGATACCTTCGGCAGCTCGTGGGACACTGTGCTGGCCCTAAGCGAGAAGTGTCCCATCCGCGTGGCCGATCCCAAGGAGAATCAAGTAACTTGCAGCGACGATGCCTGCGACACCGTCCAATCCCAGGTCTATGCCGTCATGCCCTACGGCCGCCACTACCTGGTGGTCAGCGGAGTCAACGGCGAGTCCGGCCCGGTGACCATCCATTTCCAGCACGCTCAGGTGGGCGGCGGCAAGGTTGCCGCGCTCGAGTCGGGTTCAGGGACCGTGACCGGCACCACGAAAGACCGTGGGCGCATGGCCATGTGCGAGGCGCCGGGCCCCGAGGACAGCTACTTCTGGGCCACCTGCCCCGAGTACGAGGGCGGAACGCTGACTGCCTCGACCTGTGGCGGCGCGAGCTTCGACACCGTGCTCACGATGCAGGTCCCTCGCAAGAACATCGAGGCGTGCGCGAACGGAGACGCCTGCAGCCTGCAGGAAGAAACCTCGCTCGAGATTCCGCCCGGCGCGGGCATCGGCGTTCTGACCATGGACGGCGACGTGCCCCTCGCGGCGGGTGACTACACCATGACCTACAGCTTGCCGTAGCTGGGCAGTTCTGAGCGCGCGTCAGGCGCGCGTCGACCGGGTTTCGCGTTGCTTTCGTGGCAACTGCCGCCCTGGAAGGTGTAACCTATCGCCCCCGTGGCACCGGTCATCACCGAAGAGATCCCGCTCGCTCCTCTCACCGCCCTCGGTCTGGGCGGTCCAGCTCGCTTCTATGCAGACATCGGCAATGCCGCCGATCTCCGGTTTGCCTTGCGCTGGGCGGATGAGCGCGCGCTTCCGATCTTCATCCTGGGCGGCGGATCCAATCTGGTGGTCGCCGACGAGGGTTTCCCGGGGCTCGTATTGCGCATGCGCAGCCGCGGCATGGTGTGGAGCGAGTCGGGGGATGAAACTCTCGTCGACGTTCAGGCCGGCCAGCCCTGGGACGAAGTCGTAGGCGGGGCCATCCGGCACAAGGCCGCGGGCATCGAGTGCCTGTCGGGCATTCCCGGCAGCGCCGGCGCCGCACCCGTGCAGAACATCGGCGCCTACGGCCAGGAAGTCGGCGACGTCATCCGTCGCGTCCGTGTGCTGGATCGCCGCACCTACGAGGAAGACGATCTCGACCGCGATGCCTGCGCCTTCGCCTATCGCGACAGCTTGTTTCGGCGGGATCCCGGCCGCTACGTGATTCTCTCCGTCAGCCTGCGCCTGGTTTCGGGCGGGCCCCCTTGCCTCGCCTACGAGGAACTCGCCACCGCCCTGCGCAGGTACGTGGACCCGAGCCTGCCCCAGGTACGCGACATGGTTCTCCTCCTACGGCGTCGCAAGTCCATGCTCCTCGAGGAAAAGGACGAAAACCGCCGTAGCGTCGGGTCGTTCTTCAAGAACCCCATCGTCGCCGGCCAAGCGGCGGACGCCCTGGCCGGGCGCGCGGCGGCCGAGGGGCTTTTGGCCGCGCCACAAGACATGCCACGCTTCCCCCTTGCCGACGGCCGCGTCAAGCTGGCCGCCGGCTGGCTCATCGAGCGCGCGGGCTTGGCCAAAGGGCTGCGCATGGGAGCGGTGGGGATCTCGTCCAAGCACGCCCTCGCGCTCGTGCACCACGGCGGCGGGACCACGGCGGAGCTTGTGCGCCTAGCCGTGCACGTGCGCACGGCGGTGAGGGATCGCTTCGGCATCACGCTTGTGCCCGAGCCCGTCTTCGTGGGCCTCGACTGGCCGGCCTAGAGCACCGAACGGGTCAGGGCGCGCGCATAAGCACACCGACATTGAAACCCGCCGGAGGGGAGCCGACAGGAAAGGCGCGCATTCTCGTGCCAGACTTGGGCTCTGAGACGGAAATGAGCCACAAGGATCCCGTGTGCGGGATGATGGTCGACCCCGCGCGCGCCAAAGGTACGTACGAGCACCGAGGCGCGACCTACTACTTCTGTGCGCCGGTCTGCCAGGCCCGCTTCGCCGCTGATCCCGAGCGCTACCTGGTGCGCGACTACCAACCGGCGGGCATGGGTGCGGGGCTCTTGGCACTGGGCAGACCGGGCGGGATGCGGCCCACGAGCCGTCTGATGCCCGCCCCGAGCGGACCACGCTACGTGTGCCCCATGGATCCGGAGGTGTCGAGTCCGGTCCCGGCCGCTTGCCCCAAGTGCGGCATGGCCTTGGAGCCGGAGACCATTTCTCTCGACGAGAAACCGAATCCCGAGCTGGTCGACATGACCCGCCGCATGTGGGTCGCCGTGGCCTTGGCGCTACCTCTCTTCCTCTATGGCATGGCGGACATGCTGCTCGGCCACCACCGACTCCAGCTTCTGCCCGATCGCGTGCTTGCCTTTCTGCAGTTGGCTCTCGCCACCCCCGCGGTCATGTGGGCCGGCTGGCCTTTGCTCGTGCGCGCCTGGAACTCGGTGCGCAGCCGCAGTCCCAACATGTTCACCCTGATCGGCATGGGCGTGTTGGCGGCGTTTGCCATCAGCGCCCTCGCCACTCTCGCGCCCGGGCTTCTGCCCGCGGCCTTTCGCCGGCCCGGCGAGCCCGCGCCCCTTTACTTCGAGGCCGCCGCGGTCATCACGGCCCTGGTCCTGCTCGGCCAGGTCCTCGAAGGCCGCGCCCGCCGCGCCACGGGCGGCGCCATCCGCGCCCTTCTGCGTCTCGTGCCAAAGCACGCGCACATGATGAAGAGCGATGGCGGCGAATCCGACCTGGCGGTGGAGTACCTGCGCAAGGATGACCGGGTGCGGGTGCGGCCGGGGGAGCGCATTCCCGTCGACGGCGTGGTGGAAAGCGGAAACAGCACGGTCGACGAATCGGCCCTCACCGGTGAACCCATGCCGGTCGACAAGAGCCCCGGCAGCCGGGTCACCGGCGGCACCCTGAACGGTAACGGGGCTTTCATCATGCGCGCCGAACGGGTGGGCAGCAGCACCGTCCTGGCCGGCATCGTGCGCGCGGTGAGCGCGGCTCAGCGCAGCCGCGCGCCCATGCAGCGCATGGCGGATCGCGTGTCGCGCTGGTTCGTCCCCGCCGTGGTCGCGGTGTCCGCGGCCGCCTTCGCGTTGTGGTCGACCACGGGCCCCGAGCCGCGTTTGGCCCACGCGCTGGTTGCGGCCGTGGCGGTGCTCATGGTCGCCTGCCCATGTGCCCTCGGCTTGGCGACGCCGATGTCGGTCATGGTCTCGGTGGGTCGCGGGGCCAACGCCGGGGTGCTGGTCAGAAACGCGGAAGCCCTCGAAGCCATGGCTCGCGTCGACACGTTGGTCGTGGACAAGACCGGGACTCTCACGGTGGGCAAGCCCAAAGTCTCGGCGGTGCGCGCCTCGGGCGACTTCACTTCCGACGAAGTCCTACGCCTGTGCGCGAGCCTCGAACGCGGCAGCGAGCACCCCCTGGCGAGGGCCGTGGTGAGCGCCGCCCAAGAGCGCGGCCTTGCGCTCTCGGAGCCGCGTGACTTCCGCAGCCAGCCCGGGCTCGGCGTGACCGGGGTGGTCGACGGCCGCTCGGTCGTGGCGGGCAACCGCGCCCATGTGCAGGCGTCGGACGTCGATCTCGCCCGGGCCACCCTGGGAATGCAAGACCTTGTCGGGGCCAGCCAGGTTCTCGTGGCGGTCGATGGTGTGCTCGCGGGGGTCGTCGTGCTCGCGGACCAGGTGAAGGCCGACGCGGCGGAGGTGGTGCACAAGCTGCGCGCGGAAGGTCTTCGGGTCGTCATGCTCACCGGCGACGAGGCCGGCGCGGCCGATGCCATCGCCGAGCAGCTCGGCATCGACGAGGTATTGGCGCGGGTGTCGCCCGCGGAGAAGGGCGCCGCCATCCGGCGTCTGCGCGAAGAAGGGCGCGTCGTGGCCATGGCGGGCGACGGCATCAACGACGCGGCCGCCTTGGCCGAGGCCCACGTGGGGCTGGCCATGGGCGACGGCACCGAGGCGGCGGTCGAAAGCGCGGGCATCACCCTGGTCAAGGGCGCTCTCTCCGCCATCCTGCGCGCCCGGCGCCTGGGTCGCGCCATGGTGGCCAACAGCCGTCAGAACCTGCTCTTCGCTTTTCTCTACAACACCTTGACCATCCCCATCGCCGCCGGGGCTCTCTACCCGGCCTTCGGCCTCGTGCTCTCGCCCATGATCGCCAGCGCGGCCATGAGCCTGTCATCGGTTTCGGTCATCGCCAACGCCTTGCGCCTGCGTAGGATAGCCCTCTGAATGCCTGGGTTCTGTGTGGCAAAGCGTACGAACTTGCCACACGGGCCGGACTCTCCTTAAACTTGGGGTCAGACTTGCCGATTTGTCGGCCAGTAGGAGAGCCATGAAAAACGCCATCGTCATGTGTCTGGCCCTGACGGGAGCCTTCACGTTCGCCTGCAAGGCCAAACGGCCGGCCGAAGACCCCAACAAGCTCGTCATCCTGAAGGCGACCTGGGGAGCGATGGACGACAGCGCCATCGCGGACGTGACCCAGAAGGTGGCCGGAATGGTCCAGGGCAATGCCCTGGAGGTGGAAGCGGTGTCGCGCGTCTTGGGCGACCCGGCCTCTTTCAAGCTCAAGGAGCTGCGGGTCGAGTACACCAAGGGCGGCGTTTTTGCGAAAAAGCGGGCAGCGGAAAACGAATTCCTGCGCATCCCCTTGCAGGAGAGGCCGGTGCCCATCCGACTCGTGATTCGCAAGGCCCTCTACGGCAACTTCGAGAGCGGGCAAACCATCGACGTCACCAAGCGGGTCGCCGACATGGTCGTGAACAACAACTTGACCGTGACCCCGACCAACGCCCTCTTCGGCGACCCGGCCGCCTTCAAGGCCAAGGAGCTGCACGTGGACTACACCGTCGACGGGGTGGCCAAGTCCAAGGTCGCGAAGGAAGACGAAACGCTCACCGCCTCGGCCGCCGAACAGCCGCCGGCAAAGTGAAACCGCTCGCCACCCTTTCCGGGGCCGGAGATCCGCACCGGTGAGTCCCCTCGGTCCGTCCGCACGACGATGGCTGGTGGTGGTCGTGCTTGCAGGAACCTCGCTGCTGCTTGGCCTCTGCTGGCTCTTCCGGCACCCCCACTCGAAAGAGAACCAGGAGGTCGGCGGAGACACCGCGGCCCTGGGGTCCAGCTCCGAAAGCGCGCGACCGCCCTCGCCGGGGTCTTGGCGCGAGCCGCCCCTGCGCCCCGCGCCGAAGCTCGCACCGCAGGCCCCTGCTCCGCCGTCCGCCTCATCGCCCCCGGCCCAACTCGAAGCCAAGAAGCAGGGCCCGGGGGACCAATCGCTCCGTCCCCTCACTTCCGAAGAACCTCGCGTCAAAGATGCTGGCCTTGCCGAACGCTTGCGGCACATCCAGGAGGCCGTGCTCAAGGTCCTGCCGTTTCGAAAAGCGCGGTGAGGGCGATCCCCGACCGAGGGTGGTTCTCACCTCAACTTGGTGCGGGCTTCGCCGACAACCGAAGATGGCTTCAGGCGGCAGGCGGCAGGCCTCAGCTCGTTCGGTCGAGAGCCGCGTTGAGCTACCCGAACTGCAGCGCCCTATGGAATGGGCTGGTTCGGGCAGCCGATGAGGATCTTCACCGAAGTGTAGGTCTCGTTGACGACATTCTCGCACCACGAACCGTAGATCTCGATGGCGGTGAGGGCCGGCGAAGTGTAGTCCCAGCCCTCGGTGTGGGTGGGGTCGCGAGGCGCGCGCAGATTCCTGTCCCCGTCGAACTCAACCACCACGTTGTCGGGATCCACAGGGGGCGGCGCCTTCGGGTCCAGGGCGAAGGTGCAACTCGCCACGGCGGTGACGATGGCGCCGAGGGCGGTGGTCAGCTCGTCCGGCGAGGTCGCGGGGAAGTGGCGCTCGGTCCCGCCGGCCTCGGCGAAGTTGTCCAGGTTGCCGGTGGCTGGTCCGATGCCGACGACGTAGGTCTTGATCCCGGCAGCCGCGGCGGCGGCGATAGCTGCCTGGGTGTTCGCAGCCGCGACGGCCGTGGTGCTGCTGGACGTCCCGGGATCACAATTGGGCTGGCCATCGGTGGCAAGAAGTATGTAGTGGGCGCGGCCGTCGTCGAGGGTGTTGAAATAGGCGACGGCCGCTTGGATGGCGGCCTTGGTGGGGGTCTGGTTTCCCGGCCTAGCAGCGGCGATCGCAGCCTGCACGTCCGCTGCGCTCGCCGGTATCTCCACCTCGACTCCCGGGTCCACCGTACAGACGTTCCGACCTCCTGGCGAGGAGAAGAACTTCAGGCCCCACTCCACCCCGTCAGGTGAGTTGCTCAGAACCTGATTGAGGGCGGTCGTGACGGTGGCCCATCTCTGGGTGCAGTTGGGATCCCCCGCATTGCAGTTGTAGTTGGTGTCGATGCCGTATTCCATCGACCCGGAACGGTCCAGAACCACCAGCAGATCCGCGGGTTGCCGGGTGAGGCTGCCGGTCGTGACGCCGCAGTTGATACCGCCGTCTACGTCACTCGGTTCCTGACCGGTCGTGCCCGCAATGCCGCTGTCGAGCGAGAGCGACGTGGGATGGATGATGATGATGTTCCCACCGATGCCGCCCCGGCCACCCGTGCCGCCTCGCCCCCCCTTGCCACCCGCACCTCCGCCGGGATTGAGCGTCCCCGGGCCCGCGCAGGCGACGATCATGACGGCGGCGACGGCCACTCCGTGAAGCCAGCTCGTTCGATCGATTCTCGGTAGCCTGGCCATCTTGACCTCCTTCGAGACTCTTGGGTGAGATGAAGCGCCCCCTTGGACAAACCGCCTGGCTGCTCGAGATACTGCGACGAAGGTACTCGGCCAGACTCGCCGGCCCAGGAAGGCCGCCCCTTCCCCCTGGGTTGGAGCTTAGTCTATGGGAGCGCGTGTGGCTGCCAAAAAAACCTTGGCGGCGCGCGTCAGGGCCTCGTGATTTCAATGGGTTGGCTGGGCTCGTCAGTCGCGTTCGTTCCACGGCTTGTTGTGGTAGTTGAAAAACACCGCTTGGTTGTCCGGCCACCACGCAAACGATGCACCGACGGCCCACTCATTGGCCGGTGGGTTGTGAACGGTGCTGGGCAGCTTCCCCAGTCCGTTCCTCGAGGTGTCGATGATGGTGGGTTTGCAGGTGAGGTTCCATAGCTGCTGCGCGTAGGCCACTTCGTTCGGCGTGGGACAGAAATTCGAGGTGTTGGACGCCCAGCCATCGATAAGTGCGTAGTTCGAGTAGGTCTTGACTTTGTCGGCGACCGCTTGCGCCTTCAGCCAGTTGCTGTGTCCGATGTCCAGGAATATCGCGGCCTGCGGCGCGTACTGCCTGAGGGTGCCGACGGCCGCATTCAACATGTCGTGCTTGGCTTGGTTGCTGCCGGCCCCCGGGAAAGCGTCGGCCTCGAGCGCGACCACCGCTGGATTCGGCTGGGCTCCGATGGCGCGGGCGATGCCTTCAATCCAGGTGGCGAACCCGGTTGCATCGGGATTGACGTTCACGCTGTAGTAGGTGGAGAAAACCGCGAACTTGCTGCTGCCCGCGGCGGTCATCGTGCGGGTCACGGTGCTGGCCGCGCTCCCGCCCCCGAGAAGCCAGGTCGCCGCTTCCGTGGTGGAATTGGCCCAGTACATGGTCTTGCTGAGCAGCGCGTTGAGGACGGGGTTGTTTCCCCCGGCACAGCCGCTCCCGGTCATGCCGCCGGTTGCTGCTCCTCCTGATCCCCCCGTGGGCACACCGCCCGTCGCCCTGCCTCCGGTCGTGGTGATACCACCGGCCGCCGCGCCGCCCGCTGCTCTGCCTCCGGTCGCCGAGGTGCCTCCGGCCGCCGTTCCCCCGCCCGCCGC
>Ga0172364_10000904_pt1 | contig 22099 bp, 15 predicted proteins | sample LakKivSesite10cm_FD_114545 | JGI IMG/M metagenome (GOLD analysis project Ga0172364, IMG submission 114545) | Sediment microbial communities from Lake Kivu, Rwanda - Sediment site 10cm | ecosystem: Environmental > Aquatic > Freshwater > Lake > Sediment | place: Rwanda: Western Province, Lake... | reverse complement strand
TCATGGATATAACACCAGGAAGCGCCAATTCCGCCCTACCAACGCCCACGCCGACCCAGACGCCTACCGAAACCATCAACGCCGGAGACATCATCATAAATGAAATCGATTATGACAACCCGGGTAAAGACACGCAGTCCTTCATCGAACTAAAAAATAAAAGCGACAAAACCATTGACCTCTCCTCAATCGAGGTTTTGGGGCTGAACAATAGCACCACAGCGACTTATTTCACCTATCATCCAAACAGCCATCTCCTTGCCCCCGGCGAATACTGGGTGCTCGGAACAAAAGACGATAGCACCTCTATAACGACATTCATCAATGAAACCATGACGGGTGTCTCATCGCTTCAGAATGGACCGAATGACGGCATCTATCTTCGTCTGAAAAATGCACCGGCAACCATTATCGACTCCGTTTCTTACAGTGGCAACAAAGCCCATCCTGTCGGCTCACCCGACAGCGGCAACGCAGGTACGGATTCTTCTAAAGAATACAGCAAATCCCTCTCCCGCATTCCGGATGGCAGAGATACCAATGATAATGCCGTAGATTTTATACTCATAGATGCAACACCAGGGAGCGCCAACAGCGCCTCACCAGCGCCCGGAACTTGCGGCATTCTATTACATTGAGCCCGGAAATGAGTTCGGGATACGAGCTGTATTATATCGGAAAATACGGAGGGTTCCCATGAAAATCGCAGTTGCAAATGACCATGCTGGCTTTGAGTTTAAAAATAAATTGAAACAGTTCCTTCAGTCAAAAGGGCACAAGGTTGAAGATTTCGGTTCATCGAATGCAGAACCAAGCGATTATCCCGATTATGCCGTTCCCGCAGTCAAAAGCGTTATCGAGGGTAAAAACGAACGCGCCATACTCATTTGCGCCAACGGACTCGGGATGTGCATTGTGGCAAACAGATTCCCCGGCATCAGAGCCGCAGTTGTCTATAGTGAAAAAACCGCCTCCACCTCTCGCCGGCACAACGATTCCAACGTGCTGTGCCTTGGCTCAAGGGAATTTTCGGAAAACGACCTGCTGAAATTCACCGATATCTGGCTCACGACGACATTTGATGGAGGAAGACATCTTCGCCGTGTCAGTAAAATCGCCGAACTGGATAAGCAAAAAACCTGTTGACATGCTGAAGTGGAAAATCCCGCGGGAGATGACCCATGCTCACACCTGTCATTCTTGCGGCGGGTGATTCACGGCGAATGAAAACTCCAAAGCCCTTCATTCGCATGGGAGATAAAACCTTCATCGAGATAATTGCGGAGAACATCCGCGCCGCGGAAATCATGAACGAAGGATTCATCGTCTTTAACAAAAAACATCGCTCACTGGTGGGCACCATCTCACTCCCCGGTTTCACCCTTATCCCCAATGAGCGGCAGGAACTGGGACAGATTTACTCCCTGCAACTGGCATTGTCACGCCTTCACAGCGAAACCACGGGCGTCCTCGTTTGCCTTGTTGACCATCCGATTGTCCGCAAAGAGACTTACCGACTGCTCTGCGATGCGCACGTGCTATACCCACAAAAGGTTCTCATCCCGACATGCGGGAACCGGCGAGGGCATCCCATCCTCTTGCCACGCCCGCTCTGTGATGAAATCCTCGCCAGCCCGCCGCTTTTGCCGGAGGGACTCCAGACCATTCTACGAGCACATCCCGGGATGATACAGGAACTGCAAACTGACGATTCCGGCATTCTGACGGATATGGACACGCCCGATGACCTTTTGCGCCATATAAACTCTGAAACTCTATCAATATAATATTCACCACAGAGCCACAGAGGACACAGAGTTTTCAGATCCTCATGTCCGCCAATTATGGTGGACATGAGAATATAAAATTCTCCGTGATCTCTGTGACTCTGTGGTGAAAATTGAATTTTTTATTTTAAGATAGGTGTGCATTATTTAAAATTATTTTTCTCTTTTTGCCACAATCTCTTCATAAAGGGCATGTGCCCGCGCGGCGATTTTATCCCATGTGAACCGCTCAAGCGTCTTCAGGCGACCCGCCTCGCCAAGACGATTCCGTAAGTCAGGATTTCCTGCAAGCTCCGTAATCCTCCGCGCCACCTCCTCATCCGAATCGCAGAGAAAACCATCAACCCCGTCGGATATCAGAGATGCAACCGCCCCGCATTGCCTGTAACCAATGACGGGCTTCTGGCGCATCCATGCCTCTGTAAAGACCATCCCGAAACTCTCCGACCCCGAGAGCATGGCAAAAACGTCACATGCGTCATAAGCATCAAGCATCGTCCGCCTGTCAAGCGGACCAAGATAGAGCGCATCCGCAGAATCCACCTGTTGCCTGTCCTCATCAGGTCCAATCATGACCAGTCTGCATGGGGCGCTGAGGTTCACAATCCGCATTGCCCGGATAAGGGCATCATAGCGCTTCGGATAGGCTTTGCGTCCAACAAAAAGAATCATCGGCACACCTTCAAGTCCATACTTGCGGCGAAAACCTTCGCCATTGAATTCAGCCCGCTCAAACTCTTCAAGGTCGATGCCACCGCCGAGTGTATGTGCATTGGCGCCGAAGTGCGAGCGAAAGACATCGCGCGAATAATCGGACAGACTGAAGGTCACGTCTGCGGAGGCAAGGGCATCATAGTAATGTCGCCAGTGGTAATAATCATCCTCGACATGAGCGAGCGGAAGGGCGGCGGTGGCAATGCCTGCCCTCTTTCCCGCGCGGATTGCCTCCCCAAGCGTGAAGTGTGGAAAATCGTGCCCGAGAATAAGGTCAAACTTGCAGGAATTTTTATCAATATAACGGAGGAGTGGTCGTGAATACGGACCGCGGGCGCGGTCGAAATACCTGCAATAGCGTGCGGGACGCCCTGAGGCGCGCCTCTTAAGCCAGTCAAGAAGTGCTTCTTTTTCGCGGGTCAGGGCTGTGGTATAGTGGCAGTAAAGAGGGATAGACTTTGCGACATCACCCGACCTGTATGAGATGCCAGTGACGACCATGCCGAGTTTGCGAATCTCGCCCAAGGGAGGTTTTGGGTGTCTGAGCCTGACCTCCACTATCAAGCGATTCTGCGGAACGGGCGTTTTGAAGGCAAAATATTGAAGCGACTTTACTGTCCTGAATTCCCCCGTTTTTTCCCCATTCAAAAATACCTCGCCGGGGCTCTCCCAGGGGCACGCCGCACAAAACCCAATTTCCTGAACGTTATCATCGCATATAAGGATTTCCGCGCGGGGACCAGTCCAGCGCTGGGTGAGACCTCCGCCCAGTGGCTCCTCAAAATACCATCCGCGTCCAAGAATCCCCATGCCTTCCGGGTGAACGTCCGGCGGCGGAAAATCCCACTCCTCGCGGTCAAAGCGCCGTTGCAGGGCAATCCCGTAAATGCCTGCAAGCCACCGCGGGTACCGGGTAAATGGAAACCGGATAATGCGGAGACCGGAGCGCATCTCCTCGCCCGCCGGATATCCTTCCGTCCAGAAGACATTCCATCGTGTGGGTGAGCGAAAATCGCGGGCGGTTGTTGTTGCAACGGTGACATCCACGCCACGCAAGGCAAGATGACGGGAGAAGTTCCATAAATACCGCTCCGCACCGCCAATGAGGTCCTCGCCAAAACGATACGTGACGTGCAATACCTTCAAAATTCTGCTCCGCATCCATTACTTTTTCAACACCGAAATCTTCGCCTCACAATGGCTCAGGAGTTGCCGCGCGCGAGACGTAAGGAAATAACGGCGTGAGCCATCCGCCACTACCAATTGTTCCTTCATAAGGCGAAAGAGTTTGCGCCTGATTTCAGTTGGCTGGCAGGCAAAATGTCCGGCAAGCGTGTCGACCCTGTGGAAGGGCTGTCGGGAAATCTCCTTCAGGATGGCGGAATAGGTAATGCCCTGTGCGCGGCGGTCCATCCGCTTCAATGCCTCATCAAGCCGACCCAGCATCCTTTGAGAAAGCGGACGCTGTGGCAACCCGCCACGCCGGGGGCGACTATTGCCAATATATCTGAAAGCAATCCGGTAACAACTATCCTTAGTCGGGTCAAAATGGGGATTTCTGGATTTAAAATCCGCCATGAGGGCTTTGATGTCCGCAAAGCCCGCCAGATGTGCATCGTCCTCAGTGATGGAGGAGATGGAAACCTTCTCCGCCGATTGGATGAGAATTCTCCCGAGGGTTTCAAGACTGTAAGTCTTTCCACTGACAAGGCGGCACGTCTCCCACAGGCGAAAGGCAAGCGCGACCCTGCCCGACTTGATTGCCTTGTGAAGCAATCTGGAAAACACTAACATGTCTATACCTTTCAGGAAAAATTAACCCATTGGGGACGTCTTAACGCTCACAATTCCCAATGCCGTCAAATTTAAGGTGGTTCATTTCACGGCTATGTCTTTGAATCAAGTCTTTTTTTCCATGCCTGATATAGCCCGCGAGTCGATGATTCATCTCATTTGTCATGCAACCTTCCAGATGCCTTGCGCAATTTCTCAAGTAAGACCGGGTCAACAGGGTATTCAGACTTTTGCAAACGCCTGACGTCTTCCCACGCCTTCTCATATTCCCCAAGGCGGAAATAAACCTCCGCCCGTGCGGAATAATATGCGGCGTCTCCGGGCTTTGCCAAAATCGCACCGTTCAAATCCAAGAGGGCTTTCCTGTTTTCACCCATATTAACAAACACGGTGGCGCGGTTATAAAGCGCGTCGGAGTAATGGGGATTCAATTCAATAGCGGTTGAATAATACTTCAGGGTGTTATCATAATCTCCCTTCTTGAAATAAACATTGCCGAGATTGTTGTAAAATTCTGCCACTGAGGGTTTCATGCCGATTGCCTTTTTCAGGTCATCCAGAGCCCCGTCCAGCTCACCCTTCTGGCGGCGGGATATGCCTCGATTCGCATACGCATTGGCATATCCCGGATTTATCTCAAGCGACCGCGTGAAACAGGTTATTGATTTCTCCCATTCTTTCTTTTGCTGATATGCAACGCCAAGATTGTTATACGCATCATAAGAATCCGGCTGAATCTCGATGACGCGTAAAAAGTCCTTAATCGCCTTTTCCGTCTCACCAAGGTTCATATAAAGTCCACCGCGATTATAATACCCAACTGCATAAAGTGGACGCACTCTGACTGCCTCATTAAAATCTGCCAGAGCCCTCGCCCACTCTCCCCTCTTAACATAACACATCCCGCGGGCGTTTAAAACAGGAGGGTAATCCGGCTTTAGCTCAAGAAACTTACTGTAATCAAGAATTGCCCTTTCCGTCTCCCCCTTCTCGGCGTAATATGAACCGCGACCGTAAAACGAAATGGCGGCGTTGGGATATTGTTCAAGCACATTGTTCCACAATGAAAGACTGTCCTTCCACACGCGGCATCTCTTCTGAGCAAGGTAGGAAAGGATGACGATGAGAAGTCCCATAATGAGAACCAGTAAAACCTGAGTCACCGAACGGCGTAAATTTCTGTGATGACAAGTTCGATGAAACAACTCACCAATGATGTAAAAAATCCCTATAAGTGGAACATAAGAGTAACGGTCGGCTGGAATGCCATACGCCCCCACGGGCAAAACCTGCGCAACAGGCAACAGGGTCGTCAGATAAAATAGCCCGCCAAAGGTTATCGCCCTCATCCTTCTCCGGCTCAAAAAAAAGGGATAAACCAGCGCCACCAGCACAAATGCCGAAACGTATAAAACAGGGGCAAGGGAATTTCCCACATTCGCCGGATAGGGATAATAACATGAAAGCCGCACAGGCAAAAACATCTTCCACAGATAAAATAAAATATTATACGAGACCACGAAAACCCTTTGAAACAGTGTGAATCTATATTCCTGTATCGCCTTCTCCTGAACCGGCTGGTAATGCCCCCTGATGGCGATAATGACAAAAACAAATGCGAGCGCAAAAAACGGCAACTTCTTAATGAAGCCCTCTTTTTGGACTTTCCGACCCCATATATAGTCTAAAAGGACAAGAATGACGGGCAGTGTCACCGCCATTGGCTTCGAAAGAAGTGAAAATATAAATAAGAAAAGCGCAAGAATGTAATACCTTCTTGTCCCACGCATCATATACTACTCATAACTTATCAATGACCCCAGATAAAAAGGGGAATAAAGCATGTCCTTCCGCTCCGTAATCCACGCTACAGACTCCACATGCAATGGGTGAATCCCGAATAAGACCGCCGTGATTAGCGCCGCGCCAACCTTGCCGCCTATTAAAAAAATCAGCCAGAATACAAGTGCACAACTTATTATATGCAACGCAAGGTTCGTCACATGATACACAACCGGGTTCAACCCGAAGAAATGATACTCAATGGCATAGCTCAAAAGCACAAGCGGATGATAAAGGGCTTCAAAATATCGGGTGAACATTACTCCCAGATTCCGCCATGAAAGTGACGTTATGAGGGAGTTCTGCGTAACCATCCTGTTATCGTCAAAGTTGGTAAAATCGCAGGAAAATATCGGGAGAAAGGTGATTAAGGTCAGGATAATGAGTAGGGCAAGGGATATAAATATAATCGCACTCTTTGCGGGAGGTTGCGGGTCATCGGTTTGTGATGCCCGCTCCTCTTTCACATTATTTTTTCTCTTGCTCATTATTCCTGTCTAAGAAGCAGAACGATGTCCGTGACATCCATGATATCGTCGCCGTTCTGGTCAACGAGCGGGAACACATCGGGCAGTATCCCCTTCCGCCCGAGAATCTCATCAACCATCTGCGGGACTCCTACCGTGTTCCACCCGAAATTATGCGCCCCTCCAAATGCCCCTATATCGCTTACGGACTCACCTTTACCCGGAGGTCTGGAGAAGTCGTCAAAAGATAGGTCGGGATTGCCGGCGTCTATGCAGGGAGAGCCATCTGCAAGGGTAAAATCATATTCCTCCGGGTCGGCAAAGTCAGGTTCGGTCGTAATAATCTCCTCCCCGAGTCCCTCCCCGTCCTGAATGCAGGAAAACTGCACCTTCCCATAAATCTCCCCCACCTGGGCGGTTGCTGTGGATGGCGCCTCATTTGCCCGGATGATGCAGTTCTGTATGTCATTGACTGAATGGAATATCCCTCCGCCGGAATCCGCGGCAATGTTATGATAAAAAACGTTATTTTCAATCCCGGCATTACAATAAGCAATCCCACCACCAGCGCCATGAACCTCCGCATGATTCTCGAAAATAAGATTATTCCTGATTACCCCATTACAATCAAAAATCCCACCCCCCAGTGAGATTGAATCCTCATTACTCGAGCTCACGCCGATTGCGCTGTTCTCCGCAATGATATTGCACTCAATTATGCCATCACAGCCCTCAATCCCGCCGCCGCGACCACCAATGTAATCCGAGTCGACAGACTGCGGGGAGGAAACATTCCCCGTAATGCGGTTGTTCCGGATGTGCGCCAGTGTCCCGTTGCCTCTGATACCGCCACTCCTCGCCACCCCCATGCCATTCGTTATGGTAAATCCCGCAAGGATGCATGTCGTCAGTTCATCACCTGAAAAGACGACGACAGTGTCTGCCCCACCTCCGTCAATCACAGTCCGTGAAACAATGTCCGGGTCAGTGGGATTCACGGAGCGCAGTATTATATTTTTGCCGGAGATTTTGATATTTTCCTTATAAACCCCCGGGGCGACGATTATCACCGTGCCGTCAGTGGCGGCTTCAATCGCCTTCCCGATGGTCGGGTAATCCTTTGTGACATAAATGACCACCGCATAAGGCGTCGGGGTGGGGGTTGGGGTCGGCGTGGGGGTCGGCTCAGGGGGCGCATTAAGAATAAATCGCGTCCCGAAACAAATCCCCCACGGAGTGCCGGCGGACATGGGGAGGAACTTTTCCCACCGCACCACATCAGCAGGTGCCCATGTGTCAAGACAGCCATATTCCCTGAACCCCTGCGACTCGCGATATCCAATCACTGTAACAAAGTGGTCGGTGCTTCCATCACCGTCCGTGTCCACAAGGAAAACCATCGGACGGTTGACATCAATTTCACCCTTCAAGACCTCCCATGTGATGGGTTTGCCGTATTGGGAAAAGTCTTCATACTGAGGCTCGTATTGCGGGGCTACAAGATTGACGTAGTTAATCCACGCGGTTCCAATCATGTTTGACCAGCTCCAGCCATAGCGATTCCAATCAATACTCCAGGAGGTGTGCATGAAATCGGCAATGCAGTTTGAAGGATGTTCATCGCCCGCGGGTGACTCAGATTTATCGGGCAATATCCCTGGAGTGTCCGTATCAATAGGCAGACTGTAATCCTCATAATGCTGAGGGTGTTCGGCATCCCCCTGGGAGGCGATGACCTGATTGACCGCATCCGTCTGTTGCGTGGCATCACCGGGTATCAGTCCGGGATAGCCGTGTGTGTCAAAGTATCCAACGACCATTCCGACGGCGGTGGGTCCACAGCCATGCCTCCAAAGGTAAGCAGGCACGCCGGTGGTGACTCTGTCAGAGCGGGTAAGAGGCACCTTGTCTGGTTTCTTCTCCCTGACGCCGGCTGGGGGAAGTGGACCCGTCGTACTCTGTTCGGGAATCATCCATGGGTCAGGATTAATCTCCCACATCCACTCACTGGCAAAGAGATTCCCGGAAATTATCAAAAGAAAAATAGATAAAGAAAGAATAACGCACGTCCAGCCTTTCACGTCCCGCCTCCGGAGAGAAAATTCTAACCTGTTATATTCTCTGTGTCCTCCGTGTCTCTTTGGTGAACATTTTTCTTCTTTTGAGATTTTAACCCTCTTTCACCTCGTCCATCCACGAGGAAACGGGATAAACATAGGTTGCGCCGACCCTCACCCTCAGCGGCTTCCCGTCCTCACCCATCTCAAACACAACCTTTTTTGACTCCGGCGGCGGAGAAACCGCCTTCACAATGGTCGGCGCCATCCACCGCATGATGCGGTCGGCTAACGTCCACGCATCTACATCGTCTGCATTGGCAAGGCAGACCACGCCAACCTTCTCTTCGGGTGCAAAAAGTATATGTGAGCGATATCCCGAAACTGAGCCGCCATGCCCACACAGGACGCGCCCCTCATCACGGCGGATGCGAAAACCCAGCCCCGACCCGCTTTTCCAGTCGGGGGCGAGCCACTGAACGCAGTGCATCTCACGGAGCGTGCTCTCCTTCAAAACCTGCACATCCCCCGCATGTCCATCGCTGAACTGAAAGGAAATAAATCGGGCGAGGTCTTCCACCGTTGAAGATATGTTGCCCGCAGGCGTAAGTCCCTTGAAATCCGTAAATGGCATGATGCGACGACTGCCATCCGCCCTGCGCTGTCCATACCCTACTGCAAGGCGAGACCTGTGTCCCTCCGGCAGAAACACACCGGTGACCTCGGTAGATTCAACAACCGGCTTCATTCCTGATTTCTCCTCCGAAATTATACTGTCAGAAAAACCCACGTTGGAAATTCTGACTACGGGACAAGTCCCAATCTTATCTCCCGAGTCTCACGCTCTTTTAATTCCACCGTCATCCTCTCAGGCTTGAAATGGCTGTGGATGACATATATCTCGTGACTGCCGGCAGGGAGAAATTTGAATGGGAATCTGCCATCCTGCTCCGTCTGGATGAGAAGTCCATCATCAAGACGCACAATGGCGTCACGCACAGGTCTGCCGTCCTTTGTGACAACAGTTCCTGAAATGGACGCCATATTCCTGTCATCCAGACCGAAATTTGCAAGCAGTCCATAAAGTATTGCAAGCGCCTCCTTGCGGCAACCGGCGCTTGTGCTGAGTCTATCCTCAACGCCGGCGGCATCAAACATCATCGGGCACACATAAAACGCCGTATATTTCTCGTCGGCGTGCATCACCTCCCAGCTGGACCAGCCATGCACCTCTGAGGGGAGCGGTTCGCGACTGTTCACATCCCCCAGCGCCGCACCAGTGCCGAGTGTCTGGCGCATCTGATAAATCATCTTATTACCGATTTCCAGCCCGCCATCCCAGCGCGCTCCGATTCGTGTGGCAAGGATACCGGGCTTCTCATCCATCCCGTGCTCAGGCAGACGATGTCCGATTGTCAGAAAAATGTCAGGATTGCGCTCCAGCCCAAATACCACCCTTGACACATTATCCATCTCCCTGTCCGTGCGCCGCGTGAGCGAGACCTTCGCACCGCACTGCCTCAAATAATTCTCAAGATAGAGCGCCGTTCTGAGATTGGCATCCGATGCGCGCAGTCCCTTCGGACCTATGCAGACGAGCTCCCCACCGCCACCTTGCGGGTCAACAATAATCAACTTATCCTTCAGGACACCTTTGAAGAGAATCTTTTTTGGCGTCGCCATCCCTTTTATGGCGCCCTTTGTCTCAAACGTGCGCCTTGCGACAAATGAGGTATGCCCTGCAAGATTCCGCGCCGCAATAAGGATTTCATGCCATGTCTGCGCCGTCTCCACCGGCAGATGAATTGTCAGCTCACCTGTGCCGTCATCATAAACGAAATTGAAGAGCGGCTCTCCATCTAACTCCACGCGAATCCCCCGGGGATCCACGAGGGCGGTTTTCGCAGGGCGGATAATCAGTGCATGAATAACGCCCTCCGGCGAAACATCAACCGTCTCCGGTATTACGACCTCGGGGCGTCCTCCACTGAAAAATGCCTCAATCCCGCGGAAATACGCCCCCGCAATCGCGCGCAGATATTTCTCATCCCGCAGGCGTTTCTCCTCATCCGGATTGGCAAGATACGAGGGCTCAACCAGCACGGCGGGATAACTATTCTCGCGAAGCACACCGTAAGCCCAGCACACATATGCCTTGCTGTCCGGCAGTTTAAGGAGCGCCTGCATCTCACGATGAATCAGGCGCGCGGCATCCTCGCTGGGTCCGCCATTATCATGCCAGTGATAAAAAGACTCCGTTCGGTTCATAGTCGGGTCATTTTGCGCATTGGCATTGTGGTGCATGGAGAGAAAGAGGTCGGTCTTCTTCTGCTTATTGAACTTGGCGCGCTCAATAATGCCGACGTCGATATCACTCGTGCGCGTCATGAACACGGTTGCGCCTGCCTTCTCCAGCATCTCCTTAAGAAAAAATGCCTCTCGCAGATTGACGTCCTTCTCCTTCAATCCCATCGGCCCAACGGCGCCGCTTTCGTTGCCCCCGTGACCCGGGTCAAGACAGATACGTTTCCCCTGTAAAGATGACGATGTCATACTGTCATTCGCATAATCCTCGCTGGCTTCGCAGGTTTTGATGTCCCACCCGCACAGAAGCAAAACACCAAAGGCAAAAAGCAAGATTTTCATGTGAGCTCCTTTATTACATAATTTCAAATATCTATTAACCACGAAGACACGAGGACACAAATTTTTCATCTCTTTGTGTCTTCGTGCCTTGGTGGTCCGCATTCTTCATTCCATAACACCTTTATTAATGATGCGGAAAGGGAAGCCCCAATCGCACAAGGGTGCGGCGCACCATTTTTTTATAATCGGAAAGCCCCGGACGCCAATCCCGCCAGGGTGAGAGGGCATTGGTGTCAATTGCCGGGTCATCCATCACCGGATGGCGGAGCTGTTCCGCCACGCTCTTCAGCGCCCGTGCATCACGCCGGTCAAAAATCTGCTCCTCACCGTAATCCCCGATGATGGGAAAAAAATAAGTGCATGTGACGCCGAGACGCTTGCCAAGCTCGGCAAACGCCACCATCTCACGGTGGTTCGATTTCATGACCGTCATACTCAGATGAAAAAGGCGGATACGCCCCTCATGGTATCTCTCCGCAAGAAACTCAAGATTCCGCATCAGGATTTCCCAGTTCCCTCCCACGCGAATTTTCTCATACGTCTCCTTCGTGGCGGCATCAACGGACACCACAAGCCAGTCAACCCTGATGTGCCGAATCTTCTCCCACATCTCAGGCGTCAGAAGGAGCCCATTTGTGTGAATCAGAAATGCAACATCGGGATATCTCTCCGCATCAAAGTGAAACAGAAACTCTCTTGCCTCCGGCACAACGAACACCTCGCCATCGCCCATGAGCTTTATGCGCCGGAGGGAAGGGAGAAATTTTTCCACGCCTTCAAGCGCCTTCCGCATGAGCAAACCACTCCGGTCTTTAACCGCCGGCGCGGAGCACATGATGCAGTGCAGGTTGCAACGCGGGTCGCACGAGAGACCAATTTGCGCCGGTCCGGCGGACATGAGCGTCCGTCCTTCGCGGATGTCATCAAGCATGGCTTTCGTTATCGGGACGATGTCATAAGTCTCAGGCGTGATGAAATCCACGGAAACCCACGTGTCATTATAGACCTGCGGGCAGGTGCGGGCATTGCAGAATCTCTGCCATTCGCCCCCTTCGAACATTGCCTCCCGCACGTTGCGGAACCGCTCCCCGTTCCAGATTTCCTCAATAGTCTCTTCCTTGAGTGAACCAATGGCACCTTTGAACCATGAGCCACAACACGGAGTAACCACACCGCCCTCATTCACCTCAAGCCAGCGGAAGGGATTCAGACAGCGAACACGTCGAGGTCGGGAAGGGTCATTCCGTGGGGCGGAGGCAAATCGCACGGAGGGTTTTATCTCAGAATTTTCCATGACTCACAAATTATCACGCAATATTTCGGGGAATTCTTAAACAGAACAGAATCCGGCGCAACTGAAAATCAATTTTAGAATTTATAATAATACAAGATTCACCACAGAGACACAGAGGACACGGAGAAAAAACATATAAAATATTATATATTTCTCTGTGCCCTCTGTGACTCTGTGGTGAAATCTGCCTCAGGCGGATTCAAGGACGCGCAAGATGTTCTCACCAGCAACCTTTTTCACGTCTGTATTGCTGTAACCGCGACGCAGGAGTTCCGCAAGGAGCGCAGGATATGCGCTCACGTCAGGAAGTCCCTCAGGCATGGTCCGACACCCACCAAAGTCTGAACCGATTCCCACACAATCAATTCCCGCCACATCGCGCACATGGTCAATATGGTCAGCCACATCAGAAAGGGTCGCCGGCGTGTCCGCCCCCGCATCATTCTGTGGCAACTCTCCAGCCACCTTCCTCAGAAACATTGGCACAAATGCCACCATGACCACTCCGCCATTTTTCACCACAAGTCTCAGAACATCATCAGGGACATTGCGGGGCGTCTCGCAGAGGGCACGTGCGCACGAGTGGGAAAATATGACCGGCGCGCTCGTGGTTTCAAGCGCATCCATCATCGTCTCCACTGAGGCATGAGAGAGGTCAACAAGCATCCCGAGGTGGTTCATGGCACGCACCAGTTTCTTCCCGAGCGGCGAGAGCCCACCATGTATCCTCACGCCATTGGCTGAGTCGGCAAAATCATTGGACTGTGAACAGGCAAGGGTCATATAGCGTGCGCCAAGGCGGTAAAATTCCTCAAGACTCTCAAGAGACCCATCAAGAGTATGCGCCCCTTCAATACCGATGAGGCAAGCAATACGCCCCGACGCATGGATACGCCGGACATCACCCCCTGAATATGCCATCTCAAGATGGGCGGGATAGAGTGATGCCATCCTCTGCACAAATTCTATCATCCGCACAGCCGCTCTGTTCGCACCTTTGCCAGCCCAGTCATCCGGGATATAGACAGCCCAGAACTGCGCCCCAACGCAACCGGCGCGCATTCGCGGTATGTCCGTCTGCATGCGAGGGCAGACCTGACTTGTGTCCGATGAAAAATCAATCGCCTCAGGGTTGCCGTCATACCCGCTCAAATATCGCCAGGGCATGTCATTATGCCCATCGATAAGCGGTGATTCCTTAAGTATTGCCCTCACGCGATGGATAAGTCCCTCATCTTTCGGTAAATTACTCATTTGTCCCGCTCATAATCCGATGCATCTCACTCTCCGCCGTATCGAGAATCATATTATGGTCAGTGCCGGCATAAGGATGAAAAACAATTTTGCCCTTGTGGTTCTCCGCCAGTTCCTTCCCCATCTTAAAAGGCACAACCTCATCAGCGTCTCCATGAAATATATGAATGGCAGGCGGGGCGGGACGCAATATCAGCTCATTCAGCCGCGCCCTGTTGTCAAATCTGTCAATCAAGACATAACAGAGTGGGCGCCCAACGGAACGCCGAGCCATGTCCATCATGCTCGTGAAAGGAGAAGCAAGGATGACGTGTCTCACCGGATGGCGCAGGGCAAACTGGAGCGCTGTTGCCGCACCGAGCGAGTGCCCCATCACGCCAAGGTCATTCTCCAGCATATCCATCTTCACCCCGAGATGCATCCCAAGTGCAGAAAATGCCGCCTCGCTGGATTCCCCAATCGTCTTCATCGTCGCCCTTCCCTTGCAAAGCCCGTAGCCCGGATAATCAATCAGCAGAAATCCATGGTGCCTGTCAGGATAGCGGTCGACAAAGTCGAGCCAGTCAAGGGCAAGCGCGGCGTTGCCACCGAATAAAACCCAGAGCCGAACAGGCGGTTTGTCAGGATGCACCGATGGCGGGATGTAAAAACAGACCTGCTCCCCGGCTGAGGTTCTATATGGTATCTCAACTGCTCCAACGGGCAGTTCAATTTTGTAGGACGGTTCATACCGACGCGGGAAATAAATCATCCTACGCTGGAAAATATATAACAGGACCGGCAAACTCGCAACAGCGCCAACCGCAATAATGGAGATGCGAATCAATATTTTCCTTGTATCCCTCTTCATGACTTGCGTCACTTGCTCACATCAATCTTTTCGCGTCAGCGCTTCCAGCTCTCCAAGCGGCTCCTCAAGACTCCTGATCGCCTCGCACCAGAAGGCGGGCGTCTCCAAGTCACGCCCGATACTTGCGCGCGCAACATTTTCACAGGTGTCTCTGCCCGTCAGCTCAAGGAACCTCTCATAGCGGGGCAGGAATGCCGCCCCTTCATGCCTCAGCATATTGAAAAGCCCGCGGCTCAAGAGAAACCCAAAGGTGTAAGGAAAGTTGTAAAACGTGATTTCAGTTATATAGAAATGAAGCTTTGACGCCCAGAAATATGGGTCATCTCCGCCCTCCTCAAGTGTGTCCATAAAGATTCGCCTCTGCGTTTCGCTCATGAGCCCCTTCAACCGGCTCACACTGAGCTCGCCCTCCGCCCGCTCCTCATAAAGCGCCTTTTCAAACTCATAACGAACCGGTATGTCCATCAGATAAACGGCGGCGTGTCCGATGTCCTGGTCAAGAATGAATTTCCTCCACTCATCGCTGGTCTCCGCACTCGCAAGAAGTCCATCAGAGAGGAGCATCTCAGCAAAATTGGAGGCAGTCTCCGCAAAGGTCATGGGATAAAGATGCGCATAAGGACGCAACTGCCGCATCACATGACTGTGGAAGGCATGTCCCATCTCATGAGCAAGGGTGCAGACATCACCAATCTGACCATTATATGTCATAAACACGCGGGATTCTTTTGTGAGAAGCGAGCCGGTGCAGAAGGCGCCGGGGCGTTTGCCAGCGCGGGGTTCCCACTCCACCCACTTCCTGTCAATTGCCTGCCGGAGGAATTTCCCAAGCGCAGGATAGGCGCGGGCAAAAGAGTCCGTCACCATCTGGCGCCCTCCCTCCCATGGGAGCTGTTTCTTTTCCGGGAGTGCAAGAGGTGCACCAAGGTCATACCATGCCACGCCTTTCGTCCCCATTATCCTTGCCTTGAGGCGCAAGAATCGGCGAGGTATCTCAAGATTCTCATAAATTGCCTGAAACATGGCTTCCAGGGTCTTTTTAGTAATGGATGCCTGAAAAAGGGCAACATCAAGAAAGTGGTCAATCCCGCGGTGCCGATTGAGCGTGAGACGTGTGCCTGAGATGGCATTCAGGGCTGATGCGGCAATGCCTTCCACCGATTGCCACGCCGCATTTCCCCCCACAAAGGCGGCGCGCCGGATGCGGCGGTCAGGGTCTTCCATGAGAGAACGACACTGTGACATGGGCAGACGTTCCTTCCGCCCGTCCGGATATTCCATATCGAACCCCAGTCTTCCTGAAAGGGCATTGTAAAGCCGTCCCCATGCGCCGATGCCATCCACGCCGAGGTCAAGCGCAAGGCGCTCCTTTTCAACCGTCATCATGTGCCGCGCCTTCTCACGCATACGTCTCAGATAATGACCCATATCCTTAAAAGCCCGTCTTCTTGCAAAGGCGCTAAACACCCTCTCCGTCGCCCCTCCTATTGCGCGGAGCATCTCTACATCCGCCTTGGATGCTTCCGCAACCAAGTGCGCCACCGCCGCCTCTTCCTTAAGATACTCCTCATCGCGGGTATCACATGCGGCAAGACATCCAACATAGGAATCAAGATGAGTAAGCCGCGCCATGACATCCTCACCCTTCTGTAAAACTGCCTCCCAGTCTTTTGCATTTTTAGTTTTGAGGCAGGGCAAAGCCATCGCCTTCTCGCACAAATCCTTGATATCCCTTTCCAGCGCCTCCTTAAACACCCGCATCTCAGCGCCGTTAAACGACGGAAAATAACTCAATAAATCCCAGTTCATTTTTTCAAAAACCTCCGGCAATATCTAACATTACAGATTATTATCATTCCTACATGAACCATTCTCAACAATCAAACGCAATTTCATCACATGGCAAAAAACATAATCTTAGCATGCTCTGATCGTTCTACAGGAAGCTATCCATGTAATTCGGGTCTGTTAAAATTAAAAAAAATACAATCAGCAGATTGCGCAGATGCCGAAGAAAATGTTTTAAAAATACTCATTCTGCGATAACCTGCGAAATCGGTTGATTGAACGCAAAACAGGTGTGTTTTTTCATTGTCAGCCCTGAGCAACTGTGATACCAGACTTTTTTATCTTTATTGCCCAAAAAAGACAATATAAGCGTCATGAATATTATTTCACAATCATCCGATAATGTTCCACCGTCTCCTTTGAGACCTGAAAGAGATTCTACAACGACGCCGGAGAAAAAAAGGCGTGAGATTTCACCTGCCCGCATTGTAATATTCAGCTTCCTCGGCGTCATTGTCATTGGCACTCTCCTCTTGTGCCTTCCGGTGAGCAGCTCTGGAAAACCACATAAGGTAGAGGATGCCCTCTTCACCGCAACAAGCGCCGTCTGCGTTACAGGTCTCACCGTGGTGGATACTGAAAAGGATTTCTCATTCTTGGGTAAGACCATCATCCTTGCGTTAATCCAGCTTGGCGGACTGGGCATCATGACGTATTCCACCCTCTTCCTTCTCATCCTCAGGCGCAAACACATCTCCCAGAATAATGTATTTATTCTGAGTGGAACACTATCCACAGGCACAAGTGACGTGCGAAGACTCCTCTTCGCCGTCTTCAAGGTGACCATGATGTTCGAGCTCTGGGGAATGCTTCTCCTTTACCTCTCCTGGAGAAAAACACTGCCTGCGGATAGAGTCTGGTGGGACTCTGCCTTTCATTCCATAAGCGCCTTTTGCAACGCCGGCTTATCCACGTTCAGCGCAAACATTTCACACGTCCGCCAGGTAAAATCCGGCTGCCTTGTCATCATGGGGCTTATCATCTGCGGCGGGCTGGGTTTCACAGTCATTGAATCACTCCTCTATCGCAGGTATTACATCAAATCCGGACGGATAGTCCTGCCTCTCCAGACAAAGGTTGTTCTGACCACCACGGCATTTCTGATTATCTTCGGCGCCCTCCTCTTCTGGATTCTGGATGCCCATAATTCGCTGAAAAATGACCCCTTCTTTAACAAGGGCTTTCACGCCCTGTTCCAATCTGTAACGAGCCGCACTGCGGGCTTTAATACCGTTAATCTGGGAAGGGCGAGCGCCCTCGGCATCTTCTTGCTAACAGTCCTCATGTTCATTGGTGGAAGCCCCGGCTCCACCGCGGGCGGTATAAAAACCACAACAGCCGCCATCATCTTCGCCACCATACGCAGTCTCATGAAAAATCCTCAGAAAGGTGACGTCGAAATATTTAAAAGGCGAATCCCCGCTGATATCGTCAACCGTGCATTCGTCATAGCCGTCCTGAGCTTCGCCCTCGTCTCATTCGTCACAATCCTCCTGACTATCACAGAAGGTGTTACGATGTCGGCATGGCCCAAAGGTCAGGAACCCATCCTGCGCCACCTCTTCGAGACGGTCTCAGCATTTGGAACCGTTGGTCTTTCCACGGGCATCACGCCCCATCTATCAGTTATGGGCAAACTCCTCATCACCATGACCATGCTCATCGGGCGGGTGGGACCCCTGACAGTCGTCCTCGCCATGGCGGAACAAAAGCATATATCAAACTACCATTATCCTGAGGAAAAGGTGATGGTGGGGTAAGATTTGTGGACGTTGATAGGGTAAAAATATGACACAGGAACTCAAAAATATTAAGGAAATACTCGCAGGACTTATCCATGAGGCTCTCGTTTCATATTCTAAAAAACAGGGAGTGGAAATCCCCGACGTCTCAATTATTATTGAACGCCCCAAGAACAAGGAATTTGGCGATTTCGCCACCAATGCCGCCATGCAGACCGCTCGCCACTTCAAAAAAAATCCTTACGAAATCGCAGAAGGGCTGATGTCGCTCATACCATCCAACCCGTATATTCATGAGGTTACCGCCATCAAACCCGGCTTTATCAACTTCCGACTCAATCCTGCTGCGGGCAGTCTCATACTGGAAAATATCCTCGCCCTTGGAAAAAACTACGGCAGATTGAACATCGGCAAGGGAAAAAAGGTGCTCATCGAATTCATGAGCGCCAACCCAACCGGTCCCCTTCACATCGGACATGCACGCAACGCCATCCTTGGCGATTCCATTGCACGCGTCCTCGAAGCCGCAGGTTACAAGGTCACGCGGGAATATTATTACAATGACGCCGGCGTTCAGATGAAAAAACTCGGGCTATCCTTGAAGGTGCGCTATCTTCAGGCGCTTGGCAAAGATGTCCCATTCCCAGCCGATGGATATCAGGGTGGCTACATAAAAGAAATCGCGAATAAACTCGTCTCGGAACGCGGTGAAGACCTCATCCCCGAAACTGACATCCAGACCTTCACCCAGTTCGCCGCAGACCGCATCATCAAGCTCATCGATGCGGATATGAAAACCCTCGGCATCCACTTTGACAACTGGTTCAGCGAGGCATCCCTTCACAAAAATGGCAAGGTTGACGCCACAATGGAATATCTGAAGGATAAAGGGATGCTTTATGAGAAAGAGGGCGCATGGTGGCTGCGCTCTGCGAAATTTGGCGACGAAAAAGACCGCGTGGTAGTCAAATCGGATGGTGAAAAAACCTACCTTGCGCCTGACATCGCTTATCACAAGGATAAAATTGACCGCGGGTTTGACCTCCTCATCAACATTTTTGGAGGCGACCATCATGGCTATGTCCCACGCCTCATGGCGGGCGTACAGGCGCTCGGATATGACCCTGAACGCCTTCGTTGCATCGTCTTCCAGATGGTAACCCTCCTTAAGGATGGAGAACAGATAAAATTATCCACTCGTTCCGGAAAATTCATTACTCTGCGGGAGGTCATTGAGGAACTCGGCGTTGACGTGGTGCGCTATTTCTTCCTGATGCGCAGTGCGGACAGCCAGATGGTATTTGACTGGCAACTCGCCAAGGACCACTCCATGAACAATCCCGTCTTTTATGTCCAGTATGCCCATGCCCGCTGTTGCAGTCTGTTTAAAAAGGCGGATGAACTGGGCATCACATGGGCAGGACCTGAAAAATGCGACACCAGTCTGCTTACGCTCAAAGATGAACAGCAGGTCATAAAGGAGCTCGAACGCCTCCCAGAAGTGGTGAAATTGAGCGCTGAAACCTTTGAACCCCACCATATCACCGTCTATTTGAGCGAACTTGCCGGCGCATTCCACGCCCTCTTCACCTCAGGGACAAAGGACGAGACAAAGAGGTTCCTCCGCCCCGATGAGCCGGATTTAACACAGGCGCGCCTGACGCTTGTCGCCGCTCTCCGCCAGACTCTCGCAAATACCCTCACAATCATCGGCATCACCCCCATGGAACGCATGTGAAAAATCCTTTCATTTTGTTATTGACATAACTACACATTAACTTCTAATAAATTTTCATTGATAATATCTTTGAATCTGATAATTCAAGTAATTAGAATGAAATAAAATTTATCTTGTAAACATCATATTAAATGATTCTTTTCTTTATTTCTATTTTCACGTTCTTTATGTCCTTATCCTGTGCTGATGAGATAGCAACAATTCCGCTTCAGAGTTTGCCCATTGATTATTATATTCAGAATGGACTGTTACCAAAAGATATAACTCCCAAGAGACAATACTATAATCTCAATTTGCGTTGGACGCCAGGAGAATTTAAATATACATCCAGCACTCAGTGTATCTACTATATTGACATGACCGGCGCAGGCAGTGTTGCAAATCAGGGGATTATTATCAAAAATACGGGGTCCGGTAATATTCAAAATCCTTGGATTGTTCTTAACGGTGAGAAAAACTGGTATAATGTAGATTCAATATTGACGGAGATTCTTGGCACTGAGACTGACCCCGAAAAAAAGGCTTTTCTTATTTGGAAATTTATATTATTGAATCGCTATCACTGGTCTCCTGCTGAAGGCGGAAGTGAAATCCATGATCCTACAAAATATTTAAATGTGTATGGATATGGTTTCTGCGACGACAGCGCTACAAATATGGAAGCTTTATTTAAAAGGAGTGGTTTCACTTTGGCTCGCACGTGGGGTATTGGGGGACATGTTATCCCGGAAGTATATTATAATAATGAATGGCATATGCTCGATGCTGATCTTCAAGTATTCTATCCTAAAAGGGATAATATTATAGTGGCAGGTGTTGAGGATTGTGTTTCCGACGGATGGCTCGTTTCACGTGTTTCTGGTTCGAGTATCGCATCTCTCTATACAACAACGTCTAACAATTACACATATCAAAATGCTTGGATTATTACACATACCATGGGCATGATCCTACGTCCGGGCGAACAACTGGAGAGATACTGGTATAATTGGGGCAAATATCATGACTGTTTATATCATTATGAACCGCCCCGATACGGAAACGGACGTATGCTCTATTCACCTGACCTGTCTTCAAATATCTTTAAAAAAGGCTTTCAATCACTGACGAATATTGAGACATATTCTGATACGAATACTTCACCCAATATACACCTTGCTGATTCTACCCGGAGCGGGATTCTTTTATGCAAGATGAGCAGTCCATATGTGTTTGTCGGTGGAATGATTCAACTGAATGCTTATTGCTTAGGTTCAACGGATACAATCTCTGTCTCATTTTCAAAGACGGGCTCTTCATGGAGCAAATTATTGGACATAAATGGTCCTACAACCTCAACTTTTGAAATCAGTTTGGATTCTCCTATATCTCCTACGTCGAGTTCTGCTTGTTATTCTTTCTTCGTCCAATTTATTCTAAATGGTGTAACGAAATATTCTGTGGGCATAAACGATTTACATATCTGTGGGGATATTCAATGTGCCCCAGCATCTCTACCCACACTCCGCCCAGCTATAATTAATACAAGTAATGTGACTTTTTCGGCGGATCCGGGGGGCATACTCGAAATAAGACATATTTACAATAAGCTGACAAACGTTTATCCTCCATCATCGCCTGATTATCCTGTTTTCCCCAAAGATGATGGTATTACCACCACCACAGCACCAATTATTTCCTGGAAGGATTCGCCCTGCTCAGGCACCATTGCAAATCATGATGTCATGGTTTCTTGGGATCCATTCGGCATTTTACCAACCACACCATTGATGTGGAAAACATTAGGCGCAGTCAATTCATGGCAATTACCTGATGGATGGCTTCTTAATGAGCATACTTATTATTGGAGAGTGCGCATTAGGAATAATGCCGATTGGGGACCATGGGGTGCGCCATGGTCTTTTACCGTATCTTTATATCAATCTGGCATAATTCAATGGACATCCTATAAATAAATGTTCAGTGGACTTACACGGCATGAGCAGAAAATCCTCCTCATCCTCGTGGTAATCATCATGGTGGGGATAGGCGTTAAACAGTATTATTCCCGCTCAGGCTCACGCGTG
>Ga0172364_10000902_pt1 | contig 22114 bp, 20 predicted proteins | sample LakKivSesite10cm_FD_114545 | JGI IMG/M metagenome (GOLD analysis project Ga0172364, IMG submission 114545) | Sediment microbial communities from Lake Kivu, Rwanda - Sediment site 10cm | ecosystem: Environmental > Aquatic > Freshwater > Lake > Sediment | place: Rwanda: Western Province, Lake... | reverse complement strand
TTATGTGTTCGATCCAGAGGAACTATCAAAGCAGGGAGTCAAGCCGTATGAGAAGATCCTAGATGTGACAGGAGGCACAGGGGCGGATCTGATGGTCGAGGCTGCTGGCGCTCCTACATACACCTTACCCCAGATGAATAGGGCACTGGCTATCGGAGCAAAGATCGCGTGGATAGGAAGGGCGAACGTTGCGGCCCCCATATTCATCGAGTCCTTCCAGACACGTGCGTCCCAACTGTACGGAGCCCAAGGGCACTCTGGACACGGCACGTTCATGAACGTGATAAGGATGATGGCAGAGGGAGCAATTGACACTAGGAACATGATATCTGCCAGGATAGGGATAGATGATACATCGAGCTACATACAGAAGCTCATCAGGAAGGAAGAGACAAAGGTGCTGGTCAAGCCTTAGGGGGTCAGCGTCGTCCTGCGAAATTCCCTTAGCGCAGGGCTTCCAGACTTATCGGTCTGAGTTCCTTGGATGAGGTCCAGCAGGCCTCGGCGATCTCCATAGCTCGGAGTCCATCAGACACCGAGACCTCCGGACCAGTCTTGGTCAGTATGGAGCGGATGAAGCTCCTGTCTTGCTCCACGAAGGCCCTCCTGAACCTTCCCATGAACCACTTGACTCCTGATTGCCTTACGCCTTCCGAGTCAGCAAACGTGAGCTGGTTGTCGCTCATACTGCCCACCGCTATTGTAGCCTCACTTCCGACCAATTCCGTCCTCAGGTCATATCCATAGGGGCTCCTCCTGATCCCCTCCACATATCCGTAAGCCCCAGACTCAAAGGTCAGCTGGACACAGGCCACGTCATAGTCCCCCTTTGATTTCACGTCCTCGTACAGAATGCTGGAACCGACCGCATTCACCGCAACGACCTCTGAGGACATGATGTATCTCGCCATGTCGAAGTCATGTGACAGCATGTCGTAGAAGATCCCTCCGCTTGATCTTGGGTCAGAGGCCCATCCCGCCGGAGGTGCTGGGTCGTGAGCTATCGCCCTGTAAAGTATGAGCTTGCCGAGCCTCCCCGCCTCTACGCTTTCCTTGGCACTTCTATACGCTCCATCGAACCTTCTCATATAGCCCACTTGAACCACTGACTCCGACGAATCGGCCCGCTTCGCCAACTCTCTACCCTTGTCCAACGACTCTGCGAGAGGTTTCTCCACGAGAACGTTCCTCCCGGCCTCAAGGGCTGACAGCACGACGGGAACGTGCGAACTGGTAGGAACTGCCACTACTACTGCTTGGATATCTTCTCTCTCAATCGCCTCTTGCTGTCCAACTGCCCAATCGACCCCCAGACGTTCCCCAGCTTCCCTCGCGACCTTCTCGCTCTGGTCCACAACGAGCTTCAGGTCTGCGCCCGGGACTTCGGACTTGAATATGTCAGCGTGGAGGCCACCGGCCCTCCCCATTCCGATTACGCAGACGCTCACAGTCCGCATGTCGTGTAACTGCTTGAATCAATAGATAACGGTTGCCATACCCCGGAGGGGTTTGACGCTGTAGGCCCCGGAAGGACGTGCAGATTCGTTTCAAGGTGGACTAGGTCACAGTAATGAACGCGCCGCTGCAGCACCTACGGTTTGGAAAGCGCGCCCGCAGACATCGCTATTCCGTCTGCTTGAACCATTCGCCGTGTTTCTTATACAACTCCCAGAACAGCCAACCGATCCCGAGAGTGATCGGATGTCTGATGTAAGCGTCCACGTACTTGCGCATGGGCGAATCCGGTGGGCCTAGGAACTCTGAGCTCGAATATGGCGACAGTATGAACAGGTAAGGGATGGCAACTAGCACGACTGCCACGACCGCCGCTATCATTATCCTCTTCTGACTTGCAATAGAGAATCGCTGCTCCGGTTTGATGAATCTCCAGGGGAACATGGGTTGTTTGCGCGTCCTCCACATGTACAACGCACCACCTAGGGCTATCACAAGGGTCGCGGCCATCACTATGAGAACCCCGATTGTCTGTAGCACGAAGCACGTGGGAAATACCTCCCATCCGTAGCTGATGATGCAACCGGGAATCGAGTAGGACAGAGTGTGGGTAGCCACGCCGCTGAGTATGGCGACCGGTATGTTCCATGGATATGGGACCGCCCTCATGACCCACGCCACCACGACCATGAATAGGGGAGTGCCCAGAAGGAAGCCAAGGGGGTTGATCATAAGTGAACCTGGGCTCAGAACCAAGGCCCTAATCAACTGGCCCACCGCATACCCCCAGTAGGCCTCAAAGGGTCCGTAGTACAGGGCGGCGAAGGCCGGGATTACCGGATCCAAGGTCATGCCCGGCATGGCCGGAACGGGTATGAGGGCAAAGGCCCCAGACAACGCGCCGATGATCGCCACTCTACTCATCCTTCTCGCAGTCCAGAGTTCAACCTTCTTGGAACTTCCTTCGCTCATTGCGTGTAGCTCCCCCCATGTGTTAAAAAGACTTCCAGCCCCCAGCTCCAGCTCACCCAGGACCCTGAGACGCCGCAACGCCTAGAGTTCTCCGAACCCGTATTGCCACCACATGAATGCAAGAGCTATGGCGAAAGAGATGCTCATCAGCATGAAGACCACGTCCTTCACGTTGACTTTTGTCATCTTCAGCGCGGTCGGCTTTGTTGTGCCGAAGGCCCTGGCCTCGATCGCAAGCGACATTTTGTCAGCCAGCCCCATGGCTTCCCTGATGGACGGGAACAAGATCGTTGAGACTGATCTGACCCTTTGGACAGGATTTCTCGACGTTGTCCCCCATCCCCTTGATTTGGCTGCGTCAATTATCGTCTGCACTTTCTCCATCAGAACGGGATAGAACCTGACTCCCGCCATGATTATGAACGAGACCTTGTACGGAAGAACTCTGCTGATGAGCGCGACCATCTCTGACAGCGGCGTGGAGTAGGTGAGCACGCATGCGGCGCTTACAGCCAATGCGACCTTCAGGGTCAACGCCGTCGCCCAGAGAAGCCCGGCATACGTGACCGCCCTGTGGCCCAGTATCGGTGTGCCCTCCGGCGTTATCTCAAGCAGTATCTTGACGCCTATTTCCGCGGGGATTCTCTTGAGCTGAGCGGGGGTCGTAATCCACAGAGAGACGGTGAGCCCTCCCACTATGGATCCGAGGTAGGCCCACCATGCCCTGGACAAGAGCTTCCTCCAAGAGATCCTGGCCAAGAGTCCCACGAGTACGACCTCAGCGGCCACTATCGGAAGAGGTCGGGGCTCGGTATAGAGGGTAAAGAGGAAGATGACCGTCCCAAACCACACGAACTTGGCCAGTGCGCTCAGTCGGTGAATTGGCGTCTCCTTGTCCTCGTACTCCATCAGCACCATTCTATCCCGCCCTCCTGTGCAGTCTCATCAGGGCGTCGTACACCTCCGGCACTGTCAGAAGGTCTGAAGGCATGCCGTACTCGCTCAAGGCCGAACTCAACCTCGTCATTGCTGGAGGCTGAACCCAAGTCTGCCTCAGAATGTCTGGCTTGGAGAAGACCGCTCTGGGCGATCCATCCAGTAGCACTCTGCCTTGGTACATCACGATTATCCTGGTCGCGAACGTTGCCACGAGGTTCATCTCATGGGTTATCATGATGATCGTCTTGCCCGCTCTCCTCAGTCTCTCAAGGAACCCGCACACGTACAGCGAGTCACGCCAGTCCTGTCCCGTCGTCGGTTCATCGACTATCACGACCTCGGGGTCCATGGCGACTACGGATGCTAGGACCACTCGGAACCTTTTTCCTCTGTTGAGCGACATGAGCAACTCCCCCTCAATCCCGTGGAGGCCGAGTTCCCGCGAGACTTCGGCGACCCTTGCTTCCGACTCATCCTCGCTTATTCCCAGGTTCTTCAGACCAAACCTCAATTCCTCGCTGACCGTTGAACAAAAGAGTTGGTGCTCAGGTATCTGGAATATGTACCCAACCTTGGTGGCGACCTCCCTCATGCCCGCTTGAGTAATGTCCAAACCGGCAACGCTGATCCTGGCACCTCGGTTCGTGGGCTTCAGGAGTCCACTTATGTGCTTGGCCAGAGTCGTCTTTCCAGAGCCGTTCTGTCCTATCAACGCGACATACTCCTTTGCGTATATGTCGATGTCAACACCCCTGAGTGCCTGTACTCCACCGGCGTACTCGTGATGGAGGTTGTGTATCGATACAACTGCCTCCCTAACTCTATCGTGAGTTTCCTCTCCCTTCGCTCTGACATACTGCCCTACGCTCAGCTCACTTGCGAGAAATGAGGTCGCTTCCTCTATGGTCGCCGGCAGGTCTCCTTTCCAGAATCCATCCTGGCGCAATCTCGCAGCGAGCTGGGTTGATTCCGGAAGGTGAACGCCGGCCTCTTCTAGGACTTCGGTCTGCTGCAGGACCTCGTGGCACTCTCCGTCCAAGACGATTCGACCCTCATCGACTATCACGAGCCTGTCCGCGATCCCCACCACTCGCTCTGCATCGTAGTCCGAGAAGATGAAAGTCATGCCGTACTTCTCGTTCAGGTCCTTCAGCACCGACCGCACCCTTTCCCTGCCTAGAGGATCCAACATCGAGATTGGCTCGTCTAGCACAAGAACGCTAGGCCTCATCGAAAGGACTCCTGCAACCGCAAGGCTCTGTTTCTCGCCGCCAGATAGTTTGTACGGGTTCCTCATCCTCATGCCATCAAGCCTGGTCGCTCCCAGCGCGAAATTCACCCTATCGTACACCTCCTCCACTGGGAGACCCAGGTTGCACGGCCCGAATGCGGCGTCCTCCCATACAGTGAAGGAGACTATGTGCGCTTCTGGGTCGTCCATCACCAGTCCAACGTGTTGCGCGATCTCGTGGAGGCTGTGGTCCTTTGTGTTCAGACCCTCAACTATGACTTCCCCTTTGAGTTCACCCCTGATGTAATTCGGGATCACTCCTCCCAGTGCGTATGCGACCGTAGTCTTTCCCGCCCCCGTACTCCCGAGGATGGCTGTGACCTCGCCCCTGTTGATCCTCAGGCTGACATCATCCAGCACGGGTCTGTCGGCCCCTTCATAGGAGAAGGTCACGTGCTCGAGCACTGCAGGGTATCGTTCTGCCATGCGACGACTCACCGGTGCGGAGCCAGTAACTTGCTTACCTGTCCTCCTCCACTATCTCCAATCCGAGCAACTTCGCGGCGGCTATGAAGTCCTCCCTCAAGTCGCCCAAGAAGGACACCGTGTGCCATCCAAACGTGTCGTGATCGTGTCTCTCAAGTATGGTTCTCGCGTTGGTTTCCACCAGGAGCTTGTCCCTGCAGGCCTTCTCGTCCTTCACTGAGCCCAAGCTCTTCCCATGACGTAGCAGCATCTTTCCAGCAAAGACGCTGACCTTGATGGTCGTTATGTCCTCTCCTGATGGGAACTCAACCTCGGGGCTGGCTCCCACGGAGTGAGCTTCGCCGTGAGGCGAAATACTATAGCCGAGAGTTGGCCCGCTAGGACCATAAGGCTTGTTTGGCGCCACGCAGTGTAAGTACGTTGCACGGTCGTGCGATGTATCCAGGCTGTAATTCGAAACGTGGCCCGGTCTGCCAGCCACGTACCTGCCCAGGAGCATGCTTACACACGAGTCCATATCCGCCTCGCACACTGCAGTGGATCCTTCATTGTTCAGTTCGAAGAAAGCAAGACATGGGAACGCGGACAACCTTCCTGAAACCAGAACGGGGTAGCATTCAATGCCGACTGCGTCGCAGTCCGCGTACTTCATGAACTGCTTCAAAGCGAGGTAAAGCTTCGCGGAGTTGTGTATCACATGGCGCGACGCGTTGACCTCCTTCGCATTGTTGATCCATTTTTCGGCGATGCGAGCTGCTTCTATCTCGTCGACCTTCTCGAAGTAGGCCCGCAGTTCGTCCGGGGTGGGCCTGACCATCTCCAACCCGAAGGTCTTCCTCAGGTTCTCCCTGTACTTGGTCTCGTTCCTTCTCCACTGGACAGCTTGGTCGCTGCCGTGCACGTCGATCCGGAGCTTCCGCTCTGCGACGAGCGGAGCTATGCTCTTCATCGTCCCTTCATCGAGTTCGTCCAATCCGGAGCCCAACAGATCCGAGATCCTCCGGAGTTCCTCTTCTCCTCGGCTCACCTCGGGCAAGTCAAACGTGAAGATTAGGATCTTTTTGCCTCTCAGGGATATGAGTCCCTTGAGCAGCTCAACTGCTCTCTCGACGTCCGCGAAGTCTGTCGATGAAACTGGGAGAACCCGAAGCCCCCTTCCACTCACCCTCTCGTATATCCTGATGAACCCTTGATCCCCTCCATAGATGTAGTTCGCCAGAATCGTAGGCTTCCCGACCTCTATGAACTCAACGCCCACATCCACGAACGTCGGGTTCCCAATCACAAACACCAGCAGGCCGTCTGACCTGTCGATCTCATTCTTGATCTCCCATATTTCTGAATGGTCCTTTCGTGTGACCAGCATGTTGCTAGTGAACTCGATATCAGGGAACCTGTCCCGCAGTCGACCCGCGATAGAATCCGCATTTTTCGCATCATCATGGCCCAGATACGGCCAACCGAATCCGCCCGCTTCTCTCGTTAGGAAGACCGTGCACAGCCTCATGTACGGCTTTGATTTACTCTTCGTATAAAAGGATAAGACGGGTCAGCATCTCATGAAGGTGTACGAATGTAGTGTCGTGGGCCCAATATCATTCTCGGCGTACTGGGGTCCTAGTCCTCACCGTCAGCCATGCTAGTTCCAGCTACATCCTTGGCGGCTTCAATGAACGCGAGAACCTTCTTCGGATTGTCCCCTTCACACAGACTCCTTTCAATGTACAGGTGGACGTGAGGGGCTCCGTCCTCCATGGCCCGCCTAACCCAACCCTTTACCTCTCCAACTGACATGTTCATCAACTCGAACGACGGGAGCCTCCACGTGAAGGGTATTTTGATTCTTTCCCTGATTATCTTGGGGCTCAGCTTGGCGGAGACCGAAGGGTCGTAGTGGCTCACTCCGGCTGATGCGAGGTAACCCAGGTGTTCTGGACTCAGGTTCTCGCAGTGAAGGTTCCTCTTGCCTGATGTCAGCCCAGCGTAGTACCTGTTCCAATACGGGACGACGAACTCTTTCCACATGCTTGGATGGATCAAGCTTGAGAAATCGTCCGCGAGGCCCGCGCAGTCTTGACTGATCTCCGGCTCAGAGTTGATCCTTCTGGTAAAATGGGCGAAACTGACTATGCTTTCGGTCAGCAGCTCGAGGAAGACCTTCGCTCTCTCCGGTCGCCTGTGCAGGTCCACACAAAACCCCTTCCCACGGACAAGGACTGCCGATGTGATGGGCCCCTCCCAGCCAAAACCGCCAAACTTCACCTCCTCCTCAGGAAACTCGCGCTTCAGATGCTGATAAATGGCAACGTAGTGCTTGAGAAGCTCATTCTCCTCGAATTCCACCCGGGTCTCCAAGACCGCGATGGCGTCCTCGAGGTTCTGACAGATTGGCCTGACGGCTGGCTCCGAGTCCCGCGGGAAAAGCACCTTTGCCCCTAGACACGCGACATGGCCGTATGAAAGAGGAGGGCAAGATACGGCTGGTAGGGTCACCCCCGGCCCAAACATCTCTCTGACCTTGGGTCTCCCCTCCCGGAAGGCACGGGCGCAAAGCTCTCGGCTAACATAGAACTCGTCGAGGGGAATTCCGCACAGGTACGGTAGCGTAGCCGTCGCCACACCTACGAACCACCCCCACTCAGTTTCCACAGCCCCCCTGCCCATCTTGTCATCGCCTCGTCCGCTTGGGCTTCGATTTCTTCCATGGGCAGATAACGATTATGCTGACCGATCAGAGCCTGTAGATTCTTGAGTACCACTACCGTTGCGAGAACACGGAGGCTGCTGGTCACGGTGCAACACAAGGTTCGCCAGAGGGGGCACGAGCGAGAGCAACCGAAACAGTTATCATCGCTCTCGCGGTGTCTTTCACGTAACACATGAAGGAGGGAATGGATGTCAGGTCAATCATGGCGTCTCCCGTTGTGACGGTCTTGTTCAACGAACCGGTTCACACTGCGGTTGAGAGGATGCTTGCCCATGACATAGGGGCAGTGATCGTTGTAAGCGGCGGCCTTCCCGCCGGTATAGTAACTGAGAGGGACATAATGAGTGCTGTGGTCTCCGCAGGGAAGGACCCCAGGAAGGTGCTCACGTCTGAGATCATGAGCAAGCCGCTGATAACGATCCACCCTGAAGCCCCGATAACCGAAGCGATAGCCTTGATGAAAGATAAGGACATCAGAAGGGTTGCCGTCGTCAAAGATGACAAGCTGGTCGGGATAGTGACGGAGAAGGAGATCTTGAGGAGGCTATTCTGACGCCCCTCGGCCTTGCTTCTGTTCTGACCCGCCAATGGGTCCGAACCGTGAGCTGGCGTCTCCCAGCGCATTCATGGTCTGTCCCCCAACAAGAGGGACCAAGGGCGCTCAGATCCAGCCTGCATCGTGGCGTCACGCTTCGCCTCGCGTCTTCTGTGGTTGTAGGGCCAAAGACCACCATGCGTTGAAAAACCAACGAAAGAGCCTTTGGCATCGGCTACAAGCGTGCGAATTCTGGTTGGGTAGAGGGGTACAAACTGACGAAATCCTAAATAGCCCGTTAACTTCCCAGCGCGAGCCTAGTCGCGACAGTTGACAGGTATGAGGTATGTACGCCGTCGAGACGATAGATCTGACAAAGTACTTCAAGGGGGAAGGCGGTGAGGGAGGCAGGATCATAGCTGTTGACCACGTGAACCTCGGTGTGAAGGACGGAGAGTTCTTCGGCCTGCTGGGCCCCAACGGCGCTGGAAAGACCACCCTAATCAAGACACTCTGCACGCTGATAATACCGGACGAGGGAACTGCCACGGTTGCGGGGTACGACATAATGAAGCAGCCTGACAAGGTGAAGGAGAGCATAGGATGGATCCACGGAGAGACCGGCGGCAGAGCCCTCTACTGGAGGCTGTCAGCGAGGGACAACCTGAGGTTCTACGCCTACCTGCAGAACATACCCTCGATGGCGGCGGAAAAGAGGATAAACGCCCTCTTAGACTTCTTCGAACTGACGAAGGACGCGGACAGGCTTGTGAAGGACTACTCCACAGGAATGAAGGTAAGGGTGATGTTGGCAAGGACATTCCTCTCAAATGCACCCATACTCTTGGTGGACGAACCCACCGTGGGCCTCGACGCTCTGGGAGCGATCGAGACGCGAAACCTACTCAGGGCGCTTTGCAGGGACCTCGGGAAGACGATCGTTTTCACCACTCACAACATCATGGAGGCGGAGAAGCTGTGCGACAGGATCGCCATGATGAGCAAGGGGAAGATAGTGGCAATAGACACCCCTATGAGGCTGAGCGAGGTATCCCGGAGGTTCAGGGGCGTAGAGGTAAGGGTCTCCGGATCGAAAGAAGAGGCAGTAGGGTTGCTCAAGAGAATGGAGGGAGTCAAGAGGGTCGTCAAGGCCGAACCGGAAGAGGACTACACCGTGATCCAGCTTGAGGTCCAAGATGAGGACGAGGCTATGCTGAGAATACCTGAATACCTGAGGTCGAACGGGTTCAGACTGATGGCAGTTCAGGTCGCACTACCCAGCTTGGAGGAAGTGTTCATGATGCTGACTGGTGGTGAGGTTGAGAGCAGCTGAGCTAGTTGACGTTTTCAGGGGTGAGGAGCTCCGGCAAAGGGCCCCGCTTCGCCAATTCCTCGGAATCGTGTGGGCGAACCTGAAGATCCTTCTATCTTACAAGTCTTGGGTCATAATGGACCTGTTGAGCACGGTTGCGTCGGTCGTCATGTACTACTTCGTCGGCTTGCAGGTGGACCCAGTGAGGCTTGCCGTGTCGGGCTGGGGAACAAGTTATCTCACGTTCTCACTAGTTGGGGTGGCCACTTCGAACTACCTCTGGACATGCCTGACTAGGCTAAGCCACTCCACGCAGCACGAGATCCGGGGCGGAACGTTGGAGACGGTAGCGGTGACACCGGTCAACATGCTCGTGTTTTTCTTGGGATTGACTGCAAGGGGGTATCTCGTGAGTCTTCTGTACTTGATCGGTGTGTTCGCGGTCGGAACCATGGGACTCGGCGTCAGGTTCATCCTGACGCCCGGTTCCGTCATCGCCTTCTCGCTGCTGTTCGTCCTCATGCTAGTGGCAAACCAGGCCTTAGGGCTCATGGCGGCTGGCATAGTGATGGTCCACAAGAGGGGGGATCCCGTCACATTCATCGTGGCGGGCATGAACGAGTTCCTAGCTGGAGTGCTCTATCCCCTCGAGATGCTGAAGCCTTTCCCGGCCCTTCAGGCGGTTTCTATGATGTTCCCCTACACGTACGCCCTCGATGGTATGAGGAGGGCCTTGATCTTTGGGGCCACGGTGACGGACGGCAACGTGCTTGCGGACATAGTGATCCTCTCACTGTTCAGTGCGATCCTGATACCGGTTGGGCTGAAAGTGCTTCAGTGGGGGTATCGTACCATCAGAGTGCTTGGAACCACATCGTCCTACTAGGTGAGGATGATTGAAGCTCGATGAGATCATACGGTTCCTCTCCGAGCCAGTTCAGGAGGGAAAGGTCAGCACTTCTGATAAGGTCAAGGCCTTCATCACGAGGGACTTCAAGATCTGGTGGACGTACAAGCTATGGGTAACTCTCGACATCTTGGGCTCGTTGACGTTCGTGGCGACGTACTACTTCGTTTCCAAGATCGTAACTACCCAAGCCCTGATGGACTCGGGGTACATAGCAGACTACCTGACGTTCGCTGTCATAGGGATAGCCTTCCAGCACTATGTCTTCTCATCGGTGTCCAGCCTGTCAGAGGCCATTAGGGAAGAACAGTGGGCCGGAACGATGGAGACGATACTGGCCTCCAAGACCAGCTTTGGGACGTTCCTGTTGGGAGAGTCAGTGTTCAGGTTCATCATTGGCTCCTACTTCCTATTGGCCTCTCTCGGCATGGGGTTTGCGATCGGTGCAAGGTTCAACGTGACTGCACCGTCCCTCCTCTCGGCCGCCTTGGTTGCACTGCTGCTCATCGCCAGCCACATGGTCGTGGGCATTTTAGGCGCGGGGGCCATACTGAAGCTCAAGCAGGGGGATCCCATAGTGTGGGCCTTCTCCTGGCTGACTCAACTCTTCTCTGGCGTCCTGTATCCTCTCGGGCTGCTCCCGAGCTATCTCCAATGGGTCGGAGCCGCCTTCCCATTGACGTACTCCCTTGACGGCCTCAGGAGATGTCTGATGAACGGCGAGGATCTGTCTTCGGCAGTCATATTCGCAGATGTAACAATGCTCACTTTGTTCGTGGTCGTGATGCTCCCATTATCGCTCTGGGTCTTCAGGAAGGCTTATGACTCAACTCGACGCGAAGGTGCGTTAGGACAATACTGACCGGACCTCGCCTGAAGCAGGTCTAGACTCCGGATATGTTTCCCGTCGTTCGATGGGATTTGGGCACCGTACTCACCGGCCCTGGTGTGGTCTCCTCTTCGCTCGACGGCGACGTATGCCATCACAACTATGTTGACACCGATGCTTTCCGACGTCTCCTCATCCGTCGGGCGTAGTGCCGTCGAAGTCGTCCCTCCTCCGCTCTGGGGTGGCCCTTCATACCTAAGCAGAACTCCTGTGAGCTGGCGGAAACAGACGCAACTCCTACATGCTGAGTTCGATCCTAGTGGGTCTTCCTCACCTTGACAGCCTGCCTCCTCACTGGGAGAACATCGGTCCTCGTCGCATTCACCAGCTGTGCGAGGTGCTTCATCACGTGCTTCCTGGCCCTGCAGTGCACCCTTGTGCCGCTCTTTCTGGTGTCTATGAGGCCGGCGTTCGTGAGCAGACCTATGTGATACGAGATGGTGGGTTGGGACAGCCTCAACTTTGGAACCAGCTTGCACACGCAAACCTCGCGCTCGTTCAGGAGTTGCATCATTCGCAGGCGTGCGGGGTCTGAGAGAGCCGAGAAGACGCGCGAACAATGGGCCAGCTCCCGGTCGGACATCATGTTCAAGGAGTAAATATCGATAGTCTTAAATATTTCCGATTCTCGCCGGAGCGCCATGGGACAGCCAGCTTTTCTAATGTGTTTCTGCACCGGGGAGTGCCCCGGCTTCTCGAAGCTTGAGCTGTGGAAGCTGATAAACTACGTGAGGAATGAGCTCGACGTGAGTTACGCCGTTATCCATCCGCAGCTGTGCGTGGACGACGGCGACAGGTTCCTTGCCGACTACCTCAAGGAAGGAGATGGGGATCAGGTCTACATCGTAGGGGGGTGCGACCCCAGGATGCAGAGGAAGATGTTCTCTGAGGCCTTTCGGACCAAGGGTTTGAACGTTGAGAAGCAGCTCGTCTCCTTGGACCTGAGAAACATGTCGACGGAAGAAGCCATGAACAAGGTCAAGGAGGCGGTGGAGGTACTTCGGCTTCCAAAGTGATAGTAGTTGGGCGACATACTGAGGGAAGAGGTACCGTGGTACCCCACAATAGACTATGAGAAGTGCACCGGTTGCCTGACGTGCGTCGACTTTTGCCGGAACGGGGTGTACTCGACCGAGGGCAACCCGGCGAGGCCAATAGTGTCTGAACCCTACAGATGTGTGGTGGGTTGCAGCTCGTGTTCAATCATGTGTCCGGCTGGGGCAATCTCATTCCCCCCGAAGGAGGAGATACTCAGACTCATCAGGAGCCTCCGAGAAGAACAGGCTGGGTGAAGAACAGGGGAGACCGCATGGTCGATCAGTTCACTGAAGTCAAGAAGACTCCCCAGGAAGAATACCTCGGTCTCAGGAGGGAGGACATCTCTTGGGCACCGATTGTGGACTCGGTCAAGTGCGACGCGATCGCCTGCGGTCAGTTCTGCATCAGATACTGCCCATTCGGGGTCTACGAACTTGCCAAAGATGGGAAGAAGGCAGTGGTCAAGAATCCAAAGAACTGCATGGTTGGAGATGAGGCCTGCCGGTGGAGGTGCCAGAACGAAGCGGTCGACTTCCCTTCAAGAGAAGCGCTCAAGGCACAGTTGATGTCCCTTAGGAAGAAGCAGGCTGAGGGTGGTCGCAACAGGGAAGCCGGGGCCGGGTGAAGAGCTTGGAGACGCGAGTGAAGGTGGAGTTCATCGGGGTTTTCAGGGAGATGACGGGGACGACCGGGCTCATTCTCCGCATGGAAGGCCAGGCTACCTTGAGACAGGTGGTGAGGAAGCTGGCAGATGAATTCGGGAAAGACTTGGAGGACAGGATACTACAGGGGGACTCAATGACCGAGGATGTTCTCGTCATACTCAACGGCAGGAGCATCAGGGCCCCTGACGCGAACGCGGTGACCATCGACGACGGGGACAGCTTGGTGTTTGCACCGGAGTCAGCACCCTAGAGATGAACGACGCAGCGGCCAAGCCTCGCCCCTCCTTCTCAGGTTCGGGCGGCTCCTCGTGGTATCCCATAGTATTCCCGGAGAAGTGCGATGGCTGCCAAGGCATTGAAGCTCCCAAATGCATTGAGTTCTGTCCACATGACGTGTATGCTCTCGTTGACGGCAAAGCCATAGTAGCCCGCCCGCAGAACTGCGTGAACGGGTGCGTCGCATGCCGGCCGCTCTGCCCGCGAGGTGCTATTGATTTCCCCCAGGATGTAGGATTCATGAGGGGGAAGGACAGGGCCTGGAGTGAAGGACTCAGGAAGCTGACATGTAGGCGGTGCGGCAAGGTGTTCTGGTCGAACAGCGAGACAGAACTCTGCTGGAATTGCCTGGAGCACGTTGAGGAAGAGGTCTCTCGCTGAGGACGTCCTAGGGACTCGGGTTCATTCCAGTCATTGCAGGGACTGAGATGACGGATTGGACTGTCCACCACGAGTACTCATCCACGGACACTCCATAGGTGGGAGTGAAAGAAGGTTCTTCTGCGGGCCTCAGGTCCGGTCAGTACTCCGCAAGATCGATACTGCACCGAATCAATAACGTCCATCAGGGACGCCAAACAAGTAGCCGACGCCGTACCTTGACTCACCTCCAATTGCCAACCTCTTGACTGTTCCGCTCCAGACTGATAGTCGCGACTATGTCAGCTCCCAAGCCCAGTATGTCCCCCATGATCACATCGCCAGCCTTGACCGGAGCTTCGATGATTGTGTCTGCCAGCTCTCTCGAGCAATCCATCAGTCTGTCCTTCGGTATCGGCTTGGTCGATCTCACCGGGCACACAGCAACTCTTGCTCCCTGCACCTTGACCACGGTGAAGAAGTCCCTCATAGGTGCCTCGATCTCCTTGGCCACGTATTCCTCTCCTCTCTGACACTCTAGGCCTTCCGCTCCTATGACCTTGCCTCCATCGACGACCACCGTTGCCTCGCATCCCATCGGGCAGATTATGCATGTGATCTTCCTCTTCAGCAATCAGGAGCTCGCCTCCAGACACACGGGAATTTCCCTCCTATGGGCCAACGTCTCAACTTTCTCCTCATTCAGCTTTACGGCCACGATTTCCGCGGGCCTCGCGACCCTCAGAGGTACGGCGAAGTCGCCAAAGGTCAGGTTCGCGTTTCGCACCGGGCTCTTGACGCGCAGGAAAAGGGTGACGGGACCGTCCCCGCTTATCACTTGGGGCACTACATATCTGATCCCAGAGCCTGGAACCACGGCGATCCTTCTCTTGGGCGGGGGGAGCTCATTCAGCGCGAACAATGTGGCGCCCTGCCCGGCCCTGGCTCCGGTTTCAGTGACGTGGTCAACTAAGTCATGGACGTGGACAACGTTGCCGCATGCGAATACCCCCTCAACAGAGGTGTGCATACGTTCGTCCACCAAGGGGCCACCCGTGGCCGGATCAAGCGCGACGCCAGCGCCCTCAGACAGCTCATTCTCGGGGATCAGCCCCACCGATAGAACCAACGTGTCGCATAAAACCTCGCGCTCTGAGCCCGTGACCGGGATACCCCCATCGCCCACCTCCGCTACCGTGACCCCACTCACTCTCTCCTGCCCGTGAATTGCGGTCACTGCATGTCTGAGCAGCAGCGGAATCCCAAAATCCTCGAGGCACTGCACGACGTTTCTGGGTAACCCGCCCGGATGGGGCATGACCTCCACAACTGCCACGACATCCGCTCCCTCCATTGACAAGCGCCTGGCCATTATCAGACCAACATCTCCAGAGCCGAGCACGACAACCTTCCTGCCAGGCATGTAGCCCTCGATGTCCATCAGCCTCTGTGCGGTCCCAGCGGTGAAGATCCCCGCTGGACGAGTCCCTGGGATCTCTACGGCTCCTCTAGTTCTCTCGCGACAACCCATTGCCAAGACCACCGCCCTTGCGTCCAACTCGAAAAGACCCTCCAAGCTGCTAGAGGCCAGGAGCCTCCTGCCAGAGTTGATCCTGAGTACCATCGTGTCCAGCTTGAACTCAATGCCCAGCTCCTCCGCTTTGGAGATGAACCTTGATATGTACTCGGGGCCGGTCAGGTTCTCCCCGAAGTAGTGAACGCCAAATCCAGTGTGTATGCACTGTGGCAGTATGCCCCCCAATTCGCTGTTCCTGTCCAGCAAGACAACCCTGTTGGCCCCGACTTCCTTGGCGCTGATTGCTGCTGCAAGTCCAGCCGCTCCCCCTCCCACCACAGCTACGTCGACCGTCTCAGCCATCGAGTCCGCCTCGCCGTAGCATTTCCTTCACCCTGCAGGTCAGAACTGCAGAACCCCCTCCCTTCTTCGTTACCTCCTCCACAGGGATCTTCAATTGTGACGCGAGGATCCTTAAGACGTGAGGGGTGCAGAACCCACCTTGGCATCGCCCCATGCCTGCCCTGGTCCTGAACTTGATCCCATCAATCGTCGACGCCCCTCGCTGCACGGCATCCAGTATCTCCCCCTCCGTCACGTGCTCGCACCGACAGACCACATGCCCGTACCTTCGGTTCCGTTGGATGAGAGCCTGGGCCTCGCATCGCGCCATTTCCCTCATGGGCCTATCCATGGGCTTGCGGAAAGGATTGAAGTCAAGTCTGGGCCTCAGCGCTAGGCCCAGCCCTCGGAGCAGTCCAACTATCTCCAGCGCGACCGAGGGTGCTGCTGTCAGACCGGGCGATCTCATGCCCGCTGCGTTCACGAAGCCCCTAACCTCATCGCTCGACCCGATCACGAAGTCCTTGGTGTTGGGTTCTGGCCTCAGGCCGCTGAAGTTTGCTATGACGAACCGTTTCCCGTCGGCAAGCATCGGAAAGAGCTTGACCGCTCCCTCGAATGCCTCCCTCAGGCCCGTAGCTGTTGTAGCTGTGTCCTCCTTGTCATCGATGTCTTGGGCGTTCGGCCCCATGAGCACGTTGCCCTCAACCGTCGGGGCAACCACGATCCCCTTGCTGATCTGGCTAGGAGTGGGAAAGACCACGTGACGCGTGACCTCTCCCTGCTTCTTGTCGAGCACGTAGTACTCGCCCCTCCTCGGCCGGATCGTGAAGCAGTCCAGTCCAACCATCGCAGATATCTCGTCGGCCCGCAGGCCTCCGGCGTTGATCACATAGGTCACTTCGACATCCCCCCTGCTCGTTTGAAGTTCTCCGACCCCGCCATCCCTGACAGTGATGCCCCTAACCTCTGCCCCGAACAGGGCCTTTGCCCCATTCTTCATCGCGTTCTCCATCATAGCGATGGCCAGCTCGTATGGGCTCGTGACCGCTGCGGTCGGGGCTCTAAGCGCTGCTATGACCTTGTCGCTCAGTCTTGGCTCGATCCTCCGTAGCAGAGCCTCATCGTCCACTACCTCGAGCCCCGGAACGCCGTTCTTCTCCCCTCTCCTCCTCAGCTCCCATAGAATCTCGACTTCCCCCTCAGTGAACGCGACGACGAGCGAGCCAGTTTCCTTGAAGGGAGCTCCGACCTCGGGCGCAACCTTGTGCCAGAGCTCGTTTCCACGCGAGCAGTGCTTAGCCCTCGCCGTTCCGGGTTCGTCATCATAGCCGGCGTGCACTATGCCTGAGTTGGCCTTCGTAGGTGATCCGAACGCGACGTCCACTTCCCCCGCGACCACCGTGACATCGACTTCGTACCTGGACAGCTCACGCGCGATCGTGGTTCCAACGACACCCGCGCCGATGATAGCGACCTCTGTCCTCATGTTGAATCTCAACTAATGGAGTTTGAGGCTCGCTAGGCCCTCGTACACCCCTGCCTTGTTCAGGGCGATGTATGCCTTCTTGTGCAACTCGAACATCCTGTCGTATGTCTCCCTGTTCTCCGGATTCGGTTCACATCGCTCAACCACCTCCACCATCTTGTCGGCCGCGTCCGGAACGCTGTTGAACAGGCCTACGCCCACCCCAGCCAGTATCGCGCAACCCAGCGACGTTGACTCCTCAGCCTTACCTCTGAGGACGGGAATCCCGAGGACATCGGCTTGGATCTGGTTAAACCCGCGGTTCCTAGCCATGCCCCCGGTCACCCTAAGCTCATCGACGGGGGTTCCGAGTTCTCTGATCACCTCCACGTTCTTCCTGATCTCAAGGGCGATGCCCTCCATTATGGCCCTTATCAGGTCGCTTTTCCTGTGGCCTAACGCCAACCCTAGTATGGTTCCGCGCGCGTAGGGGTTCCAGTGCGGAGCGCCAGCGCCTACGAAGTGAGGCAGCACTAGTAGGCCATTGCTGCCAGGTGGTGCTTCGGCGGCCTCCTTGTCCAAGATAGCGTACGCGTCAACTCCCGATGATTCCGCTTCGATTCTCTCCGGTTGGCCAAACTGATCCCTGAACCACCTGTATATCGTACCCGTCGAGAACATGCTCGCTTCCTGAACCCACTTACCTGGAACGGCGTGGCAGCTGCACAGAACCCTCATCTCAGGGTCGAAGGTGGGTCTCTCAAGAAAAGAGAGTATGAAAGTCCCCGTGCCGGTCGTTGCCTTGGTTCTACCGGGCCTCACGACCCCCACTCCGATCGCGCTGCATTGTTGATCGCCCCCTCCACAGATGACCCGCGTCCTCTCAGCAAAACCCGTCTCCTCCGCAGCCCGCTTAGTGACCTCACCCACGTGCCTACCCGATGGCAGAGGGTCCGGGAGCTTCCTCAGGTCTAGGTCTAGGCCTTCGAGAATCTCGTCAGACCAGCGGGATCTCGCTATGTCAAACAGCAGAGTTCTGGATGCGTTATCCCAACTCGTGACAAATTCCCCAGTCAGCTTCGCCAAGATGTAATCGTGAACCAGCAGGAACTTGTGCGCCTCATTGTAGACTTCGGGCACGTTATCCTTGACCCACAAGATCTTCGGGGCTGAGAAATAGGGGTCAACCGTGAGACCGGTGATGCCATACAACCTGTTCGCCCCGATCCTCTGCCTTATCCTATCGCACTGAGGTGCTGTCCTCCTGTCCTGCCAGACCAGAGCCCTGTGCAACGGCTTGACGTTCCTACCAACAGGCACGATCGTTTCCCTCTGGCTTGTCACGCTAATTCCAGCTACCTTGTTCGGAGAGACTCCCCTCTCGGCGCCATCCCTGAGCGCGGACTGGGCTGTCCTGCACACGCAGTCCCACCAATCAGAGGCCTCCTGCTCAACCCACGTGGGCTCGGGGAAGTAGCTCGGAAACTCCGAGTACTTCCAAGACACAACATGGCCCCCCGTGTCAAAGATCAGCGTCCTGACGCCAGTGGTCCCGGCGTCGATGGCCCCAAGGTAGATGCGGTCGTTCACGGCTCCTAAAGGTCCTGCTCGATAATAAAGCGTTGCAGCCCGGCCTTGACAATCGGCTATTTCAGACGGTTGCAGGATGAAGGTCAAGCCGTATCCTCCAACGTGACGCCTTCCTCTTGATCCCCCAAGCGATACTTGATATCGGCATGTAAACACATCCCCTCTGGCATATCAGACGCCACTCGATTCTTCGTCCGGCAGTCGAGTCCCATTGTGTCCTATGCTCTCTACGTCATGCTTTGTTCATCGCCGCGCGCTGAGTTTGGGTGCGGTCCTGTACCAGCCTTTCATGCAATCGTCCGATGATCGGACGAAGGATCTCTAGGGTGCAGTTGCTCCACGTAAGTTCCGCTACCTGATCTTGGCGTCTATCCTGCCAGCTGCTCCCCACAGTCGCTCGACTATCCTCTCAAGCCCTTCGGGTTTCCTCTCGGCGAGCCACAGTCTCGAGTAGTAGTTCGCTAGGGAGATCAGGTCTGAGGGTCTCACATTGCCTCGGATCCTCTTGATGCCAACCTGAAGGCATCTCCTGATGAACTCGAGGTCCTCGGGAAGGTTCACTCCGTCCAAGTCCTTGAGCAGCTTCTCCCATGTGTCCGCCAGTGACTTCCTCTCAGCATCGCCCATTCTGTGATACCAGGCGTCCGCGTACAGGACATGCTTGATCTTCTCGGCCACGTCCGGTCTGCCAAACACCTTCCTTGCCCTAAGGACCTCCTTGGACTCGCCCGTCAGCGTAGTCCACTTCTGTTCCCATTCCGCCTTGCCGTCGGCCGCCTCCGCGCAGGCAAGCAACAGGGGGTCGAGGAAAGAGAAGAGACACTCCTCGCCGTCATCACCCCATGCCGTTACCAAGTATCCGGGTAGGCCCTCCTCCTTCGCAGCAGTGATGAAGTTCGTCACGTTCTCCATCGCGGTTTCGAAGTTGGGGTAGTACCTGTTCCAGTTGGAGAAGCCCGGACACACCACCTGTTGAGACTTCCTCTTCCCAAAGAGGTTGATCTTGTCTCTGAAGTCTTTTGCGCTTCGGGCCGCGTAGTCCCAGTTCGCTATCACAGCGCCCTCCCATATGTCGCTCTTTGCCACCTCAGCCCACTTCGCCCTTTCCCTCCCTCCACTCAAGTACATTCCTGTCAACATATCGCCCCAGAGCATCGGAACCTTGCCCCTCCGTTTCACCATGTTCACCATTTTCTCGTGGTGTGTCATGTAGAGCTCTGTCCCCCTAAACTCCCAGGTCTTGTCCAAGCTCCTGCCTCTCCCCATGGCCCACGTCTCGTCTCCCCCGATGTGGACATACCTCGACCCCGATCTCTCGAGAACCTCCTCAAGCAGGTCATACGCGAACTTCCTAGCCTCCTCATCGCTCACGTCCAAGCAGCCTTCTTGGGGCCTGTGCCACTCGCTGAACTTCCAGTACTCGGGCAGCGACAGGATGTGCTCCATGTGTCCAGCGATCTCAAGCGAGGGAAACACCTCTATGCCCAGTTTCCGACCATATTCGACCACCTCCCTCAGCTCCTCGTCCATCAGCCTCCCCCGGTGCCTGCCGACCTCGGGGTACTTCCTCCACGGGAAGAGATCCTCGAAGTAGATCGCGAAGTAGTTGTAGTGAAGCATGAACAGCCACCGGAGTATCCTCTTGAAGGTCTCGACGGTCGGAACTCCGCCTCGGGCAATGTCAAGGTGATATCCTCTGAACTGGAAGGTAGGGCTTCCCTCCGCCTTGACCTCAGGCAGAAAACCCCTCTTTTCCCGCATGAGTTGTAGCAAGGTGGCGCAGTTGTAGTCGTCGTCGCCCCACATGGTAACTCCGCCCCGCCTAACCTCAATTCCTTGGCCAGCCTTCGCGACCTTAGAGATCCTCCACTTTCCCTTCTGCACTTTGAACTCCTTCGCAAGGAACGCAGGAAAGTTGGAGAAACCGTCAAACTCAAGCCACTTCCTGGGTTTGTCGGAATTCATGGGGCACAGTCGACACGGGCGAATAAAAGATTGACCTAGCCCATACGACTCGGTTCTCCATGACAGCCCCTAACCCCATCACCAAACAAGAGAGCTGCTAGGGCGAGCCTGATTTCAACAAAGTCTTTTATGAATACGACCTAAGCATGCCGTCTGTGAAGGAATACGTAGTTGTCATCGAACTGACAACTAGGGAAGTGCACTCCCACCTCGTCTCTGAATCCGGTTCAGTCGTCAACTCCTCAACCCATCCGTTGGAATCTAAGTATCCATATGCTGACCGCCCCTACATCGTGGAACTCGACCCCCGAAAACTGTGGCTGTCGATCTGCAGCACAGTCGGAGATTCTATGGGGTGGGCTAAAGACAGCAGGATCTCGGCCATCACGACAACCTCACAGAGGTTCACAACGGCGCTGGTCGACGAGGAAGGGGAAGCATCAGTTCTGTGTTCGAACACGGACGCTAGGGGGGCAGAGATGGATGATATCATCACACAGTCCATGGGGGACAAGGCCCAAGAGATCACCGGCCTACACCCTCCCTTTCTGTTCAGCGCGGACAGGATAAGGTGGTTCAGACAGAATGAGCCCAACGTACTACGGGCAGCTGACTACGTCACCACCGCGGACGGTTGGATATACTTCAAGCTGACTGGTAAGCCCGCAGAAGAGCCGTCGCAAGCGGCGGGAACCTTCCTGTTCGACATCGGGCATAGAAAATGGAGCAATGAACTCTGCAAGATTTCCGGTGTCGATGCAAATCAACTCCCGAGTATCGTCAACTTCGGAGAGCAGGTGGGTTTCCCGACCGAGGAATTTCAGAGCCTCACTGGGATAGGTTCTCGCACTCCCGTCGTGATGGGCGCTGGCGACACGCACTGCTCAGGCATAGGTTGCTCAGCGCTTTCCGCGGGCCAGACCTACGTCTCACTCGGGTCGACGGCACCATTGCACACAATAATGTCAGAGCCACGGCTCGACAAGCGTAAGCGAATGTGGACCGGCTGCTTCCCGATGGGCGAACGGTGGGTTCTGGAGAGCAACTCTGGGATGTGTGGCACCATTTTCGACTGGCTGGCCCTTTCAGTCTTGCAGATAACGAAAGACGGGTCGATCGACTACGACCGCTTCGAGGAGATGGTCAGATCGGCACCGAGGGGTTCAAGGGATGTGAGCGTGTTCCTCGGCCCGTCGATCATGAACGCAAGCGCCCTCACTCAGGTATCCCCCGCTGCGATAGTCATGCCCTCCTTGCTGGTGGGAAGGCGACCTGCTGCCCCTGATATCGCGAGGGCATACTACGAGGACGTCGCTTTCACATGCAAGGGAAACCTGGAGCAGATGAGAGAGGTTTGGCCTCGAATGCACCAGGAGTTGAGGGCCGCTGGGGGGATGTCGAACAGCATGGTGCTCACCCGGATCCTAGCCGATGTTCTTGCCATTCCTGTGGTCGTCCCCG
>Ga0172364_10000900_pt1 | contig 22132 bp, 22 predicted proteins | sample LakKivSesite10cm_FD_114545 | JGI IMG/M metagenome (GOLD analysis project Ga0172364, IMG submission 114545) | Sediment microbial communities from Lake Kivu, Rwanda - Sediment site 10cm | ecosystem: Environmental > Aquatic > Freshwater > Lake > Sediment | place: Rwanda: Western Province, Lake... | reverse complement strand
GGAGTATATAAAGTTCAAAGAGAGTTTGATGCCACGACTTTCTAAATATGAAAATTGGTGCATTTCTTTTGGAAGCTCTTTTAAAATCAAGCTTGCGAAAAAAGACGAGGATAGGATTAAGAAACAGCTTGATGTTGCACATTTGAATGTGACGCCGAGCCAGGCAATCTCTTTTGCGTTCATGACAGCTTTTGTTCTTTTCTTTATAGGAATTTTGGCGTTTGCTGCTTATTATATAATCTCGGGAAATCTTTCACTTGTCATAATTTTCTTGACTGTTGTGGCGAGTTTTTTTGCTTTTTATTACCTTTATTCCATGCCATCAAGACTGGCGAACAAATGGAGGCTAAAGGCAAGCAGCCAGATGGTTCCTTGCATTCTTTATATTGTTGCTTATATGAAACACACTTCTAATTTGGAAAGGGCAGTGGCTTTTGCTTCTGCACATTTGCAACCTCCTTTGGCTTTAGACTTGAAAAAGGTTTTTTGGGACATAGAAACAGGAAAATATTCTACAATCAAGGAGAGCCTTGATGCATATCTTGAAGGCTGGAGAGAAACTGGTCTGGAATTTGTTGAAAGCATACATTTGATAGAGTCAAGCTTGTATGAGCCAAGCGAGGAAAGAAGAGTCCAGGTGTTGGAAAGAGCTTTGCAAGTTATTCTTGATGGAGTATATGAGAAAATGCTCAAGTTTACAAGAGAGGTAAGAAGCCCGCTAACAAATTTGTACATGCTTGGAATTGTCTTGCCTACGCTTGGAATTGCGCTATTGCCTTTGGCTTCTACATTACTAGAAGGCGCTTTAAGGGCAGTGCATGTTTTTGTCATTTTTAACTTACTTATACCTTTTATTGTGTATTACATGACTTCTGAAGTTTTGATGAAAAGGCCCGGAGGGCATGGCGAGACAGAACTCCTTGAGATGAATCCTGATTATAAAAAGTTTATTTCGAGAAAGCCGTACAGGAAAGCATTGATGATTGTCTTGCCCCTCCTTATACTTGGATTTTTGCCGTTTATGTTTCGGGTGGACTTTATTGTGAACAGCCTTGGGCTAAAAAAAGACTATACTTTTGGAGAAATAGGATTTGGATTTTCTGAGAGCCTGAAAGACTTGAAGATTTTTGATTTCAAGGAAACAGCTGCAGGAGTGAAAGGGCCATTTGGGCTTGTTGCGATATTATTGAGCATGCTTTTCCCGCTTTCTATTGCCTTGTTTTTTGCAATTTCATTCAACTTGAGAACAAAAGACATGATTAAAGCCAGAGAAGACACGAGGCAGTTAGAAGATGAGTTTGTTGCGAGCTTGTTCCAGCTTGGAAACAGGCTTGGCGATGGCATTCCTGCTGAAATCGCTTTTGCGCATGTGGCAGAAAGCACAAGAGGAACAAGGACAGAGAATTTTTTCAGGGTAGTAAACAGCAATATACAGCAGATGGGCATGTCATTAGACGAGGCTATATTCAACCCAAAAAGAGGGGCGATGGTATTCTATCCTTCTGAGTTAATCTCGACTTCGATGAAGATACTTGTAGAAAGCGTCAAGAAAGGGCTTAAGATTGCAGCGGTAAGCCTGATTTCAATATCAGAATATGTCAAGAACATACACAAGATAAATGAAAGGCTGAGAGACTTGCTTGCAGAAGTAGTAAGTGATATGAAAAGCAACATGACTTTCCTGGCGCCATTGCTTGCAGGAATTGTTGTTGGATTGGCGAGCATGATTACATTCATATTGAACAAGTTGGGAACAATGTTCACTCCCGGAACTGGAGAAGCTGGGGCAGGAGCAGGGCTTGGGAATATCCAGGAAATAATGCGTTTGTTTGATATAAAGCTGATGATTCCAACTTATTGGCTTCAGATATCTATAGGGCTTTATATCGTGGAAATCATATTCATATTGTCAAGAACACTTGTAACAGTAGATGCTGGAGAGGATGAATTAAGAACAGTTAATGAAACAGGGAAAAACCTCAAGAAAGGAGTGTATTTGTATGTTGCGGTTGCTGTAATAGCTACCTTGGCATTGTCCTTGCTTGGAACTTTAACTTTGGGAGGATTGGGAGGATAAAATGAATTATGGATATAGTGAACAGAGGAAGAGCAAAAAACATAAACACAAAAAAAGAAACGTGTATAAAAAAGGCGGGAAATACAGGACAGTAAAGGGTGTAGATGCTAAATGATAATTGCCTTTTGAGGAAAAAATAGAGTTGATTGAAAAACCGATTTTAAGTATAAAGAATTGGTAGCTTTTATCTGATAAGTGTTCAATTGTTGTTAATTCTTTTAAAGGGCATATTTAAAAATTCTATTGTATTGTTGATTATTAAGAGGATGAAAAATGTTTGAAATCTTTTTAATATGTCTTGCTGGGATTTGGCTGGCTTTTGCAACAGCGTGTGATTTTAGGAAGAGAGAAATTCCTGACTGGCTAAGCTTTTCACTTATTGCTTTTGCTTTGGCTTATAGGGCGTTTTATTCTATCTTTAGCTGGCAGGATTTTTTCACTCCAGGCGTTATAGGCTTGGCAATTTTCTTTGTTATCGGAGAAGGGATATATAGAATAGGGTTTGGAGGAGGGGATGCAAAAATTTTGATGGCTCTTGGAACAATATTGCCTTTTTCCCTTAGTTTCTGGATAAATGCTAAACTGCTGGCAACTTTTTTTATTTCCTTGTTTTTTATAGGAGCATTTTATGGCCTTGCTTTTAGCATTATTATAACGGTTAGAAACAGCAAGAAATTTGTTAAGCAATTCAGACAAGAGTTTTTGGAAAGAAAGAAACTTTTTATTTTATCACTGGCTTTGGCTGTTTTTTGCTTGATTTTGTCTTTTTTTAGCATTATCTTTATTGCTCCTGCTATTTTTTTTATGCTTATGCCAGCAGTATTTGCTTATGCAAAAGCATTGGAAGAAGTAATGGTAAAAACATTAAGTACAAGCAAGCTTACATTGGGTGACTGGCTTTATGAAAATGTTAAGGTAAATGGCAAGGTTGTAAGGCCGAGCATAACGGGGCTTGATGAAAAAGAGCTTAAAATTCTGCAGAAATACAAAGGAAAAGTAAAAGTAAAAGAAGGAATCCCATTCACAATTTCTTTTTTGATTGCTTTTGTCTTTATTGTAGCTTTATGGTACTCTAACTGGGGCTTTTTCAATAATAACTTCTGGCTCTTTTAATTCTTGCTTTACTTCAGGTTTTGGCTGGAGTTTTAATTCTGATTCTTTCTTGGCTTCAAATCTTAAAAGCCGGATAAGCTCTTCTAATTGCTCTTTGCTTGCTTTTTCCCTTTTGCCTGTTTCGTTTCCTGAAAGAGGAAGGATGTTTATCATGACATGTCCTTGTGCTTCTGAGCTTGAGATGCTTATTTCTTTTGGGCTTAACTTAGCTTTAAGGTTTTTTATTGTTTCCTGTAGAAGTTCGTAAACATTCATTGGAAACTCGGCAAGAGAAACATGTTTTTTAGGAATCAATAAAGAGTGCCCTTTGCTCATCGGATTGATTTCAAGCACAACAACTGCTTCTGAATTCTCGGCAAGCTTGAAAGATTCTATCTGTCCTTGAGAAATACCACAAAAAATACATTTTGGCTTGACAAAGCTTTCAAGCTGTTCTGGAGTCATTTGCGAAATCCTTGCTGCTGCCTTATCTTTTTCGTCTTCAGAGATATCCATTCCTTCTATTTGGTTCAACAAGGCTTGTTTTACTTTTTCGACTTCTTCTGAACTTAGCATAAATCGTAAAAGAAAAACGAGTTTAAGAAGTTTTGCAAAATCTTAATAGATTTTATTTTCTGGAACTATAAAGAATTAATAACAATTATCTCAAAGTAAGATTTTACAAATTTTATCTGCTTGCTTAATTAATCGTTTAAAACATTTCTAGGATTCTATTTCAAGCATTTTGCATTAATGCTTTTGCAGGCTATTTTAAAATTTATAATTAGAATTATTGAGCTCTTACACCATACTTTCTTGCTGTTCTTGCAACTTCTCCCTCAACTTTTTCTTTGTAGGTTCTTTGAGATGCTTCAAAAGCACTTCTTGCTTTTGCTTGCTCTGATTCAAACGCTCTTTTTTCATCTGCTTGAACAGCCCCAAATACTTTGTAACTTCCATCTGGCATACCGATATAAGCAGTTCCTCTTCCAGAACTATCAAAAACAACCATATCTTCTATAGCATCATTGTTCATTGCTGTACGATAAAATCTTGTTTGGCTTGCAAGCTGTTGCCTACTTTGATTTAGATCATCAGTTAATACTCTTTCTATACCTTTTTTATAAGCTACATAACCCCCATAAGCTAAAGCCGCCCCAACAATTCCTATCCCAATAGTATATTTAAGAAATCTTCCAAATCTGCTTGGATTTTTTACTTGAGGCCTTACTTGATGCCTGTTTTGCACTGGGCTTCTTGGTGCTGCTTGTCTGCTCACTTGTATTTTTTGTTGTGGCGGACTTGCTGCGGGACTTGCCTGTCCTTTTACTGACGATTTTGTTTTAACCATAGTTTACCATAGAAAACTCTCTTTTTAAATCTTTCGGTTTGTTACTACTACACAATTACATTATAATAAAGGAGTTTATAATTATCACTTTTTAAGTTGGAGTCTTTTAGAATTAAAATTTTTGAAGGATTTATCCAATTGCTCTGCTCGCAATTGTGTAGTCTGTAATATATCAAAAATTCTACTATCCAATTGCTCTGCTCGCAATTGTGTAATTAAATAATATTCTTAAAATAGTATTACCCAATTGCTCGACGGTAATCAATAGTTTCGACAGAACTAACATTCGGGATTTCTTTTAGCTTGGTTTCCATAGGGTCTGTATTTTTTTCCTCTGGCCAGGCTACTGTTAATATAACTGCCACAAGCCCAAATGCTATGGGCTGTTCTTCTACTATAACCCGCTTTGCGCCTTCTGATGTGAGAAGTTTTTCTGCTGTTTCTTTAATAGGATTTAAGTCGGTTTCAGGAGATTCTGGCATAATTTTTATTTTCCACGCTACGATTGCCATGGAAATTTTAAATTAGGGGTATTTTTAAAGTTTTGTTTTGAAAAATTGTTTTATTATAACTCTATCGTAACATAATAATCCTTTTAAATGAAATTTACCTGAAAGGATTATGACATCTAATTATTACCAGCTTATAGAGAGGATTGCAAAGGCAAGCGGGAAGGACAGCGAGGAAGTGAACAGGCTTGTTGAGGCAAAAAGGGCAAAACTTTCTGGACTTATATCAAGAGAAGGGGCTGCACAGATTATTGCTGCAGAGCTGAATGTTAATTTTGAGAAGCAAGTGTTAAAGGTTAATGAGCTTGTAAGTGGGATGAAAAAAGTAAATATTATAGGGAAAGTTGTAAGGATGTTTCCTGTAAAAGAATACAAGAAAGAAAACAGGGAAGGCAAGATTGCGAGCATGGTTATAGCAGACGAGACTGGCATGGTAAGGGTTGTTTTATGGGACGTTAATCATATCAAGCTTGTCGAAGATAATGTAATAAAGCAGGATGATTCTGTAGAGATTTCAAATGCAAGTGCCAGGAATTCTGAATTGCATTTGACTAGTTTTTCAGACATAAAACTGAGCCAGAAAAAAATAGAAAATGTCAAGACAAGTTTTGAGTACGGGGAGAAAAGAATAATAGACTTTAAGATTGGCGAAAATGTGAGTACAAGAGCTTTTATTGTCCAGTCATTTGAACCAAAGTTTTTCGAAATCTGCCCAGAATGCAATGGGAAAGTTGTAGAGTCAGCAGAAGGTGCTATATGTGAAAAACACGGAAGAGTAATGCCTGTAAAAAGAGTTCTAATATCTTTAGTTTTAGACGATGGCAGCGGAAGCATAAGAAGCGTGTTATTTAGCGAGAATGTGGAGAAATTACTCAAGCCCGAAGAGCTTGCTAATCCAGAAGGTGTAAAGGAAAAGCTTCTAGGAGAAGAAATTATTTTCTCAGGGGCGGTGAGGCAGAATAAGATGTTCAATAATCCTGAATTGTTTGTTTCGAGTTTGGAAAAATTGGACATAGAAAAGGCGATAGAACAATTTGAGAAATCTGGAAAATGATGCAGAGAACACATCTTGCTATAATCATCTTTTTTATACTTGTTTTTGTGCCCTATACAAGCCATAAAATAACATTCTGCATTTTTGCATTTCTTACTTCTCTGATTCCCGATATAGACACAGAGTTTTCAACTCTTGGAAAGTATAAAGTAATGAGAATTCTGCAATTTTTTACAAAGCACAGAGGCATGATACACAGTTTTAGTTTTTGCATAGTAATTTCTTTTATACTATCATTATTTTTTCCTGTACTTGCTTTTCCTGTCTTTTTAGGGTATGGGGTGCATTTGCTGTCAGACAGCATAACGCTTGAAGGAATACAGCCTTTTTGGCCTTTAAGGAGAAGGGCAGGAGGCTTTATCAGGACAAACTCAAGCCTTGAGCATGCAATTTTCCTGAGTTTTGTGCTTGTAAACTTCTTGATAATATTTTCAAGGGTTTTAAAAATATTATAAATTAAAATAGCTTTTTGAAGAACAATATAAAACTAGAATTAATTACAAACATTTGAAGCTGAGAATTTGGATTTATTCGCGAGGGCAACCAACAAATTTTTCAGGGTATCTTTGAACTAGTGCTTTAATCTAATATAATTCACTTTGGAAAGCCGAGCAAATATTCATGAATAATATAAAACTAAATATATCTTGTAAGTGAATAATCTTTATAAATAAGGAACATCTAAAAGGAATATGGCAAAAGCAAAGGAAGAAAATTCTGAGAAAACAGAGACAAAAGAAAGTAAAGAAACAAAGCTGACTGACTTGCCTGGGATTGGGCCTGCTGTTGCCTCAAAATTAGAGGCTGCTGGGATATACGACTTGATGGGGCTTGCTGTTATGTCTCCTGCTGACTTGGCTGAGCTGGCTGGAGTTGGAGAGGCTGTTGCAAGAAAAGCAATACAGGCTTCAAGGAAAATGATGGACCTTGGCTTTCAGGACGGATTGGAGTTTGCAAAGAAAAGAGAAGAGGTTCTTAATGTTACAACAGGAAGCAAGAATTTAGACAATCTCTTGGGAGGAAGAGGGGTAGAAACCAAGTCAATAACAGAAGCATTTGGCGCTTATGGAAGCGGGAAGTGCGTCGCTAAAGATACTTTAGTTAATTATTTCAATGATTCTATGCACCTCGAGCAGATTCAAGAAGTTTATGAAAAATACAAACAAAATAATGAAATTTCATTTGAGGAAGGAAAAGTGATACCTTTATCCACTGTAAAGGTATTGTGTTTTAAAGATAATTCCTTGAATATACAAAAAGCCTCCCATATATACAAAGAAAAAGTAAAAACAATTTTTAGATTAAGAACAAAAAGAGGAAGAATTTTGAATGTCACTGGAAAACATCAGTTTTTAACATTTGAAAGTAGATTCCGTTGGAAAAAAACAGAAGAGTTAAAACAAGGAGATGTGATTGCTTATCCAAAAGAATTGAATTTAATCGAAAAGGCTGAAAATTTATCAGAAGATGACGCTTTTTTCTTAGGACTCTTTGTTGCGGAAGGAACTAGCAATCCTTTCTCTATTTCTAATTCTGATGAAAAATTAATTGAATGGACAAAAAATTATGTTCAAAGGAAATTTGGGTATGCTCCAACTATAAGAACAATTAAAAGAACTGGAAAGCCAGTTTATACTCTTTTATTAAGAAACTCCACAAAAAAAATGATGTTTGGATTAGAAAATACAAATTCCTCAACTAAATTTGTTCCAGAAACTATATTTAATTCTAACAAAAAGGTTGTGGCTTCATTTCTTGCAGGGTATTTAGAAGGAGATGCAGAAGTAGCTAAGGATATACTGGCTGCTACAACGAAAAGTGAAAAACTTGCTTCACAGATTAGCTATCTTTTTTTAAGGCTTGGCATTTCCTCTACTATGCGAAAAAGAAAAGCCAAGGGAAAAGAGTACTTTGTAGTATTTGTCGTTGGAGAGGACAGGGAAAAGCTTAACGAAATTCCGTTTAAATCTAAAAAATCAGATTTTTCTGTGTTAAATAGTAAGTATGGGTATCCAAAACAGATTATTTCCTTTTTAAAGAAAGGATATAAAGAAACAATTGGGGGGAATAGGGGCAGGCAAATAAAAGAAATTGGGAAAAGAAAATCAGATAGTATGGCTTATAGGCATTTCACGCATAACGAAATAGTTTCAAACTTAAATTCAAAAACTTTTGAAGAAATTGAAAAATTATTTTTAAATGGAAAAGAAATTATGCAAAATATCATTTTTGAGCTGAAAGATAAAAATTTGTCAATGCAAAATATACAAAAAATTTTTGATAAGTTGCCTTTTGCGTTCAACTCTCTCGCGGACAAAGTTGGCGTTAAAAAATCTAGCATGAGAAATTATAATCTCAGGAAGGTTCCTGAAAGCAGAAAAGAAATTTTGTGGAAAGTTTTAATTGATGAGCTGAGTTTGCGAAAGAAAAAAATTGAAGCCTTGCTCAAAACTATTGAAGAATTAAAAAGATTCAATTGGGATACTGTTGATGCTACTGAAGAAAAAGAATACGATGACTATGTCTACGATTTTGTTGTTCCAGAGGGGCATTCCTTTATTGGAGGAAATATGCCCACAATGATGCATAACACGCAACTAGGTCTTTCACTTGCTGTTAATGTGCAATTGCCCAAGGAAAAAGGAGGGGCAAATGGCAAGGCTGTAATTGTGGATAGCGAAGGTACTTTTCGTCCGGAGAGAATAAGACAGATTGCAGAAGGGCTTGGAGCAAGCCCTGAGAAAGTCTTGAAAAACATATTTGTGGCTCGAGCTTTTAACAGCGATCATCAAATACTTTTGCTTGACAAGATAGGAGAGATGATAAAAAATGGAGAGCCAATAAAACTTCTTGTAATAGACAGTTTGACTGCACATTTTAGAGCAGAGTTTTCAGGAAGAGGGCAGTTGGCAGACAGGCAGCAAAAATTGAATAAATATTTGCATAACTTGATGAAACTTGCCGAACAGTACAATCTTGCTGTTTATGTGACAAACCAAGTCATGGCTAATCCTGCAATGATGTTTGGAGACCCAACGGTTGCTGTCGGGGGCAACATAGTCGCACACAATTCAACTTATAGGATGTATTTGAGAAGGGGAAAAAAAGACAGCAGGGTGGCAAAGCTTATTGACAGCCCAAATTTACCTGACAACGAGACAGTATTCATGATAACAACTCAAGGTATAAAGGACATAAAGCTTGGAGAAGATTAGATGCCCCTGCCAGGAGTCGAATTTAGTTTAAATCTTATTAAAACTGAAAAGGGCGAACGAGGATTCGAACCCCGATCATTTCCTTTTTGCTAAAAACCGCAAGGAAATATTCTGTCCGTTGAACTATTCGCCCACTTTAATTTGTTTATATTTTTTGAGTTATTTGAACCTATTTCTTTTACCCATTTTTTGAACATCACAATACCATTAAGAGATACTCTATACCCTTTACTGAAAGGAATATACCCTAGCTTTCTTAACATTTCAGCTACTTGCTTTATTAATTTTTCAGATTTTATACTTAAAGAAATTACCGGATAACCTTTATTGTTCTTTTTGATAATTGAGATACATCCATCAGTATCAAATAATCCTCTAATCAATGCATAGTAAACTTCCTTATTTTTTGTGTCTGTAACTGCTTTTGGTATTTCTATTTTGTGTATCTTTTCTCCGTAAGGCAGCCCCAGTACCTTATTTTTAAAATCACATAATGCCTTAGAATAAACCTCAAAACCAACCACGCTTGAAAGCCTCATCATCTTCAGATCTAAGTTATACAATTTTTTATATAACTTAAATAAGTATCTCATATAATCTTCTTCCTTTTTGTTTGTCTTTATAGAAAAATAGTTTCTATTTTTTGAAAGACAACCATCTCCTAAATGGGCTCCTATTTCTTCTGCTAATTCTGGAGTTATCTTTTTAGGAAATCTTATTCTCTTTTTTAAGTCATTTGAACTATAATTAATCTTTGTTAAGTCCAAAAATACTTCTTTATTTATAAACTGATTTTCATTCTCCTTTTCAAGCCTTTTGCTTATATTCTCCCTTTTCTTTAATTTTCCTTCCACAGCCATTTTGGTTAACTCTTGTATTCCATATTTTTTAAATAAAGTATTCTTAATTTGTTTCCCGCGCATTTTCATAATATTGGAATAGCCTCTTTCTCCTAATTTTTTCTTTAATTTAATATGACATTTGACCCCTCCTATTTTTCCACCTTTTTCCTGCCCCCAATTTTCCTTTTGTCTTTCTAAAATTTCTAATGAGTGCTTTGCTGGCAAAAGGTTCTCTGGAAGATATCTATTGCTATAAATCCAATTTTGTAAAGTTTTGAAAGGCAAATTTAGCTTGATTGATAATCCCTTTAAAGTTTCTGTCTTGTTCCTCTGCTTTAATATTTCCAATAACTTTAATTTAGATTCTTTTGAAATAAGAACTCTCATTGTAAAATAAGGGGTATCGCTTATTTAAATTTTTCTATCCAGGCTGAACTACAGGGGCTATAGAAATCTTTAAATTCTATATAAGATAAAGCTTTCTATGGATTTTGAAAAACTGAAAAAAGACATTAAGAAATATTTTCCTGATGTGGAAAGCCATTCTTTTGACCATACAGAAAGAGTCTATAACCTTGCATTGTATATTCAAGAACATGAAGGAGGAGATTGGACGTTATTAAGGCGGCTGCATTATTGCATGATATCGCAAGAGAAAAACAATCAAAGGGGTTATGTGTCTGTCATGCCGAAGAAGGGTGCAAGATGGCAAAGGAAATTCTTGATAAATATGGCTTTCCCAATGAAAAAATCTTTGCTGTTTCTGAAGCAATAAGAGTACACAGAAAGAGCAAGGGAGAAAAAGGAGCATCAAAAGAGGCGCAAATCTTACAGGATGCCGACAAGTTAGATGCTTTAGGAGCAATAAACATAGCGAGAATCATGCTTTCTAGCGCTTGTGGGGAATATAAGAGGCCATTGCATATAAACAAAGACCTCGGGCCAAAAAGTTCAGCCATTAATTTCATATTACATCAGCTCAAAACACAGAAACCGGGAACTTTCAATACCGAGACTGCAAGAAAACTTGCCAAAGAAAGATATGAGTTTGAGAAAAATTATGCTGAACAATTCTTAAAAGAGTGGATGACAGAGTTGGATTAGAATTATTTCCACACAAGCTCTTGGGTTTTGCAGTTTTTACAGGCTTTGTTCTGTGTTGGATAAATTGTTTCTGTAAGTTCTTGCGGCTTGAACCATAACTTTATTTCTTTTTCTGCTGTTTCCTTGCTGTCAGAAGCGTGCACAACGTTTTCAAAAACACCTGTCTTTGAGTTTATTCTTCCGTATTTGCCTCTTATTGTGATTGAATCTGCTTCTTCAGGGTTTGTTTTTCCGCATAAATTTCTTATTTTTTCAATTGCATTCTCGCCATGATAAACTAATGCTAGAACCCTGTCTGTATGGTATTTTCCTTTAATATAATCTAGGACTTCATTGTAAATTTTTTTTCCTTTTTCATCTCCATGCCTTTCCATTAATTCGCTTTTTAATTTTCCGTAATGCTTTTCTGCAAGCTCTTGGCTTACTTTTACTATTTTAGAGCCAACTATTTTTAATTTAGTTTCAGAAAGCATGGATATTATATTCCCTGTTAGGCTTTTTACCAAGCCATCAGGCTTTATTATCACAAAACATTGTTCTTCTGCCATACCTCTAAGGAAATTTTAAATCTTTTAAATGTTTGCAAATATTTTATTTCAAAATAAAATTGTTTAGGCAATGTGATACTCAGAATTAAAGAAAAGTTTAAATAGAGACATATCTTTAATTATATGATGTGGAAAAGAGGATTTAATTTTTTACAAAAGCGATATAAAATAATCGGAAAAAATGAGTTTTTGCCCCATATAAGAAAAGACGGAAAGGCGACAATTCCTTGTCAAATCCTTCAAAATTTTAATGTTTGTAAAAAAGGGATTATATTAATTAAAATAAAATGTGAAAAAGGAAAATATTTTAGAATAAAAAAGCTTAATGTGGAGACTAATAGTCGTACAATTTCGTTAAAAGCAGAAAGATTTTTCAAAAAACTAAAAATAGAAGTTTTGGATATAAAAACAGAGAAAGAAGCTTTATCAAGAGATTCAAAAGATATTTTTTCTATTAAAAATTTTATACCTAAATTTACCTCTTCCGGTAAAGGTTCAAGCCCTATTTATTTATTCGAAAACGGTTTAAATCTTATTGTTGGAGGGTATTATAAAAAAGACTTAATCGTTAAAAATAAAATTGAATTTGACGAAACTACTTTAGAATCTTTAGGGCTTTATTTTGCAGAAGGGGGAAAAATAGCAGCTTCGTTTACAAATTCATGGCCTAATGCTATTAATTCTGTTTTGAGTTTTGTGGAGAGACTCTTCAACATTAAAAGAAAACGGATAAAAGCAAGTATATGTTGCGCTTATTCTTTAAATAAAAAACAAAAACAACTCGAAAAATTTTGGAAAGTTAAAACGAGGATTTCAAATTTTTCTAAAAGTCTACATTTTAATAAGAACTCTGTTTCTTCACAAGGCATTCTAGAATTATATTTTTGTAGTGAAGTTATTAAAAGTGTTTTGATTGATCTTATAAATAAAATTTCAAATTACGATATTGATGCAGTCCCTTTACTTAGAGGAATTTTTTCAGGTGACGCAAGCCCTATATTGCAAAATAAATATTGTATAACTCATAATTTGGCTTTTAATGACAAAGAAAAGAATATTTATCTTTATTACCTTAAAAAAGCATTTCCTGACACAAAAATAAATATCATACAGAAAAGATTTGTTCTTTATTCGTCATGGGAAGAAAACAAGAAACTATTGTTTGAAGATATTTATAAATTTAATTCTCTTAATAGAGCAAAGTTTGCCAGACAATTTTTTTCTTTACCAAAGACAAAGAAAATTTTGCCTTATGACTCTGAATTGCAAGAGTTTCTGAAAAGTAGATATCCAAAGATAATTTCAGAACTTTTAAATATATATAAAAAGTTAATAAATTTTAAAATACAAAACAAAAATTTTATAGAAAATGAGGCAAGAAAATGGATAACTTAATTTGTAATGCTGATTTGCATATTCATGGATTATATTCTGGGGCAGTTAGTCGTGACATGACTCCAAATAAAATAGCCGAGCAAGCCCCCTTGAAAGGCCTTAATTTGGTTGCAACAGGGGATATCTTAAATTCGAGATGGACGAGACTTGTAAAAGAACAACTTAATGAAAGCAAGACTTGCGAGGGTATTCTTGAACATAAGAATGGTATGAAATTTATTTTACAAACAGAGATTAACGATATTAATAGAGTTCATCATATTATATTATTTCCAAGTTTCTCAAAAGTTGAAGAAGTTAGAAAAGTTTTTATGAATAAATGCAAAGATTTGGATACTGAAGGAAGGCCGACCATTCATTTAAGTGGTGAGGAAATAGCTGAAATATGCTTAAAAGCAGATTGCTTGCTTGGATTTTCTCATGCATTTACTCCTTATTTTGGATTGTATTCTAAATACAATTCTTATAAAGAATGTTATGGCAAGTACTGGAATAAAATTTATTTTATGGAGCTGGGTTTAAGCGCCGATACAAATATGGCAGATAGAATTTCTGAGTTGCATAATTTAACTTTTACGTCTAATAGTGATGCTCATTCTCCATGGCCAAACAAACTTGGTAGAGAATTTAATATTTTTCAACTGAAGGAGTTAAGCTTCGACGAAATAAAAAAAGCATTAAAAAGAGAAGGCGAAAGAAAAAGTATTGCAAACATAAAATTTAATCCTTTAGAAGGAAAATACCACAAGACAAGGTGTACGGGCTGTTTGAAGTTTTATGAGCCAGAAGATGCAATAAAATTAAGATGGAGGTGCTCTAATTGTGGCAAATATATAAAAAAAGGTGTTGATTATAGAATTCATGAGCTTGCAGATGTGCCTGAAGGAATTCACCCTGAACACAGACCTAAATGTACTTATATTATTCCGTTAAGCGAAATAATCGCGCTGGCTTTTGGCATAAACAATGCATGGTCGATTAAAGTCCAGCTGATTTGGAAAAAATTTATTGAAAAGTTTGGAAATGAGATTAAAGTTCTTTTGAAAGCAGAAATTAATGAAATAGAAAAGATTGATAAAGACGTTGCGAAGTATGTAAAATATTTTAGAGAAGATAAAATTAAATATATCCCAGGAGGGGCGGGTGTTTATGGCAAATTAGTTAGACCAAATGAAGAAATAAATATTAATAACTATAGAAAAAAGCAAGCTTCTTTAGAAGATTTTTCTGATAAAGTTCAGAAAAAATTGTTTTAATCTTTTAAATTAATTTTTAGTTTGGAGTTTAATCTTGAGGTATTTATAACCGGCTTCTTGAGTTTTTTCATTGCAATGCTCGTCTTTAAGAGTATATTGGCTGCATTTCCCACATTTTTTTATTTTCATCTTGATTATTTTTCCTTTCTCTCGAATTTCAGGTGCAGGGCCTTAGCCTTTTTTTCGATATCGTCAAGAATTTCAATCATTTTGTGATTGGCTTTTTTATAGTCGTCTGAAATGATTTTTATCATATACCTCCCTGCAGCAAGATAAGTTATTTGTTCTTTATACGGGAGGAGCATTTCTTTCAGACTCGCAAGCCCGCTAGGCAAGTCGCTTGAAAGCTTAAATTCGGATTTGACAAATACTTCTTTTTTCTCTTTCTCTTTTATTATCACAAGAAGTTTTTCCTGTTCTTCTTTTGTGAAATATTTTTCAAGCAGCTTTGAATCTTCTTTTGCTTTTATAAAAAATAAATATAGGCTTGGCTCGCTTTTTTTGATGTCCTGCATGATTTTATCTGCGTTATTTGTTATGTTTTTAAGCAAGGCGGTAAAACTTTTCTCTTTTTCATAACTTTCAAGGATTTCTTTTTTCTCTTTTGCTGTTACTCGCCTTAAACTTAGATGGATGTTGCCAGAAGAGTCTATTTTAAGGACCTTGCATACAATTTTTTTTCCTGGAACAACATATTCCCTCAAGTTCCTAATCCTTCCAGGAGCTATTTCACTTGTTATTATTGTTCCTGTGCCATTGCCCTCTATTTTTACAAATACAGTTGTCCTTTCTATTTTTTCCACGACACACAAAACTAAATCTCCTTCTTGCATAAATCTACTAAGAAGGATGTTTTTTAAAACTTTGGTAAACTTTAATAACATCAATAAGTTTTGATAAGAATGGATAAAGGACAAATAAGGAAAGCAAGGCTGAAAGATGTTTTGCGCATAGTTAAGCTTCATTCTTATTTGATAAAGCATCTTCATTCCGTAAATCCTCGGATGTATACAGAGTCTGCTGATAAATCAGAACAAAAAAGATTTGAAAAAAATCTTAAAAAATACTTGAAAGATAAGAATTCTCTCGTTTTAGTTTATGAAATAAATAATAAAATAAACGGATATGCTATATCAAGGATAAAGGAATATCCTTCTTTTATAAGCTTTAGGAAATACGGCGAGATTCATGAAGTAGTAGTTTCAAAAGACATGCAAGAAAAGGGCATCGGGAGCAAGTTTGTTAAGAAAATAATAAGTTTCTTTAAGTCAAGAAAAGTAAAAATTGCCGAGCTTCTTATAGACTCAAGAAATCTTGCAGGTCTTAAAGCATGGTCAAAAGCAGGCTTTAAAGAAGAATTAAAAATTATGAAAAAATTTATTTGAAATACTTAATTGAATTTAAATCTTTACTACCTCAAGCTCCATCGCCTTATGCAAATTGTTTATGAAATTTTGTTCGAAATTCTTATGGACTAAACAACCTGCTGCGAAGGGATGGCCACCGCATTCTACTTCTGGAAGATCCTTTGTTGCGAACTCGAGTACTTGCCGAACATTCCTGCCATCTCTACCACAAATTCTTGCACTCGCTTTAATTTTATCATTGTCATACGCCAGCCCGACTACAACAGTCCCTACAGGATATGTTTTTGAATTAGAAATGATGCTTATTATCGTGCCTATTATTGTATCTTTTATCATGTCCTTTGCATTGACTATCACATATCCTTTTCCTTCTATTTTATTCTGCTCGACAAAGTTCAGGGCTTGGATTATCTGCTGTTTGTAATTTGCATAAATTTCTTCTGCTTTACTTCTCGCTTTTTTATTATTAAGACAAAGGGCGATAGCAATTTCCGGGTTTCCAAGCCTGCTGCAAGCATTAATCATGGCGCTCAACTCTCTTGCATCCTCCAGCTTATTAAAAAATCTTAATAAATATATATTCCCAATAATATCCTTAGAGTCTTTTTTTCTTAACAAGACAGCGGTAAGAAGTTTTGACATCTCTTCTTCACTTAAATCAATCAGACTTTTGAATGAATCATTCTCTTTTCTTATTCCGGCTTCTGCAAGCAGATCAAAAACACCTCTCGAATTTCCAGTTATCCCCGGAATATAAAGCCCGGAGCCGTATTCAAGAGCCTTATGCAGTGGGCGTGTTGCAGGGTAAAGCAAGAGCCCTTTTTTTATGATTACTTCTGCATCTTTTAATATTTCATTGTTAAGCTTGCTAAGTTCTTGATCAAGCATATCTCCTACCATGCCCAATACTGCCAGCTTTGCCAGCTCTTGAATATGTTCTGGCTGACAAATTTCCTTGCAAAACAAATAGGTCAAGCCTGAAGCGCTTATTTCTTCTCCTTTATGAAGCTGGGGGTTTATGACAACAATGTTTCCAGGCACTTCATCAGTAATCTCGTGATGGTCTATTACAAATACCTCTTTATTAGACTGAGAATTTAGTTGGGCTATTTTTTTAAGATTTGAGCTGCCTAAATCAAGAAACAGAACCACATCGTTTTTGATTTCTTCGAGAATAGAAGGCTCAAATTGTTTCAGTATCCTTATTGAAAACTTTTTTTTCAGGCGGGACAATGTTCTTGCTATAATTGCTGCAGAGGTGATGCCATCTGTATCAAAATGACTTATCACGGTTAGAGTTTTATCTCTGATACTGGCCAAAAATTTTTCTGAGGCAGCTTTTATTGACTGCTGCATTTTCACCTCCTTTTTAGGAATTTATTTTTTTAACTTATTCAAGTTTGCTTCTTTTATGAGTATGGACCTCTTGGCTTTAAAGTCGTGCTTGTGAATAGAAAGATGCTTCTTGAGCTTTTCAACATTTCTTGATAGATTGATAAGGTCTGGATTCATTTCTATGCCCTTCTCCTTTAGTAAATGGCTAATTCTTTTTCCAGTTGCTTTTTTTACAAAAATTCCCTGTTTTTTTAATTCAAGGCCTATTTTTTCAGATGTTAATCCTTTTTTTGCGAGTTCTAGGACTTTTCCTTCCACTTCATTGTCTGTTTTTGTTTCTTTTGCTTTCTTTTCTTCTTTTTCCTTTTTCACAGATTTTTCCTCGGTTTTCGCTGTTTTTTTCTTTGGCATGACTTACATTAAATTTTGAGGGTTTTTAAACTTTCTTCTGCAATTTTCCGTCGGAGGATGCATTTCTCCGTTGAAGAAACAACATTTGTTATTATAGAGTTAATTTTTGGGGGATAAGCTATTTTTTAAGAAAAAATAGCCCTTTCAGGATTCTTCTATAGATTATGATTTAGATATTCTTGTCTTTTTATATATTTGGATTTTGTGGGAAGGATTAGTAAAATTAATATACTAGTTTAGGAAAGGTTAATTATCACTGGGGAGATTGTTTGATGAAACCAATATTTAAAAACCAAAAATGGAGGTTACTTGGCTTATTTCCTATTGTGTTCTGGCTATTTACTTTAACAATTTATTTTAGTGTAGCCAAGAATATTTTTGGTCCAGAGAATGCATCTCAGGCGTGGCAGTTTTTGGTTTGGGCATGCCCGTTGGCGGCGTTATTAGTTGGTTTTGGCATCCTTTTAAATAACCGATTTATCGCGGGGGCAGGAGCTTTGTGGGGACTTGTGCCCGTTTTTTTGATTGTCATTGCTAGTTTTTTCCTGCCTGGCGGAAACATACAGGTTTCATTCTCAGAGAGCTATTCAATCCCTTTTCTTAAGCTAAGCGAGGATTATTCATCAGAAATAGTCAATAATGTTGGCCAGTCTGGGCTTGCCTACTTAGTAATATCTGATTTTACAATACACTGGCTTGGGGATTTTGTATTTGGGATAATCGCATTGTTTTTGGTGGGACTAAGCAGATGGTCCTTTATCGGAACTTCAATTTTATTTTTGTTTCATTCTTTACATTTGAAATATATCTGCCCATTCGGGCCACCTGGGGATCCGGTTTCGATGTTTGTCCAACTTGTGCCTTTAACTATAATATGGATTATCCTTAATCAATCAATATATGGCCTTAAATATAAAGAACAAAAGAATGAAAAGATACTTTTTGGAGTTCTTACAATATATTTTTGTATAGCAATATCCATGTTCCAGTATTTACAGACTTTATGGAAAGCAGGCCCATTTATGTTGCTGATTGGATACTTTATCATTCTCGGCACGGGGAAGATATTAGTTAACAAAGAATCATTTTTTAAGTCTCTGAAAAGACATAATGAAGAAAAAAATAAGGTTATAGTCTATATTTCGCATGTTTATGCCGTGTTATTCATGCTCTTCTTTTTCTTTATGATGGCGCCAAAATTAATCAGCGAAGGCAAAAGCCCCATTGCACCGTTTATACTTATTGGATTAATCCCTTTTGCTGTTCTTTTCGCAATAGGGTTCTACCTTATTCCCAGACTAAAGCATAAATAGCGACGACATTTTTTCTATTTTCAGCCTTAAAAATGTTGTATAAAAGCATGAAATAGCCCTGCCAGGATTCGAACCTGGGTCACAGGCTCCAAAGGCCCGCATACTTGACCGCTGTACGACAGGGCTATTGATTAGCATAGAATTAAGTTATTTTTAAGGGTTTGGATGTTAGTGTTTGTATCTTCCTCTTTTCTCTACTTTTTCCAGCTGCTTTAAGACTTTTTCATGATTTTTGCTCTTCTTATATCCCCCGGCAATTTTTTCAAATAAAACTTTCCAGTGCATGAAATGCTTTGCTTCCAATGCTTGTTTTAAAAGATGCAAGTCTACTGCTTTGTCTTCTGGCCTTGATGACGTAAAGCCTAGGCCGAAGTCTATAAAATAAACATCTTCGCCTTTGAGAATCATGTTGCTTGTAGTGAGATCGCCGTGGATTATATTTATATCATGAAATTTTGCAACTTCTTCTCCTATTTTTTTGCATATTTCTTCCTGCTTCTTCAAGGGGAAAGAGTTAAGGTCTTGCGAAAGCTTCTGGCCTGGGATGAACTGCATTGTAATTTCTTTGTTTGACTCGTCGACATTTAAAACTTTTGGAACATTTATTATTTTTGATGCTTTTTCAAGTAGTCTTGCTTCTTGCCTTGTTCTTAACTTGCGAAGCTTTTCATCAATTTCTTTTAAACGATAGCCTTTTTCAATTCTTCTTTTTACAAGAACATCTGCTTCTTTCTTCATCAAAACAGCCTCGGCGCCCTTTGCGATGATTTCCATTTTTAATAGTTGAACCTCTTTTCATAATCTTTATGATTAAAATATTCTATGATAACTGCAAGAATTTTGACATTTGTAGGAGTCATTACAGAATAAACCAATCTCCAAGCATTTGGAAGCGGATACCGCCATAAATTATCCAAATCATATTTTTTGATATATTCCTTAGGAATCAATTTTTTAGGAATGTTTTCGCCGCAAAAGGCATTTTCTTTTAAATCGTTAATCGCTTTAAGGATAGATTTCTTTAACCAGCCAGTTTCCTCAAGGGAATTAAAAGCTTTTTCGAGCTTGTCGTCTACAAATATAACTTTGTCTGAGGGTTTAACAAGTCTCATAAAATTTAATATGCCCTTCTGTTTAAAAATCTGCGTGCGAGAACCGGGTTCCAGATATAAACAATATAACCTTTTTTATCAATTCCTATTTTGTTGATATCCCAAAGGTATTTAAGAATGACATTAAAAGTTCCCCACATTATTTTTTTAGGCAGTTTTTGAAAAAGTTTTGTTTTCTTAAATTCTCCACTATGTTGTTTGATAAATTGCTCCGCCATTATGACTGTCTCTAGCCTTGGACTTCTTGTTATTATTTTTTTTATATTAAACCTTATTTCGCTTGCCTGTTCCATTTTATCAGATGATAATACTATCAATTGATAATACTATTTAAATCTTTTGGTTTTTGTACTTTTTACAACTTTTCACTTTTCAATTTTAGGGTTATATTTTTTGATATGTTCTAACAGGTTTAAATTAAGATAAGCTTCGTTAAAGCCGCTAATTACATGTATGCTATGGTTGTATACAATTTTAAGAGCAGAAACTTTGTTTTGCATAGTTAATTTTTTTAATTCTGCTTTCTTTTCTTCGCTGTCTAGGATTATTTCATTGAATTTTATATTGTTTCTTTGCAGAAAATTTTTGATTTTTAATACCTCTTTGCAATTTGGCAAAGAATAAAGTATCAGTTTCATTTTAGGGTTTTACCTCAGCCTTACTTTCTTTCCAAACTTTTTGGCTAGCTTCATTATTTGTTTTTCGCTTAGTTCGGTTGTCTGGCTTTTTATAAATTCTTTTAGAATCTTATATTGCTTAAGCAAGGAACGAACATCGCCTGCAGCTGTACCAGAACCTTTGGCAAGCCTTTGAATTCTTGAAGTCTGCTTTTCTATTAACTCCGGATTTTCTTTTTCTTCTGGTGTCATTGATTCTATTATATACTTCCATTTTTGCGCTTTTTCTCCCTGGGCTTCTAACATTCCTTCAGGCATTTTTGTTTTACTCGGCAGCAAGCCACCTAGGCCAGGAATCATATCAAGAATTTTTGAAAAAGAGCCCATTTTACCCATTGCTCCGAGCTGTTCTTTCATTTCATACATTGTAAATCTGCCTTCTTTTATTTTCGAAATGGCTTTCTCGTCTGTGATAGAGCGGACTTTTTCTATTAAAGCTTCTAAATCCCCCATGCCAAGAATCCTAGAAACAAAGTTTGAAGGGTTAAAGGTTTCGATATCATTTATCTTTTCGCCTGTTGTTATGAATAAGATACGAGCTTTTGTCTCATTACAAGCAGTTAAAGCGCCACCGCCTCTTGCGCTCGAGTCCATTCTTGTTATGATTACACCCTCAATTGGGCAGGCTTCTTGGAATTCTTTGGCCTGTTTTTTTGCAGCCTGGCCAATATCAGCAGGAATGACTAAAACTGTATTGTTTGGTTTAATGTCTTTTTTTAGAGTCTTAATTTCTTTGACTAGTTCTTTGTCTAATGTATGCCTGCCGGCAGTGTCTATGAATATTAAGTCATGTTTTTTTAATTCTTTTTCGAATTTTTTGTAAACTTTTGAAGGGTTTTTCTCTTTTTTATCTATAAAAACAGGAATATTATACTGTTTGCCGAGTTGTTCAAGCTGTTCACGGGCAGCAGGCCTATGAACATCAAGTCCAAGCATTGCTGTCTTGAATCCGCGTTTGCCATAATAGTTTGCAAGCTTGGCAATTGTTGTTGTTTTCCCAGAGCCATACAGTCCAAGGAGCATAATTCTATAGCTTTTGCCTTTTTTGAACTCTAATTCAAGCTTTTTCTTGCCAAGTATTTCTACAAGCTCGTCGTGAAGGGTTTTGATGAGCTGCTCTCTTTTTTCCACTCCTTTGATTTTCTCATTTTCTGCAATTTTTCTTATTTTATCGCTTATTTCCTTAACAAGAGAAACATTTACATCTGACTCAATCAAAGCCCGCTGAAGCTCTTTTACTACTTCGTCTATTACTTTTTTGTCAATAAAGATAGCAGAGCCAATCTTGTCAATGCCTTTCTTGATTGCCTGTCCTAGCTTTTCTAACATATAATATGCAGAATTAATGGATTTTTATGGTTTTGGGTTTTAATCCAGGCCAAGGCTTTTGATGAACTTTTTTCTGTCAAAAGGCTCTAAGTCCTTGTATTCCTGGCCTGTGCCGAGGAAAAGGATTGGATTTCTTGTGATGTAG
>Ga0172364_10000898_pt1 | contig 22143 bp, 21 predicted proteins | sample LakKivSesite10cm_FD_114545 | JGI IMG/M metagenome (GOLD analysis project Ga0172364, IMG submission 114545) | Sediment microbial communities from Lake Kivu, Rwanda - Sediment site 10cm | ecosystem: Environmental > Aquatic > Freshwater > Lake > Sediment | place: Rwanda: Western Province, Lake... | reverse complement strand
TAGAGCCATGTCGCTTGTGAAGATCTCCGATCTCAAGAATCGGCTCAGCCATCACCTGCGCCAGGTCCGAGCCGGCCAGTCGGTGCTCGTCTGTGACCGCAACCGGGTGATCGCCAGGATCGATCCTGCGGGCGACATTCCTGCGGACGCCGGTGAGGATCGGCACTGGCTTGAGGATCTCGAACGGCGTGGAGTCATCCGGCGTGGGACCGGCCGCCTTCGCAAAGGGTGGCTCGCTCGCCGTCCCAAGCCCAAGGCAAGCCTCTTGGCCGCTGTGCTCGCCGAGCGGCAAGAAAGCCGGTAGCTTCGTGCGCTTCTGGGACACGTCTGCCGTCGTGCCCTTGATCGTCGAGGAGGAGTGTTCCTCACAGGCAAGCCGCTGGTTGGCTGAAGATCCTGAGGTGGTGTTGTGGATACTGACGCCCGTCGAGTTGACTTCAGCCTTGTGCCGTCTGGTTCGCGATGGCGGGATCAGCGAGGTCGAGGCGGAGCGCGCGGAGAAGCGCGTGGACGAGCTCTACGGGACCTGTCATCGCGTGGTCCAGGTTGACACGGTGATCCTGCAAGCGCGCCGGCTGCTTCGCCTGCACCCGCTGCGTGCGGCAGATGCACTCCAGCTCGCGGCGGCGTTGCAGTGGGCAGACGGGCGCCCGATGGGCCGGCGCTTGCACACCTTCGACGTGCAGCTCGCGCGCGCGGCTGTGCGCGAGGGCTTCGCGGTCTGAGTCTGCCGCCCCGACGTAGCATGCCCTGTTCGCCGCTAGAGTCTCATCTTACCACACGGCCAGGGAGGTCCCCCACGACGCACGGTCGGATTTGGCAGACGATGACTTCGAGGTCGCCTTCCTCGGCTGGAGCTTCTCACTCACGCGGACGGTCATCACGCTGCCCGTGTTCATCGTCGCGGCCATCGTGCTCGAGCGGCTGCTCCCCGGCGACTTCGAGTTGCCCGCGGCGGATGCGTCGCCAAACGGCGAGTGAAGAACCGGGCTGCGCGACCCCGCACCCGAGCTGGACAAGCCGCCGAGTAGTTTGACTCCCGTCGAAAGCCGGGAGTCTTCTTCGCGTGCCATCGTTGCTCCTCGGTTGCATACGTCCAGTATTCGCCCTCGTGTGCGCCTCGGCCTGCTGCCCAACCGATCAGAAATTCGCTTGTGTGCGCGCGATGATCACGTTTTCCGCCGGACGATCGGTAGGGGTGGCGGTGGTGCCCGCACCGCCCTTGAAGTGCGTCCTCTCGAAGCTCGCCGAGATGCGGAAGGTGCGCCTCGGAATCCAGCTCACAACGCCTCCGTAACTCTGGGCCGACTTGGCACTGGCTGCGGGGTTGGCGTACGGCACGCTGTCGGGGACGTTCGGATCTCCGAAGGTGGCGCCGTCCAACCAGATCCCGCTCCATCTCGCGGCTACCTCGAACGCGCCGACGGTGCCTTTGGCGAGATCGAAGCCAGAGCCCGGCGTCGGCCCCTCGTAGCTTTGGGTACCCTTGACCACGAAGCTGAACGTTGCCGAGGCGGCTTGATGTCGCAGCTGCGTCGTACTGCCGCCTCGCTGAACCCCCTGGCTAAGCCAGAGATACTCTCCCGCGAGTCCGAAGGGACCGCGGAAGTAGTACAGCTGAGGATTCAAGCGAGTGCTCCGCCCGTGCGTGAACGTCGTGGCGATCCCCGTCGTATCAGTGCTAGGCGCGTGGTACTGGAAGAACGCGTTCTGACCTGACGTTCGAAACACGGGCAGCCCAGTCGCCGCGGCCGCCGTCGCGGTCGGCAAGCGTCCTTTGCGGTTTCCGGTGCCCGCCGAGAAGCCCATGCCCAGGTTGCCGAGGGTCTTCTCGGCCGCACCGCGGAAAGGACGAAGGAGCACTCGTCCCTGAATGTCCTTGGCATGGCTTGAATCCACGTCGCTGCCGCTGTTGTCCGGCGCACCGTTGAAGAGACCGATGGTGTAGTGAAAGACCCCGCCGCCGACCTCGCCCCACACCGAAAGCCCGATATCGCGCTGGGCGCTCAGGTTCTGCACCAGTGACAGCTCCAGGAACGACCGGTCGGCGTCGCACTGCAAACGCTCCATCCCGATCGGTGGTTTGTACTTGCCGACCCTGAGCCGCAGCCAAGGCCACGGGTGAAGGTCGGCGTAGCCGTCGAGGACCTGGGCGGTGCCGGCCAACTCGGGGACCATCTTGATATCCACGAAGGAGAAGAGCGTTCCATCCAGCGAGATTCTGAGCTTCCGCACCAGGAACGTGTCGGCCGCCGCCAGGGCATCGTTGCCAGTGAAGAACCTTCCGTCCACCTGCAGCAGGCCGCGAAGCTTGAGGAGAAACGACCTGTCCGCCGACGCGAGCATGAACCCCTTGTCATCCACCTCGACGACGGACCGCTCTAGCTTCGGCATGGCCGCATTCCCCGAGCCCCCGGCTACGCCCTCCGGCTTCGCGAGCTCCCCGGGCAAGACCGGCACGCGAGCTGCTTCACCACGGGAGGCGCGGGGAGCCTCCGGGGTTGCCGGGAGACTCCCTGTCGATGGGGGCCCCGCCGCCGCGTCCAGGCCTCCCGAAGTATCCGACGGAGGCGGTGCCGACATCGCGGGCGCGGAAGTCGACTCGGGCTCGGCGTGCGCCGGCCTCGCGAAAGCAGCGACAAGCGCCATCACGAGCCAGGCACGGCGTCTCGTGCATGGCCCAAGGCCGGAAAGGCGGACACCACCGTTCATGCTCCACCTCCCGCCATGGAGCTGTCGCCCGCCGCGAGCGCGGTATCGCCGGCGTCCTTGGTTGCTTCACCAGCATCGGCTGTCTGTGCGTCGTTGCCGCTTCCAGCGTCAACCACGGCAACTCCGGCGAAGTCGGCAGGGATCGCGACGTTGATGCTGTCTTTCTCGAGGTCAGCGGCAGCAGCGTCACCAGCGTGCAGCGCCGTTTTCTCAGTCACCTCACTGCCCGTGAGGTCACGTCCCACGTCCGTCGTGATGACGTCGAAGAGGAAGGTCGGATGGGGGTCTTCGCACGCCACGAGCCCGCCAACCAGGACCACAAGCAGCGCGAGTGTTGGTGACGGAAGCGCCTTCACTGCGGAGGGAAACTAGGACCGCCGAGTGGGCGTGTCAAGCATTATTTACGCTTGCCAAAATAAGTAGACGTCTGTCGCGGTATCGCCTTGTCCGGCGTTTGCGCCTTGATGTAGTCTCCCCCCATGCAATCGCGCTGCAATCCCCGCAATTCGCCGCTGCTCCCCGCCGCGCAGCCACGTGGCTGCACCGAATGCACGCCCGAGGCGCCCGGAGACCGCCCCATGGGCGGCAAGAGCGCTTTGCGTTTGTCCTCGATGCTCCTTCTGGCGTGCGCAGCCCTCCTCGTCGGTTGTTCGAAGCGCCAGCGATCCCTCGAGGTCTTCGTCGGCTCGGCGACCAAGCCTGTCCTCGAAGAGGCGGCCACGCTCTTCGAGAAACAGACGGGGATCAAGGTGCTGCTGCACTTCGGCGGCTCGGGGAAGATGCTCTCGGAGCTCAAGCTCGCCCGCCGGGGGGATCTCTACGTGCCGGGCTCCTCCGACTACATGGAGCTGGCGAAGCGCGAGCGGCTGGTGCTGCCGGAGACCGAGAAGTGGCTCACCTACCTGGTCCCGTCCATCAACGTGCCGGCTGGCAATCCCAAAGACATCCGTTCACTCGAGGATCTGGCGCGGCCGGGAATCCGGGTCGGCATCGCGCGCCCAGACGCCGTCTGCGTCGGCCTCTACGCGGTCGAGATCCTCGAACGGGCCGGTCTGGCCGAGCGCGTGCGGCCCAACATCGTGACTCACGCCGAATCGTGCGAGAAGACCGCGCAGCTCGTCGCCCTGGGGACGGTGGACGCCGTGCTGGGCTGGGAGGTGTTCGAGCACTGGCAGCCGGACAAGATCAAGAGCGTGCTGCTGGCGCCGGAGCAGGTGGCGCGCATCGGGTATATCCCGGCCGCCGTGTCGGTATTCAGCAAAGAGCGGCGACTCGCCCGGCAATTCGTGGACTTCCTGGTCGGCGACCAGGGCCAGGCCCTGTTCCGCAAGTGGCGCTATTTCGCGTCGGCCGAGGAGGCGCGCAAGCTCGCGCTGCCCGACACCGCGGTGGGCGGCGAGTGGAAGCTGCCGCCGGGATGGTGACCGGTGCGCAACTGGTTCGAGGGCGCGTTGCTTCTGGCCGTGGGTGGCAGCGTGTCGCTCATGGCTTTTCTCCTGGCCGCGCAGCTCGCGTACACGGGGCCATTTGCGCCCTTCGCCGTGCTCGGCCAGAGCGACGTGCAGCAGTCCATTCGCCTGAGTCTTCTCACCACCACGGTGGCATCCTTGCTCGCCCTCGCGATGGCGCTGCCGACCGGCTACGCCCTGGCGCGCTGGGAGTTCCCGGGGCGCGCGGCCATCGAGTGCCTCATGGTCGTGCCCGCCATCATGTCGCCCATGGCCCTCGGGGTGGCGCTCATCCTCATGTTTCGCAGTGGTCCCGGTCAGTGGGTGGACGAACACGTCGTGCGTTTCGTCTTCGAGATCCCCGGCATGATCCTGGCGCAGTTCTTCGTCGCGTTCGCCCTCGAGGTGCTGGTCCTGCGCGCGACCTTCTCCTCGCAGAGCCCGCGCCTTGAGCACGTGGCGCGCTTGCTTGGCTGCACGCACTTTCAGGCCTTCCGGCGGGTCTCGCTGCCGCTCGCGCGCAATGGCATCCTGGCCGCCTTCGTGCTCGGCTGGGCGCGCGCCATCGGCGACTTCGGCGCCACCTCGACCATCGCCGGCGCCGTCCGGGGGAAGACCGAGACCATGCCGGTCAGCATCTACTTGAGCCTCGCGACCGTGAGCCTGGATCGCGCTGTCGCCCTGAGCATTCTGCTCACGGTGGTCAGCCTGCTCGGCTACCTGGCGGTCCACCTCGTCCTGCGACCGAGGTCCACATGATCGAGATTCGCGGACTTGCCCTGCGCCGCGGCGCCTTCTCCATCGACGGGCTCGACCTCGAGGTCGGCGCCGGCGAGTGCCTGGTGATCGTCGGTCCCTCGGGCGCGGGCAAGACCATGCTGGTCGAATCGATTCTGGGTATCCACCTGCCCGCAGGGGGACAGGTTCTGATCGACGGACAGGAGGTCACGCGTCTGCCACCCGAGCAGCGTGGCTTCGGGTACGTGCCACAGGATCTCGCGCTCTTTCCCCACCTGGGCGTGCGCGACAACATCGCCTTTGCTCGGCAGCGCCGCGCATCCCCGCAAGAGGTCGACCGCGCCGTGCGCGAAGCAGCAGGTTGGCTGGGCATCGAGCACCTGCTGGGGCGTCGGTCGGTGGCGCAGCTCAGCGGGGGCGAGAAACAACGGGTGGCTCTGGCCCGAGCCATTGTCGCCGCGCCGCGGGCCTTGTTCCTCGACGAACCGTTCAACTCTCTCGACCTGGCGCTGCGGGCCGACCTCTATTGCCAGCTCGACGAATTGCGACGGCGGATGCGCCTCACCACCGTGCTGGTCACGCACGATCACGACGAGGCCTTCGCGTTCGGGGATCGGATGGCCGTGCTCCTCGGCGGACGAATCCTCCAGGTGGGCACGCCCCAGGAGGTCTATCGACGACCCGCCTCGGTCGAGGTGGCCCGACTCTTGCTGGTTGAGAACCTCCTGCCTGCCCGCCTGCTCGGCCCAAGCCGCGCACCGGGAAGGTCCGCGTACCGAGCCCTCGGAACGGAGATCGAGGCACCGGAGCACGCGGCCGTGGGCGCGGACAAGACGTTGTGGCTGGGGATACGGGCGCACCACGTCCGCGTCGACGCGGGCACAAAGGGCGTGGAGGGAGGCGGACGGAATCGAGTGTGCGCCAAGGTCGTGCGGTGCCTGCCACGGTCTGGGCGCAGGCTTCTCGAGGTGGCTTGTGTCGCTTGTCCAGATGCGCAGCTCCAGGTCGCGCTCGGCGATTGCCAAGACAGCGTGCCGTACGAACCTGGTTCGTTGGTGACGGTCGAGCTTCCCCTGGAGCACCTGCTCGTCGTCGAGACGCGGGCTGAGGACCGGCGGCCGTGGACGCGGGAGGCGCCATGACGGGAGGAGCGCGGCGTTTGCTCTGGATCGCGGGGCCCGCGCTCGCGCTCGTCGGGCTGGCATACGCCTCGACACGCGGTTGTCACGGCAGCCGCCAGGTTGTGCGCGTGTTCGTGGCGGACGCGCTGGCAACGGCAATCACCCAGATCGAGGAGAGCTTCGAGCGAGAGAACCCGGACGTCGATCTCAGGGTGACCTTCGAGGGCAGCGTCATGTTGCTGCGCATGCACTTGCTCCATCCCGCCGACGTGGTGGTCCTGGCCGACTACCGCTTGATCGAGGTTGGTCTACGGCCGGCCGACGCCGACTGGGCCGTCAAGTTTGCGACCACCGAGATCGTGATCGCTCGCACCCAGGCGAGCCGCTACGCGGACGAGATCACCGCCGAGAACTGGGCCGAGATTCTGTTGCGGCCAGACGTGCTCGTGAGCCACCCCGACCCGGCCATCGATCCGTGCGGCTACTACACCCGGATGGCTTGGGAGCTGGCCGAGCGGCATGCGCCCGACCGACCGGACGGCTTGGCCGCGCGCCTGGCCGCGAAGTCCTCGGCCAAGTACCAGCGACCCGACGCGCTCTCGGTGCTGGGGCTATTGCAGTCGCGCGCGGTGGACTATGCCTTCGTGTACCGATGTCACGCCGTCGATCACCACCTGCCCCACATCAGGCTCGGCGATGCCATGAGCCTCGGACAGCCCGCGCTGGAGAACGACTACAAGGCCGTACGGGTCACCGTCCCCGACTACCGCGGCAAGAACGTCACCATCGAAGGTCGCCCCATCGCCTTCGGCCTGAGCATCTCGAAACGGTCCCACCAGGCGGCGCAGGCCGAGCGCTTCGTGCGCTTCCTGCTCTCGCCCAAGGCCCAGGCCGTCCTGCGGCGTTCGGAAATCGAGCCCCTGGTGCCGCCACGCGGTTCTTCGTGGTCAGGCGTCCCGCCAGCGTGGCTCACGGAAGTCGCGACGGTCGAGGCGATTCCGGATTCGCCAATTGCGCCTTGAGTGTCGACCAACATGGGCCGTGGCCGAGACCGACGAGCCCCTTTCTCAGAAGGTCTTGTACACGACCACGCTTTCGTCCGCGGTCTCGACCACCGAGACTTCATCGCTGGTGGTGAAGCGCACGCTGTTCGCGACGCAGATGTAGTCCTGGGCAATCTCGGAGATCAGGATGTTGCCAGGCGAGGCGATCTTGCATACGGCGTTGGTGGCGCTGGTGCGGGCGGTGGCGCCGAAGAGATCCGCCTCGACCAGGATCTGGTAGGTGCCCGAGTTGCCGGCGTACACGCCGTCGAGCAGGATGACGGTGCCGCCCGAACCGACGAAGGCCGTCAGGGCGGCACTCCAGTCCTGGGCGAGATCTGTCAAGGTCGCGTTGCTGGCGTTGGTTTGGCCGTGGATGAGCAGGACGTCGCTGGTTTCGAGTGCCGTGGGCAACTGGCTGGCCGTGGTCACGGTGCGCTCAAAGGTCCGGCCCTTGGCGGTCGCTCGCGCCGCGATTCCGGAGTTGGCGAGGGCGACAGCCGCGGGGTCGGCCTCGCCTTCGAAGGCGAGCAGGCGAACCGGGTCCCCTGGCAACAGGAAGACGGCGTTGCCGAGGATGTAGTCCATCTGGAGTCGGCGACTCGTGAAATCGTGGCCGATGACGACGACGTGCCCCAGGTCGGCCGCCTCGCATTCGCCGTCGCTGCACAAGCCTTCGAGGCACGCGGTGCCGCATCCGCCGCAGTTCTCCCTGTCGGCGTGCAGGTTCAGGCACCGATCCGTGCACAGGGTTTCGTGGGACTTGCACACCAGGCAGACGCCGCTTCGGCAGATCCCGGTGGCACAGACGGTTCCACACTTGCCGCAGTTCTGCGGATCGCTGCTGTAGTCCACGCATTGGCCGCTGCACGCGGACAGGGCGTCGGGGCAGTCGAGCGCCGGGTCGCTGCTCGCGTCTCGCGTGTCCACGCTGGGACTGTCGCGCGTATCGCCCGTTTCGGGGCCCGCCTCGGGACCTGGCTCCGGGCCATGCGCGTCGGGCGGTGCGTCCGGCGCGGCGTCCTTGGCGTCGCCTCCGTCGCCACACCCCACACACGGCCCGTCGAGCCAAGCCGCGTCTTCCATCAAGACCGGGCCCGTATCGTTTGCGAGCGGCACGTCGAGGGCGTCTCCGCCCATGAGGGGCACATCCCCGCCCGGCAGCGGGGCATCGGGGGCCTTATCCGGCGCAGCGTCGCGCAGGTCGGGTTGGGGCGCGAGGTCGCGCGCGGTGTCGAGGTCCGGCGAGCCGGAGTCTCGAACATCGGGCTTCGCGTCGGCCTTGGCGTCGGGCTTCGCGACCGATTTGTCGCGGCCGGCATCGAGGACGGGCGCGGCTTCCTCGGCATCCAACCCGGTGTCCATCGGCTCTTCCGCGTCGAGGGATGGCGCTTCCGCGTCGACGACGGATTCCTCCGCATCGAGAGCATCTTCGCTCGCAGCCGCCTCAAGCTCCTCGGCGTCGACGCCGGTACCGGCGTCGTCGGAGCCCTCGACATCGACGCCCCCGTCGGATGACTCGCATGTCCCCATCGGAGCACAGCGATTCCCGCACGGCTCGAACCCTTGCGCGCATTCCCTGCCCACCAGCGGGTCCGTACAAGCCGAGAGCAGCAACACCATCCCGACCAGCCCCCAGGCGCGCCAAGGCAGATCCCAGCGCGCTTCCAACCCCATCATCTGGAGCTGGAGGAGTCCACGGCGCGAATGGTTTTCCTCTGGCATGAAGGCGGCACCCTCTGGCGCGGAAGGCATCAATGTCATTCGGCAAAGCGCCGCCGAACTTGAGACCGGCGAGACGAGGGCCGCGCGTTTCACGGCGAAACGCGGCGAGGCGGCCGCGCATCATAATGGGCGCAAGGCACGCGGCGTCTTGCCTGGCGCATGAAGACACGGGTACTAGAATTCGACACCGGTTTTTCTGGAATACTCCCTTATCGAACCTCACCAGGAAGCTTCATGGCCAACCCAAGCGGCCGTCCCGAAGCCGTTGTCGACACCGATCCGCAGGAAACCCGCGAATGGATCGAGTCCCTCGCCTCGATTCTCGAGCGCGAAGGCGTGGAGCGGGCGCACTTCTTGCTGGATCAGCTTGTCGATCACGCGCGGCGCTCGGGCGCGCACTTGCCCTGTGACGCCACCACCGCGTACGTCCACACCATTCCGGTGACCCAGCAGCCGCGCGTGCCGGGCGATCCGGGGATCGAGCGCCGCATCCGCTCGCTCATCCGCTGGAACGCGCTCGCCATGGTGGTGAACGCGAACCGCAGTTCTTCCGAGCTGGGCGGCCACATCGCCAGCTTCGCCTCCGCGGCCACCCTGTACGACGTGGGCTTCAACCACTTCTTTCGCGGGCCCGAGGCGGAGAATGGCGGCGACCTGGTCTACTTCCAGGGCCACTCGGCGCCCGGCATCTACGCCCGCGCCTTCCTGGAGGGGCGCATCGGCGAGGCCGAGCTGCGCGCCTTCCGCCGCGAGGTCGAGGTCAAGGGTCTGTCGTCCTATCCGCACCCCTACTTGATGCCCGATTTCTGGCAGTTCTCGACCGTGTCGATGGGGCTGACCTCGATGATGGCCATCTACCAGGCGCGCTTTCTGCGCTACCTCGAACACCGCGGGATTCTCGACACCAGCGGCCGCAAGGTGTGGGCCTTCCTGGGCGACGGCGAGATGGACGAACCCGAATCGCAAGGCGCCATCTCGCTGCCCGCGCGCGAGCGGCTCGACAATCTGGTCTTCGTGGTGAACTGCAACCTGCAGCGGCTCGACGGTCCGGTGCGCGGCAACGGCAAGATCGTGCAGGAGCTGGAGGCGGTCTTCCGCGGCGCGGGCTGGAACGTCATCAAGGTCCTGTGGGGCTCGTACTGGGACCCGCTTTTCCAGCGCGACACCAAGGGGCTTCTGCGCCAGCGCATGATGGAGTGCGTGGACGGCGAGTACCAGGCGTACAAGGCCAAGGGCGGCGCGTTTACGCGCGAGCACTTCTTCGGCAAGTATCCCGAGCTGGCCGCCATGGTGGCCAACATGAGCGACGAGGAGATCTGGTGGCTCAACCGCGGCGGCCACGACCCCAACAAGGTCCACGCCGCGTACAAGGCGGCGATGGAGCACAAGGGCCAGCCGACCATCATCCTGGCCAAGACCGTGAAGGGCTACGGCATGGGCGAGGCGGGGGAGGGGCAGAACCCGACCCACCAGCAGAAGAAGATGGGCGAGGAGGCGCTCAAGGCCTTTCGCGACCGCTTCAATATCCCCATCGCCGACGACAAGATCGGCGAAGCGCCCTTCTACCGCCCGCCCGAGAGCAGCAAGGAGATCCAGTACCTGCTCGCCCGGCGCAAGGAGCTCGGTGGTTTCCTGCCGGCGCGCCGGCGCACGGCCCCGGCGCTCGCGGTGCCGGGGCTGGAGGCGTTCGAGACCCAGCTCAAGGGTTCGGGCGAGCACGAGATGTCGACCACCATGGCGTTCGTGCGCATCCTGACCCAGCTCGTGCGCGACCGGAACCTCGGCAAGCTCGTCGTGCCCATCGTGCCCGACGAGGCGCGCACCTTCGGCATGGAGGGCCTGTTCCGCCAGATCGGCATCTACTCGTCGGTGGGCCAGCTCTACGAGCCGGTCGATGCCGAACAGCTCATGTCGTACAAGGAGGCGAAGGACGGGCAAATCCTGCAAGAGGGCATCAACGAGGCGGGCGCGATGGCCTCGTTCATCGCCGCGGGAACCGCGTACAGCAACCACGGCGTGAACATGATCCCTTTCTACTGCTTCTATTCCATGTTCGGCTTCCAGCGCATCGGCGACTTCGCCTGGGCCGCGGGCGACATGCGCGTGCGCGGCTTCCTCATGGGTGGCACCGCCGGACGGACCACGCTGTCAGGCGAGGGCTTGCAGCACCAAGACGGGCACAACCTCATCACGGCGTCGTCCATTCCCAACTGCGTGTCGTACGACCCGACCTTCGCGTATGAGATGGCGGTCATCATCCAGGACGGGTTGCGCCGCATGGTCGGCGAGCAAGAGGACGTCTTCTACTACGTCACCATGATGAACGAGAACTACCGCCACCCGCCCATGCCCGAGGGTGCGGCCGCCGGGATCCTGAAGGGGCTGTACCTCTTGCGCGAGGGCGCCGGGGAGGCCAAAGCGCCGCGCGTGCAGCTTCTGGGCTCGGGTACCGTCCTGCGCGAGGTGCTGGCGGCGGCGGACATGCTGGTAGAGGACTTCGGCGTGGTCGCGGACGTGTGGAGCGCCACCAGCATGAACGAGCTGCGCCGCGATGGCATCGCCGCCGAACGCTGGTCCATGCTCCATCCCGAGGCGCCGCGACGACGAAGTCACGTCGAGGCCTGCCTGGTTGGGCAGCCGGGGCCGATCGTCGCGGCTACCGACTACATGCGGCTCTATGCCGACCAGATTCGTCCGTACCTGCCGGGCAAACACTACGTGGTTCTGGGCACGGACGGTTTTGGCCGCAGCGACACGCGCAAACAGCTTCGCCACTTCTTCGAGGTCGACCGCCGCTACATCGTGGTCGCGGCCTTGAAGGCGCTGGCCGACGAGGGCACGCTGCCGTCCGGCAACGTCCGCGGCGCCATCGAGAAGTACGCGATAGATCCCGAGAAACCTCACCCCGTGACCATCTAGAGGACATCGAATCGTGGCCAAGCAAGTCGAAGTGACCATTCCCGACCTGGGCGATTTTCACGACGTGGCCGTCATCGAGGTCGCGATGAAGCCGGGCGACAGCGTGCGCAAGGACCAGCCGCTGCTCACCCTCGAGACCGACAAGGCGACGATGGATGTGCCGTCGCCATACGCGGGAACGATCAAAGAAGTTCTGGTCGCGATCGGGGCCAAGGTCTCGAAAGGCTCGCGCATCGCCCTCATCGAGCTCTCCGAAGCGGCCTCGGTGCCGGCGGTTGCGAGCGCGAAGGCCAAGCCGGCTCCCGCCGCGGCTCCGGCTGCGGCTACCGCTCCGGTTGCCGCTTCGCCCCCGCCGCCGGCGGCTATGGTCGAGGTCGCGCCCGAGGTCGCCACCCAACCGCGCAAGCCAGCCTCGGGCAAGACCCCGGCGCCCGACGAGTTGGCCGCGACCGCGCCGCCGCCGCCGCTCACGGTGACGAAGACCAAGGCGCACGCCAGCCCGTCGATTCGCCGGCTCGGGCGCGAGCTGGGCGTCGACCTGGCCTTGGTCAAGGGCACTGGCCGCCACGGCCGCATCCTTGAACAGGATGTGAAGAACTACGTCAAGGAGAACGTGGGCAAGGCGGTGCAGGCCGCGGGCGGGTACGCGCTGCCGGAGATCCCGCTCGTCGATTTCTCCCGCTTCGGTGTTGTCGAGACGCAGCCGCTTTCGCGCATCAAGCGCGTGAGCGCCGCGCACCTGCACCGGGCCTGGCTGCGCGTCGTGCACGTCACCCAGCACGACGAGGCGGACATCACCGACCTCGAGAACTTCCGCAAGGCGGAAGCCGCCGAAGCCCAGAAACGCAACGTGAAGCTGACCCTTCTGCCCTTCATCATGAAGGCGGTGGTCGCGACCCTGAAGGCCTTCCCGACCTTCAACGCCTCGCTGGATGCGACCGGCGAGAACCTCACGCTCAAGCGCTACTACAACCTGGGCGTTGCCGTCGACACGTCCGAGGGACTGGTGGTGCCCGTGCTACGCGATGTCGATCGCAAAGGGGTCTACGATCTGGCCGCCGAGTTGGCCATGGTCAGCGAGAAGGCGCGCGGTAAGAAGCTGATGCCCGGCGATCTTCAAGGCGGCAGCTTCACGGTGTCGAGCCTGGGCGGCATCGGCGGCACCGCCTTCACCCCCATCGTCAACGCGCCCGAGGTCGCCATCCTCGGCGTCTCGCGCGCCAGCATGAAGCCGGTGTGGGAAAACGGCGCCTTCGCGCCGCGCCTGATGCTGCCCCTGTCGCTGTCGTACGATCACCGGGTGAATGACGGCGCCGAGGCCGCGCGCTTCACGACCTACCTGCGGCAGTTGCTTTCCGACATCAAACGACTGTTGCTGTAGGAGAGAGCATGGCCGCCACCCCATCGCGCATGGTTTCGCTGGGCACGAAGATGCCGAGTTTCTCGCTGCCCGACCCGACAACCGGCGGAATGGTCGATTCCTCGTCGCTGGCCGGCCGGCCGAGCGTGGTCATCTTCATTTGCAATCACTGTCCTTTCGTGAAGCACATCCGCGCGGGCTTGGCCGACTTCGGCCGCTTCTGCCGCGACCAGAAGGTGGCCATGGTGGCCATCAGCGCGAACGACGTCGCCAGCTATCCCGAGGATGGCCCGCAGGAGATGGCGGTCGAGGCGAAAGCGGCGGGCTACGTCTTCCCGTACCTCTTCGACGAGTCGCAAGCCGTCGCGAAGGCGTTCGACGCCCGCTGCACGCCGGACCTCTTCATCTTCGATGCCGACGGCAGGCTCGCCTACCGCGGCCAGTTCGACGACGCCCGTCCGGGCAACCAACAGCCGGTCACCGGCCGCGACGCGCGCGCCGCCGTGGAGGCCTTGCTCGCCGGCCAGCGGCCCGTGCCCGACCAGAAACCCAGCATCGGCTGTAACATCAAGTGGAAACCAGGGAACGAGCCGGGGTGAGGTTGCTCCTCGCGCCGAGTGCGTCTAAGGTCTCGCGGTGTGGCCGCGGAGGTGATCGCAACATGTGATCACCTCCGGGCGGAAAGAGAACTTGAAGAGCGAGAGCACAGCCCTGGTACAGAGCACCGGCTTGGCCGGCCGCATCTTGTTGCTGCGCGGGCTGCGGGTGATGATCGACGCGGATCTCGCCGAGATCTACGGAGTGACCACGGCCCAGCTCAACCAGCAGGTTCGAAGAAATCGCGACCGGTTTCCGGCCGACTTCATGTTCCAGCTCTCGCCCGAGGAGAAGCACGAGGTGATCACAAACTGTGATCACCTCCGGAAGCTGAAGTTCTCGCCCAACCGCCCCTACGCCTTCACCGAGCACGGCGCGGTGATGCTGGCGAGCGTGCTCAGCAGCAGTCGCGCGGTGGAGACGAGCGTGCTGATCGTGCGCGCCTTCATTCGCCTGCGTCAGGCGATTGCCAACCAACGTGACTTGGCCCGCAAGGTGGATTTGCTTGAAAGGAAGGTGGACGGTCAGTTCGAGGTCGTGTTCGAGGCTTTGCGCCAGATCATGGCGCCGCCCAAGAAGAAGCAACGCAAGATTGGTTTCCTAGCCGCGAGGTCCTGATGGCAAAAGACCCCCTGGTTCGTTTCGGTGTCGCGCTCGAAGGTTCGCTTCTGCGCGAGTTGGATGCGGTCGTGCGCGAGCGCGGGTGTACGCGCTCGGAGCTGTTCCGCGACTTGGCCCGCGCCACGGTGGGGCGGGCCAAGATTCCCAAAGGCGTGGACGCGATGGCCACCTTGACCCTGGTCTACGACCACCACGCCCGCGACCTCACCGAGCGGCTGACCGAGCTGCAGCATGATCTCGGCGAGCAGGTGCGGGCCACGCTTCACGTGCACATCAACCACGACCTGTGCCTGGAAGTCATCGTGATGCGCGGCCGGTCCGATCTTTTGCAGGGGATCGCGGATCGCCTGCTCGCCTTGCGCGGGGTCAAGCAGGGCGGCCTCGAAATCATCGCGGGTGTTGCCGAGTCCGGACACGGCCACGAGCACTTGCCCGCGCGATCGCGGGGGCGGCGCGCGGGTCGAGGGGCCGGTAGTACGAATGCATAACTTCGTGCTACCAATCGCCCCGCCCGTGTGGTACGGGTATGGCGAATGTCCGCCATGCCCCCTCGCATCGTCCGCTTCTTGCTCGTTTCCCTCGCGCTGACCTGGTCGGCAGAGGCCGTGGCCCACGACCTGTGGCTCGAACGCCAGAATTCGGCTTTCGTTTTGCGCTACGGTCATCATGGCGGCGAGGTCCTGCCGCTTGAGGGCGCCAAGGTGCGCGCTCTCTTGTGCCGCAAGGACAAGGGCGTGCGGCTCAATCTCCTTCCCGCGGCGACGGTCTCGGCCCGAGAGCTGCGTGTCACGGCAGGCTGCGCGGTGCTGTCCGCCTTCTTCGACGGCGGTTACTGGTCATTGACTCCGGACGGCGAGAAGAACCTGCCCAAGAACAAGGTGCCCGACGCCGTGAAGGCCTGGCGCTCGCAACAGTTCGCCAAGTGGATCGACATCCATTCGCCGCTCGCCGCCGAGCCGCAAGGCGACGCCTTCGAGATCGTTCCGGTGTCCAATCTCGCCAAGGTCAAGACCGGCGACAAGGCCACCTTTCGCATCTTGTTCGATGGCAAACCCCTGCCGGGGGCAGTCCTGGCCATCGACCACAAGCCGCTCGGCGAGACCGACGACCAGGGCGAGGTGCGGGTCCGGATTCGCGGCGCCGTCGTCGAATCGGTGAGCGCCAGCTTTCGTCGGCCCGTGAAAAGCGCCGAAGCCGACAGCGAGGTCTTCGAGGCCAGTCTCACCTTCGAGGTCGCGCGGTGAGGGGCGTCGCGTTTGCGCTGGCCCTGCTCGTTGCCGGCGCGGCTCATGCGCATGAGGTGCTCCATGTCATCGAACGCGATCGCGCCATCGCGGTGAAGGCCTACTTCGCCGACGGAGAGGCGCTCGCTTACTGCGAGTACCAGATCTTCTCGCCGGCCGACGCCAAGATCCCCTATCAGAAGGGGAGGACGGATCGGTCGGGCTATGTGGCCTTCGTCCCCGACGTGCCGGGGAACTGGCGCGTGAAGATCAGCGACAGCAGTGGGCACGGGCTCGAACTGGACGTCCCGGCGGAGCCAGGCGGACGAGACGCCTCGAAACCCGCGGCCTTGCCCCGACCCTCGGCCGGCATCGCCGCGTGGGCTTTCGCCCTGCGCCCCGTGCTCGGTGTCGCGCTCATCGGCGGACTCTTCGTCGCGCTCATCATGTTCTACCGAAGGAAAGGTACCCGAAAGTGAAGAAGACAGCGCTCCTCTACCTCGCCTCCGTGACCCTCATGGCACTCCCGGCCCGCGCTCACCACGGCGTAGCCTCGGTCGGGTTCGCGGATCCGGAAGGCCCTGGCGTGGGCCTCGAAACCACGGCCGCCATCACCCTTCCGCGTCGCCTCGGATTCGCGCTCGTCAAGACCGAATTCGCGTCTTTCCAGTCGCGCGGCGACCGTGACGCGTTTCCCGAGCAGAAGGACATCGCCTGGTTCAACACGGCGGCGCTCGGATTCGGCATCACCCCTTGGCTGTCGGCGTACGTCTTTCAGCCCTACAACCTCAAGTCCATGGACGGCGACGTGGGCAGCCATGCGGGCCTGGGTGACACGAACCTCATGCTCGCCTTCGGCTGGAAGTGGGACGAGGGCTTGCGCCTGATTCCACAGAAAGAAAGCCTCGACGAGCTTCGCGATTGGCACTTCCTGCTGTGGGCGGCTTGCTCCATCCCGAGCGGCCCGACGGAACGCAAAGACGAGCAGGGCCGTCCCTTTGCTCCCGACATGCAGACGGGGTTCGGGGCGCCCAGCACGTCGCTGGGGTTGGCCGTGCTCAAGCAGTTGAGCACGGACTTCACCCTGCTCGCCGAGGTCAACTACCAGTACTTCTTCGCCCACACCTACAGCTTCACCCGCTACAAGTTCGGCAGCGAAACGCGCGCCAACACCACCATCGCCTACCGCGCATATGCGAAAGGAAGGCTGCGCGTGGATCTTGTGGGTGAGCTGGTTGGGCTCAATCTGCAACGTGATCGCGAGGACGAGGATCGGGATGGCCCCGGTACCATGACCGCTCTTTCCGCCTCGGGCGGCAACATCCTCTATGGCAGCCTCGGCATGCGCGCCTATGTCGGGCGCGTGGCGGTCGGCATCGGGGCCAAGCTGCCACTCGTCGGCCTTCTCAACGAAAAATCGGAGCAGCAGGGTTCGGAAGGCCTGGAAAACTTCCGTGCATCCTTTGCTTTGAGCACGACCGTCCAGTTCTAGATTCCATGCACATTCCCGACGGCTTTCTTGCCCCGACCATCACGCTGCCGGCGTACGTCGCCGCCGCGCCGCTGTGGGTGTGGGCCGTGCGCAAGCACTTCGGTCCCGACCAGATCGAGGCCCTGCCCGCGGTAGGGGCCCTGACCGCCGTCGCCTTCGTGCTGCAAACCATCATGATCCCGGTGCCCGGGGGAACCTCAACCCACCTGGTCGGGGCGGCCTTGCTCGCGATCCTGCGCGGCCCCCTCGTTGCTTTCGCGTGCGAATCGCTGGTCCTGCTCGTGCAGTCGCTCTTCTTCGGCGCCGGCGGCATCACGGTTCTCGGCGTGAACGCCCTGGCCATGGGATTGGTCGGCCCATCCCTTGCGTGGGTGCTGTGGAAGGCCATCGGCCGGCACGCGCCGCGCGTGGGGGCGTTCCTCGCGGCATACCTCGGGCTGCAGGCATCCACCGCGACGGTGGTGCTGGCGCTCGGCCTGCAGAACCACCTTTCGCCGGCGCAGTTGCCCACCCCGTGGCCGGTGATGGCGGTGGCTATGATGCTGCCTTCCTTGACCGTGGCCGGTCTGTGTGAAGGGCTTTACACCGCCGTCGCCCTGGGCGTGCTGTCGCGCGTGCGTGGTAGTCTCTCGGCATGAAACGAGACCCGCGCCGCTCGCGCATCCTGCTTCTTGCCTGGGTCGTGGCGTGCTTCGCGCTCTCGGCCGTGGCGAACCTGGCCGTGCTCGCGGGCGCGATCCTGGCCGTGGCCGTGCTCCTCCCTCGCCAAGCGCCGCGGGCGGCCTGGCGCGCGCTCCTCACCGCGACGCCTGTCACCCTGGCGTTCCTCTCGTTTGCCTGGGCCTACGCGCACTTCATCACGCACGCGCCGCCTGACCTGCACGCCTACGCGGCACTTGCCCTGCGCGCGATCGCACTGGCCTTCGGAACCTTCGCCGTCTTGGGCGCCGTCGATCTGCTGGGGGCGCTGGCGCCTTGGCCGACCTTGTCGCGCCTCCTGGTGCTGACCCTGGCGCAGATCCACGCCCTGCGCTTGCTGGCGCGGGAATCCTGGCTCGGATTGCAGAGTCGTCTGCCGCGCAAGCCGTCGGCGCGCGATGGCTTGCGCAACGCGGGTGGTGTGACGGCCACCCTGCTCACGCTTTCCAGTCGCAACGCCCGGGAGATCTCGGATGCGTTGCGGTCGCGGGGGTTCTGATGCCTTTCGCTCTCGAACGAGTCGCGATGCGCATAGGCGAGAGCGCGGTCCTCGCCGACGTCACGTTCTCGATCGCGGCCAAGGAGCGCGTGGTGCTTCTTGGCATCAACGGCTGCGGCAAGACCACGCTGCTGAAAGTGCTCGATGGCCTGTTGGCGCCGACGGCGGGCCAGGTGCGCTACGACGGACGCGACCTCGACAGCCGGGCCATGGCTCTGCCCGCCTTTCGGCGGCGGTTCCGCTCGCAGGTGGCGTTTCTCTTCCAGAGCGTGGATGCCATGCTCTTCAATCCCACGGTGCGGGATGAAATCGCGTTCGGCCCCCGCCAGTTCGGCATGCCCGACGTGGAGGAGCGCGTGCGGCATTTCGCGCGCCTGTTCGGCGCCGACGCGTGGCTGGAGCGGCCGCCCTTCGAGCTGTCGGGCGGTGAGAAGAAGCGCGTGGCCCTGGCGGCGCTCATGGCCATCGAGCCCAAGGTTCTCCTGCTCGACGAGCCCACCGCCAATCTCGACCCCGGGTACAGCGCTCTGGTCATCGACTACCTCAACCAGCAAGCCGATCTGACGGTCATCGCCTCGACCCACAACTTGAGCCTGGTCAGCGAACTCGGTTCGCGCGTGCTGCTCCTGCCCCCCCGCGCTGGCAAACTCCTCCATGACGGTCCACCCGAGGGACTGCTCGACAACCAGCAGCTACTGATTGACAGCGGGCTCGCCCACCGCCACGAACACCGCCATGCCGGCGCCGCGCACGCCCACTTCCACGTGCACGACGGGGACTAACGCGGGACACAGTCGGCCAAGCCCATGATCGCGCTTCGTCGAGGCAAGGGCCGCCGTCCGCACGCCCGCAAGGTGTGATGGATCGCGGGATTGCAAGGAACCGGGGAGAGCCACCGTCCACTCGACGGGAGATGAAGGCCCTGCTCGACAAGGCGATCTCGCGGCTTCCGTGACTTCTAGGAAGACCAGGGCGCCGTGGTCCGTGCGCGAGCATTGCCATAGCCGATCCCCTCGGATAGGCTCTGCTGCTAACCGATAGGGGAAGGCACATGCAAAACGCCGCATTGATCGCAGTCTATGGCATCGGACGGGATTCCAAAGGCCTGGTCGGGAAGCTCGCAGGGGCAGTCTCCGAGTTGGGCGGAAACATCGTGGACCTCCATCAGAACGTCAGCCACGGCCTCTTCTCCCTGTTCTGCCTCGTGGATTTGGCCGGTCGTAGCACCGTCAGCCAGTTGCAGGCGGCGGTTGACGGAGTCGCCGCGGAAACCGGCCTTACCCTGCACGTGGGAAGCTTCGAGCAGGAGCGGCGCTCGCCGGAGCGCAAGTCCATGCTTCTGGTCATGCTGGGCCCGGACCGTCCCGGGCTCATCGCCTCCATGGCGCAAAACCTCGGGCGGTACGGCATCAACATCGAAGCAAGCAGCACGGTGGCGCGTCAGGGCGTGTTCCTCATGGAGCTGCTTACCGACATCGTGGGCTGCCCGCTGCCCGAGCCGAACCTGCGCAAGACCCTTGCCGATCTCATGGCCGGGTGTGGAATCAGGACGATGTTCCAGTTCGAGGATGTCTTCAACAAGAAGAGGCGCATCATCGTCTTTTCCTTCGCTCGGACCCTGCTTGATTCGACAGCCTTGGGTGAGATCATGCGGCAGACCGGCCTTGCGTCCCTGCATCCTGCCTCGTCGGTTTCTGAGGACGCGGCGGCGCAGCAGTGTGCCTCGCTCCTCGAGGGCGCTCCCGCCGACCTCCTCGAAAGAGCAGCCGCGAGCCTTGCGCCGACCGTCGAGACCATCGAGCTTCTGCAGGAGCTCAAGACCCTCGGCTATCGCGTGGCGATCGCGACGAGCGGCTTCTCGTTTTTCGCGGACCACATCAAGGCCTTGGTCGGTGCGCACTATGCCTGGGGCGTGCCGCTCGATGTCGATGCGGATACGAGAACCGTGACAGGTTCGCTTGCGGTCACGGAGCCCGTGGCGAGCCAGCGTGCTCGCTTTGTCGCCAGTGTGATAGCGACGGAGAGAGTCCCGCAGGAGGATGTCGTGGTGCTGGAAGACTCGGCAGATCACTATGTCGAGGCGCCGGGATTGCGCTTCACCTGTGACATACGGTTCTTCCTCGATGCCGCAAACCGTAAGTCGCTGAGCAGGGACGCGCTTCTGGGAATCCTGGGGAGCTTTGGCCGGCTTCCGGGTGAGGGGCAGAAGGCATGAAGAGCGACCTGGAGATCGCGCGCAGTATCGAGCTGGCACCGATCGCGGAAATCGGGGCCAAGCTCGGGATCCCGGAGGAGGTGCTTGTTCCATACGGCCGCCACATCGCCAAGGTCCCGCTCTCGTACCTGGACAGCCTGGCTGACAGGCCGGAGGGGAACCTCGTTCTCGTCACGGCCATGACCCCGACGCCGCTCGGCGAGGGAAAGACCACAACGACGATCGGACTCGGCCAGGCGCTGGCCAAGATCGGCAAGCGGAGCATGATCTGCGTGCGCGAGCCCAGCCTCGGCCCGTGCATGGGCATCAAGGGCGGGGCCGCGGGCGGCGGCTACTCCCAGGTGCTCCCGATGGAAGACATCAACCTGCACTTCACCGGGGATCTCCACGCCGTGACGACGGCGCACAACCTCCTTTCGTCGATCATCGACAACCACCTGCACCAGAAGAGCCAGCCCGAGCTCAACGCCCGCACGATCCTCTGGCGGCGCGCCATCGACATGAACGACCGTTCCCTCCGATCCATCGTGGTCGGCCTGGCGGACGGAGGCCGGAACGGGGTGATGCGAGAAGACGGCTTTGACATCACCGCCTCCTCCGAGGTCATGGCGATCCTCTGCCTGGCGCGCGACCTAGCCGATCTGCGGGCCCGCTTGGGCTCCGTCCTGGTGGGTTCTGATGCCCTCGGAAAGCCCGTATACGCGAAGGAGCTCTCCGCTCACGGAGCCATGGCGGCGCTCCTCAAAGACGCGATCAACCCCAATCTCGTGCAGACCGTGGAGGGCGTGCCTGCCTTCGTCCACGGCGGTCCCTTTGCCAACATCGCGCACGGCTGCAACACGCTGGTTGCCACGCGCATGGCGCTGCGGCTTGCCGATTTCGTGGTCACCGAAGCCGGTTTCGGCGCGGACTTGGGCGCGGAGAAGTTCTTCGACATCAAGTGTCGGATGGGCAACCTCCATCCCCGAGCCGCCGTTCTGGTGGTGACCCTGCGCGCGTTTGCCATGCATGGCGCTGCCAACATCGCCAAGCACGTGGAGAACCTCGGCCGATTCGGGCTGCCCGTGGTGGTCTCGGTGAACCGCTTCGTCGACGATGACGGAAGGGCGGTCGAAGAGCTTCGCGCGTGCTGCGAGGCTCTCGGCGTGCCGGCCTTCATCTCGGACTGTCGTGAAAGAGGCGGCGAGGGAGGCCTCGGGCTCGCCGAGGAGGTTGCCGCCCGGTGTGGCAAGCAGGCTGATTTCCGGCCGCTCTACGCTCTCGATCTCCCGCTGGCCGACAAGGTGAGGCGGGTGGCTACCGACATCTACGGCGCCGCGGAGGTGGAGTTCACACCGGAGGCCCAAAAGGCGCTCAAGCACATCGAACACCTCGGCTACGGCGACCATCCCGTGTGCATCGCCAAGACCCAGGCGTCGCTCTCCGACGACCCCAAGCGGCCTGGACGACCGGAGGGATTCGCGCTCCACGTTCGGGACGCAAAGGTCGCAAGTGGCGCCGGCTTCGTGGTGATCTACACGGGAAAGATCATGACCATGCCGGGGCTTCCCAAGGTCCCGGCCGCGGCCAACATCGATGTCGGAGAGGACGGCTCGATCACGGGGCTGTTCTAGCCCGCTTCATGGGGTCCTAGCGAAGTGGCCCTCAAACCCCCGAGGGGACGACGGCCGACGATCCGTCCCGATGGCTGCGTCGGGCCTGCGCTTCCGGTCCTCAAGTACATAAGTACAT
>Ga0172364_10000890_pt1 | contig 22240 bp, 13 predicted proteins | sample LakKivSesite10cm_FD_114545 | JGI IMG/M metagenome (GOLD analysis project Ga0172364, IMG submission 114545) | Sediment microbial communities from Lake Kivu, Rwanda - Sediment site 10cm | ecosystem: Environmental > Aquatic > Freshwater > Lake > Sediment | place: Rwanda: Western Province, Lake... | reverse complement strand
GTCTCTGCGAGGTTGCGCTGGGCATCCTTGATGGCTGCCTGTTTTGCCATAAGGCGCGCCTGCTGTGGAGAACTCACCACCTTCGGTTGTGCACCCACATGACTGAGGCAGGCAAGAAAGAGAACCACCCCCACAAGATATTTAAACAAACGATGCGCCATTGCTTGTTCCTCCTTCTCCCATAATCCATAATTATCGCACCACATTTCGAACCTGATTCAAATCGATTCTCATATCCACCTCACAGGTGCCGTCATCGTTATATCGTGTGTCCAGAATCGGCGACATTCGGATAATGCCATCCACCCTTGAGCGAATATAATCATTACGGGTCATGAAATTTTCAACGGTGGTATGCGAATCAATCGCCACGCCCTTTGTAACCTCAAGGAGTTGACGCCGGGCATCACTGATAGCCGCCTGTTTTGCCATAAGACGCGACTGAGCAGGATTCGCACTTGCGGAAGCCACTCCAGTTCCTGTAACATTATACCAATCAGGTGCCACATTATACGCACAGCCAGTTAAAAACATCAAAAAAACAAGAAAAATGCCCAAACCTAATATTCTCAACATTTTAGACCTCATTTTCTGCATTTCCCTCCCTTTATTATGAAACATTGTCAATTCAAGTAATCTGCCAGAATTATGCCATGTACAAGTTTAATTTTATCAATGATTTATATATATAATCCGCATACCTGAGGGCTTCTTGTTCACCATTCGGACATACATTTTGTCCCAATCTCGGACACTCGGATAAAATCGGCATAATACTGAGAAAACAGTCCTTAATAAGACTATCATCCTATTCACCAAACCCGGACAATTTTTAAATAATCCTTGATTTATAGGGGATGTTGCAGGCATTATATTATGTGAAAATTGCGAAGGTGTGAGTGATGAAAATGGATGGCAATCTTCAACATGAGGAAAAACAACTGACGGAACTCCTTCTTCCACTTTTGAAGAAATACAGGGAGAAGTTTCACCAGACTGCCGCAAAAATTAAGGATGAGACTGCGTCTGACACCGTTCATGACCTGCGTGTGTCCATCCGGCGGCTCCGTGCCCTCGTCACCCTTTTTAACGACATCTCACCCAAGCTCAAGCCAAAGGCTTTCAATCGCGCCCTGCGAAGACTCCTGAGACCTTATGGAAGCCTGCGCGACCAGTATGTCCAGATGAATATCCTGAAGGAAAGCGTCTCTCAGGACGAACAGTTCCTGAATCCCTATCTCAACCGTCTGAACAAAAAGGTCTCAAAACTGGAAAACATTCTAAAAAAACAGATTAAAACCGTTGATTTGTCCGGTGTGGAAGACCTTCTTGGGAAACTAACCAACTTGGATAAAATCCAGATACCCAAGAACAGAAAGCCGCGCGGGGTGGTTGAAAAAGCCATTCCTTTTTTTGTCTCACGCTCAATCCTGCAGAAATTTCTGATTGCATGTTTTGCCTATCTCCCACTCGTCACCAATGAAGAATTGAAACAAGATTTTCACAAACTGCGCGTGGCTGTGAAAAAACTTAGATACAAAGTGGAAATCCTTCAACCACTTCTGTCTCAGGACTTCTCAGAGGAGGCAATAAGCATTTTCCGGCAAATCCAGGATGCCATGGGTGAAACCCACGACCGCGATGTTGCAATGGATGATGTGGCATCATTTTTCAAGAAAAAGGATGCCAAAGTCCTTGAAAGCCCGGAATACAAAAAATGGCTGGAAAATATGTGCGCAGAACGCCATAAATTTTACAAAAGGAGTCTTGACCTCTTAAAACAGTTAGAAAAGGTGAATTTTCTCCACCCCGCTCCCGGCAACCCCCGTGGTTAAATTCTTTAAAATCACTGGGAACACGGGGAAAAACCTGATCCTGAAGGGCTCGCTTCTCTATTCTTTCAGATGTTTGAGGAAGGTTTTTTCATCGAGGATGGCGACGCCGAGGGTTTTTGCCTTGTCATATTTGGAACCGGGGTTTTCACCTGCAATCACGTAATCGGTCTTTTTTGAGACACTCTCAGATGTCTTGCCACCGCGTTTTTCAATTTCTTCCTTTGCGGCGCTTCGCTCCATGCCTGAAAGCGTTCCTGTGAGGACAAATGTCTTGCCGGAAAAAAATGCGGAGACCGCCGCTGGAGCGCCTGCCGCCGCTTGCGGTTCCTTTCGTGGCTTGACCCCCATTCTAAGAAGCTTCTCTATCAGACGGACATTATCCGGATTTCTGAAAAAGTCATAAACGCTCTCCCCCATCACGTCCCCGACGCCCGGGGTCGAGCGAACTTCCTCAAGTGATGCCTTCTGCAATTTTTCAAATGTGCCAAAATGCCTTGCCAGAATCTTTGCGGATTGGAGTCCCACATATCGGATACCGAGGGCGAAGAGGAACGATGCAAGCGGACGGCTCTTGCTTCGTTCTATGGCGGTAACGAGATTTGTGGCGGATTTCTTCGCCATGCGTTCAAGTGCGGAGACCCCATCAATCGTGAGCGCATAAAGGTCGCCAAAGTCCTTCACAAGTCCCTTGTCCACTAATTGATGCACTATGGAATCTCCCAATCCCTCAATATCCATTGCATCCCGTGAGGCGAAGTGGCGGAGGCGCTCTTTAATCTGTCCGGGGCAACTGGCATTCTGACAGCGTATCGCCACCTCCTCCTCATCACGAATGAGCGGCGAACCACAGATGGGACATGTCTTTGGGAAGACGAACTCCCGCTCCTTGCCAGTGCGCACGGATTTCACCACACCCGAGACCTTCGGGATAACGTCTCCCCCCTTCTCAATAATCACGCGGTCTCCAACTCGGATATCCTTTCTCTTGATTTCATCCTCGTTATGGAGTGTGGCGCGTGAGATGGTTGAACCCGCAAGAAAAACTGGCTCAAGGACGGCGACAGGTGTGACTGTGCCGGTGCGCCCCACCTGAAGGATGATGTCCTGCAGTTTTGTCTCTGCCTGTTCGGCGGAAAATTTGTATGCAACGCACCATCGGGGCGCCTTAGCCGTGGAACCAAGTCTGTCATAAAGGGCACGTTCATTAAGCTTGATAACAAGACCGTCAATTTCATAGGTAAGGGATTCCCTGCGTTTTTCCCACTCTTCTGTGAGCTGGATGACTTCACCGATATTACGGCAAAGCCGACGGTTTGGATTCACGCACAGACCGATTTGCTCCAGAAAATTAAGGAGTTCCCAATGGGTCTCAGGAAGTGAGACATCCGTCATTCCAATGCCGTAAAAGAACGTTGAGAGCGGACGTGTGGCGGTTATTGAAGGGTCAAGGAGCTTGAGAGAACCTGCGGCGGCATTCCGCGGATTGGCAAAGAGAATCTCGCCCTCCTTTTTTCTCTCCTCATTCAGCTTTTCAAAGGCAAGGCGCGGAAGATACACCTCTCCACGCACCTCAATCTGTGCCCCTTTTAATCCCCCCGCACGGAGACGCAGTGGGACATTACGTATTGTCCTGACATTAGCAGTAACATCATCCCCCTGGAAACCATCCCCACGTGTGGCGGCGCGAGCAAGAATGCCCCCACTATACAAAAGAGAAAGTGACACACCGTCAATCTTGAGCTCCATCACATATTCCATATCTTTATTGAGCGGCAGCCCAAGGAAGCGTTTTGCCCGCTCATCAAAATCCCGCAATTCCTCATGTTCATACGTATTGGCGATACTTAGCATGGGGATTTCGTGTATAACCGCCGGGAATCCCTCAGTGAGCTTTTCTCCAATCCGCATGGTGGGGGATGACGGGGATTTCAGTTTTGGATATTCCTCTTCTAAGTCCTGAAGTTCCTTCATAAGAAGGTCGTACTGGCGGTCGGTGATTTCAGGGGCATTTTTGACGTAATAGAGATAATTGTGGCGCTCAATCTCACGCCGGAGTTCATCAATTCTGCTCCGGATTTCTTCGAAGGACGGTTTATGTGAGGATTTACCAACCATAGCTGAGTCGTTCGGCGAGTTCCCGTGAAAGACCCTTAGCAATTATGGCATCCTGAGCCGCCTGGATGTCATAAGGGATTCGTTTTATCTGCACCTTACCTGTTTCAAAATCCAGGATAAGGTAACAGGCGTCTGGATTGCGGTCGCGCGGCTGACCGACACTGCCAACATTAATCAGATAACGGCGGTTTTCAAGGATATCAATCTCCGGCTCTTCGGGACAAGAGAGTTCATCCTTATAGTTTGTGATGATAAAAGGTTGATGGGAATGTCCGATAAAACAGAATTGTTCCGAGAAATAATCGAAATTAAGCCTCGCCTCACCCATGGTCAGGATATAATTCCACTCACTGGGATTATCCGGAGATGAATGGACAAAGAACATATTATCCGCCTTGAGTGTCAGTGGCAGGGAGTGCAGAAAAGCCCCATTTTCCGAGGTAAGAATATCGCGTGTCCAGAGAACGGCATGTTTCGCCACTTCATTGAAGTAGCTGATATCCGTCAGGTCAAGAACTGCATGGTCATGGTTTCCGGCAATAACAGGGCAATTGCGTTGTCTCAAGAGGTCGCAACATTCATTTGGGAAGGCGCCATAACCCACCACATCTCCACAGCAAAAAATGTGGTCTACATTTTCACCGTCTATTGCTTCCAGAACGGCTTTCATTGCATGGAGATTTGAATGGATATCGGAAAAGATACCAACGCGCCTGAATTCATTCATAGTCATAAGTTTTTCCAGTTAGCTTCTTCAGAAATTGCGCGGCTTGTTTGCGAATGATCCGGCTGGGATTATGAAGTGCCTTGAGCCACACCTCCACCTCTTTTGGACTTACACCCTTTGGAAGGTCTGCCGGAACTTCCAGAGGTTTTGCCTTTTCAACGGCTTCAGGCATACCTTCTTTTACCACCTCTGCACGTGCCTCGGGAGGTTTCTTCACCGGTTCTGGTTCGAGAGTTACTTCTTCCTTTCCCCATCTCTCCTTCAACGGCTCCCTTGGTTCCGTAAACGGCTCTACCACCATTTCCTTTTCTTCCATTTTTTCCTCAAGGGCAACGCCTTCATGTTCAGGTGCAGGTTTCTCCCATGGTGTTTGTATCTTTGCAACCTCTTCTACCTCTGCACGCAGTTCTTCCTCCAGTTCCTCACTCGGTGTCTCTCTCATATCATCAGATATCACCTTCTCCACTTCATGGGCAATCTCCTCTTCAGGAAAGGGTGTTTCCTCTTCCACAATTTCATGAGGGACCCGACCGGCAATCTGGAGCAACTCAGGTGCACCAGTAATATAGAAATTCATACTGGTTGAGCCGAACTGTAACGTATCGCCGTCCTTGAGCGAAGCCTCACGTGTAAATTTGCCGTTCAGCATGGAGCCCCGCCAGCTCTTGAGGTCCTTGATAAAGAAATTAGCCCCCTGTTTGAAAATCATGGCATGCTTCTTGGAGACAAACCAGTCGTGGAGACAGATGTCATTATCTGATGAGCGACCGATATAGGTCTCATCCTTAATAATCCTGAATTCCTGTCCTCGCTGTTTTCCCTTTTCAATCACGAGGCGCGCTGAAGGCGTCCTGTCCACAATCATGGTGCGTTCAGCGCCAAAGGCATCCGTGATAAGCTGCTCATCGCTTATCTTTTTATTCTCAAATTGAATTGTGTGTTTACCCACAGTAATAACATCGCCATCGAAGAGTTCTATCTTGTTGACGCGCACATTGTTTACAAATGTGCCATTAGCGCTGTTGAGGTCAGTGAGTATGTATTTTTTATCGCTCCGGCGGATGCGGACATGGTTCCGTGATACACTTAGATTCTCTATCACGATGTCATTATCCCTTGCTCGCCCTATACTCATGATCTCTTTATCAAAAAGATATTTCTGAATAATCTTGTCACCCAACTTGACAATTAAATCAGGCATAAAATCATCACCTCTACATCTCAAAATAATGATAATATTTCTAATATAAATAAATTATTTTAATTAACCTTATCCCCAACTCTTGTCAAACGCTTTTTTACCATAAAAAACATCGTCAGTAGATACAGCCCATGCGTTTAGACAATTCGTATCTGTTTCTGGACTCAATTGATGTCAACCACAATGGAGGTCCTGGTGTCAAAATAAATCAAAAATCTCGTTGCGCCCTGGCATAATTACTTCCATGCAAAGTGTTTCCCGGAGGCGCCCTGCTAAGGCTTCAGATTGATCTGGTTCCCCATGAACAACAAAGATTTTTTTGATGCTCCCCTGCCCGTTGACGGCTGTAGCAAATTCGGTAAGTCCATTTGCATCGGCATGGGCGCTGAATTCATTCATGATGGCAACCTCAGCCCTCAGGTTATACGTCTCGCCGAAAATCCGCACCGTTGGCTGGCGTTCTACAATCTTGCGTCCCAATGTGTCCACCGCCATGAATCCCACAATCAAGATGAGATTGGCAGGGTTCTCTATATTGTTTTTAAGATGGTGAAGAATCCGTCCCGCCTCGCACATCCCTGAGGCTGATATAATGACACAGGGCTCTTTCAAATCATTCAGCGACTTGGACTTCTCCACTGTCCTGACATAGGTAAGCGTTTCAAAACCAAACGGGTCTTCCCCTTCAAGGAGCAGGTCTCGCGTCTCGGAACCGTAACACTCATAATGACTGCGAAAGATTTCCGTCACATTTACGGAAAGTGGACTATCAACAAATACAGGTATCCGGGGAATATGTTCCTGGTCAATGAGTCGCTTCATGCTGAAGACAAGTTCCTGTGTGCGTCCCACAGAAAAGGCAGGAACTATGATTTTCCCTCCCCTTGCCACAACACGATTGATGATGCCTGCCAGTTCTTCATCGGTCTGGGCAATGTCACCGTGAAGTCTGTTGCCATAAGTGCTTTCGATAATCAATATATCAACATTATCCGGGATTTCCGGGTCTCTAAGTATGGGCATATTTTTTCTCCCGAGGTCACCAGTGAAAAGGATGCGTTGCTTATGCCCATTTTGTTGGACATCAATGACCGTAAGGGCTGAGCCAAGGATGTGCCCGGCATCAAGAAAGGTCACGACTACATCCTTCAGGACGTGGAACGTCTTGTGGTAATAAACCCCGTGAAAATTATAAAGGCATTTCTCAGTATCTTCAACGGTATAGATGGGTTGAAGGGGAGGAAGTCCTCTCCGTTCCCTTTTTTTGTTCAGAAACTCAATATCCTTTTCCTGGATATGCGCACTATCCCGCAACAGTGCGCTGGAGAGGTCAAGTGTGGCGGTAGTGCAGAAAACAAAGCCATCAAAGCCCTGTTTTCTCAAATTCGGAATGTTTCCGCAATGGTCAATGTGGGCATGGGAGAGGACAAGGGCGGTGACCTCTGCAGGCTTGAAGGGAAAATTCAGGTTTCGTTCACGGCTCTCATCGCGCCTTCCCTGGAAAAGACCGCAATCAAGTAGAACTTTCTTATCTCCCAAGTGAAGCATGTGCATGGAACCCGTTGTATTTTGAACTGCGCCATGAAATTGAAGACGCACCTTTTTATCCATAATATGCTCCTGGAGATTGGAAAGAATATATGCCCCGGAATGCCCTTTGGAGAGCAATATGAAGCATATTCAGAAACACGTAAGAACGAATCCAGTACGCATAAAATATCCCGGAGTAAGGTTTACTCGTGAGTCGATTCAGTCAGGGTTTTGATGCAAAGATTGATAACCTTGTTATCCTCATCTGTGATTTTTTCAAAATTGATGCCATAATTGGTCACCGGGATACGCCCTAAGTTATCGTAATCCAGCCAGACAATCCTGCCGAAAAGTGTATGCGCCTTATCAATACCGGGGGGTGTAAGCGTAACCCTGACCAAGCGGGTTGAACTCAAAAGCATCTTATATGTAGCGTCATCTATGTCCGTGGTTCTGAGTTTCATGCCCCGTTGGCTGATATCCTGAATCACCGCCTCATGATTATAAGGAGAAAAGGTTTCCTCCGGGATGAGAATCCGGACTCTGGCAACAATATTGGACTGGACTCTTGGTGATTTTCTTTTCTCTTGCATTGGATTCCTTACTCCTTTTCTTTATCAGCAATCCCGCTGGATTGCGTATCTGGTTTCGCGCGCTGTACGGCGCGTCTTGAGGGAATTGACAATTTAAAAATACTTCCGCCTTCGGGGTTATCTTCAACCCAGATATCACCATCAAGCGCCTTTGCCGCCAGCCTGGTAAAAGCCAACCCCAGCCCGACACTTGGCTTGTTATGAAGAAAGAGGTCGCTGGCGCCGAACTTTTCAAATATTATCTGCTTGTGTTTATCCTCAATACCGGGACCATTATCCTTCACACCAAAAAGAACATGTTCACCTGAGGAATCCGTGGAGGCGAATATGGATATTTCCTGACCCTTCTTGGAGAATTTTATGGCATTATTTACAAGGTTGTCCAGAATTCGGCTGATGAGCATGGCATCAGCCTCCATTTTAAATCCCTCGTTATCGCACAGGACTTTCAATTTAATATCGCTAAACTGCGCAAGATTCGCCATCCGCTCAACACATTGTTTAAGACAATCACCAAGGGTGAACTCCTCCCAGAAAAGTGGCAGCTTTTTGTTTTCCAATCTGCCGACATCAAGAAAATTCTGCAACATCTGGTTCAACCGATATGCGTGATTCTTAATTTGCTGAGCCAGCGCAGGGTGCGAAATAGGGGATGGGAGGGTTCCGTCAAGAAAGGAACAATATCCATAAATTGCCTGAAGCGGATGACGCATATCGTGTGCCAGCATATTGATGAGATTATCCCTCATGGTTTCCATATCCTTAACTTCTTCCACACTTTTCGACATCTTCTGATACTGCTCCCACATGCGAAGCGTGGCACTGATGGTGATCTTTAAACGAGCCTTATTAACAGGCTTTGTAAGGATGGCATCAGGCAGATTGGAGGGAATACCTTCAAGAACTTTTTTCTCCACATCGTCAATGCAGGAGATTAAAACGACCGGGATGGTTGAATATTCAGAAGATTGTTTCACCATTTTGCATAATTTAAATCCATCAGGGTCGGGCGCAATGATATCCAGAATCAGTGTGGAAGGATGCAGGGAGCCAAGCAGTTCAATGACTTCATTACCTTTGTTAGTGGCATGGGTTCGAACGCCCATCTGTTCAAGATAACTCTTGATGAGGGACAAACTCTGCTCATCGTCATCGACAATCAAGACAAGCGGTTCAATCATCTGGAGTTGCTCCCCTGAAGTCATCCACTGGTTTGGTCGTATATACTCTTGAATTCATTCTCATGGTGGAAAAAACTTTCCACAACAAGAGGGTCAAAATGTTTTCCCTTGTTATCAGCAATATATTCTCGCACATCATCATGACTCATCGCCTTTTTGTAAATCCTTTTTGACCGCATAGCGTCATAAACGTCCGTCAGAGCGATGATGCGGGCACAAAGGGGAATGGACTGCGACATAAGTCCCTCACAATAGCCTGTGCCATCATATTTCTCATGGTGATACATGGCAATTTTCATCCCCATGGATAAGAAACTCTTTTCTCCGTAAAGAGAGATTGCTGAATTTAATATGCGCCCCCCAATAATGACGTGTTCCTTCATTATCTGCATCTCTTTGGAAGTATAACGACCCGGTTTGTTCAAAATATTATCGGGGATTCCAACCTTTCCAATATCGTGGAGCTGGGCAGCCATAACCAGACTGTCAACATAGGAATCAGTAATATACTGTTGAAGGTCAGGAGCGATTTTGAGCAACTGTTCAGATAAAAGTCGCACATACTTGGATATACGATGCAGGTGCTCTCCAGTAGAAGGGTCGCGTGCCTCCGCCAGGTTGGCAAGAAGGAGGATAGACATCTCTTCGGTTTGTGTAAGACCTTCAAGACTGGATGATGCGGTGGTTTCCAGCCGCCTGCAATAATTTTGAAGATAGTCAATCTCCTGCTGCATCTTATTTCTCGTTGCAGACAACCGCATCAGGGAGCGGATATGGATGAGGAGGTCTGTTTTATTAATTGGTTTAAATAACAAACCATCCGGAAGACTGTGCGGCTGGGATAGTATATTTTTCTTAATTTCCTCTGAAGAGGTGACAAATATGACGGGGATATTGCCCGTAACCGGGTTAAAGCGAATTTCATCGCAGACTTCAAATCCATTCAATCCGGGCATAAGGACATCAAGGAGTATTACATCTGGCAGATGTTTACGTGCGAGATTTAATCCCTCCAGACCATTTCGAGCCGTTATAATCTTGACGGGCAAACCTGCCATATATCCTTCAAGCACCTGAGCGTTGATGGGATTATCATCGATAAGTAGCACGAGAAATTGCTCATCCATACAGCATTAACCTGCTAATACTTCTGACTCTTCATTCAAATATTTGAGTAAGTTTTTATCGCACCTCATGTACAGAAGTCAATGATAAAAAGTCAAAATACATCACTAAATTGTCTATACATCTTAAACACGCTTCCCATGCAGTATTCATTCATGCTATTAAGTCAAGAGCATACGGTTGATAGTGGCGAGGAGCGTCTTCATCTGAATGGGTTTTGACAGATATTCATTTGCTCCTGCCTTCAGACATTGTTCACGGTCTGCCTCCATAGCCAACGCCGTCACGGCTATTACAGGCAGTTTGGATAATCGTTCATCGTCACGGATCTTTTTAAGAAGAGTTATGCCGTCTATCTTTGGTATCTGGATGTCAAGAAGCATAAGGTCTGGTTTGGATGTCTGAAGCTTGTTCCATGCCTCCTCCCCATCCATTGCCTGCATCACTTCGTAACCTGCCTGTGTGAGAAAATCATAAATAATCTGCATATTGGTGCGGTTATCTTCTACCGCAAGGATGAATCCCATCTTCGTTGTCTGGCGCTTCAAGTCATCTTTTGCCTCTTTGGGGGTCTTCGTTTTTATCCTGACTTCTTCATACTCGTAGAGACCGCTGGGATATTCCCGTAATTCCTCCTCCGTAAAACCGATTGGGATCTGAACGGTGAATTCACTTCCCTTATCGATCTCGGATTGCACAGAGATGGTGCCATTGTGCATTTCAACCAACTTTTTACAAAGAGATAAACCAAGTCCCGCGCCTTCATGTCTCCTCGCAAGGGAGCTATCAATCTGGACAAATGAGTCAAAGATGATGGATTGTTTCTCCGGAGGAATACCAATCCCCGTATCCCATATGGCAAATTTGAACACATTTCCCTCCCTCATGGTTTTCAATCCAACTTTACCTTCAGGAGGTGTGAACTTCACGGCGTTTGTAAGGAGATTCACAAGGACTTGTTTCATCCGCTTTTCGTCAACCTTGATGACCGGGATGTTCTCCTGTCTTTCGAATTCCAATGTAATTCGATTTCTGGCGGCGCGCTCTTTAACCATGCGCAGACTGGCTTCGCAAATCTTCTGGACATCCACGGTATCCAGCTTGAAATCAAGCATGCCAGCGGAGATTTTTGTGAGGTCAAGTATGTCATTAATGAGTTCAAGAAGATGGCGCCCACTCTCCCTGATAGCCGTCACATACTCCAGTTGTTTATCACTGAGAGAGCCATAAACCTGGTCTTCCAGGATTTCACTAAGACCCAAGATTCCGTTCAGCGGTGTTCGCAGTTCATGGCTCATATTTGCAAGAAATTCATCCTTCATGCGGTTAGCCTTTGCAAGTTCAGCCCCCTGAATTTCCAGCTCCCTTGTCCGCTCCTGCACTCTTTGTTCCAGAGTTTCAAGAAGGTCTATTACCTGAAGTGTCAAAGCCACCTGGTTGGCAATACCGCTGAAAAGGGCGAGGTCATCAGAAGTATAAGCCTGTGGGGAGTATTTTTGAACCGAGAGGAATCCAATAATTTGCCCTCCCGTAATCAGCGGGACAAACAGGATAGAATCCGGCCGATTACCGGGCGTGCGAAAAGGAATCTTGTCACTGAATGTATCCTGACCGTCCTTGGGCATCAAAAGCATCTGCCCTTTAGAATTTTGAAGAATCTCTTCACATATAGTGCCTTTCACCGGTATGAGTGGAATGGGCTCAGGAATATTCATGACCTGATATTTGCCGTTGATTGTGTCCGTTTTATATATTGGGGATATCTTTTGTGTGGAATCATCATACCGGATGAAACTGAAGGCGTCACAGGGTACCATTTTATTAACCAGCTGGTGAACGGTCTGGCATAATTCGCTCGTGCTTTTTAACGCCGCAAGAGCCATGGAGACGGATAACAACTGAGAGACGTGCTTTGCATCGCGTTTTTTCTCCTCATTGGAGATGGACGCCTGTAGCCCAAGGGCAATCTGGCGACCAACGCGGAGGAGATAAACCAGGTCGTTTGACGTGTATTTATTGGTAGAGCCACTATAAAGCGATAAAATACCCACACACTGGTCTTCCACCTGAAGAGGGACAATAATAATAGACCTGGGTTTGAAATTGCCTTTGCCAAATCTGGAGAAATTGGAAAAGCCGCCCGTGCTGTCCGCTTCCCTGAGAAAAATCTCCGCCTTAAGTTCCCTGAGGCACCCCCCCACAAATGGGTCGGCATCGGGATACCAGTCAGTATGACCGAACGTTTTTTTCTCCCCGCTATTTGTCCTTTCCACTTCAATTAGATTATGTGCCACGCGCCCTGCGCTGTCATATATGCTGAGATACATCCCATCGAAATCAAACTCCTCATCAAGGGCATGGTAAATCTCATTGGCATAATTCTCAGGAGGGAGAAGTCTGGATGCCATCTCGGTGATTTTATTGAGAAATGCCATATGGCGGAGGTAGATTTCACGGGAAGCCTCGGCGCGCTTCACCTCCGTTATATCCTGTCCCACAACAAGACAGCCATCCTTCTCATTCAGGGCATTCTTGAGAAGATAGATATTCATGAGAATGGTTTTGCCTATTGATTCATCTTCAACTTCAACCTGTCTGACATTCCCATTACTCATGACACTTCCGAAGGAGTTTATAACTTCTGAATACTTCTTGCTGAGTACATCCTGGCATTTCATGCCAAGAATATCAGCCCTGTTCAGGTTATATATTCCAGTAAATGCAAGATTTGCTCTCTGGATAACATTGTCTTTATCAATAATAAATACCATATCTTTCATGGAGTCAAAGGTCTGTGCCCATTCCCTTGCGGCATTTGAGATTTTCTTGACCTCATACTCCCTGATTATAGCCAGTGTGGCTTGCTGAGCAAGAATCTCCAGCTCATGAATCTCATCCTCTTCAAACACATCATCCCTGTCACAGAAAACATTGATGGCGCCTTTAATCGTTTGCTCCTGAATCATTGGAATGCTTGCAAACGAGCGAAAGCCAAGTTCCAGAAGAGGCTTGTATATCTGCTCACCAGCGATTTCCTTTTCCAGAGATTGGACGACCTGAGACTTGCCGGTTTTCAACGCATTAGTAATAATTTGATAAATTGGGTCTTTCTCTTTCGATTCCAGAAAGATGGTTAGATACTCACGCCCTTCGCCATCAAAGGCAACCGGTTCAAGAAAGGATTCCTCATTAATCATGCCTATCCAGCAGAATGTGTATCCGAGGATTTGGGTCAGAGCCCGGCAGATGCTTTTAAAGATTTCTTCGGCATCTGTCTGGGCAGTGATACTGCGTTCTATCTCCCCCAGAAGCGCCTGTCGTGTGGAAGCCTTTTTGAGTCTTTTAGTAAGTTGGAGGAGTTCTTCCGCATCCCTTTTTTGCCGTGTGATATTGTGAGCTATAATCTGGGTGACATTCTGTCCCTTGATTGTTAATGGGGTGATTTCCAGCAGGAAACACTTATTATCCCCTTTTTTGTGGATGACTTCAACCTCACATTGCATCGGAGTTTTCTTGTCAGAACGCCCCATCTCCTTCAAGACTTGTTCAAGCAGAGAGAATGACTCTGGTGTCAAAAGGGATTGCCATCCGCCTACGCGGAGTTTTTCAATGGAATCCACACCAAAGGCGGAAAGTGCCGCCTTATTGGAGAATGTTATTTGTTTTTCTATAAGATAGGTGATTGGTGTGCGTGACTCTTCCACTAAGGCACGATATTTTGCCTCATCATCCCGAAGTGTTTCCCTTAAACGCATCGTCTCAAGGTGCGGCGCACAGTAATTGGCGACAATCTGCAAGCGTTGCAGGTCACCCTCATTATAGGAATATGGAATGTAGCTCTGGAGTGAAAGAACTCCCACAACGCCCGTTTTGCTCCACATGGGGACATACATAATGCTGGAGGAGGGACGGGACTTGTCACCAAAGGGAGTTGGCGAACATTCCGTGCTTCCAGGCGGACGGTTTATCAAGACCGGTTCACCATCGAGACATTTTTTGAGGGGTGGATGTTCTTCAACCGGGAAGATTTGGACAGGTGGAGGCACCTGCGTGCGAACCCCATCAATTTCATCCACAAAATATATTGGAATCTCCTGATGTGTTTCAGCATCATAGCCCTCAAGAAAATATGCATTGAAGCGAAAGACCTGACTGAGGATGCCAAGAATCTGCTCAGCCATCTGGGTCACGGAATTCACGACAATAAGACGCTTGCCAAGCCTGATGAGGGCGGTCTGGAAGGCAAGAATGTTTTCGAGTTCCTGCCTTATCTGGTCATATTTCTGGCGCGCCTCGCCCAACCCCCCAACCGCTTCAACAACGCCCTCATCATTTTTGACGGGAAAAAGCTGATAACGAATATATGTCTCAATATTGGAAGGACAGGCGGCATATTTGACGAGCGACTTCCCAGTCTCCCTGATTACCCTAATGTCATTCCGAAAGTCCAGGTCGGTGGATTCTGGGTAGAGGTCTGCATTGGATTTTCCAATCATCTTCTCAACAGAGATATTCAAAAGCCGTCCAAGCGCCTCATTAGCATAAAGATAGCGCCCTTCCAAGTCCATTAGAAACAGAGCCTCATCCATCTGGGATGCAAGACTGCTGATAAGTGAAATTTTGGTTCTTTGCTTCATATCTTCAATCCGTAAGATACAGGATTTATTCTACTTATTTATTTATAATACATATTATTATTTGATAGACTTTTCCTCTGCAATGAAAAAATTGCATATGTGATGACAGGAAAAAAACTTGCATAATGTAAAAGGGTTCTATATGAAATTGTTATAAATTACCAGACAAAAGAGAAACAATCATGTCAGGTGTCTTTAAAAAGGTTAACGTCCACGGTGTGACATTCGGGGATGACTCCACATTCACCCTCATTGCAGGGCTGTGTGTTATTGAAAACCGTGACCATACACTCATGATTGCCCAAAATCTCAAAACCACTGCATCTGAGCTCGGTCTCCCCTTTTGTTTCAAGGCATCCTTTGATAAGGCGAACCGGAGTTCCATACATTCTTACCGCGGACCCGGTTTGAAAGAAGGACTTTCCATCCTCCGGGAGGTCAAGAAAGAGTTGGATGTGCCGATTCTGACGGATATTCATTGTTGCGAGCAGGTGAAAGATTGTTCTGAAGTTGCCGATATTCTTCAGATCCCAGCGTTTCTGTGTCGGCAGACGGACCTACTCCTTTCCGCCGCGCAGTCAGGATGTGCCGTCAATGTGAAAAAGGGGCAGTTCATGGCACCGTGGGATATGAAAAACATCATTGAGAAATTAGAATCCGCCGGATGTGAAAAGATTATCCTCACCGAGCGGGGCGTCACATTCGGATACAATAATCTGGTCTCGGACATGCGCTCACTGATTATCATGCGTTCACTGGGATACCCGGTTATCTTTGATGCAACGCACTCGGTACAGCTCCCCGCGGGTCTTGGAGAGACATCAGGCGGTCAGCGCGAATTCATTGAACCCCTCGCCCGCGCCGCTCTTGCTGTGGGCGTGGATGGGATTTATCTTGAGGTGCATGAGGCACCGGAACGCGCCCTGAGCGATGGGCAAAACAGTATTTCCCTTGAGCATCTGAAGGGTCTTTTGTCCCGTCTGCAGAGACTTGACCGGTGCGTGCGCTCCATTAAGGATTGAAAGGTGGAATATGGCTGAAGAGAAAAAAACTGACGCGCTGGAAAAGGCAAGGAAGGTCTTTCGCATTGAGGCTGATGCTATCCTGTCGCTCTGTGAAAAGCTGGATGACAACTTTAATAAGGCAGTTGAGCTCCTGTTCAACAAGAAACGGGTCGTCCTTACCGGCATGGGAAAGGCGGGACATATCGCCTGTAAGATAGCCGCCACGCTTGCAAGCACCGGCACACCCGCATTTTTCATGCATCCGGCGGAGGCACTTCACGGCGACCTGGGAATGATTACTTCAGACGATGTGGTCATTGCCTTTTCTAATAATGGGCAGACGGAGGAAGTACTCTGCATCATCCCATACCTCAAACACTTTAATATTCCCCTGATTGCCGTCACGGGCAATGCACAATCAGAACTGGCGCGTCTGGCGGATGTGGTGCTCAATACGTCAGTGAAGGAGGAGGCATGTCCCCTTGGACTCGCCCCCACTGCCAGCACCACAACCATGCTTGCAATGGGAGATGCACTTGCTGTTGTTCTCCTTGAAAAACGCAATTTCCGCGAGGAAGATTTTGCCGTCTTTCATCCCTCAGGCACACTTGGTCGTCGCCTCCTTATCAAGGTGCAGGACCTCATGCACACTGGTGATGCCAATCCAGTCATTCATTATTCAAAAAATTTTAAAGAGGCAATTATTGAGATGACCAGCAAGGGACTTGGCTCAACAAGTGTGGTGGATGATGATGGGAAATTAATTGGAATTCTGACGGATGGTGATTTGCGCCGAATACTGTTTGCAGGTTCCTGCGATTTCAACGCATCGGTCAAACAATTCATGATTAAAAATCCAAAGACCATTTATTATGACACACTTGCCGTAAATGCCATTGACCGCATGGAGCAATACAACATTACCGTTCTGCCCGTCATAGATGATGAGCACCATCCAATAGGTATGATACACATGCACGACATCCTGAAGGCAGGCATCACCACCGTGCGTGAAAAAGGACAGGAAGGATAAATTCCTCGTTATTATCCGTTGGTGCGGGTCTTATCCATTATCAGATTTAATCAATAAAAAAGCCATTTATCCGTTATGCCGGTTTCCTGGACATAAAATGACCAGGGGTCGCTCCAGGGTCCCCATACACCCCTGTTATCACAGGCACGCACTCTCCAGAAATACACATTTCCATCCAGAAGCCAGCCCTCCGTAACCTTCCACGAATTCAATTTCCCCACCTCTGTCCAGAGGGGAGGAGAAACCACAAGGACACCATAACGGCTCCACGAAACGCGGACTTCATAATTGCTTATAGTTCCTGAGGTTTCAGCATTTTCCCAACTGAGCTCCGGGATAGTGGTTGTTATAGAATCACCGTTCAGGGGATAAATAGCCCTCGCCGGTTTGGAAGGTGGGAACTCACTGATATCCTCTCTGAAATTATGAGTAATCTTGAGTTGAACATTATCCGTATTTGATAGATTCACCTTGACTGTGTTAATCATTCCTCCTTCCAGTCCTGGCAGGGACCTTGGCGCACATTGTATATCGCCATCAATCTGCATTGCATTGATTCCCACAGAATATCTGCCCGACCCCATCATGGTTATCCTTATATAAAAGGTATAACAGGCGGAAGAATGCAACGTATCTATCAAATCATCAAGACTCTTCTGAAAAACACCGCTGGAGGGACCTGTCAGGGTAGCCACAGACTTCCAGTTGCTCAGATTTGTGGAATAATTTATCGAAATGGAATCCGTCGAACTCTGCGTCGTATAATCAAGCGTAATCTGTCCCCCAACGAATACATAAGGGGATGCCATCTTGCAGGTCAGGTATCCTGTTGGATTATCATTTAAGATATGCACATAGGGCTGTTGATTAGAGTCCTGGTATGTCTCTATATTTGAATAACTGCTTAACCTTGAGAGGAAGAGATTATTTTTTAAATCGGGATTATAGGAAAGTCGACCATTCCCATATAAAGGCGGCTCCTGCCTCATATAAATATCATGAAATTTCCCCCAATTATACCAATAACGCTCTAATTTTTCTCCAGGACGCAACGTCATTGCCATTGTATATTTGTTATCCCATTGATTCTCATAAGTACTATTGTCCTGGGTTGTAACATACAAATTTTCTATACTGGAACCCGAAACCCTTCTCACGAGGTAACCATCCGCGGCGCACTCTCCCACACTCGCCACCACAACATTATCGCGTTTAGGATAAAAAACCTGCAAATCAGGGTCCAGCATATGCCACCTGTAATAGTAATAAACCTCCGGCACGACATGCCCGCTGAGACCCCAGCATCGTGCCTGCTGAAAACCGGCACTTTTAAAAAGCGCCTCGGCATTGGTTGCAGAGTCATCACAAAAACCATATCCATAAACGTTCAGAAATTTTGGCGGTGAATGGATTTCATATCCGGTTTCCGCCGGACACCAGTGATATCTGTTTTCCTTGAGAAATATCCATATTCGAAATGCGCGTCTTTTGGGGTCGGTCTCATTTTGCAGAATCTCTTCAAGCATATCAGAAATGCTAAACCAGTTTTTATCTCCATTTATGGAAATCCATGGATTAATGATATCATTGTCCCCCACATTTTCCAATATGATTCCACGATTATCAACAAAAGAGGACTGGCTGAGGTCAATCTGATACTCGTCTGCTGATGTAATCGTCTTCTCATAAGTCACATCAACACTTGTAGCCCTTCGTGGTTCAACATGGCGTTTTATGTTTTCGTTCCTTTTCGGAATCATGCCGCGTTCCTGATAATAACTCAAAGGAAGCGAAGACAATGGTTCTATTGTACTTGCTTCATGGCAAAGGCAGGAAATAATAATCAGTGTAAGAATAATAACGTATATATTAAAATTTATTTTCATTAAAAATGTTTTATAATCTCAAAAATTACCAACATTTTAACTAAATAGTCATATTTTTAGCAGTCAATAAAAAATATGCCAAAAACATAAATAATTTTACATCTGTTTTCAAATATAATACTGAGCCCAATATTATCGCCCCCTGTTTCACCTTCACCAAAATCCAAGACGCCTGTTTTACCTTAATTTCAGCCTTTATGCATAAAAAATGCTTGCAATCGGCAAATTGGAATAAGTATTTTTCATTTATTCTTATGTGGGCGATTAGCTCAGTTGGTTAGAGCGCCGCTTTGACATGGCGGAGGCCACAGGTTCAAATCCTGTATTGCCCACCATTTTTATTTTACATTTCGCAAAATTGCAAAATTAATATTACCCATTCCCATAAAATTCTTCTTGCGCAAATAAGGATCAGGGTATAAAAAGAAGAAGATAAATTACATGGAGATTGTCATTTTCCTTTTATATCGTCCTTAAACAATATTGGCATACAATCCACCATCTCTGGATGAAAAGGCATTGAAAAGGATGACAAAAGGGACACAAAATTCAAGGGAAGCGAAACGGCAAACCAACCTTTATTTGCAGTGTCTTGCCGACATCTCCACCCTTCTTCAAAAACCTGCGGATATCCATGAACACGTTCCTTACATCCTGAGACGTTTGCAAGAAGTCTCAGGCGTTTCTCGATGCTACCTCTCTGAGAATTATCTATCCCCATCGGGTGAACTGCTGACGAGCCAGATATATGAGGTGTGCGCTCCGGGTGTGAGTCCCCGGGCGGAAAATCCCGAACTCCAGACACCTGATGCGGACAAGGCAGGATTATCCCGCCTGTTGAATCTCCTTGCGGCGGGGAAGATCATTAAAGGCGCCGCAGTGGATTTTAACAAGATGGAACGCTCCTTTTTAAAGAAGCGGGGCATCCAGTGGATAATGATGTTACCTCTGCTGGTAAGCGGTAGAATGTGGGGACTCATTGGCTTTGACGTTTGTGAACCGGGGCATGCATTGTCTGAACAGGAGATTGGTCTACTCGAGACAGCCGCAAATGTGGTAAGTGCCTCAATTGAACGCTGGACCCTGGAAAAAGAGAAAAAGGTGTTCAATCTCCTGCTGACCCGGCTTGCAGCCGCCACAACCTTGGAAAACATGATAGATGTGGTGGGTGAGGAGACAGACCGGATCTTTGGGTGGGATGCACATTTCTTTGCCATCCGTGAACCGGAAGGGAAATCTTTTCGCCTTATCTCCCTCTTCGACATCGAAAACGGGAAGAGAATTAGATATGCCTCGTCCAATCAATCCATAACTGAAACTGGTCAGTTCATCTCCCCCATCTTAGAGGGACGTCCCGTCCTGATTAACAGGACACTTGACAATCCCGGACCTTCATTAACCCGTTTCGGTGATGAGTTGCGCCCTTCCGCAAGCATAATGTTCGTCCCCGTGAGAAGCGGACAGAACGTAATTGGAATACTGTCCATACAGTCATATACACCCGGACGATATACCAACTCTGACCTCTCCAGATTACTTCAGATTGCTGACGCTGTTGCGCCAGTGCTGGAACGTGCCTTTGCCGAGCAGAAACGGCGCCAGCGCGCTGAACAGATGAAGATTATTGTGGACTCACTCCCAACGATTATTTTCAGCTTTTCCCCTACCAACGGCAACCTTCTGTTCATCTCATCCAATTTTGAGACAATCACAGGTTACCCGGTGAATGAATTGAAAGCGGACGCAAGGCAATGGCTTGAGATGGTTCATCCCGAAGACCTATCTCGCCTGAAAAAAGAAATTGCATCTTTTAAACAGGCGCTCAAAGAGCCCAGGATTATTGATTTCCGTATCATCACACGAAGTGGCGAGACTCGATGGGTGAGGGGACATCTCGCTCCCTCGCTGGATTCAGTGGGGAACATAATGCGTCTCGATGGCGTTGCAGAAGATATTACCGAGCGGAAAAAGACCGAGATGGAACTCAACACAACGCATCAGATTTATAGAAAGGCTATAGAAAATGCCAGCGGTGTCCCCTATCGTTTAAATCATAAAAAGGGACAGTATGACTTCATCGGCGAGGGGTGCGAGCAACTTCTGGGCATATCGCCGCATGAACTAACACCGGAAAAATTGAAACAGATGATAAGGGAGAATGTTATCTCTTCTCCACACGATGGCATGAATTTCACAAGATATGTCCATGCCTTTTACAGGGGCGAGATTAAGAATTACAATGCAGACATCAAAATTGTGACCCCCGGCGGTGTGGAAAAGTGGCTCAACGACAGCTCCATCATGATCAAGGATGAAAATACCGACAGCCCAATGTTCTCAGTGGGTATCCTCCATGACATCACGGAGCGCAAGAAAACTGAGAACGCCCTTCAGTTCCGGCTTGATTTTGAAAAACTCATCACGGGAATCTCCACAAACTTCATCCAGCTTGCCCCTCACGAGATAAATGACGGCATCAAGCGTGCAATTGAGCAGATTGGCGAATTTTGCGGCATGGACAGAATTTATATTTTCAGTCTCAATGAGCATGGCAATATGATGATTAATCTTTATACATGGCTATCCGAAAAATACGAGACACCCAAGGCGTATGAAATTGTGCTCCCCATAGACAAGTTCCCCTGGTGGATGGGGAAATTAAGGCGTTTTGAAACGATTCATATCCCGCGGCTCGCTTCCCTCCCTCCCGAGGCTTCTGCTGAAAGTCTATGGCTTGAGGAGCGTGGCGTGCAATCGTGCATTGCCGTGCCGATGCTCAGCAAGGGAAAGCTGTTCGGTTTTCTGGGCTTTGATTCAATCCGTGAAAAAAAAGAATGGCAGGAGGATTTCATAACACTCCTCAAAATCATCGGTGAAATATTCATCAATGCGTATGAAAGAAAGCGTGTGGAAGAGGCACTCCTCAAAAGTGAGGAAAGATACGCACTTGCCGTTCGCGCCGCCAACGATGGGCTCTGGGACTGGAATCTTCTGAATAACGACATCTATTTTTCACCTCGCTGGAAGGCAATCATCGGATATGAAAAGGATGAAATCACGAACAATGTCTCGGAATGGTTCAACAGGGTGCACCCGGACGACATAGAAAAACTTAAAACCGAACTCTATGCCCATATTAACGGTCTGACACCCCACTTTGAGAATGAGCACCGAATGCTCCAGAAAAATGGGCGTTACCGTTGGGTGCTGAGCCATGGTCTTGCCATCAGAGATAGCTTACGTAAGGCTTACCGGATGGTTGGCTCACAGACAGATATCAATGACCGGAAAGTAATCGAGGAGCAGCTCCTGCATGGGGCATTTCATGATGAATTGACCGGGCTTCCCAACCGTGCCCTATTTATGAACCGGC
>Ga0172364_10000888_pt1 | contig 22255 bp, 18 predicted proteins | sample LakKivSesite10cm_FD_114545 | JGI IMG/M metagenome (GOLD analysis project Ga0172364, IMG submission 114545) | Sediment microbial communities from Lake Kivu, Rwanda - Sediment site 10cm | ecosystem: Environmental > Aquatic > Freshwater > Lake > Sediment | place: Rwanda: Western Province, Lake... | reverse complement strand
GTTATCAAATCGAGCCCGGGACAGAAAACTTTCCCGCCAATAATATCCCGCTCGAAAGGGCCATGGCCTACTGCGCCTGGCTTTCCGAGCTGACCGGACAAACGTGGCGGCTTCCCGATGAAGACGAAGCGTCTTCACTCTGTCAAGGTTTGCCCGGCGAGAACACCCTTGATTACTGGGCCGGGTATGCCCTGAATCCCGATGACGCTCGCCGGCTTCAAGCCAAAATTGAGAAGCTCGGCGGCGGCGCCCCGCTTCTCAAGGAAGCCGGAAGCTTCGCGGGGGCCGGCAAAGATGAGGAACCCCTGATCTTTGACCTTAACGGAAATGTAGCGGAATGGGCGATTGGCCAGGACGGCAAAGGCAAGCTGACGGGGGGAAGCGCCGACCGCCCGGCCGATGCACGGTCTCTGTCGAGTTCCGCGGCGATGGAATACACCGGATTCCGCGTTATCCGGGGCGAGACGAAGCCGAGAAAAGCGCCGAATCCGCGGTAAAACGGGTCGATATCTTCAGGGCATTCTGTCCTAGAGATGGAAGAAAGGAAAGCTTCGGCTCCAAGTTCGCCACCCGAGGATTTCTGGAAGTCCGACTCAAGGCCAGGGGGAGTCTTTTTTAAACTTGACGGACACCGGACGACTAAACCATAATGAAGGCGAGAAGTGATTTCTCTGCCTGCTTTGAAGGTTGCGGCCAAATCGCCAACGGGAGGTCCGAATGAAAGACAAAAAATGGATTCTGGTGCTTGTCGGCCTCGTGATTCTGACCTCACTCAACACATACGGCGAAACGAGGAAATTGAGGGAGATTGGAAGATTCCCGTTCATTCCGATAACCGCCGGTACATCAGCCCCGGAGATAATGAAGATTATGGCTGAGAATTACACCGACGACATCCGGCGCGGATTCGAATTGGCGGGTCAGCCCAATTTGTACCTTCCGTTTATGGACCGCGTCCGTCAATCGGCCTTCAGCGAGAGGGACCTGGCCGTTGGAACCAGGCTGGAGTGGATGGTATTCCGGTCGGGGGCTCAAATCAAAGTCATCCACGACCTGGAATGGGCCGGAAAGGAGCCTCTCCCCGTCCTCTCTTTCACCGTCCAGGACGGAAACAATAAATACGAGCTCATCATGCCGAAATCCTGCGGCAATATATCCCTGGAGAGGGTGGAAATGGGGGCCGCACCCGGCAGAGAACAAGAACCCGCCGAGCAGGCGCGGCCGTATGAGGAAAAACCCGAGGAGCGCTATGACATCTCCAAAGCCAAGATTTATCAGGACATCGGCGATTTGATACACGAAGTGGACCTTTATTGTTCCTTCTTCATCTGGGAAAACGAAATTCCCGAGCTGAGAATCAGCGGCGCGGAGAGGGAATATGAAAAGTCGATGTTCAGCGACGGAGATATCATCTATTTAAACAAAGGGACGGACGGGGGAATTGAGCCGGGACAGGTTTTTTGGGTTTTGGAAATCACCAACATTCTCCCGGGCTACGCACCCATGGCGTTCGGGAAGGGCCAGGCCCGAGTCCAGTTCACCTCCGCAACCCAGTCGGTAGCCGTTGTCGAAAATTCCTGCGACGGCGTCCGGAGGGGCTATTGTCTTGTCCCCTTCGAAAAGCGGGAGGGCATGACGGGGAAGGACTTGGGATATGATGTCCTTCCGGTGGAAGCCGAGGGAACGCGAGGCCATGTGCTTTATTTGCAGGCCAACCTGAGGCAGATTGCCGGAAACCACTGGGCTCTCATCGACCTTGGAGAGGAGCAGGGAATCCAGGTCGGCCAGCAGCTCATCCTCTACCGGAAGATCCGCGACGACCTTCCCGTGCAGATCCTCGGGAATTGTGTGGTCACCGATGTCGGCCGAGAAACAGCGACCATAAAAATCCTGTCCTCCAAGGACGTCATCCGAATGGGTGACCGGGTCATGGAACGCCCGTCGCAATAAGGGGCTCTCTCCCAGCAGTCCGACGTCAAGCTCCAAGACAATCGGCCGCCGCCGAGTCCATTTGCCCGCAAGAAAGCACAAATTGTCTTGGCGTTCTTCCTGTCGTATAATCGCCTTGTGAGCCACCGTTGAGGACGGCTGAACGCTTGATCTCTGATTGGGAAAAACCGCCCAGGTGGCGGAATCGGCATACGCGCGACACTTAAAATGTCGCGGCCGTAAGGCCTTGCGGGTTCGAGTCCCGCCCTGGGCATTTTCGCTTGAGCCGGTTTCCGCTCTATTTGAGCCTATTCACTCTACGGCTTCGTCAGCAGCGGAACACCGGACCTCTCGACTCCGAGCTTGGTCATCAGGCGTCTGAGTGTCTTTCTTGCGACCGTGATTAAAACCCCCACTCTTCCCGGGGAAATGCCATAGACATTTGCGATCTCATTGCGAGAAAGGTCCAGATAATAATGAAGGTACAGAATGTCCGCGTGTCTCGGCTTCAGCTTCTTGAGAAGCTCGCCGACGAGCCGGACCCGTTCCTGGTTCTCCGCCTCAAGCGAGGGATCAAAGGTCTGTCCGAAATCGGACATTCCCTCAGGGATCCGTTTTTTCTGACGGATATAGTCGATGATCTTATGGCTGGTTATGGAATAGATGAATGTGGCGAGGGAGCTTTCTCCCCGAAAGGTTTTCTTACGAATGGCCTCAATGACGCTGACGAGAATCTCGCTCGCGACATCTTCCCAGTCGGGTGTCGAGCGGCCGATGGAGCTTTTTACCCGGTAGCGAATCTGGGGCCAGTACTTGAGGAGGATTTCTTCAGCGGCCGGCTCTACGGCTGTTAGCGAACCGGACCGCTTCCGGACTTCACTGACAATCCTTTTCCCAGACCGCACGCTTCATGCTCCTGAAGCCAATCTCGAAGCATACAGATGATTTGGGGATTAGAGAATCGCCGCTAAGAAGGATTTGCGGGGTGATTTTTCAGTCCGGCCTTAACCCCAGAAGCTGAAGGCCGCCCTGAACAGACCTTGGCCTATCCCCTGAAGCAGGGATAGAGCGCACAGGCGAAAAAACAAGTTGAGCTCATTGGCCGGAAGTGAGGGGGAGGATATCTCGGGCAGAGATGAGATAGAAGATGTATCCGCCTGGGTCGGCAAAAGACGGGTGACCACTCCCTCCCTCACCCGGCGCGACGGGGACGCCCCGGCGGACGAGAAGGTCGACCCAGTCGCGAAGATTATCAACGGCCAAATCAACCCGAACGGCCTTACGCTCGGTCCAGGGATGAAGCCCCTCGGCTCCGGCGACCAAACCTATTAAACCCGAAGGAGATGCCGTCATCACCTCGGCGAATCCCTGGTCGACAAGTATCCCGGCGCTCATCTTGTCCTCGGCAAAACGCCGGGCGGACAGAAGGTTCTGGTAATAAAGCCACAGGATATTGGCTTGGATCCCCAGTTCTCGGGGACGTCCTTCTGGCTTTGCTTCTGCATCCGGATGAAGGGGCTTGATCTTAGCCAGAATGTCCAGGAGTCGAGAGTTCTGAGGATCATCGAGAAACCGTTCAAACTCCAGATAATATCCTTCGGGGTCGACGGCCACAAAACCGCGGGTCGGATGCCGCCAGGAGTTTTTAAGCTCAGAGCGAATTTCAACACCCTTGGACTTAAGGTATGAATACCAAGCGTCAACCTGGTCGGTGACGAAGGAGAGAGTCGCCGTTTTGGGGGCGTCCGCGTCGCGCCCCACTTCGGAAACAGGCTCTAGCCGAAGAAAAGCTGTCTCGGACGCACGGAACAAGCCGGGGCCGACTTGAGGCAGGCCGAGCACCCGACCATAGAAATGCTCTGCTGCGGCCGGGTCGCTGAAGAAATAGCGGACGACAAGTCCGCGGACAAGAGGGAACCCGCCTCCGACCGGGGCGTGGGATTCGACCGTCTCGATCCGGGCGCTCCGGATGAGGACGGGCTTTAGAGGCTTGTGCATGGCCATTCTCCCTCCGGGGCCCTCCCATTTCTCCTCGACGGGCACAGCGGCAATCTTTTCCAGGACCTCGAACCCCTTCACCAGCCTGCCGAAGACGGTATATTTCCCATCGAGGTAGGGCCGGGCAGCAACGCAGATATAGAATTCGGAGTCACCGCTCCATTCGTCACCCGTTCGGCCCAGGCCGAGGGTGCCGAAGACATGGGGACGGGAATTGAATTCGGGGGGCAGTTTGGGCGCTTCACCCCCGCCGGCCTGGATGACATGCCCGCGGACAACCCGGTAAAAATCCTTGCCGTCATAGAAGCCCTTTTGGACGAGAGACTTAAACTGGGCGACTGTTTTTGGCGCGTCATCTTCAAAAAGCTCGAACACCATCGACCCGAAGTCGGTTTTGATGATACAGATTTCGGCCAACCCCGGAAAGGCCGTCACTCCCGATGAGCCAGAAAAGACGGCCGACAGGCCGAGGAGAAGGATTATCGCTTGGCTCAGCAGGCTTCTCATGGAGCGCTCCTTGCTTCAAGAAAAGATTCCGGCCGGCGAGACTTATCCTTCAGAGGCCGCGGGACCTTTCTTGTAGACTTTCCGGAGCTCATCGATTCGGGTCCTTGAAAGAAAGACACAGTCGCCGATTTCCGCCCGGCCCTGGGCCACGTCGTCCGAATGGTCCTTGCAGGATGGCGCTCCGCACAACCCGCAGTTGAGCAGGGGCAGTCCCCTGAGGATTTCCTCCGCCCTCTTTCTCCGCATCACCCGCTCGCGAAGGTCGACGACGTCCTTGGCCAAGCTCCGCGGCTTCACCACCCCCCGCAGCGAAAAATCGCCTTGGGCATAGCGCCTCGCCACTTCCTTCTCGAATTCGCGAGATGGCTTGGGCATGTTGGCCTTCAAATGAAGCTCCTTGCTTCGGGCGGCGTAAAGGTTTTCAACCGTCAGGTTTCCCCCCACGCACCCGCCGAGACAGGCGTGGCACTCCAGGAATTCGATATTGGCGAGCCGACCTCTCTCGATGTCGTTGAAAACCTTGATAATATCCGTCAGTCCGGTGAGCGGCAAATAGTGTTCCGGCGCCAGGCTCGGGAATTCGCCCTCAGGGTTTCCCCAGTGGAACAACTCGCCCGAGTCCATGAGCCCTTCCTGAGCATTGTCCTCAAGGCTTTTGGTCTCCTTGCGCAACCGGTAGAGGATATCGTTGTAAATCTCAGAGATGCCCACTGCGCCGTCCAAATAGCTCTTGGACTCCTCGGCCGGCTGCAAAATAGAGATGCTCTTGGCCTGGCAGGGCGTGATGTAGATGGCCGCAATCTCCTCGGGCTTTAATCCCAGCTCCTGGCTGTATTTGCGCTTCACTTCCCGGCCAGCAATCTCTCGCGGGACCTCGATGGGAATGATGTGGTCTACGATGCTCGGAAAGGACACCTGAATCAGCCGCACAACCACCGGGCAGGAATCCGAAATCAGGGGAAAAGGCCCCGGCCATGTTCTGACGCAGTCAATGATGGCCCGGGTGATAAGCTCGATATCGACGGCATATTCCCAGACGGCATCGAACCCGAGGTCAAGAAGAGCTCGGCCCACTTGCGCCGGTGTGTCATTCAACCCGAACTGAGTGAAAAGCGCCGGCGACGCCACAGCGACCTTAAACTTGAACCGGTCGAGCTCGGCGAGACTGATCGTAGTCGCGGAGATGGCTTTGGAAGGGCAGGCTTGAAGGCAGGAGCCACAATCGATGCAGAGCTCGGGGATGTAGCGGGCCTTGCCGTTTTTCACCCGGATGGCATGCGTCGGACAGGCCCGCATGCAGTGCATCCGGCCATCACACTTGGCCGTGTCGATCTTGAAGCCGTGTTTCAGCTCAGGCATGTGAGTTCAGTCGGATCCGAGCGAAAACCGAAGTCCCCTTACCCACCTCTAATTCCAGGCAAAAGTCATCCGAGTTTTTTTTTATATTGGGAAGCCCCATCCCGACCCCGAACCCCATCTCCCGCATCTCATCCGAGGCCGTCGAATACCCCTCTTTCATGGCCAACTCGATGTCCGGAATGCCAGGACCTTCATCGTGAACTTCGAGCCGAATGTCCTCTTCCGTCAAAACGAGAGTCAGTGTCCCCCGGTCGGCGTACATGACGACGTTCATCTCCGCTTCGAAGGCCACGATGACGACTCGGCGGATGCAGGCGGCGTCTATATCCAGGTCTTTAAGGATCACTTTGATCTCACTCGAGATCTCTCCGGCCTTGTCAAAGTTCCGTCCTTGGATCTCAAAAGTTTCCCGGAGCAGCTCCGCGCTCATTACGATACGCCTCTGAGCCCCTTGTTGTACAAAAGACCGCAAATATCAAACATGACCATGTCGGTCACAAGCACGGGAATTTTCTTTTGCTTGGCAAAATCAATCACCCTCTTATCCGGCTGCCTTCCCCGACAGTAGAGGACGGTACTGACGCCGGCGATGTCGGCCGTTCGGATCGACTGGATATTAGTCAAGCCAGTAATCATCAGTTCTTTGGACTTGGCGAAGGCCAGGATTTCACTCATCCCGTCCGAGGCGACGACGTCTTGAATATCGATCGACAGGTCTTCCTCGCCCGTCAGGACTTTGCACCGGAGCAGGTCTTTGATCTCCGATAACTTCATCCGTCTTGCTCCGGGTTTATCTGTCAACCCTTGTTCATCAAATACTTATGGATGGAGGCGGCCGCGATCCTTCCGTCGCCCATGGCGCTGATAACAGTCGCCGCGCCCCTGACGATATCGCCTCCGGCCCAGATATTCGGCCGAGAGGTCTGACCCGTCTCGGCATTAGTGACGATCCCGCCTTTTTTATTAATTTCCAGTCCCGGAGTGGTCATAGGAATCAGAGGATTTGGGCTATTGCCGATGGCCATAACTACGGCGTCGAAAGGCATCGTGAAGTTCGAGCCCTCGACCGGGATCGGTTTGCGTCGTCCCGAGGCATCCGGCTCGCCGAGCTCCATGCGCAGGCATTCGATCTCTTTGATCCAGCCCCGCTCATCCCCGATGAGACGCACCGGCAGAGTCAAGAGGTCAAAGATGACTCCCTCTTCCTCGGCGTTTTCCACCTCCTCGAGCCTGGCCGGAAGCTCAGTCCGGCTGCGTCGGTAAACCAGGTGAACCTCATCTGCGCCCAACCGGACGGCGGTCCGGGCGGAGTCCATGGCCACATTGCCGCCGCCGACAACGGCCACTCGGGAGGGCCGTTTGACAGGCGTATCGTATTCGGGGAAGCGGAATCCCTTCATCAGGTTGACCCGAGTCAGGTATTCGTTGGCTGAATACACCCCGTTGAGGTTCTCACCGGGGATCTCCATAAACCAGGGCAGTCCGGCCCCCGATCCGATGAATATGGCGTCGAACTCCTTGAGGAGCTGGTCCACCGTCCGGGTCTTCCCGACGACAAAGTCGGTATAAATCTTGACGCCGAGACTTCGGACATATTCCACTTCACGGTTGACGATCCTCTTGGGAAGACGGAACTCCGGAATCCCGTACATCAGCACTCCGCCGCACTCATGCAGAGCCTCAAAGATGGTCACGTCATGCCCGAGGATAATAAGGTCATTGGCCACGGTGATGCCGGCCGGCCCGGCTCCGACGACAGCCACCCTCTTTCCGGTCTTCGGGGCCATATCCGGCACTTCGATCTTGCCCTGAGCGGCCTCCCAATCGGCCACAAACCGCTCCAGCCGGCCGATCGACAACGGCTCGCCCTTCTTCCCCACAACACACATCTTCTCACACTGCTCTTCCTGGGGGCATACGCGGCCGCAGATGGCCGGAAGAGCGTTCGTCTCCTTGATTTTTTTTACCCCGGCTGCGAAATTGCCCTCGACGATACACCGGATGAAGCCGGGGATATCAATCCCGACCGGACATCCCTGATTGCAGAGCGGCTTTTTGCACTGGAGGCACCGCGACGCCTCCTCGACCGCCGTCTCCACAGGGAAGCCGAGGGCCACCTCGTCGAAATTTTTAACCCGTTCCCAAGGAGTTTGCTTGGGCATGGGCCGACGCTTCAGGTCGAGTTTCTTTTTTTCCGGCCGATCTTCGCTCACGCTCGAAACCCCTCAAAAATGCGATTGGCAGCTCGAGTGGCGCAGCGGATCCACTTCTTCCGGGTTGTAGCTTTTGCGCCTGGCCAGAAATTCTTCCCAGTCGATTTCATGACCGTCAAAATCCGGCCCGTCGACACAGGCGAACTTCATCCTGCCGCCGACCGAGAGTCGGCAGACGCCGCACATTCCCGTCCCGTCAATCATGATCGGGTTCATGTTGACGATAGTCTTCCAGCCCAGCGGCTTGGTGATCTGGGACATCCTCATCATCTGGAATGTGCAGCCGTTGACAATGGTCAGGTCAGGGACGATCCCGGCCTGTTGCAGCATTTCCGGAATCTGGCCGATATGGCCCTTCTTTCCTTTGGTCCCGTCACGGGTGATAACGAAGACTTTGTCCGAAACCTTGTGGAATCTGTCTTCCCAGTAAAGAAGGTAGGAGCTCCGGGCCTCTAAAATCGAATAGACCCTATTTCCGGCCGCTTTAAGCGCCCGGGCGATCGGGTAGATCGACCCAATCCCATAACATCCGCCCAGGCACAGAACCGAACCGAAGTTCTCGATCACGGTCTCTTTGCCGAGTGGACCCACATAGGTCGGGATGGTATTTCCCGGCTTGAGTCGGGCCAGCTTGGCCGTCGATCCTCCCACCTGCATGAAGATCGACGTTACCGTTCCGGCATTCGCGTCCCAGTCGGCGACGGACAGGGGGATGCGTTCTCCATGGTCGTCAGGACGGACGATGACGAAATTGCCGGGCTTTACGGACTCAGCCACGGCCGGTGCCTCGACGATGAACTCATGCAGATTGGGGACAATCATTCGCCGCTCGATAATCTTATACGGCATGCCAACTCTCCCCTGCGAAGCCTTCCACTTCAGCCCTCCGCCCGGACGATCCGGACTCGAATGGGATTCTGCCGGAGTCCCAGGAGCGGCCGGAGTTCCGGACTGACCTTGACTCCGCCCAGGATCAGTCGCTTCGTAAAACAAATGGCACCCCGAGGGCATTCGGGATCAGCCTTGACTCCGACGGTTGCGCCCATGCGGCCGCCTTCCCAGGTCATCCGGACGTTATCCCCATCCAGGAGTCCCAGCATTTCGATATCCCTGGGGTGCATCCGGAAGCCCTCCTCTAGTGCCAATTCACAGAGTCCGCCCACCTTGGAGGCAATGTCGATTCCGCGATGTCTGTAGCCGCCCGGCTCGGCCACCAGCCAGAAATTGCCGTCTTCGAGCTCGCCAGCGCCCGCAGTCGCCGCCGGCAGCCGGCCGAGAGGTTTCATCTTCCTCGGCCTTCTGTCGGCTTCAGCGGGAAAACCGGGGATCGCCGCGGCGATGTCCTTCCGGACATCCGCGGCTGAGCTGTAGTCCAGGGCCTGGCTCCCTAAAGATTTCGTAATGTCGGCCAGAATCTTCCAGTCGGGCCGCATAAAACCCGTCACCGCCCCTTCCGGCAGGCTTTCCACCTGAACAACCTCTTGGACCCGGCCCTCAATATTGATCAGTGTCCCGCCCGTCTCGGCAAAGCTTGCCGCCGGAAGAAAGACATCCACACTGAAGGGGGGAAGATATATATCTTGAAAAATCAGGAAATCACAGTCGGGCCGTTCCCGAAAGGCAACATCGCCGATGCAGTAAAGGACTTTAGGTCGCTTGGAGTGGCTCAGGACTTCAGCCCATCCGCTTCCCTCTTGGCCCGTTTCGGCGCCGCCCGGACCGACCTCCGAAAAAACGCCCAACTCGAGGGCGCCCCGCGAATTGGCGCCGAAGTAGAGGGGGATGATATTCGTCTTTTGAGTCCCAGCCAGAGTTACCAACGCATCCCCCGAGGCATACCCATCAGAATAATGAAAGACGCGGGGGCCGATGATGACGACAAGCTCGTGCCCTGACGCCATGACGGCCAGTGATCTTTCAAGCTGCTCGGCGTCGATGCCGACTTCAGCCGCCGCCCGAATGTCGACTTTGCGGCCGGCCAGGGCCTCTGCGAATATCCTCAACACCGCGCCTTCTTTTCCCGGATGCGGGGCCAACCAATCATCGGTGTAGCGGGCCAGATTGCTGTCCCGGGAGTCAATGGTTACAAGTTTGGCTCCCGACGCGAGCGCTTTCCTGACCTTTGTCCCGACAACCGAGAAATTGAATCGGCTGTCGAGTCCTACGGCCAGGATCGTGTCCGCCCGGGCAATATCCTTGATGGAAATCGGAAGCGAAAAGAGCCTCGACCATAGCTCTAGCGCTCCGGCAAGCTCCATCCGGGCCGTGGAGTCGATGTTGTTTGTGCCGATGCATTGGCGGGCAAACTTTTGCGCCGCGAACAGGCTCTCGTTGGACAAATCCGGAGAGACGAGCATGACGAAATCATCCGGAGAAATGTCCTTGAGCTCTCTCGCCGCTCTTTCAAGCGCCTCTTCCCAAGAGACCTCGCGGAAATACCGTCCTTTCTGAAGCATCGGCCGTCTGGCCCGTTCGAAATGGTGGGTCACCTCGGGCATGCAGAAGCGGCCCTTAACGCAGAGCTGTCCGTCGTTGACTTCCGGATCGAGGAAAGCCCGGGCGCCGGTCAGCCGTCCGTTTTTGTGGAAAAGCTCAATCTGGCAGCCGAGCGCACAGAAAGGACATGTCGAGACGAGACTGCCGTCGGGCTTTCCTTCCCACTTGGAGGCCTTGTCCGCAAGGGCTCCCGTCGGGCAGACATCGACACAAGCTCCGCAGAATTCACAACCCGCCTCGGCGTGGCTCCGCCCGAAGGCCGGACCAATCTTGGCTTTAGGCCCGCGGTATGTGAAAGCCAGGACGCTCGTGCCACGGACCTCCTGGCACATCCGGACACAGCGGCCGCAGAGAATGCAGACGTTGTAATCCCGGTCGTAAAACGGGTCGTCGTGCTCCGGATCATAACCGTGGTAGTCAATCGGAAAATCGATCTCCGTAACCCCGATTTTTTCCACCAAGTCCTGGAGCTCGCACTGCCGGTCGTTCGGACAGAACCGACAACCGGTCGTCACGCCGGCCTTGCGAATTGTCCCCTGATAGTCCTTGCAAGCTTCCCGCTCTTCGCAGACCAGACAGCTCGAGGGGTGTTCGCTGAGGATGAGTTTCAAGATCTCCCTGCGGAGGTCCCTCAAGGTCGCCGTATCGGTCAGGACCTTCATCCCCTCCTCCGCGACTGTGCTGCAAGAGAGAGGATAGCCGCGCATTCCTTCGATTTCGACCATGCACAGCCGGCAGCCGCCAAAGGGAGAAAGGTCTTTATGGGAGCAGAGGGAAGGGATGTCAATGCCGTTGAGCTCAGCAGCTCGGTGGACGGTAACACCTTCGGGGAAGGTCACCGTCCTATGATCAATCTCCATGGTCAGCGTGCGAGGCTCTTTTCGGGCCATATCTCCACCTAAGATTCGATGACGATCGCGTCTCCGGCGATGGCGTCGAAACGACAGATCTCATAACAGGACCGGCACTTGATGCATTTCGTCCGGTCCAGGTTGTGCGGTTCCGAGCGCGGCCCCGTGATCGCCCCGGTCGGGCAGACACTCACGCAGCGCTGGCAGCCCGTGCACTTCCCGGGGATAACCCGGTAGTTCACCAAGTTCTTGCAAACGACGGCGGGACAGCGCCTGTCTTTAACGTGAGCAATGAATTCGGAACGAAAGTATTTGAGAGAAGTCAGAGCCGGGTTCGGGGCCGTTGCGCCCAGCCCGCAGAGCGAGCTATTTTTTATCGTCCGGCCGAGCTTCTCCAGTTTGTCCAGGTCGGCCAGCTCTCCGCGCCCGTCACAGATTTTCTCCAACAGTTTGACCATGTGGCGGGTTCCCACCCGGCACGGCACACACTTGCCGCAAGATTCTTTCTGGGTAAAGCCCAGGAAATATTTGGCGGTATCCACGATGCACGTATCGGCATCGATCACTATCAATCCACCGGAACCCATGATGGAACCCGCTTCAGCCAGATGCTCATAGTCGATCGGTGTGTCGAGAAATTCCTCGGACAGGCAACCGCCGGAGGGGCCTCCGGTCTGGACGGCCTTGAAGGGCTTGAGCGTACCCCCCCCGATATCGAAGACCACTTCCCGGAGGGTGATTCCCATCGGGACCTCGATCAGCCCGGTCCGCCGGACTTTGCCGACAAGCGAAAAGGTCTTGGTTCCCTTACTTGTCTCGGTGCCGGAGGCGGCATACCATTCCGGCCCGTTGCGAAGAATGTGGGGCAACGTGCCCAGCGTTTCGACGTTGTTAATGATCGTCGGCCTGCCATGGAGCCCCGAGACGGCCGGGAATGGCGGACGTGTCCGGGGCATGCCGCGCCGGCCTTCGATCGAGGCAATGAGAGCGGTTTCCTCGCCGCAGACAAAAGCGCCGGCTCCCTCTTTGATTCTGATGTCGAAGCTGAACTCCGACCCCCAGGATTTTTTCCCCCAAAAGGCCGAGCTCCCGCATCTGACCGATGGCTTTCTTGAGCCTCTTGATGGCCAGAGGGTATTCGGCCCGGATATAGACATATCCTTGAGAGGCCCCGATCGTGTAGGCCGCGATGAGCATGCCTTCGAGCACGGCGTGGGGGTCGCCCTCAATCAAAGAGCGATTCATGAAGGCGCCGGGGTCGCCTTCGTCGGCGTTACAGATGAGATAACGCCCGTCGCTCGGCGTCTCCCGGCAGGTCAGCCATTTCCGCCAGGTCGGGAATCCGGCGCCACCTCGTCCTCTCAAGCCGGACTTCTTGACAACATCCAGGACCTCTGTCCAGGGCATCGACAGGCATTTTTCCAAACCGAGATAGCCGTCCCTGGCCAGGTATTGATCCACATCGTCCGGGTCGATGATCCCGCAGTTGCGGAGCACGATCCGCACCTGGGGCTTGAGCATGGGCATATCGAAAAAGCGGGGAATTCCATCGAGCTCGGCAGGTCCGAAATGGCCCGCCAGGCGCATTGTCGCAATTTCCTTTTTTTCAAAAAAGGATTCCAGGATGAGGGGAACGTCCGAAGGCCGGACATTGGAGTAGCTAATTCGCGGCTTGCCCGGCATTTGAATGTCCAACAGGGGTTCTAGATAGCAAGGTCCGATGCAGCCGACCTGGATGATCCGGGCTTCGACCTTGGCTTTGGTCAGATATTTCTCAACCGCTTCCTGGACTTCCGCCGCGCCGGCAGCCAGACCACACGAGGCGGCCCCAATATAGATCAGGGGTGAAGTGCTGCTCTGAAGCTCCTGCCACTTCAAAGCGGCCTGGCGCCGCCTCGCATCAAGCGTTTTTGTGCTCATCAAGAATCCTCTGGATTTTCAACACAGACATCTGGCTGTGGATTTTTTCGTCCACAGCGACGACCGGAGCCAATGCGCAGCAACCCAGGCAGGCCACCCGATCAAGGTCGTACTCTCCGTCGGCCGTGGTTTCGCCGGTGCCGATGCCCAAGCGCTGCTGGGCCGTGAGGAGAATCTGTTCGCCTCCCCGGACATGACAGGCCGTTCCCAGGCAGACGCGGAGATGGTGACGGCCCGGGGGATGGAAACGGAACTGAGCGTAAAACGTGGCCACTCCAAAAATCTCGTTCTCCGAGATTTTCAGCCAACGGGAAATTTTCTGGATGGCATCAGGCCGCAGATACCCGTGAATGTTCTGGATTCTCTGCAAAACCGGGATGAGATCTCCCCGCTCGCCCTTGAATTCCCGCCGGAGATCAGATATCAGGCCGTCCGACCGAGACTCATGTCCTTCCATACTGACCTGCCTTTAGGGGCATGAGGGCCGCACCAAACTTCCAGGACCGGGGCTACCTGACTCCGAGCTCGTAGAGCTTCTTGGCTAGAGTCCAAGTGTCTCCGTCGAACCCCAGCAGTCCGATGCCGGCCTTGTTGGCCAGCGCAACCACGTCATCGGTGGGAGTTTTTCCCCGAGAAAAGACGATGGCGGCCACATCGACCAGGTTGGCGGCGGCAATCAAGTTCTTGTGGGTTTGAAGTGTCACCAGCAGGTTTCCCGGTCCGATGCCGATGATATCGCTCACCATGTCGGAGATGTAGACCCCTTTGATCTCCTTGTCACCAGGGTCATTGAAAGTCTTGAAACCGCCTTGCTTCACCAGTTCTGATACTCTCATTGTTCGACCTTTCCTTCGTCGCTCAATACATTTCAGTCAGCCCCACATCCGCGAGCACGATCCCTTCGCAGGTATCGACATTTTTGCGCAATTTGCAGGGGACAACGATGATTTTCTTTCGGGAATCCTGGATCCCGCGATTGAAATAATCATTCAGGGCCTTGATCCCGGACACGGGGACGCACCTTTTCGAGGCGTGGGAGGTATCAGCACAGAGGGCGACATAGACCCAGGTCTTGTTTCCCTTTGTCTCCGACCCGGCCTTATAAACCCCGCATTCGGGGTCACACCTCATGCACAGCATCAGGGCCATGACATCCTTCAGCGGGACCACTTGCCCGCAGACCTCTCATCTGACGTCGAACTTCGAAGCCTGGGAGCTCCCGAGGTAGCTCCAGAAATGGTCTCCCTCACGGTAGTCATCCTGAGGTGGGACTGGCTCCTCGGAGAAGAAAGACGTCCGCTGCCGGCAGTGAAAACATCCTTCGACAACCAAGTATCCGTTGCGAATATTGGTCATCGTCCAGCGGTGCGGGCAGCCTTTTGAGGGCGTTTTCGCGGTCATCGCGTTCTTTTTCATGATACCAAACCGGCCGTCCGAAGACAACGGGCAAAGGTTAGTATGTCTACCATTTTTCGGAGACCGCTGTCAACCAGCCGGGAAGCTAAGCTTGATGCGTTCGAGCAAGCAGTCCGGTCGGGGGACGCCCTCTACAAAAAACGAGCGGCGCGGCGATTAAAGGAGGTCCCAGGAGATGTTCACCCGCCGGAGGGCGTAGCCCGTCTCTCGAAGATAGTCGCCGTAGCCTGTCATCCAGTGGAACCCCGGCATCCGCTGAGCCAGTATGTGGCTTTCGCAGGAGAAACGGATGTCAATCTGGGAGCGGCAGATCGGCAGGAAAGGCACGTCAACGATCTCCCCTTTGAGCCCAACCCATCGCTTGGACTTGAAGTCCGGGATGATGTTGGTCAGCGTCTGTCCCCGGCTCATCTCCACTTTAGGTGCCGCCCCATAGTCCGACTCGAAATGGGTCAGAATCCGTGCCGGTTCTCTTTTCCGACCATCCATTTTCCGAGGGGCGGTGCAGTGAGCCAGGGTGATTATGCCATCGTGCGGATAGGTCGGGTCGTTAAGGAAAACGGGCCGGCCCGAGATATTGGCCAGAAGGATGCCCGAGGGAATAACCACAAAGTCGGACTCGCAAAAAGCGAGGTAGCCGGCGTCGTTGAGGAGGCTCAACGTCAGGCAGGCCGAGGTCTCGGCCAGGGGCATGATCGTTCCCATGCAGCCATTGATGGTGATCGCCCGGCAGTCCGCTTGCTTCATCAGGCCCTGAAAGACCTGCTCAAGCAGAAAGGCGTTTTCCACAAATTCCCGCCGGGTTTCGAGAGTCGTGCCGGGCGTGCTTAGGTAGGCGCTCGCGTCCGTCTGTGCCCTTTTTACAGCTTCCCGATCGTTGCGCGCCGCTTTAATGAGCGGGCCCAATTCTTCGTAGGGGACCGTCCGTAAGTCAAACTTCCAGATTCTCTCTACAAGCCGGGGCACCACGCCGGCCGGCTGAGACCAGGCGTCAGGCCCGCCGATGGCCAGAACCCGGGTATTCAGAGTGTTCCGCAGACCAGCCAGCGCCCTCAGCCTCCAGAGAAGCTCCTCCTGGCTGTCAATCACGATGTCCTCGTCGGTAATCCCCCTTGTGGCCAGGATATCGGTATGCTGGCGGAGGAACCGGGGGCTTGCGATCTCATACCAAAGATAGACCGGGCCAGACCGGTGACGGCAGAAGATGATCATATCCTTGCCCATTCCTCCAAGGGTGTCCAGGACATCCATCGGGCCGCCGGCCGCATAGAGGAGGATTGTGTCGAAAGCCGCAAGGTCGGTGATTGAAACAACGTCTGAAGCCTTCTGAATGCCCGAAAGAGGAAGGAATTCCAGGGGAAAATCGGCCGCCAATCTGAGCTTTTCGAGTTCGAGCCGGATCCGCTCGAACTCCTGCTCGGCGTCTGACCGGGTTTGGATTCCGCCCCAACTTCGCCAGCTCGTCTGGAGTCGGCGCTGGGGAATTTCGTAGGAAAGGATCGGCTTGACTTTGAGAGGCTGCCGGAGAAGACCGATCTCTGATTCACAGCGGGCCTCCCGCGAGAGCGGCCAGGAAAGCCTGCCCAGAGCCACTCCCGCTACGGCGGTCGAGCCCAATCCTTTGAGGAAGGAGCGACGGCTGAAAACCCTCGCTGGGTTTCCCACTCGGCTGCCGTGCGGACAGCAGCGGGGCTCCACACCCAATATATACGGCGGTTCTTTCTTGTTCACGTTCTACACCTCTTTTGCCTGAGCGTTTCGTAAACCAGCGGGAGGACAACCAGGGTGACAAAAGTGGATGTCAGAAGGCCCCCCACAACGACTGTCGCCAGAGGACGCTGGATCTCGGCTCCCGAACCCCTGGCCAGCAACAAAGGAAGAATGCCGAAGATGGTAGTGAAAGTGGTCATCAGCACCGGCCGCAGTTTTTTGGCAATGCCGTGATCGACCGCTTCGACCAGGCTTTGGCCGCTCTTGATATTGCGCCCGATTGCAGATATAAGAACCAGACCGTCTTCAAGAGCGATCCCAAAGATGGCAATGAACCCGATGGACGCGGGGACGCTCAAGTATTGTCCGGAAAGCTTCAAAGACAAAATGCCCCCGGTCAAGGCCAAAGGGATATTGATCAATATAATAACGACTTCCCGTACAGACCGGAAGATCGCAAACAGAAGCAACGCCACTATCGCAAGCGTGACCGGAGTGATCAAGTTGAGACGCTGCGCGGCCCGCTGCTGGAGCTCAAACTGCCCGCTCCACTTGACGAAATAGCCCGCCGGAAGCTTGACCTTTTCGCGCATGGCGTTCTGAGCTTCCCCCACGAAGCTCCCGATGTCCCGGCCGCGGATGTTGCCCTGGACCGTGATGAAGCGTTTGTTTTCCTCCCGGCTGATGGAGCGGGGACTGACGACCTCCTCGATGACCGCGAGCTGAGCGAGAGGAACTTGCCCTCCCCCTGGCAGAGGGATATAGAGATTCTTGAGTTCATCGACGCCGGTCCGGGACTCGGGACGGTAGCGGAGGAAGATGTCGAAGCGCTTTTGCTCCTCATAGACCTGTCCCAGGGTGATTCCGCCTACGGCGGCTTCAATGGTGTCCTGGATATCGCCGATATTAATGCCGTAGCGGGCAATCCTCTGCCGGTCGAGCACTATTCGCAGATGATTCTGACCCGTGAATTGCTCGACCTGAACATCGGCACTGCCCCGAATGCCAACCAAGACATCCAGAATCTCATTTCCCAGAGTTCTCAAAATGTCGAAATCCTGCCCATAGACCTTTACAGCCAGCTGAGCTTTGACACCAGTCAGCAGTTCGTCCAGGTTATGGGCGATGGGCTGGGTGATGGTGAGGTGAATTCCCGGAAAGTCTTCCAGTCGGTGTTCGATCTCGCGAATAAGCTCGGCCTTTTTATGGAACGCCTTCCACTTTCGGACCGGCTTGAGGCGAACCAGAATTTCGGCGTCGTTGACGAAATGGGCATGGCTTCCCACTTCTCCCCTGCCGATCCGGCTCAGAACTCCGGTCACCTCGGGCACCTCCAGGAGAGTTCTTTCAACCTCCGTTGTCCTCTTGATCACTTCGTCAAGGGAAATGTTCGGATCATGGGTCACGCGCAAATGAAGAGTCCCCTCTTCAAGGTAAGGGATGTATTCGCTTCCCAGGAACGGGAGAATGGCCAAGCCCGCAGCGAAGACAACGAGAGTGATCGCAAAGACCCGGACCCTATGGCGGCGACACAGGGAAAAGAAAGGCAGGTAGACTTTTTTTATCTGATAGATGAGAACCGGGTCATCTCGGCCGATGCCCCGACCAGGCTTCATGAAGAAATGGGCGAGCGCAGGCGCCACGATCAGAGCGTAGAGGAGTGAGCCGGCCAGGGCGAAAGAGATGACGAACCCCAAGGGCCGGAACATAATCCCCTCCATGCCCGTCAGAGTGAAGATCGGAAGGAAAACAAGGATGATGATGAAAATCGCAAAAAAGAGCGGTTGGCCCACTTCCTCTGCGGCGGCCAGAATGGCCCGAGCTCTGTTCTCGCGGCCCATCTGAATATGGTTATGGATGTTCTCAACAAGGATGATCGAAGCGTCGGCGATGAGCCCGATAGCGATGGCCAAACCTCCGAAAGAGATCAAATCCGCCGCCAGTCCAGACCGGTTCATGAGCAGGAAAGAAAAGAGAAGTGAAAACGGCAGCGACATGACCGCAATGGCGGCTGAAGGAAAGTTCCCCATGAACAGAAAAAGGACGAGAATGACTAAGGCGATTCCCAAGACCAAGTTGACGGAGACGGTCGAAAAACATTGCCGGATGAGAGACGCCTGGTTATAGAATGGGACGATCTTGACGCCGGCCGGGAGAGATTGGTTGATCTCGACAATCCTCCGTTCTAGGTCTGAAATCGCCCGGGCCGTGTTGGACCCGAACAGCTTGAGGACTATGCCCACAACCTTCTCTCCCTGGCCGTTGGCCAGGGCGGCTCCCCGCCTCACCGCAGCCGCAGTTTTGACCTCGGCGACGTCTCGGAGCGTCACAGGCGTCCCCTGGGCCACCGCCAGAACAATCGACTCCAGGTCGTCAATCGTCCGGGCCAGCCCCACGCTGTGGACGATGAACTCCTCCTCTCCTCTGGTGATGAAGCTGGCGCCAACATTCTGGTTGTTGCGGCGAACCTTTTCCGTGACTTCGGCCAGCGTCAGCCCGTACTTGAGAAGGGCTTGGGGGTCAATGAGAATTTGAAATTGCTTCACATCGCCCCCAATGCTCAGCACTTGAGAAATCGCAGGAACGGACTTGAGCTCATACTTGACGAGCCAGTCCTGGAGGGTGCGCAACTCCATGGTCGGATAACCTTCACCTTCGAGGATGTAGAGATAAACCATCCCAAGACCGGTGGTGATCGGCCCGAGAACGGGATTTTTCGCTTGTTCGGGGAGTTGATTGCGGGCTTCTAGGATCCTCTGATTGACCAGCTCACGAGCCCAGTAGATATCCGTATGGTCCTCGAAATAGACATTGACAATGGACAAGGCATAAGAGGAGACGGAGCGAATGTTCCGGACACGGGGAAGACCGAACATGGCCGATTCGAGAGGGTAAGAGATCAGCCGCTCGACCTCTTCAGGCGCCGTCCCGTGGGCTTCGGTAAACACCTGAACGAGGGGAGGCGAAGGGTCCGGAAAGACATCGATGGCCAGTCCGCGGTAGGCCACAAAGCCCAGCCCGCCGAGGAGCAGCGCGGCCAAAACGATAAACACCCTCTGTCTCAGGGAGAAATCAATGATGCCCTTGATCATAAGGGAAACGCCTCAATGGACGTGACCATGCTTCAAGGCCGATTTCGAGAGCTCCGTCTTTAGGGTGAATGCCCCCTCAATAACAACCATGTCCCCTTCGGCCAAGCCTTCCAGGACGATGCGCTGTTTGCCAACCCGATCGCCAAGGCGAACATGCCGAGCTGCGAAAAACCCCTCCTTTTCCCTGACGAAAACGACCTTTTCATCTTCGAGCGTATGGACGGCCTCATCAGGAACAGCGAGCACACCTGCCCATTCGGAAACTCCCCGCTCAAAAACGCCTTGCACATACATGTTGGGCTTGAGAAGCGCCGGGCTGTTTTCAACCTCAGCCCTCACCCTCAGGGTGCGGAGCTTCTCATCCAGGACATGTCCGACATAACTGATGGTCGCGGCGAATTCCCTGCCGGGGAAAAAAGCGGACTGAATGGTCACCCGGCTGTCGGCGCCGACGTAGGGGATATCCTTTTCGGGGACGTCCAGGTTTACCCATAGGGTCCTCAGATCGGAGACGGTGAACAGAACCTTGTTCGGTTCAACGGGGTCGCCGACGACGGCATCCCGGAAAATAACGGTGCCGGCCTGGGGTGCAAGCAACATCAAATTGGGATCGGCCAGTTCACACTTGTACTCTTGAGTTTCGACGAGCCGGCATTTCTCGATGAGCTTTTCGATGTCTTCGTGAGTCAAGCCGAAGACATGGAGCTTGGAGCCAAGGGCCCCGTATTCGGTAGCCAACTTCTCGCTCTCCGCCCGGCGCCGAAGGTACTCCTTTTCCTCTATCGCCTTTGCCTGCCAAAGGGCTTCGGCCCGCCGGAAATCGGCCAGCCCAAGGTTGTATCGTGCCCTGGCCTCGAGGAAATCGGCTTGGGCTTGGGCAAAATCTGGAGAATTGATGGTCAAGAGCGGCTGGCCCTTGCGAACAACTGAGCCTAAGTCCACAGCCAGGGAAGCAATCTGACCGTGGACGAAGGACGAGACGTGGGAGGTCCTGTTTTCGTTCAGAGCGATAACCCCCGGGACGGCCGTCCTCCCGATCAAGTTCCTTCTGCGGACTTCCTCGACTCGCAAGCCCCAGACCTTCTGTCTGTCCGGGGAAACTTCAAGGCCCGGGTGTTCGTGCTCAGAGAGTGCGACATCGGGGCTCTTGCCTCCCTGGAGGGACAAGTGTTCCGCCTGAGATTTTGTCTCTCCCCTGCAACAGGTCAGAGCCAGAAGGCCAATGGCCACAGCCAATAGCTGCAGTCTTTCTTTTGTCCTTCCACTCATTGGACTGACACTCCCGCCGCCTTTTCCAGGGCGGCCATTTCCACTTTCCAGCTGAAGAGAGCCTCGTAATAGTCCCCCAGAAGGCTGTTGTAGGTCCTTTGTGAATCCAAGAAATCCAGCAGCGAACTCTCCCCCTCCCGGTAACTGATTTCGGCGATCTTGAGGCTTTCCTCGACCTGTTGAAGAAGCGCTGAGGTAAAAACAGCCAGGTTTTTTTCGGCCAGTCGGACCCGCCGCACGCAGGCCCGGATGTCTCTGGCCAGTTCCAGACGGATGGCGCTAAGCTCCTGCTCGCTCATTCGGGACAGGCTGACGGCTTCGGCCAATTCATCCGACTTGAAGTTCCAAAGAGGAATGACCAGCCCAAAGCCCACTCCCCTGTTGACGCCGTCGAGCTCGGAATGGCTGAAACCCGTCAAGGCAAGCTCGGGAATGCGCTGCCCCTTAATAAAAAGGACATTGCTTCGCCATTGTTCGAGCCGTTCGATTCCGGCCCGGACCAAAGGATGTCGGGCGAGAGCCCGGCCGATCAGGGCCTCCACATCAAGAGAAATCGGCTGGAAATCCAGCTTTCCTGACACCTTGAACTCCGGGGCAAGTGCGTTTCCCACGAGAATATTTAAATGATCACGGATCTGTTCCATTTCGGCCCGGATAGCAGCCTGTTCATTTTCGGCTTTGAGGACTTCCACCCGCAGCTTGATCATGTCCAGGTGCCTGACTTCGCCGAGTTCCGCTCTCGTCTGCACGAGGCGCTCCATTTCCCGGACGGATTCCATAACCCTATCCAAAAGCCGTTCTTTTTCCTGAAGGAGCAGCAAGGAGTAGAAGCGCGTCCTGATATCGAAGACAATCTCCAAAATCCGGGACGCCTGAGACTCAAGGGATTCCTCCCAAGCGTTTTTCTCGATCTCGATCCGGTGATGACGCCTGACAGGATTCTCGATCGGCTGGGTGACGGCCAGACTGAACGTCCTTCTGCCGATCAGCTGATCGTGGGATGCGGCGCGGCCGAGATGGAACTCGAGTTGCGGATTGAATAACCGCCGGGAGGCCCGGTAAGCAGCTTCTCGGGCTTCGACCTCGAGGGCGCTGGCCGCAATCCGGGGATTGCGCTCGAGGGCTATCGCGACAATATCCTCCAGGGCATAGGTGGCGTCCTCTGAGAAAGGAACAGCCGGAAAAGAAAAAAGGAAGAAGATCGCGGCCGCCGTTGACTTAAGAAAAAAAATAAAGTTCTTGGGCATAGCCGTTTAACTCAGTCTTTCCCATTATAGCGAATATCCGCCCTCTCCTCTACGGCAAAAGGGCCGGCCAATTGGGAAAACATCATCGGCCGCGCGGTGTGCCGGTTGCACCGCTCCTCATCCCGTAAAGTACAGATAGGCGGCCAGAATCAGGGCCAGGACGATGCCGGAGGCGATGACATCCCGGAATTGCCAGCTGGCCCGGGACTCTTTTTTGTGCTCCGCAGTGACCGTGCCATAGGTCAGCC
>Ga0172364_10000887_pt1 | contig 22262 bp, 23 predicted proteins | sample LakKivSesite10cm_FD_114545 | JGI IMG/M metagenome (GOLD analysis project Ga0172364, IMG submission 114545) | Sediment microbial communities from Lake Kivu, Rwanda - Sediment site 10cm | ecosystem: Environmental > Aquatic > Freshwater > Lake > Sediment | place: Rwanda: Western Province, Lake... | reverse complement strand
GTGCCTGAGGATGCCAGTTTGATTGTGATTGCGGGCCCCAGAGGACCGTTTGCGGCCGGAGAGGTAATGGCGATTGATAAGTATTTAGGAATGGGTGGAGACGCTATATTTTTGTTAGACCCAGTGGTATTTACCAATCTGGAGAAACTTTTAGAAGGATATGGATTAGAGGTAGGAGCAGGGATAATTGTTGACCCGGTTAATCATTTAATTGGAATGGATTCCATAGGGTTAACCCCGGTCGCTGGTAAGTTTGCCAGTGATGAAGAGATTACCAGGAATCTTTTGGGCAAGCTCTTAGCTTTTCCTCGGGCGAGACCTTTGAGGATATTAGGCAGTGGCGAAAAGGAAGGGGTATGGAAGCCTTTGGTTTATACCGCGCAGAGCAGTTATGTAGAAACTGACCTTGAGAGTTTGTTTAAATATGGAAAGGTGAATAAAGACCCAGAGGACCCGGCTGGTGAGCAGTTAGTCGCAGTGCGGTATAGAGAGATGCTTCGGCCCGCATTATGGGAGAGAGTAGAGGGGAAAGAAATTCAGCAGATAAGAATAGTGGTGGCGGGCAATTCCCATTTCATGCGCAATATGGCGCTGGATGTTTATTCTAATTATTTATTTAGCATAGAGCTTTTTAATTGGGCAACCGGTGAACATAAGCGAGTGAACATAGCTCCTAAATACCGTCCCGCAAGCAGGCTTTATTTAACTAAAAGGCAGACCGATTTGATATTTTATTCATCGGTATTGATTATTCCAGAGATATTATTAATAGTGGGAATTATTGTCTGGTGGAGAAGAAAATCGTGAAAAGATGGCTAAAATTTGGTTTAGGACTGGCTTTAGTTGTCCTATTAGTCTGGTTAGCATTTTTCTGGAAAAGACCTAAAACGGTCTCAGAACAAAAGAATGTGCCTGTTGCAGGAGACCGGGTCTCCCCGCTTGATAGTATTCAGAGCATAGAGCTAAGTAATCAAAAGGGCAAAGTTAAATTTGCCAAGAATGAGGATGGAGGGTGGATAATTGTAGAGCCGCAAATGGCTATGGTAGACCCTACCTTTGGAGGAGCTTTTCTGGATGTTCTTTCTGAGTTGCAGATAGTAAGGACGCTGGAAAAAATTGAGCCAGAAAAATTGGCAGAATATGGATTAAATCCCTCTTTTGCGGTTTTAAAATTTGAGTTTTTAGACCATAAGGTAAGAGCTCTACATATCGGCAATCCTAATCCGACGAGGAGTGGGCTTTATGCTTATTATGAGGATGAGCCTTATTTGTTTTTGGTTCATCCAAGAATTCGGATGTTCTTAGATAAAGCGCCTGATTTTTTCAGGTATAGACGACTGATGGGAATCCAGTATGAACAAATCAGCGAGGTTAAAATCGTGGTTGATGATGCTAAATTAAGGGAGATGCTGGGCGTGCCAAATAAGCGGTATTTAATCCGGCAAAAAACCCAAGAAGGTCCGGTTTGGCTAATGTTAGAGCCGATTCAGGAGACTTTAGATGTTCGCCCAGTTTCGCAATTTTTAGGCTGGTTTCGCCCTCAATCTGCAATTGCGGAAAAAGTAATGGATATAAATGAGGAGGATTTAGCTAAATGGGAACTGGAGCCGCCCCGGGCTTATTTTGAATTTAAATTTCCAGACCGGACCGAGATTATTAAAGTGGGAAAAGAAAAAGATGGTTATATTTACCTTTTACAAATTCAGAGAAATGAAATTCTGGGTTATGACCGCAATACGATATTAAAACTTTTGAGCAAGGATTTTCGCTCCCCCTATCTGATGCAGGGCGAGGAACGATTTGGGTTTGACCGGGTGGAGGTGAATTTCCCTGCTTCCCAAAATAAAGGCTATACAGTGGTTAAGCTGGACGATGAGTTTTGGGCGATTGATGGTCATCTGGACAAAAAATTCCAACGCAAAAGAATTGCTTGGCTTGCCCAAGGTTTTGTCTCTCAACAAATTATGGGATATATAGACCAAAGACCAGTTGAATTTAAAAAATATAATTTGCAGGTGCCCCGGTTAAAAATTAGATATTATTCTGGAGGCAAATTAGAGAGAGAATTTTGGGTAGGGGAAATGGTGCAGGCCGAGAAAAGATATTATGTATATGACGCGGTGAATGATAATCTGGTCTGGTATAAGAATAATGTTGCCAAGTTTATTCCCCCAGAGGAAAAGTATTTTTTGATGGAAGATAAAGAAAAAGCAGAATAATAGGAGGAGAAAATGAGCGAGTTATGGAAGTTTGACCTGCGGGTGCTGGAGAGGAATTTAAAAGAGGGCGTAATTAGTGAGCGAGAATGTCAGGCGTTTTTGAAAGAGCTAAAGGATTTAGAGGGCAATTATGAGGAAGCTATTTTGGAAGAGCTTTTGCCAAAAGCTTTGCTTAACAAACTGATGGGAAAAGAAGAAGGTGAGCGGAGAGATAAAGAACGAAAAGAATAAAGCCTCCAAAGCCAAGCTGGTTATCTCCTTGGTAGGGATATTTTTGTATCTGATAATTTATCTATTGGTGGTGATGGATGATATATTTGACTGGGGGATTTTCTAAAACCTCTTTCAGGAGAGAACAATGAAAGACCAAGAGAAAAAAGAGTTCACGGTAACCGACCGTCGGGTAAAGCTGGAAGATGAGCTCTCATCCTCAGAAAAATCAGGCTCCACAACCGATACCTCAGCCAGCGGTTCCTCTTCGGAACCCGCCTGTGGAGCATTTACCCTCCCGGAAATGAATTTCGCTTCTTTTCTTATCTCGCTCAATACTTCCGCTTTAATTCATTTGGGATTGCTTCCAGACCCGGTTAATAAGAAGGTTGAGCCAAATATGGAATTAGCAAAACAAGTAATTGACTTGCTCGGAATTTTGAAAGAAAAGACCAGAGGCAATCTCAACCAAGAAGAGCAAGATTTGTTAGATAATTTGCTTTATGACCTCCGACTCAAATTTGTGGAACTTTGTAAGCGAGAAGGGGGAAATTAAAATAGGTGAAGAAGAAAAATTTTGGCAGAAAAACTACTTTTCTAATAGGGGTATGCACCGGGATAGGGTTCTGTTTGCTTGCGCTCGGGGTCAATTCTGGCATCTTTTGGCAGGAATCAGGCAAAGAGCCCAATGTGGTATTTGATGCGCCAGCCAGCTTCGCCCCAATTGCAGAAAAGTTAAGCCCAGCAGTGGTAACAGTTTATACTACACGGCTGACAGGTCTTCAGTTTGGTCCAGGAAAATTTTTCTTCACGCCGGGTCCTCGGATGGAGAAGGGGAGCGGTTCAGGATTTATTATAACCTCGGATGGATATATTATCACCAGCGTTCAAGATTTTAATCAGGTGGTCAAAAAATTGAAGCCCGGACAAATGCTAAGAATTTATTACCGCAGAGGATATAGTTCTATGTTCTGGGCATTTAGGCTCCCCCAAAAATAATGATTTTACATTATTATTATTTCGTAATATAATAAAAACTATAGGTTTTTTGACAAAATAGAATTTTTAAAAGTTAGGGGTTGAGATATGGATAAAAAGACCGTGCTTTTAGTGGATGATGTTAAATTATTCTTAAAGCTGGAGGAGACTTTTTTTAAAAGAGCTGGCTGTAAGGTTTTAACCGCGGATTCTGGCGCAGAGGCGATTAAAATTGCTCAGGAGAAAAAGCCGGACATCATTCTTTTAGATTACTATATGCCGGATTTAAAGGGCGATGAGGTCTGCAAAAAATTAAAATCCGCTGCCCAGACCCAAAAAATTCCTATTATCATTGTCTCTACCTCTATGAAGAAAGAAGATGTTGAAGCCTGTATGCAAGCGGGCTGTGATGATTATTTGACCAAGCCGATTCAGCCCGAGACCGTTTTGACAAGAGCTGCGCAATTAATTGGTCTCTCTCATCGGCTTCACCGGCGGTTAGCGGTAAATTTCCGGCTGGAGGGAGAATTTCCACCCTTGACCTTTACTGGCTTCTCCAAAAATTTAAGTCTGGGGGGAATCCTGATTGAAGCGGAACAGAAATTAAAGGAAGGAGACCGGTTAAGGCTCTGGCTCCCGATACTGGAGGATAAATCTATGATTGAAATTCCTGGCCAGGTGGTAAGATGGGAACAGGATGTGAAACGCTCTAAATATCTTTATGGGATTAGGTTCTTAGAGATGAATGCCAAGACCGCCCAGGCGCTTGAGGAATATCTGGATAAACTTTTACCTAAAGAAGAGACCATTGAATAAATCTATTATAGAGGCGGAGAGAAATTGACCCCGGATAAAACTGAAAAAAAGACCAACCCTGAAGCTCAAGCCCAAAAGACCCCCAGTTTAGAAAAATTAGATGAGGAGCAAAAAACCAGAATCAAATTTAATAAAGCGGTGATTGAATCCGCCAGCAAAATCGCAGACCAGGTGGGCGCTAAGTCCATTTTTCTAATTTTAGATGACCTGAGGCAATATGGACCCTTAGAGCAGATGCTGAAAAAGTCAAATTTTACTATCATCGTGAATGGACGAGAGGATGAAGAACAGGCGCGGAAGGTTTATAAGCAGGTGCTTCGGATTCCAGACATCAAGCTCGGTAGAATGGGGAAAATTAAAATGGCGGTGATGAGCGCTATCAGCAAGGGATTATTAGAAATCGGTGATTGCATCCTCTGCGTATGCGGGATAAAGGAATTTAAAACTTTTGACACTGTGGTGGTGATAAATTTAGGTAAAGAATACGAAATTTTAAGCTCCAAAGAGGTTGCCAACCTTTCCTCTACTATTCACCCCGGGGTATTTGAAGAATTGGTGAAAATTGCGGTAGAGCTTGCTTATCAGGGCAGGGAAGGCAAGCCAGTGGGAACTATTTTTGTGTTGGGTGATGCGGAGCGAGTGATGCAGTTATCTCGGCAGATGATTTTTAATCCTTTCCAGGGCTATCCAGAGGAAGAGCGCAATATCCTGGACCCCACCTTAAAGGAAACCATTAAAGAGTTTGCGTCTTTGGATGGCGCATTTATTATTCGGGATGATGGTGTGATATTATCAGCAGGAAGGTTTTTAAATGCTTCTATTGAAGATGCGCAATTGCCCCAGGGGTTAGGTTCAAGGCACGCCTCTGCAGCAGGCATTACTGCATTAACCACTGCCATTGCCATAGTTATTTCAGAAAGCACCGGCGATGTGCGGATTTTCAAAAATGGCAAGATATTTATGGAGATTGAAAAAGAAACCCCTCAAAAGCCAGGATAAAAATATTGGAAAACCAAACCCGGATATTTATAATTATAATTTTTCTGCTTGGCTCCTTGGCAATAAGCCTTTATTTCAAAAATTTGCTCCCAGAAAGAGTGCCCCAACATTTTAATGCCCGGGGATTCGCAGATGGTTATAGCTCCAAGAAGTGCGCTTTGATTTCCCATAATTTGCTGATGGGATTTATCGGTGGAATATATATATTATCATTTTATCTGGCGCAGAGTCCAAAGTATTGGGAAAAGAAATTGCGAAAGCCAATAAGTGAATCTGCTCGGAAAGTCCTTATCGCCCAGAGTTTAAAAATAGTGGATTTTAGCCTGATTATGATTATGATTTTATTTTTAGACCTGCAAATTGAAACCTATCTGGTCGCTTTAGGTAAAATTGAAAAGCTCACTGGTCTTATCTGGGTGATTACCGGGGCTTTAATCATCAGCGGGATTTATTATTCAATTCGGCTTTTCCAAACACAATCTAAAGCTCAAAAAGAATCTGAATGGAAGCCGAACTCAACTGGGGTTTGAAAAATAAAAAAAGGAGGTTAGAATTTGTAAGATGACGGAGATGAAATATATCCAGACCCTTAATAAGCTCAAAGAGATAAATTTCTTCTATTATGTGGGCTTAAAGCAGGCAAAAGAAAAAGGCACTAAAATCGTTTATCTTAATGCTTTAGGTCCAATTGAGTTTGTTTATGCCTTTGATGCGCTTCCCTCTTATCCAGAAAACCACTCAGTAGTAGTCCAGGCAAAAAGGCTCGCGCTGGAGACCGCTCAATCCGCTGAGGCAAAAGGATTCGCGCCAGATATTTGTAGCTATGTCAGATGCGACCTGGGTTATCGGTTCACTGGTAAAAGCCCGATTGGTGGAATCCCAACCCCGGACTTGATTGTTTATTCCAGCGCGCAATGTTTCACGCTCTTAAAATGGTTTGAAGAGCTTTCTCGGATGTATAAAGCGCCAATGTTTGTGCTGGATGTGCCGGGGCAGGGCAGGGGGTTAAGATCAGAGCCAGAAGAGTATGTGGTTTTATATGTCAAGGAACAGCTTTACCAGTTGATTCAATGGCTGGAGGATAAGCTGGGACAAAAATTTGACTTTCAGCGCTTCAAGGAGACAGTGAGGTTGAGCCACGAAGCCGCGCGGCTATTTTATTTAGTGCTTTTATCTGCTCAAACCGTGCCTGCGCCTCTTACCCTTTTTGACCAGTATCTGGCAATGGCGCCGATTGTTGACCAACGCGGAAGAGAGGTCACCGTCAATTTCTATAAGGAGTTGATAGAAGAGCTAAAAGACCGAATTGCCCAAGGAATTCCTGGCATTCCTGGAGAAAAATATCGCTTCTGGTGGGATGGACTCCCGCTCTGGCAATCGCTTCGGGATTTTTATAATATGCTTTTAGAGCGGAAGATAAATCTGGTCGCCAATAATTACACCCGCGCCTGGTGCCAGCTTTCCTTTGAGCCTAAAGATGACCTTGACCAGATGCTTACCCAATACGCAACTAATTTAGTGCGGTATTTTGACCCAATGATTAGGGAGCGCTCCTTTGACATCGCATTCGCTATCAAGGAGTTTAAACTCAATGGCTATATTCTCCATTCTGACCATAGTTGCAGGTTTTTATCCCTGGGATTGATGGATACCCTTAAAAAGGTGCAGGAGATTAGCGGGGTGCCGGGCTTACTTTTGGACACAGACCATGGGGACCCTCGGCTTTATCAATCCGAGCAAATCCGAACCCGCCTGGACGCTTATCTTGAGACCCTTAGCCCAATTTCAAGATAAGTCAAACTTTGAGATGTGAAATCTGAAATCTGAGATTTTAATGGAGGGTCGGATTCTGGTCATTGCCAGAATAAACTTTAAATTTTTGCTTTCGGAGTTTTTCCAATTTCCGGTATTTATATTTTAGCCATAAGCGCTTTAAATCGCTAACGCCCCGAAGATAAAAATAAGCAATCACCATTCCGGAGAGGTGAGCTATACTCGCAATCCCGCTTCTTCCTCCTCCCGCATAGTTAAAAGTTGCGACCAGCTCTATCCCGGCAAAAATCAACACCATCCATTTGGCTTTAATCGGAAGAATAAAATTAAGATAAACCCTGCTGTTGGGGAAATAAAGCGCATAGCCAGCAAGAATCCCAAAAATCGCACCACTGGCACCAATTATCCTTGCCTCTAACTCGCCTAATAAAAAATAAAAAAAACCGCTGATAACCCCAGCTAAAACCCCGCAAAGAAAATATAAAAATAGGAATTTCTTTTTACCCAAAGTTCTTTCCAGCGCTGGTCCAAAAAAGAAAAGCGCCAGCATATTGAAAAAAATATGAGCAAAATCTCCGTGCAAGAACATATAACTGAAAATCCGCCAGAGCTCAATCCGGAGAATAACCCGAGCCGGAATCAGTGAAAACCAATTATTGATAAATCCCGAGGCAATTAGCTGAAAAAAGAAAACTACAAAATTACCCAGGATAAGATATAAAATCACCCCAGAAAACCGATTAAAACCATAACCGCGAAAATATGGCTCACTCATCATCTTTTATGATTAAAGCTGAACCGCGCTCAAAAACCCTTCCTGAATCGCATCTATAACTTTCCTCGGCTGAACCGCATCCCCTATCTCTTTAAACTTTATCCCGGCCTTTTCTAACTCCTCTTTTAGCCTCTTCTCTGAAACCGAACCCATTGCCAGCGCCACTGAATCATAAGGCTCAGACTTTTTCTCCCCCTCCATCTCATAAATTACCTCTCTGGATTTTATCTCAGCCACTTTCGCCCGGTTAATAATTTTCACGCCCAACCTTTCCAGCTCTTGAAGCAATACCCAGCGAGTAGCAACTCCTAAATCCTGTCCGATTTTATCTAACATCTCTAAAATTACTACATAATGAGAGCCTTGGGTGCAAATCCGATAAAGCGTCTCTATATTCTCTGCCTGATTTAAAAATAAAAATCTCAAGGTCTGGTCTGAAATCGTGCCTTGGCTCGCTATATAAATTGCGGTCTCAATCCCCACCGCGCCTCCACCAATCACCACTACCTTTTCTCCTAACTCAACCTCTCCTTTTAGCACCTCCCAGGCTTGATGAACCGTTTTCCGTCTTGCTCCAGAAAACTCTGGCTGGATTGGTCTTGCCCCACAAGCTAAAATCACCTCAGCAAAACCCGCCTTCTCTATCTTGCCTGAACTCGCTTTCCTGCGCAGGCGAACCTTTATTTTCAACCTTTTCAATTCCTTTTCATAGAAATCCACCAGCCGAATAAATTCCCCTCTTCCTGGCGGAGCGCCTGCCAGATGAATTTGCCCCCCAACCCGGTCCGCCTGGTCCCAAATCTCAACCTCTGCGCCTCTTTTTTTTGCAGTGATAGCAAATTCGCATCCCGCAGGACCTGCTCCGATTACCAATATCCGCTTTTTCTCATTCATCGGTAGAATTTTATACTCATCCTCATGCCCGGAGAGCGGATTCGCCAAACATTCTACTGGCTTTCCGGAAAATAATCGGTCCATACAGCCCTGCATACATCCCACACAGGGTCTAATCTCATCCACTCTGCCTTCCTTTGCTTTGTTTGCCCATTCTGGGTCTGCAATCTGCGCCCTTCCCACACAAACCGCATCCGCAAATCCTTCCATCAAAATCCGCTCCGCCTGGTTTGGGTCAAAAATCCGATTAGCAGTAAAAACCGGAACTTGGACCTTGCGCTTGATGCCCAGCGCCAGATAAGTATAGGCGCCAGGCGGAACTATCATCGGAAGTTGTGGCACCCGAGTTTCGTGCCAACCACCAGTGACATTTATGGAGTCTATTCCCTTTTCCACAAATAGCCGAGCATATTCGCTCATCTCCTGATTGGTGTTTCCCCCGGGCATAAAATCATTGCCACCGACCCGCATAGATACTATAAAATCATCTCCTACCTTCTCCCGAATCCGCTCCAGAGTCTCAAGCACAAACCTGGCGCGATTCTCAAAACTGCCCCCATATTCATCGCTTCTTAGGTTGGTGATAGGAGAGAGAAACTGGTTAATCAAATAGCCAGCGCTACTGATTAACTCCACTCCATCTGCGCCAGCTTTTTTGGCGCGGAGCGAGGCTTCTGCAAATTTTTTCTCAATTTCTAAAATCTCCTCTTTTGATAACTCTCTCGGCTCTTCTTTTGTATATCTGCTTTTCACGGGGCTGGGTGCAACTGATTTTTGGCCGGTAAGAAAAGAAAACTGGTATCTTCCCGCATGAAAAAGTTGCAGGAAGAGTTTTGCCCCGTGTTTATGAACCACCTCTGCCAGCTTCTCATAGCCCGGGATAAAGCTATCATCATCAATCCCTAACATCATTGGTCCTCCACCTAAAAAGTCAATCCCGCAACCACCGACTATAATCAGTCCACATCCTCCCTTTGCCCTTGCCTCATAAAAGTCCAGCAATTTCTGACTCACCTTCCGGTCCTGGGTATAAAGCAGACCAAAAGCCGGCATCACCACTCGGTTTCGGACTTCAAGGTTTTTAATCACCATGGGGCTAAATAATTTTTTAAACATCTTAACCTCCCTGTTTTATAAACTATAAAATTTCCCCCAACCCGCTTTTTTACCTTAACTTAGTTTTTGGGCATTTGGGAAATTAAAAGTCAGTAATCAATTCCAAAACTGTTTCAATAAAAACTTTTAGACCGAATTTATATCCCTCAATCTCCACTCGCTCATTAAAGCCATGAAAAAGCTCCTGAAAGCTCTCATTGGGCTTGAGCCGAAGCGGGGTGAAGCCAAAGTATTTAATTCCCAACCTGGAGTAAAATGAGCCATTGGTAAAGCCGGGAATTAAATTAGGCAGAATAATCGCTTCTGGGTCATAATTTTTAAGATGCTTTTCAAAAACTTTGAGAATTGGGTCTTTGGGGTCTTGGGAAGCAGGAAACAGATGCTTGAACACAGAAAGCTCATAATCATCCCCGATAATTTGTTTCACCTCAGAAAGCAAATTCTCTGGAGTTTGTCCTGGAAGTAATCTACCATCAACCTCTGCCTGTGCCTCTGCTGGCACTACATTGGTTTTATCTCCGGCTCTAACCACTGTGGGATTGACCGTGTTATGGAGCATTGCCCAGAAGCTTTTAGCTAATTTTTTATCCGGTAGAACCTTTGTGATGATAAAATCCGCCAAGCTGGCTCGGAGCAATAACTTTAAGACCCACCCCTGGACCCCACCGATATTGGAGCTGAGCGCAATTAAAAATTCTTTTACCGCGGGGGTTAAGTGATAAGGAAGCTGGTTTTTCCCTAATTGAGCAATGGCTTGGCTTAATTTTATCACTGCGGATTCTGGCGCAGGAATTGAGCCATGTCCGGGCTCGCCTTTAGCTTTTACTCGGAACCAGCACACCCCCTTTTCCGCTACCTCTATGGGATAAAATCTTTTACCAGCGGTCTCCATACTGAACCCGCCAATCTCTCCTAACGCATACTCTGCTCTAACTAAATCCGGATGATTATCCACCAGCCATTTAGCCCCAAATTCTCCTCCTGCCTCCTCATCCGCCACCGCGCTGAAAATTAAATCCCGATTAGTTTTTATTCCCAAGCGCTTCACGGTGAGAACCGCCATTAAATTTGCGGTCACCGCTTGTTTCATATCCAGCGCGCCTCTTCCCCAGATATACCCTTCTTGAACTTCCGCGGAAAAAGGCGGATATTTCCAGCTACCCTCTGGCTCTGCGCTCACTACATCCAGATGACCATCTAAAAGCAGAGGAGGCTTTTTCTGCGTGCTTTTCAGCCGAGCTATTAGATTGCCTCTGCCAGGAGCAGATTCTAAAAGTGTCGGCTCAATGCCATTACTTAAAAGAACCTCTGCCAGATATTCTGCGCAGGGCTTTTCATTGCCAGGCGGATTTATGGTCTTAAAGCGAATCAGCTCCCTTAGATATTTTATGGCTTTTTCAAAAATGCTTTCCCATTCTGATTCATTAAATAAGGACATTAAAGGACTCCTTTTTAATTAGCCGAGCAGGGCTTATTTACTTTTCTGCTTTTTCCGGGGACGAGATTTTCCATAAGTGCCACGAGCAATTTTTCCCCGTTTGGTTTTTTTATCTCCTTTTCCCATTTTTAAAACTCCTTTCGTTTTTTAAATTATAGCAGACTATTTCTTTCTTCCAAATGGCTTTGCGGGTTGGGGAGAGATTTGCTAAAATCAAGCTAAATTGAAAGGGATTGAAAAAAGAATGATTCTCGCTCTGCTTTTCTTGATTTCCGCCTGCGGGTATCGGTTGGTGGGAGAAGAAATAAATTTACCTGAAGGCATTACCCAATTAGCGGTAGCTCCTGCTAAAAATCTGACTATGGAGGCAAAGCTTGAACAATTTTTTACTGAGGCTCTGGTTGAAGCCCTCCGCTCAGATAATAGAATAAAATTAGTGGATAAAAAGCAGGCGCAAGCAATTTTATTTTCAGAATTGATTGACCTAAAAGAAGCGCCTTTGGCGTTTGACCGGTTTGGCCGGGTGAGCCTGATTGAGATTAGGCTGAGCCTAAGGGCAAATTTAAAAACAATTCCCGAGCAAAAAATTTTATGGGGTTCTGGGATTATTTCTGCCAGTGAGCAATATCCAGTAGGGGATGATTTTTTAGGTAATGCCCACCTGCGGGATAAAGCCCTGAAGCAGATTTGTGAAAAACTGGCTTTGGTCATCAGCGAACAATTGCTCAGCGGATTTTAAGATGGCTGGTAAAGGGAAAGGCAATTTTATTGAATATGACGAGTTTGTTCAATATCTAAAAGTTTCTTCGCTCTCTCCTGTTATAGTTTTATTCGGCTCAGATAGGTATTTAAAGAAAAAAATTCTACAAGCGGTTGAAGAAAAGTTAGGTGGAGAAAGAAAGGTAGAAAAAGAGATTTTTTATGCGCCTGAGTCCAGTGCAGACGAGGTATTGAATTCACTTCAAACTTATTCAATGTTTTCACCTAATAAGATGGTTTTGGTATATCAGTTTCAAGCCTGGAAAGAGAATCAAAGAAATGAGCTATTGGATTATTATAAAGGAGCCGGGGATAGAGCGGTTTTGGTTTTGATTGCGGAAGACCCGCCTTCGGATTATCAAGAGCGAAAGAGATATATTGGCTGGTTTGAATCCATTGATAGCCAGGTGCCAGTGGTGAATCTTTGGGATATTGATTCAGAAAAAGCCAAAACTCTCATTAAAGAAATAGTGAAAGATTGGGGAAAAAGGATAACTGAGCCAACGATTGATTTATTGGTAGAGCTTTTAGGCTCTAAGCCCGAGCTGATTTATCTGGAATTGGAGAAAATTTCTTTATATCTGGGAGAAGGAAAGGTGATTACTCCAGAGCTGGTTAGTGAGCTGGTTATGGGTAGCAGGCTTCAAAATATCTTTGAACTGACTGAAGCTCTGGGCAAAAGGGACCCGGAGCAAAGCCTTAAGCTTTATAGAAAGATGCAGGAGGAGAAACAAGTTAAAGAGATGCTTTTAGGCATAATTAAGAGACATTTTCGGATTCTCATAGAGCTTCAGGCAGTGCTTGGCTCTAATCAGCTTATAAAAAAGGTATTAGACCGATACAGGGTTCCAGCTTTTTTCCATAAGCAATATCAATCGCAGGCAGAACGGTTTAGCCAAAAAGAGCTAATTCGGGCTTTTGAAGAGTTCTATTTGATGGAGCGGAGAATCAAGTCCAGCGCTATTGAACAGGAAGCGATTATGGAAAATTTGCTCCTCCGGCTGATTAAAATTTAAGCGCTACTCACCTTTCTGGGCTACCTGGTTTAGTCGTTGGTTGAGACGGGAGATGTAGCGACTGCCAGTGTTTTTATGAATTACCCCCTTGCTCACTGCCCGAGCAATTGCGCTTTTTGCTTTTTTGAAAACCTGTTCCGCTTCCTCTTTCTTTCCAGCAGAAATAGCGACCCGGCAATCCTTGACCAAATTCCGAAAATGGGTTTTGACCGCTTGATTGCGGAGCCTTCTCTTTTCATTTTGCCGAATTCGCTTCTTCGCAGATTTAATATGTGCCAATTTTAACCTCCTAATTTTTGGTCTCTTTTATGCTAATCAATCCTGCTTTTTTGTCAACCCCCAAAGCCTTATTTCGGTTTCTTAAAACTTTGCTAAACGACGATTATCTAACTGGTAATTGACATTATCGCCCAAAAAGTGATACTTTAAAATAAATAGGGGTTGGAAGGGTTTAAAATGTTTTCCAGCCAACTTAGAAGAATTCTCCGATAATAGACAGGAGGAATTGGTTATGAAAAATCGGCTGGGGGTAAAAATTTTTCTCGGTTATCTTTTGGTCGCGCTGTTCACTTTGATTATCTATTTTATATTTCAATATGTTGTTTCTCATTCCAATTTGCCTTCCTGGGTTCTGGTTGTGATTACGGTTTGTATGATTTTACTGGGCACCAGCCTGTTCGGATATTTTTATTCCCGAAGCCTTTTCCGGGACTTAAAGCTGTTAAGCGATTCTGCTAAACAGATAGGAGCGGGAGACCTTACTGAGGAGGTCAAGGTTAGAGGGAAAAAATTATATCCGGATGAGATAGATGACCTGATTGAATCCATCAATTTAATGCTCAAAAATCTTCGGGAGCTTTCCTCCCAGACCCAGTCCACTGCGATAAATATGAGCCAGAACGCCCAGAACCTTTCTGCCACCGCCCAAGAAATCAATGCTATTTCTGAGGAAGTGGTGAATGCAATGGAAGAGATTAGCAAAGGCGTGGAATTACAGGCTTCTTTAGTGGAGAACACCTCTAAAACTGTGCGGGAGATAGCGGGCAGTATTGAGCTTACCAGCAGTAATGCGATGGTGACTGCAAGCAGTGTCAGCGAGGCTTCGGGCAAAGCCCAGCAGAGCGGTGAGCTGGCTAATCAGGCGATGGAAAAGATGAGGCGGGTATTTGAGAAGATGGCTAATTCTCAGGAGATGGTGTTTAAATTTGGAGAGAAAACCAAGCGCATCGGGAAAATTGTGGAGATGATAACCAATATCGCACGACAGACTAATTTACTTGCGCTCAATGCGACCATTGAGGCGGCCCGGGCCGGGGAATATGGCAAGGGATTTGCAGTGGTAGCGGATGAGGTGAGAAAGCTAGCGGAGAGCACCAGTTCCGCCGCGGAGCAAATCACGGACCTGGTCGCGGAGATTGAGCAGGAGAGTGAGCGGGCAGTTGGCTCTATGAAAGAGACCGCTCAGGATATTGCGGAGGGGAGAGAAGACCTGGGCACTATCAGCCTTTCTCTGGAAGAGATAGTCCAGATGATTACCACTGCCGCGGACAAGGTCAGAAATATCTCGGACCTTTCCCAGATTCAGGCTGAAGGGGCAAAGGAGCTAGTCAGAAGCATTGATGAGATTGCTAAAGTGGCGCACGAGAACGCAACCAGCATTGAACAGGTAAGCTCCGCGACCCAGGAGCAGTCCGCGACTATAGAAGAGATGAGCAAAGCGACCCAGGAGCTTTCCCAAACCGCGGACCGACTTAAACAGCTGGTCAGTCGGTTCAGGCTGGATTCTGAGCGGGTGATGGCTCCCGAGACGGTATTAAAGCCCGAGCTGGAATTGGTATCAGAAGAGAAAAAACCTGCTCGGGAAAAGAAGCGGGTAAAAATTAGCAAAGCTGAGGATGAGATAGATTATACCTTTGAATAAGGAGGCAAGGTCAGAGTTGAGCGGGTCGCCGGAGCTAACTCAAGAACGGCATCGGCGGGTAATCAGTTTTTATCTAAGTAAGGAGCTTTTTGGGTTTGAGATAAAGTATGTGAGTAGAGTGATTGAGCCAGAGAAGCTCTGGTTTGTGCCCAGAGCCCCGTTTTTTTTGCGGGGGGTGATAAATCATCGGGGAAAAGTGATTGCGGTAATTGATTTGGGACAATTTTTAGGGATGAAAATGAAGGAGATTGATATGGAGAGCCGAGTAATTATCCTTGATAATGAGGAGTTTTATATCGGGTTTCTGGTGGACCGGGTGGAAAGGATTGAATCAGTGCCGGTTTTTGGAGACACGGTTCAGGAGCCGTCAGGAGGAAATCCTTATATTTCTTCAGTGGTGAATCTGGGTGGACGGATTTTCAATATGATAAATCTGGCTAAACTTTTAGAGGAGATTGAGAGTTATTTTGGTTAAGGAGGATAGGTAAATGGTGATTCGGGTTTTGATTGCGGATGATGCCTTGTTTATGAGGAATATGATTAAGGAGGTTTTTTCTGGGGACGATTTTCAGGTGGTTGGAGAAGCGGCTAATGGGGTGGAGGCGGTGGAGAAATACAAACAGCTCAAGCCGGACATCACCACTATGGATATAGTTATGCCTCTGAAGAGCGGGATTGAAGCGGTGCGGGAGATAGTGAAATTTGATAAAACCGCCAGAATTATAATGTGCTCTGCGCTCGGTCAGGAATCCTTAGTGATGGAGGCGATTGAGGCTGGGGCAAGAGATTATATTGTTAAACCGTTTAAGCCGGAAAAGGTGTTAGAAGTAGTGAAAAGGGTAATCAAGGCCGAGGATGGTTGATTTAAGCAAATATAAAGCGCTTTTTTTAAGCGAGAGCTTAGAGCATCTCCAATCAATGAATGAGTGTTTTTTAAAGTTAGAGCGCGGGGAGAAGGAGGAGGATACCATTGCCACTGCTTTTAGAAATGCTCATTCCATTAAAGGTATGTCCGCGAGTATGGGCTATAACCAGATTCGGGACCTGGCTCATTCTATGGAAGATTTATTAGACCAGCTTCGCCAGAAACAGCGGGAGCTGGATAAAGAGATAGTGGAGGTATTTTTTCAGGCAGTAGACCGAATTGAGAAAATGCTCAAAGAGGTTGAGCAGGATAAAGAATTTGACCCAGCCTGGGAGAAACTAACTGAGCGGATTCAAGGACTGGTAAAAAAAAAGCCAACCACCCAGATTCCAGAATCGGCTCCGACTAAAAAATCATTACCAAAATCTGAGAAGAAAACCAAGGCAGAGGGAATTGAGCTCTCGGTTTTGATTTCCCCAAGCGCGGATTCGCCCTCGGTTCGGGCGTTAATTTTGTTAAAACGGTTGGAGGAGTTAGGAAAGATAATCAATGCGGTTCCCTCCCGGGAGGAGATTAAACAGGGGAAAATGGTCAAAGCCGAGCAGGGCTATCCGGTCAAAATTTTTATGGAAGGCTCGTATCAAGAGGAACAGCTCAATCGGGTGTTATCCGGGGTGAGCGAGATAGCGCAGTTTGAATTTAAGCAGGCAAGACTTAAAGCTGAGCCAGAAAAAGAGCCTACCCAGATAGAGACCGCCCAAAAGGCGCAAGAGGGGGAGCATGCGATTTCTCCTCTGCCTCAAACCGTGAGGGTAAAAACCCAGTTGTTAGATGATTTCATCAACAGTTTGGGTGAGATGATTTTAATCAAGGGTGAGATGGAGGAATTATATAGAAAAATTAGCCATTCTGGGCTCCGCCAAGGGCTGGACCGAATGGAGCGCTTGATTCGGGAGTTTCACGACCAGGTAATGTCCGCAAGGCTTATGCCCATAGAATTACTGGTTCAGAGGCTACCCCGGCTGGTTCGGGATTTGGCCCGGGAGGAGGGAAAAGAGGTTGAGATAGAGATACTCGGAAAAGAAATAGAGCTGGACCGAGCTTTGATTGAGAAATTACCTGACCCATTGGTTCATATCATTCGTAATTCAGTGAGCCATGGGATTGAGCCTCCAGAAAAAAGAGAGAAACTCGGAAAAAACCGGGTCGGGAGGATAATAATCAATGCGGTTAGAGAGCACGACCTGGTGCTATTATCTATTGCTGATGATGGTCAGGGCATAGACCCTAAAAAAATTGCTCACCGGGCTTTAGACAAAGGATTGATTAGCAAAGAGCAAGCAGAAGGGATAAATATGGAACAGGCAATCAATCTGCTTTTTATGCCCGGCTTTTCCACTGCGGAAAAAGTGGGGATGCTGAGCGGAAGGGGCGTGGGGATGGATGTGGTCAAGAGTGTGGTGGAGGGGATGGGCGGAATGGTGAGCGTCTTTTCCGAGCTGGGCAAAGGCACCACTATTACTTTGCATCTTCCTCAAACCGTAGCCATCGTCAATGTTCTTTTAATTAGTTTGGCAAATGAAATTTTCGCAATACCGATTAGTCGGATTATGCGCTCGGTGGAGGTTTATCCCTATCAGGTGCGCAAAAGTCAGAATCAGGAATACTATGTGGAGAGGCAGGAATTGATTCCCCTGCTTTATTTTCATAAACTCTTGGATTTAAAGGCGCCGGAGAACCATCGGTTTCCACTTAATGCTTTGTTGGTGGAGGGGAAAAAGAAAAAAATGGCATTAGTGGTGGATGAGTTAAAGGGCCAGGAGCAGGCTTTTATCAGACCGTTGGGAAGACCCCTGGAGCGGATACCAGGGCTGGGAGGGGTGACTATGTTGGGTGATGGTCGGATTGTCTTTGTTTTAGACTTGATGAGTCTATTTTAAAGGAGAGGAGAATGGAGATAGAAGAGGTGGTTCTTGATGCTCATCAAAAAGATGCGCTCTGTGAGCTTTGTAATATCGGAATGGGGCATGCAACCACTGCTTTGGCTCAACTGGTGGGCAAGACAATTTTTTTTGAGGTGCCCAGGGTCTGGCAGGTAAAAATCAGTGAGGTGCCGGAGCTGATAGGAGAGAAGGGGGAGCCAGTAGTGGGGATTTATCTCCGCTACCGGGGACCGATTACTGGAAATATCCTATTGCTTTTTCCCAAGCAAAGCGCGCTCTTGATTCGGGAGATTATCACGGGACAGGGTTCAACGGAGTTGGTTTTTGATGAGTATCAGATTTCTTTGTTAAAGGAGTTAGGAAATATCTTGGTAGGAAGTTATTTGAGTGTGATGGAGAATTTTTTGGGGATGTGCCTGGTGCAATCCGTGCCTTGGTTTGCGTTTGATTTAGCCGGCGCAATCGTGGACCAGATTTTAATTCAATTAGGGGGGTATTCGGACCGAGCCATAGTCATGGAAGCGGAATTTTTTATTCGGGAAAACCCCAGACTTAAAGGAAATTTTTATTTAATTCCTGACCCAGGCTCATTAGCTCTGATGTTGAAAGCAATGGGAATGAGGGATTGAAAAATGGAAAAAAATTTGCGAGTCCGGATTAGCGAATACCAGATTGCGCAATCCGGTATTTTGTTGAAATCCTATGGATCGGGCAGTTGCATCGGGGTAGTAATATGGGATGCAGAGAAAAAGTTAGGAGCAATGGCTCATATCCTTCTTCCTTATGGTAAAAATTCGGATGGCAATCGTTCTTCTGCCAGATATGCAGGAAATGCGGTAGCAATCTTGATTCAGGAACTTATTAAAGCCGGAGGTGAGAAAAAGCGCTTAATAGCCAAAATTGCTGGAGGGGCAAATATGTTTCCCTCTAAATTTAATCCTCCAGATAAAGAGCTACAACAAGAGATTGGTCCGCGCAATATCCGGGCGGTAAGAAAGGCATTGAGCCAAAATGGAATTCCGCTGATTGCCCAAGAGGTTGGCGGTGAATTGGGAAGGACCATAGAATTTGACCCGGAGACCGGAGCGCTTTTGGTCTATAAATCTAATGGGGAGGAGAAAATTATCTGAATGGATAAAAGAAGGCTCACTAAATTGCTCAAACAGGTGAAGCAGGGTCAAATCAGCATAGAGCAGGCGCTTGAGGGGCTTTCTCACCTGCCTTTTCTGGATATGGATTTTGCTAAATTGGATTTTCATCGCCCACTTCGCCAAGGACTGCCAGAGGTAGTGTTTGGGCAAGGCAAGGAGGTTTATGAGCTTGAGCAAATTATCCGTGGGATGAGAAAAGCGGGAATGAATGTCTTGGTCACCCGCCTGGACTCTCTTCAGGCAAAGGCGCTGGTCAAAAAATTTAAATCCGCAAAGTATAATCCCAGAGCACGAACATTGAAAATTATTACTCATAAAATTCCGATTCAAGGTAAAGGACTGATTTTAGTTATTTCCGCAGGCACCAGCGACCTTTCAGTGGCAGAGGAGGCTAAAGAAACCGCAGAATTTTTAGGTAATAAGGTTGAAAGAATTTATGATGTGGGGGTCGCGGGCTTGCATCGGCTATTAGCCTTTCGGGAGAAATTAACCCAGGCAAGAGTAATCATCGTGGTCGCAGGGATGGAGGGAGCGCTTCCCAGCGTGGTCGCAGGGTTAGTGGATAAGCCGGTAATTGGAGTTCCGACCAGCATTGGCTATGGCGCAAGTTTTGGCGGGATAAGCTCGCTTTTGGGTATGCTCAATACCTGCGCTAATGGGGTGGCAGTAGTGAACATTGATAACGGATATGGCGGAGCCTGCGTTGCCAGCTTGATAAACCGGTTGTGAGGGGAGAAAGTGAAAAAAATCGCTTGGCTGGATTGCTCAAATGGAGTTGCGGGCAATATGATACTCGGCGCCCTGATTGACCTGGGATTTCCAGAGCAGAAAATTAAAAATTTAGCCAGGATATTGAAACTGGGTCCTGTAAGGCTTGAAATCAAGAGAACCAAAAGAGCGGGTCTTGGTGGAGTCTTGGTCAGGATTATCCCGGGAAAAAAGCAAAAAGAGCGGAACTTTGCGCAGATTAAAAGGATAATTTGCCAAGCCCAGATTCCTGAATCGGTTAAGAAGAAAAGCATTGATTGTTTTCAAAAATTGGCAGACGCAGAGGCAAAAGTTCATTCGGTTAAGACCAATCAAGTTCATTTTCACGAGTTAGGCGCGATGGATACGATTATTGATATTGTCGGGAGTGTTTTAGGATTTTATGAATTAGGGATTGGAGAGGTTTACGCAAGTAGAATCAGGTTGGGTGGGGGTGAGGTGAGGTGTGAGCATGGGCTTTTACCGGTGCCGGCGCCAGCTACCTTAGCTTTGTTGAAAGGATTGCCGGTTCTGGGCGGAGAAGAGGCGGATGGGGAATTGACCACGCCCACGGGCGCGGTTCTGGTCAAGAATTTGGCTCAGGGGTTTGGGGCGATGCCGGAGATGGTGGTGGAAAAAACTGGATATGGCGCAGGCGAGCGGGAATTTAAAAATAGGTCTAATTTATTGAGAATTGTTCTGGGCAAAAGCTCGCCCCGGACTGAACTTTTGCTCAAAGTGGAGGCGACCATAGATGATATGAACCCGGAATTTTATGAGCCTTTGATGAATGCGCTTTTTAAGGCTGGGGCGTTAGAGGTGGCGCTGATTCCGGCTCAAATGAAAAAAAATCGCCCCGGAATAATTTTGCATACACTTTGCTATTTGCAGAATTCAGAGAAGGTAATTGATGCCATCTTTGTTCATTCCACCACCAATGGAGTAAGGTTCTATGAGGTGCAGAGAATCGCGCTTTTACCTGAGCAAGAGATAATTAAGACCGAGCGCGGAAAGGTGAGAGTGAAAAAGATGGAGTATTCAGGGAAGCGAAGAATTCATCCGGAGTTTGAAGATTTAAAAAGGATTGCGGAACAAAGAAAAATCTCATTATTGGAGATTGAACAAGAGGTTAAAAATCAATGGCTAAAAAGGGAAAGAGCAAGAAAAAGCTGATAGCAGGCATCTTGCTGGGAATAGATAATAAGCCAGCGCGGATGAGGGGCTTAAGACCGGTTTTGAACCAGCTCGGATTTGAGTTAGAGTTGATAACTCCAAAGGATAAAAATTTTCTGGAGCAAATTAGCAAAAAGTGGAGTTTGATTTTGTTGGCTGGGGAGCTTTCCAGTTTGGTCCCCAAAATTCGGAATAAGCGAGGCTCTCGGCAAGTCCCGATTCTTTTGATTTATTTTAAGCGTCAGAAAAATTTTAGAAAAAATTTGCTTAAGGGAGCGGATGATTATTTAGAGGCACCAATTTCCGTCTCGGAGCTGGAAAAACGGCTTCGGATTTTGATAGAGCGAGCCAAATTGAATCTGGATAGCCGTATATTAAAAATTGGCTCTCAGGTTTTACAAAAAATTATTGCTTCATTGCTGGGCGATAAGAATGATTTTGAAGTTCTGCGCTCGGCCTCGCTTGAAATCGGGAATTTATTTCCGAGGCATAGTTGTTCTATCATAATGCTTGACCGAGAGCGAAACCGAGCGATAGTGGTGGCGGATGCTCGGAGTGAGGCGGAGCTGGACATAGAGCTTGACCTTAAAAACTATCCGGAGATTAGGAATGTGGTGGAGACTGGTCGGGTGCTTGCCATTCAGGATGTTCAAAGGCATGCTTTGCTTCGGGAAGTAAGAGCAATACTTGCCACCAAGTCAATTTATTCTTTGCTTTTAATTCCAGTTTATTATTTCAAGAAAATAATTGGGGTTATCATCATCCGCTCTTTAAAGGATAAATATGAATATACCAGAGCGGATATTCATTTTGCGCGCTTGATTGGCGAGGCGCTGGCAATTGCGCTTAAGAATATTCGTCTGGCGCGGATGGCAGAGGCAGAAGCCCGAGAAAAGGTTAGCGCGCTTAAAGAGGCAAGGACTGAAGGCGCGGTGTCCAAACGACTGGCCAAGCTGTTTGATTATGCTTCTGATGGCTTGATTCTGATAAATCAAAAGGCCGAGATTACTGGAGTGAACCAGAATTTTCTTCGGCTAAGCGGTTTTGAAAGAGAAGAATTAGTTGATAAGAAAATTTCTGAATTTTTAGAATTTGAAAAGCCCCAAAAGCAGGATTTGGAAGAATGGGTGAAAAAGAAGCGCCAGAGTGGGAGCATAAATCTTCGGCTGAAGGTGAAAAGCGGAGAAGAGAAGTTTGCCAGCGCCCATCTGGAGGCTTTACCAGAAACCAATAAAGAGATTTTAATCTCGGTGCACGATGTGACTGAGGAGCGGAAGTTAGGTCTGGAGCTTCGTCGCACCAAAGAATTTTTAGAGAATTTAATTCAAAATTCTTTAGTGGCAGTGATCTCCGCGGATATAAATGGCACGATTATTCTTTTTAATCGGGGCGCAGAGGAGTTGACTGGCTATAAGGCAGAGGAGGTGGTCGGGAAGAAAAGCATTGTTGAATTATATGCTCCGGGAGGC